>Ga0208863_1000008_pt1 | contig 365173 bp, 325 predicted proteins | sample RifOxyD3_FD_184040 | JGI IMG/M metagenome (GOLD analysis project Ga0208863, IMG submission 184040) | Soil microbial communities from Rifle, Colorado - Rifle Oxygen_injection D3 (SPAdes) | ecosystem: Environmental > Terrestrial > Deep subsurface > Rock core/Sediment | place: Rifle, Colorado...
AGCGGCGCCTTCCCCCCGGTAACGGTGCACCAGCCGTTTGAGCTGGCGCTCGCTCAGGCCCAACTGCCGGGCCGCCTCCGTTTGTTTCATTCGTTTGACTACCACCGCCGGGATCACCGCCAGACGGTCTATCTCTTTGTGACTCATCGTAATGTGCTCCTTTGCCATCGTCCCTCTCAGATCCCAAAGGGGACATTTTAGAATTGGACAAAGGGGACATTACTGCTTTGGGCTAACGACGCTGTAAAAAAATGCCATTTTCTCCTGCCGTATTCATGTCAGCAGGATAGCTCTGGCCCGAGCGGCGGGATTTTGGTTCAACGATCCGCGACACGCCATCCCTCCTTATCTGTGCATCTGTAGGTTGTTTGCGGGATGGATAACCGGGCCATTTCGCTCCATCTCACTGCCCATACCCATGATGCGCCAGCTTCTCGATGTTGTGCGTCAGGCAGTAGAGTTTCCACTGGCCGTCGACCTTGGCCCGGCTGCGCAGCGTGAAGCGGTCCAGCCGCTTGTTGTGCCTGAGGTTGCCGAACACCGGCTCCACCGTGGCGAAGCGTCGGGTGATCATCGTCCGCCCCGCATCGCTGTCGATCTTGACCTTCATCCGGTCGGTATGGCTTTCGTGCCCTTCGGCCTTGCCGAGGAAGAACGCCACCTGGCGGGTCTGGGTCTTCTCCGGCGTGCGCAGGCACTGGTTTCGCAGTTCGCACGGCACGCAGTCCTGCTGCGCGCCCTGGAACTTGATTGCACGGTAGCCGTTCACCACGCAGTTCGAGCCGTGCCCATACAGCCGGCGGCCGGCGGGGCAGACGCAGGTCTTGTGCTCGGGGTCGAAGTCAAAATCCTCGGGCTTGAACCGCGCTGCCTGCTTCGGCTTCGGGGTCTTGTCATAGAGCGGGTCGACCTTCGCTGCATCCAGCGCCGCAAGATTGGCCTCGCAGTGATAGCCCGCGTCGGCGGCGATCGCGGTGCTGTCGTTGCGCAAGTCCTGCGTCGCCTCGACCAAGGGGACGAGAAGTTCCTGCTCCGAACCGGTGCCGTGGGCCTGCGCTTCGACCACGATCTGGTAAGCCTCGTCGACCACCGCCGCGCCGGTGTAGCCTTGGATCATGCCCTTGGACGTCGCCATCTTGGCCGACTCGTTATCGGTGCGGTTCGACAGCCGTACACTGCCCTTGGAGCCCTTGCGGTCCTCCGGGTGGGCGTCGAGCCAGTCGCGCAGCTGCTTCGGTTCGTCCTGGAGGCGTTCGAGTTTCTTCGCCTCGCGTGCGTCCGGCGATTCCACCGAGGCGTCGGCGTCACGATGCCGGCTCAGCATCGCCGACGCAGCCTTCTCCATCTTCGCAAGCTGCCGCCCGAAGTCGGCGCGCGTCCCGGACCTGGCCTTGCTCGCGTTGCTGGGAAGCTTCACCCCGTCGATGGCGAACATTTCACGGCCGATCAGCCCCTGACGGTCGCACACCGTCAGCACCTGGGCGAACAACTTTGCTGCCAGATCACCCATCTCCGAGACGAAGGCGGCGAGCGTGGCAAAACTGGGCTGGGCGTCGCCCGACACCGCCATGAACAGCACGTTCTCACGGCAGGCGGCCTCTATCCTGCGGCATCGTGACGATGCCGCGGCTGTAGGCCAGGAGCACGGTCTTCAACAGCACGGCGGGATCAAAGGCGGAGGCACCTACTTGATCATTGGCGTAACGGGCGTGGAAGGGGGCGAGGTCCAGGGCGGTATCGACCAGATGGCACAGCGCAAACTCGAAGGTGCCAGGCTGAACCTGACGGTCGAAATCAACGGGTAGGAGTTTGAAACCCCGGTGGACCGGCTTGAATCGTGGCATCCGTTTCCCCCAAAAAAGCGAATCGCGTTCGGTGAATTATGCCGCTACAGGCAGGCAGCGGCAGGGGTTTTTTTACAGCGTCAACGCTCAGGTTTCCTGTTGGCAACAAATAGATCTGTCCGCTCCAGTAGCACATAAATTGTCCGCTGAGATAGCTCGGTGAGAAGGCGCTGAGGACGATAGCCCGCAGCCGCTTCTCATCGCACACCCGTGCGGCGGACTTACGCAGCGGTCGATAACTGGGGAGAGACTGGCCGCCCCTCGGCATCATAATGGGCCAGGCATCGCGGCCCATGGAACAGGGCAAGCCGTCTGTCCGGATAGCGATGCACCCGCACCTTGACCTTCATGTAGTGCATCCGGTGGCGATCCTGGGGGATCTGCAAGGCCAGACCCTCGAAGGAAACGCAGTTGTCCTTGCCTACCACACGCTCATGGGTCTCACACAGGTAATCGTCCAGATCACCGCTGATCCAGGGCACGAAGGCCGATCCCTCCTCCATCGCCGGTTGCAGGAACTCGGTATTGAAGGCCGGACGGTAGACCTCTTCCAGGTAGCGGTTGGCCTCCTCCATACGGGTGATGCCGGCTAGGGCCAGCTCCTGTGGCAACCGTCCCTGGTGGGTGCGGAACATGCGCTCTGACCGCCCCCGTGCCTCCGGCGAATAGGCTGGGATCATCTCAATGCCCAGCCGTGCCATGGCCTTGCCGAATTGGGTGAGATTGCCTTTGTCCACCTTGCCGCCCGCCTCGGGGGTATGCCAGTAGTGGCTGCCTCGGTCGGTGTAGAGTGAAGCGAACAGACCACGCTGTTCGATCACGTCGCGTACCCCCAAAAAGCGGGAAGCGGTACCTTCCTGTTCAACAAAACGCATCGAGTAGTGTTCGTTGGTGGCATCGTCCATCGTCACCACCAAGTCCCACTTCACACCGGGCACCCATTCGTGGGTGCTGGCATCCTGGTGCAGCATCATGCCCGCCCAGGCCGCCCTTTCCCGCCGTTTGCGGTGCTGACCCCGACCCGGCGCCTTGGTCACCACACCGGCCTCTTGCAGCCGGCTCTTGACCCAGCTATAGCTGCGCGTACCGCCGTCACGCCGGTACCAGGCATGGAAGTGTTTGACGTTCCAGCCCCCATGCCGTTGCCGGTAGCGCTCCACCAGTCTCACCACCTCGTCCACCGGCGCCCGCCGGTGCGAGACCTGCTCCAGCCGCTTGTCAATCAGTCCTTGCAGACCTTCCTCTTCGTAACGCTCCACATATCGCCGGAATGATCGTGCGCAGACCCCAAGCAGCGAAGCCGCTTCCTCCTGACTCAGGCGCCCTTCACACCACCCACCATAGGCCTCTTCAAATCTCATCTTCCGAATCTCCTGTAGCAATTTCGTCCGCTTCATCAGTACCTCCTCGGTATCCAATGAAACCGGACAGTTCTCGTGCTACAAGTCCGGACAGTTTATTTGCTCCCTACAAGGCCATTGTCGTCGGCCTTGGCAAGGGCCATAATTCAAGCGGTTATTTCCTTGATTGCGCCCGACCAAACCATCCATTCATGTGGCATGCCTGGGGTGTAGAAATTATGGGGTTGACGATCGATCCCCTGCCCCGAGTCAGTCGACCTGTAATGGGAATTCATACCAATGAGTGAGGGGAATCCATGAAACTCAAAACCCTGTTCCTAGCCCCCCTGCTGCTGTTTATCTTTGCCTATTCGGTCCGGATCACCGCCTCCGATACCAATTACGGCCCCGTGCAGCCGAACGACAATCTCTGGGTCATCTCCGGTCAGCACCAAGCGGCACAAGGGTCGCAGTTGCTGAAGTGGATGATGGCCTTTTACAGCGCCAATCCCGACGCCTTCATCAAGGGCAACATCAACCTGCTGAGGCAGGGGGTCACGCTACGGGTTCCCAGCCTGCAACAGGTGGAGTCGGTGGATCAGAACACGGCCCTGAAGACTCTGGTGCTTCACAACGTCCTGCTGCGCACGGGCAACCCCGTCATTCCCGCATCGACGGCGACCAGCGAGGAGGCCCAGGCCATCACCCAGCGCAACGCGGAGCTGCTCAACCGCATTCAGTCTCTGACTGCGGAGATGGAAGGACTGAAGGGCCGCACCACGGAGCAGGATCGCCATGTCACCGATCTGAAGAACCAAGTCAGCGAATTGCAGACCCAGCTTTCCCAGGCCAAGGCTGAGAACGCCGATCTCAAGGCGCGCGTGAGCGGCGGGCAATCAGCTCAGAACGAGGCCGCCACCCTTCGCAAGGAATTGGAAGGGAAACTCCAGACCCGCATCCAGGAGCTGGAAGGACTTCTGTCTCAATCCAAGACGCGCGCCGGAGAGCTGGAATCCAACCTGAAGCTCGCCAAGGAAGCACAGCAAACCGCCGCCTCGGCCAAGTCCGAGAAAGAGATGCAGCTTGAGGCACAGATTGTCCAGCTCAAGGCTGAACTTGCGGAAACAAAAAACTACGTCCAGAAGCTTGAATCGCAACTGAAGTCGGCTCAACAACTGGCCAAGGCCGTACCCGCTCCGCAGCCCGCGCCACAACCAGCAGCGGCTGTAACAGCAACGCCGAATGCCCAGCCTGTGGCTTCTCCTGTTGATTCGGCTCCCGCCGGGGAGGACAAGCCATGGTGGCAGACGCCGCCCGCCCTCAGTCTCGGCCTGCTCGGATTATTGCTGATGGGGTTGCTGTTCGGCAGAAGGAGCCGGTCTGACGGCTCTTCCGAAATACCTGCCAAGCAGGCGTCCGGGAGAGGCCCCAGCAAGGAGGATGAGATCCTGACCAAGCTGGACATGGCCAGAGCCTATGTCGAGATGGGCAATCGCGCTTCCGCACGCGCGGTGCTCGAAGAAGTCCTCAACGAGGGCAACGACAAGGCCAAGAAAAAGGCCAAGGGCATGCTCGCGCAATTGAACGCTGCGTAATGGTTTAGCGCCCTCTCCCTGGAAAAGTGAGAGGGCGCTGAATAGGACGAGGTTGGTTGGTGTTTTTTAAGAAACAACGCGGCCCGGTCAGCGGGGCATAAAAAAACGGGCGGGGATTATCCCGCCCGTTTCTTATCAGGTTGCCGTTCAGTCGATAAATCAATCAACCAGCGTTTCCATCAGGTCGATCATGAACTCCGTGTCCTCCTGGGACACATCTTCCCAGCCTTCGAAACCCAGTGCTTGCAGCACGCCAGGCCCCTTCGGGTCTTGCTGCATGTTGTGCAGGGCCTGCTTGATTGCGTCGAGCTTGTGCTGCAAGCGGGGTCCCACCAGCAGCATATGGCGTATCACATAGATCTGACTGCTGATCAATTCGCGCAACTGCTTGCGAATGACCCCCGAGAGATCATCGTAGGCCTCCTTGAGGAAGAAGCCCGCATCGGCCTTGCCTTGGATTACGTGCTTGGCCACGATCACATAGCTAGGGGCGTAGGAGATCTCAACGTTACCCTTGTTGAGATCGGCCGGCTCGATCATGATCATGCCCATCACATGCACGTCGGGATCGTCTGTAGTAGCAATGCGCAATCCTTCCTTCAGGTCCTCGATCGTCTCGTAGGCTGAACCGGCGCTGACGGCAATCACCGCCTCGTCCCGCTCACCCGCCGGCGTCGCGACCGGCAGAAATCCCTTCTCCCGAACCAGCATGGAGGCGTCGTAGGGATTGGCGTAAATCATGTCAATCTTGTCGGCGTCGATATCCTTCCGTTGAGCCTCGAAGCTGTTGTAAAGCTCAAGATGGATTCCCTCGCCGATAGCCTTTTGCAGCCAGGTATTGAAGATGAACCAGCCGGCGATGTGGTCCGGAGTAAAGTCAGGGCTAACAGTTAAATTGAAGCTCATGTTGCCTACTCCTCCGCACGCAGTTTCGCATACACATCGGCATGCGCCAGCACCTGCTTACGCGAGGGCTTACGGCGAACCGAGGTGTAACCCACCAATTTCCCATCACGGATGTTGGCCACAACAGTGGCGTACACCCAGTAATATCCACCGTCCTTACGGAGATTCTTCACGTAACCGTGCCACTTCTTGCCCTCTGCGAGGGTATCCCAAAGCCCCTTGAAACCGAGAATGGGCATATCGGGATGGCGAAGAATGTAATGGGGTGCACCAATGAGCTCTTGCTCGGTCCACCCGGACATGTAGACAAAGGACTGATTGGCGTGCGTAATGATGCCCTCGGGGTCTGTCCGGGACACTATCAGCTTGCCTTCAGGGAATGGCGTCTCGATTTCGGTACAGAGGATCTTCCGGCTGGTACCATCGAAAAAGGTTTGAATATACTCCCGATATGCTGCCCCCTTCACATCCTCTGGTTGCATATCAGGCAATGGACATTGTTTGGCCATTACTGACTCCTTATTATGTGGATTGAAAGGCACTTGCTCAGGCTGCACCAACCCCCCGGCGGCGCTGCCTCCGTCTGCATCTTCGCGTGGCCCGAACCGACCCGATCTATCGGGTCCGTGACAACCACGGACCCAACGCGAATCCAAACGGCTTAGATGAACTTGGCGATACTCTGGGCCGCTCGCTTGACGTCCAGAAAGATCAGGCCAAGGCGGGCGTTCTGCTTGCACAGCACGGTAACCACAGCCTCGGGACCGGCATGGGTCATAAGGATGTAACCGTGATCGCCCTTGATCAGCACCTGCTCCAGGCCGCCGCGCGCCAGCTCGGTAGCGGTACGGTCGCCAAGCGAGAGCATGGCCGCACTCATGGCGCCAACCCGGTCTTCGTCCATGCCGGCCGGCAGCAGGGCCGCCATCATCAGGCCGTCGGTGGATAGTACAGCCGATGCTTCGATATCCGCAGTTGAACCGTTAAGGTCACTAAGGATGGAATTGAGCATATCCGCACGCATAATCTTCTCCGTCTATTTAGTTGGTGATTGATGAACTGACCATAAATAACAACCGGCTAGCTCCCTGCCAGGATACCGCAACATCATTCGTTGTTGCGGCCGTAGCGCTGCCCCAGTACCCACACCAGGGAAGTAAAGGCGTTACAGTTAAATTGTGGCATTCCCCCGGCAATCAGGGTGAAGCGCTCCCCCCCATAGAAAAGGGGCCAGAATCCGATCTCACTGTTGCCCGCAGCATTGACCAGGGCCCAGGCGCCGCCGGCAAGCCCTAAATTGCTATCCACCAGACCGGCATGCCGCTCCTGAAGATCAACCAGCTCGGATGAAAGGGCCGACAGTTCGACAGCGGTTTCGTGGGGATAACCCGAACTTCCGACATAGAGACCCTGGCTCTCGGCAAGGACCACCTTGCCGTCGTCCGACAGTTCCCTGAGAAAGGACGGGAGCAACTCCTCCATCCTGCCTGCGGGGGCGCGCTGCGGTTGCTCCAGCCCCTGGACGAAACCTCGGGCCTGCATGCGATGAATCAACTCCAAAGCCTCTTCACCCTCCAGCCCGCTCCAGCTTTGCAGCAACTCCAGGTTCAATAAAGGGGTTTCGGTTCCACCCAGTATCCGTTGCAGGATCATACGGGCAGGCTCGATCTTGGGGCTCAGGGTGGCGTAATAAGCACCGCCCGGCGTTGGATAGATGTAATGGCTCTCGGTCAATCGGTACATTGCTATGCAGCTCCGGGGTCCATCGAAAACAAGAGTGCCGTAATCAGCGCCATTACATCGCGCTTGCGCCGGGCATCCACTTCGAATACCGGCGCCGACAGTGACAATTCCTCCAACCAGCCTTGGTAGTGATCGATCGATGGGTGGCCAGCCTCATCCATCCGGGTAACACCAACGACCATCCTTCTCTCCTCAATGAAATTGCGAAAGGCCGAGGTGAAGAACTTCATGTCCTGATAGGGACTCTTGCTGGTATTGTCGAGCAAAAGAACTAAACCGAGACTGCCCTCGATCAGTATCTCCCACATGAAATCGAACCGCTCCTGACCCGGTGTGCCATAGAGATGGACCCGGTCGTTCGCTTCCAGACGCATCAACCCATAATCCATGGCCACGGTCGTGGTGGGTTTCATGGATCGGGTCATATCCGACGCAGACTCGTCCGTAGTGATGGGCTCGACATCGCTGATGGATCGGATAGCGGTAGTCTTGCCCGCCCCGACAGGTCCGGTAAAAACGATCTTGTAATTGTTTCCCATGTTCCGTAGGTATTTTCGTTATTGATTCAGCGATCCAAATCGTCGTGCGGCCCGAGCCATGCCCAGGGAAAGCTCCCTTGTCGCAGTGGTCAGGATCAATGTTCATCGCCCAGATTCATTTATTCCCAAGCTTGTGCAGGAGCTTTGAGAATAGCCCCCTGTTCTTATGGGAAGCCAAACCACCATGGCTTTTGGCCCCCGGCACAAACCTGAGCCTGCCCAAGGCGCTTGCTGCGTTGAAGAAGGCAAATACACACCTTTGGGGAATTTCCAGGAGCTGGGCAGTTTCTTCCAGAGTCACAGCACGCTGACTCCAAAGGGATGCAATGCGCATGGCATGCGGGGTGGGCGGCAGGCGGGTCAGGTTAGGCCAATGTTTCAAGGTCACCGGCATGTGGATATCAAAGTCGCGCGGCAGCCTGCCCAAACTGGTCCAGATACTCATGCTCCACAAAAAGGTGTCCGCATTGACCAGCTTGCCGCCACTGATTTGATCTTCCAAGACGACGCTTTCACGATCACCCAGGATATGAGTAGAAACCTCAGAGCGATGTAAGGGTTCGCCGCACACCTTTTTCAGATGATAGGGATCGAAGGTCGTGAAAAGCAGGTTGCTCTCGGGGAAAAATACGATCCGCTCCCGCATTGCCTCAATCAGGACGGGCCTGTGGGTCTTGCGGGCCGCATCCAGGGCACTGGTCACGTCACCGAGAAGATAGGCCTCGGGCGAGTAGAGGATGGTCTCCCGTTCTTCCGGATTGGACAGGTCCACATCCGCCATGTGCTCGCAAAAATCATCCTCGATGGCGAAATGGTCTTCATGGAGATGGTGGGCGTCGTGAATCCCATTCTTCTCCAGTTCCGGGGATCTGAGATGCCGGACCTCCCGCTCGCACAGGGGCTCAACCGCACGAATTTCCTCCTCCTCGACAAAGAGGGCAGGAGCAGGTACAGCAGCTATCGCTACCGCATTGCCGACTTCTTGAACCACCTTGGACGGCTCAAGCCAAGCAACCGTCGATCCCCTCGCCTCACGCCGTCTCTCCTCGCGGGCCGGAAGCGCGGCGAAACTCTGCGCCGGCTGCACGCGCGCCGGATAAGGGCGAACCGTATCTGCCGGCCTGTTGACAGCCTCTGGGGCAAACCTGGACACCTCTCGCCGGACGGAGGAGGCAACCTTTGTCTCGCGCCTATCCAGGATAACGGGCTCCCGCGCCTTTTCCAGGCGTACAGGCTGTTGCGACGGGGTGGGAGCCGCCTTGGCCATGGACTGATAACGGCGCAATCTTTCCTCGAAGGGGTCGGTCCAGCGGCTCTTACCTACCAGGTCCACCGGCTTTTCCTCGGGCTGCACCTCGGGCAGCGGCACTGGGGTGGCCTCGCGCCGTACAGGCTGAACCTGCCTTTCATGCCAGGAAATGGACTTGGGTACCGCCCTTGAGCGAGAAGATGCCTCCGTTGGCTGGAAGGCCTCGCGCACCTTATCGGCCGTGGGAGTGTAGCCGCCGTTGTTCAATAGCAAATCCAGCTTGTCGGTCGCTTCGACCAGCTCGTTGATATTGAGGGGCTTGGGAAGCCAAACCGTATCGGGCAGATGGCGCTCATGCACGGAGAATACGATCGACGGCCCGTGGCGCTGGTTGTGGTAACGCTCCCAGACCTCCTCGCTGCCGGGGAAATCCATGTCAATGATGGCTGCATTGGCAGTGCGTTCCTCGACCACGCATCCGTGATCCCGCCCCCGCCCGGAGAAGAAAATGTCCAGCAAGGACTGGGTTCGCTCGTTCATGCCCAATAGGGCAACTTTGATGGGTTCCTGCTTGTTCATGGCTACATCTACTCAGTTTTGGCTAGATCTTCACCCAACATCCGCCACCCTCCGGAAAGGGCGGCACCGCGACGCAGCAACTCCTTGGTCAAAACGTCGTAATCTGACCGGTCCCTCGTATGCCGGTACACATCGGCCAACTCATCTTCCACCTCTTTGCGGGAGGGATTGGAAAGATACTCCTTCTCCAACACCAGACGAGCCTCGTCCAACTGTCCGAACTCCAGCAAGGACAAAGCTTCCTGCAAGGGGTCCGCGAACCCGGCCTGGCTTCGCTCACGGCTGACCAGGATATTCGATCCGCAAAAGCCCTCGCTCAACACCGAGCCTTTAAGATCGGTCTTGGCATGCCTCGCCTCCAGCCCCTGCCTTTGATGACGGGCCAGAAACTCATAGTCCTCATTTGTGAGCAGCGGCCTGGCCAGACCCAGTAAGCGTTTGCGAAGATCCTCGCCCTTATCGCCAAGGGCGATGAAAAGGTCTACCAAGGCTCCGAAGAGCGGCCCCGTTTCCCGGCTGGAAATCAGCAGGAAAATGCGCTGCGCGTGCTGCCTGAGATTCTCGGGATGCCTGGCAAGCTGATAAGAGAGAAACCGCCCGGCCCCCATCCGACTATCCGCCGGAAGCATGAGGCTCTTTTCACCTGGTATGGTAAACGCGGGGTCCAATTTCAGTTCATCCACTGCCGCACCCTAGTCAATTCGTAGCCAATAAGGGCAGATACTGCCCCAGCTTCTCGCGGGAAACGATGTCCCGGATCAATGGGACAAACATTAAGTTATATTTTCATCCACCGCATAGCAAACCCCGCCACAACAACTGGAAGAAGAAATATCCCATTGACGCAAAAGGCAAAAAAACAGCACCTTTCGTGTCAACGCATTGTCGCGGCGACGGCCTACCGTCACGCCAACGCCTGGGCTAGCGCTCCGATATCATGTTTCCGTTGATAATCGCGCCCTCGGCAACCTCGACCCCTTTATAGTAGATGTTGCCGCGCAAGTTACAACCGCTTCGAAGGGTCAGCCGTTCGGCGGAATAGACATCCCCGATCACAGTTCCCGCAACCTCCACCACTGCGGCCCTGACCTCGCCTTCCACCTTGCCGGTCTTAGCAATTACCGCGACGGCACCCGATGCGTTCACGGCGATGAGATTGCCCTTGATATGACCGTGGACCATGACAGGCCCCTGAAAGACATAGTCCCCGAATAAATCCGAGCCCTCGCCAATGACGGTCTGCATTAGGGAGCTGCCTGTGTATTTTTCCATTGTGGGCCACCTCGCGGCATCATTTTCATTGTAGTTTCGACACGCTGGAGCAGTGGGGGAAACGGCGGGCCACCATCCAACCCTTCAGGATCTCGATCTTGCTCGCTGCCACAGGGCGACCAGAGGCCTTCCCAGCGGCGGTTTGGGCGATACAGCTCAAGGAGGGGGCAGGATCGACGAAGCCATCCCCTTCCATCACCCAAGCGTCCCGTTTTACCGCAAAACAGCGAACGGGAGTAACTGTTTTTCTTCGCGCCTCACGAGCGGAAGATAACGGACAGATGGTCCGATCCGCTGAATCAGGATAATAATGATTCATGACCAAAGAAAAAAGGATGCGGGAAGGATGCAGGAAAAAATACTCGCGCCAGGGCGCTTTCCGATCAGATACCTTGTCATGACCGGGCGCAACCGGGATAATTTTTAGTTTTACCTTGGCCGGAACTTGAGACCGGAGAGGAAAAACCCGTCATTGCCTTGATTGTCGGGTCATTTTCCATCACTTGAAGTCAGGCCCCCGGCCGGAGCGAAGATCATGAACGCAGCAGTCGAGAGCGGCGCCATCGCCGACGTACAGAGCAGGGTCGATACCCGAGAGATCGCCATCAACAAGGTCGGCATCAAGGACATCCGCCATCCCGTGCGCGTCAAGGACCGTAGCGAGGGCGAACAGCACACCATCGCCACCTTCAGCATGTACGTGTTCCTGCCCCATAATTTCAAGGGGACGCACATGTCTCGGTTCGTGGAGATCCTCAACAACCACGAGCGCGAGATCACCGTCGAATCCTTCAAGGACATGCTCAGTGAAATGGCTGAGCGCCTGGAATCGGAGGCTGGCTACATCGAGATGGACTTCCCCTACTTCGTCAACAAGAAGGCGCCCATCTCCGGCGTGGAGAGCCTGCTCGACTATCAGGTCACCCTGATCGGTGAAATCAACCAGCGTGTGCCCCAGATGTCGATCAAGGTAGTGGTCCCGGTCACCAGCCTATGTCCCTGTTCCAAATCGATTTCAGACCGTGGCGCCCACAATCAGCGCTCCCACGTCACACTCACCGTAAAGACCCGCGACTTCGTCTGGATCGAGGAACTCATCGCCCTGGTGGAAAAAGAGGCATCCTGCGAGCTGTACGGTCTCTTGAAACGGCCAGACGAGAAACATGTCACCGAGCGCGCCTACGACAACCCGAAATTTGTCGAGGACATGGTGCGGGACGTAGCCAACCGTCTAAACAACGACGACCGGATCAGCGCCTACAAAGTGGAGTCGGAGAATTTCGAATCCATCCACAACCACTCCGCCTATGCCCTGATTGAAAGGGACAAGGAACTCCCTGCCTAAACCAGCCTCTCCCCGGCCGTCAAATGGCGGAACTCGGGGCGGGGGTCATTTCTTTTCGATAAGAATCATCATATTGCCCTGGTTTCTCATCTCCAGGCCATTGAGGAAGCTCATCCCCAGCAGCACTTGCGTGGGGCTGTTTCCCTTCACCACCACCCCACTCACGTTCTGCTGCCGGATCTCCCCCACCGAGACGCTGTCCAGGGTGATGGAGTAGGCCTCGGCAATGCCGGAGGCGGTCTGGGTCTGCATCGGCGTACCTTTGAGCTCGAACGGAATACCCAGACTACGCGCCTGCGGTTCGCTCATGGACACCCCCGTCGCCCCGGTATCGACCAGGAAGGACACCGGCTGGCCGTTGATGGCGCCCTGGGTGCGGAAGTGCCCCGAGTTATCCCTGACAATGCGTATCTCCCTGGAACGGGCCGCCTTGTATCCGCCGCCGATCCGCATTTGGGGCGTCAGAGTGAATTGCTCCCCACCCACCTCGACTACCGCCTTGAGCCCATTGGACGAAACCAGCATCACGCCTTCCGGGCTGGGCGTGTCCTTGACTAGAAGGCGGCGATTGCCATCGATCTCCAGCATCACCTTGTCCTTGAACAGGGCCAGTACCCGCATCTCCGGGGCGGCAAGGGCTGAGGAAATGAGCAGAACAGAAAGAAGGGAGATCAGTATTTGCGGGGCCAACCTCATAGTTTCACCATGCCCAACACCAAGAGACTAATCCAAGCATAGACCCCCGCCAGCAGATCATCCAGCATGATCCCAAGCCCCCCCTCCAGGTGCTGGTCGAGCCAGCCGATCGGCCAGGGCTTGAGGATATCGAACAGGCGAAAGAGTACGAAACCAGCCAGCACGCCCTCCCACCCCAGAGGCACGGCCGTCAGGGTGATCCAGAATCCGACGAACTCATCCCAGACGATGCCGGAATGGTCGTGGACGCCAAGATCGCGGGAGGTCCGCCCGCAGAGGTAGATGCCCAGGAGAAAGGCCACCAGGGTGATCCCCAGATAGAGCGGCAGGGGCAGCGTCGCCATCAACAGATAAAAAGGAACGGCCGCCAGGGTCCCGAAGGTTCCCGGCGCAACGGGCGAGGCCCCGCTGCCGAAACCAAAGGCCAGCAGATGGACCGGGTTGCGCCAGTCCGGTTTTCGATCCCCTTGCCTGGTCATCGGCTAGCCCCGTCAGCAAAAGTGGTCATAACCCCGCCCAGTCACCTGCGAAACCCTGCCGTCCGGCATCAGGCAGCGCACGCCAGCCCCTTCCTCAACTGTCCCTATCCAGCGCAGGCCAACGCTGAGGCCCGCTACGGCAGACTCCAAGACCTCCCGGCACTCTGGCGGAACAGTAAGGCAAAGCTCGTAATCGTCACCGCCGGACAGGGCGACGCCCCAATCCCCGGTTGCTGAAATATAGTCCCGTACCGCCTGGGAAAGCGGCAAGGACCCGGATCGAATCAGCGCACTGCACCCTGAACTCTCGCAAATATGGCCCAGGTCTGCCCCCAGCCCGTCGGAGACATCGATGCAGGCCGTGGCAATGCCGCGAACCCTGGCCGAGAGATCGAGCCGGGGCTCGGGGCGATGCAGTCGATCCAGCACGCCCGGCAGCGCCTCCAGGGCAACCGGAACGCCCCCTTGCGACAACAGCGCCAAGGCAGCATCGCCCAACTCACCGGAGACATAGATCAGATCGCCAGGCCGTGCGCCCCCTCGGCGCAGCGCCATGCCCGGCTCGACGAAGCCATGGACCTGGATAGTGATGGAGAGGGGGCCGCGCGTGGTATCCCCTCCCACCAGGGAGATCCCGTAACGGCGAGCCAGGTTGGAGAAACCGCGTGAAAAGGCCGCCAGCCAGCCGGCATCAACCTCGGGCAGGGTCAGGGCCAGGGTTGCCCAGGCCGGTTCCGCGCCCATGGCCGCCAGATCGCTGAGATTGACCGCGAGCGCCTTGTGGCCCAGGGATTCGGGATCATCACAGGCCAGGAAATGGGTGCCGCAGACCAGGGTATCGATGCTGACCGCCAGGTCCCTTCCCGCCGGCACCCGCAACAGGGCGCAGTCATCGCCGACCCCGAGCAGGACATCCGGCCGGGCGGCGCCCAGATCGGCGAAAAAGACACGGATCAGATCGAACTCGGAGAGGGCCATGCGCAAAGCCTAACCAATCATGGGGAAGAGCCCCGTCTTCTGCCTCAATTCTCCAACGTCCGCATTTGCCGGGACAGTTTGTCGAGGACGCCATTGACGAACTTGTGGCCCTGTTCCGATCCGTAGTCCTTGTCCACCTCAACCCATTCGTTGATCACCACCCGGTAGGGGACCTCGGGGTGGCGCATCAATTCATAGGTACCGAGCCGGACGATGGCTCGCTCGACCGGATCAAGGCTCTCCACGGAGCGATCCAGCGCCGGCCCCAGCGCGGCGTCCACCTCTTTCAGGTTCATAGGCACCCCGTGCATCAGTTCCCGGAAGAAGCCGCTGTTGAAGGTCTTGGAGTCCTCCCGTTCGAGGAACTGGTTGCAGATATCGCCCAGATTGTCGCCGGTCAACTGCCATTGGTAGATGGCCTGCATCGCGAGTGTGCGCGCCTTGTGGCGACGTTGGCTCATGGGGTCAGATCCGCCGCAGCAGATTGACCATCTCCACGGCGGCCAGGGCCGCTTCGCCGCCCTTGTTGCCGGCCTTGGTCCCGGCCCGCTCGATGGCCTGTTCGATGGTATCGACCGTCAGCACGCCGAAGGAGACGGGCACCTGATATTTCAGCATCACCTGGGCCATGCCTTTGACGCACTCCCCGGCCACGAAATCGAAATGGGGCGTGCCGCCCCGGATCACCGCGCCCAGGGCGATAATGGCGTCATAACCGCCCTTGGCGGCAATCCTTTCCAGTGCCAGAGGCATCTCGTAGGCACCGGGGACATAGACCTTGGTGATGTCCTCGGGCTTGGCGCCGTGCCGCACCAGGGTATCGATGGCGCCGGCGACCAGACTGTCGACGATGAAGCTGTTGAAACGCGCCACGACCAGACAGAACTTGGCCTTCTCGACCCGCAGATCGCCTTCGATGGTTGTAATGCTCATTGGTGAACCCCTGTTGATGAATTTTTTTAGGCTGGAGACCGGAGTTTCTCCGCTCCAAGCCTCAAGCCTCAGCCTACTCCGGCTCGACGTAACCCACTATCTCCATGTCGAAACCGGAGATACCGTGCAGGCTCTTGGGTGTACTCAGCACACGCAGCTTGCGCACCCCCAGGTCCGCGAGGATCTGCGCACCGACGCCATAGGTGCGCAACACCTTGTGCGGCTCCTCGATAGGTGGGTTTGTCTTCTGCTCCATTTCCTGTAACCCCAGCTCGGCAATGCGATGCACGATCTCGCGGGCGGAATCATGATTGCGCAGCACCACGATAACCCCCTCGCCCTCCCGCGACACTTGCGCCATGGCGCGGCTCAGGGGCCAGCTCCGCTCCTTGTGGGTGCTGGCGAAGAGATCGCAGATAGTATTCTGCATATGAACCCTGACCAGGGTGGGCTTATCGGGGCTGGGTTCGCCCATCACCAGGGCCAGATGCAACTCCTGATCGACGATGTCCTGATAGGCCACCAGCCGGAAATCACCGTATTCGGTCGGCAGGAGACATTCGTTGAGCCGTTCGATGGTCTGTTCGTTACTCACCCGGTAGTGGATCAAGTCGGCGATGGTGCCGATCTTCAGGCCGTGCTTCTCGGCAAATACCTCCAGATCGGGACGCCGCGCCATGGTGCCGTCCTCGTTGAGGATCTCGACGATCACAGAGGCGGGAACCTTGCCGGCCAGACGCGCCAAATCGCAACCCGCCTCCGTATGGCCGGCGCGGACCAACACCCCGCCGGGCTGTGCCATCAGCGGAAAGATATGGCCCGGCTGAATGAGATCTTCCGGCCTGGCGTCCTTGTTCACGGCAGCCAGCACGGTGGTGGCCCGGTCGGCGGCCGAGATTCCTGTGGTCACCCCCTCGGCGGCCTCGATGGAGACGGTGAAATTGGTTGAGGCCAGGGCATCGTCGGTCTCGACCATCAGGGGCAGGCGTAACTGGCGGCAGCGCTCCTTCTCCAGGGTCAGGCAAATCAGGCCGCGACCGTGGGTCGCCATGAAGTTGATGGCCGCAGGCGTCGCCGCCTCGGCCGCCATCAGCAGGTCGCCCTCGTTCTCCCTGTCTTCGTCGTCCATGATGACGACCATTTTGCCCTGGCGCAGGTCCTCAATAATCTCTTCGATGGAATTCAGTGACATATCAGTCTTCGGGATGTTCGGGGAAACGCGGGAGTCTACCAAAGGCACGGGGGGTTAATCACGCAGCTTTTGAGAAACTGCGAGGTTCATGTTTTACGGACCATCACCTTTCGCCCAAAGAGGCGATACATTGACGGACATACCGCTCCCTTTCGGAGGCCGGGATTCCGTCATCTTGGGCGTAGCGCTCGCAACGGGCGCGGACACCGTTCGCGGCGGGTTCCTGACGAGCTGGCCCTTCTCTCTTGCGGCCCAAAGCGGAGATGCATTTTCTGACGTATTCCTTCCTCTCGATGGGCGGTATCTCATCCTCGGCGGCATAACGCTCGCACCGTGCAACGGTAGGATCGTTGCGGGGCGGCGCGACGGGCGGTTCCGGGGCGGGGGACGGAGCCCTTGTCTCCGGCCTCTCCTCCGTCTTGAACTCCACGGCCACGCGCGTCCACTCGCCGGGCCTCACCCCGGCGCGTCCCTGCCAGGGTGGAAAGCCATCGGCAGTGACCTCGACGCGATGCTCCCCGCTGCTCATGGCCTCACTCATGAAGGGTGCGCCGGACCCCGCCCGCCCGGCCACAGCCCCATCCAGCTTGACGGTGGCACTGACCACATTGACGCTGACCTGGAGCTGGCCGGTCGCGGGCACGGGAGGTTCCGGCTTAGGTGCGGCGGGTTCCGGTGCGGGTGCGATTGGTGCGGGTGTCTGCGCTACCGGCTCCGGCTTGGGAACCACCGGAGAGGAGGCCGGTGTCTGCGGAATTTGGGCTGGAGTGCCCACCTGGGCAGTTGATCCCACAGGGATCATCGGCTGAACGATCCCGGCCTCCCTTTTGCCGCTCCCGGCCCATTGGCCCTGCCAGCCCAGGTAGGCCAAAACCCCAACGGCGGGAACCAGCAGCAACATGACCAGGAGCCAGGCACGGCGTCCGCCCCCGCCCGCCAGAGAGGCATTGAATCTCTCCTCTTCCGATACCAATCGCGTCTTGTTGGCCGCCGGAGCGGACGGCCGCCTGGCTGGCGCATCAGCCAAAGCCACGCCCTGGGCCTGGATCGCCTGGAGCACCTCGTCACAGTCCTGGGGGCGATCCTTGGAGGAGATGGCCAGCATCCGACCGGTAAGCGTGAGCAGCCAGGCAGGCGCCTTCCCAAGCCCAGCCGTTGCCGCCGGGATCAAAGGATCGGCCGCTCCGCTCATGATCTCGTGACTGCGGTCCACCGATTCGACGGGCGCTTGGCCGGTAATGGCCTCGTAGAGCACGGCGCCGATGGCGTAAAGGTCGCTGTAGGGACCCTGCCTGCCGCGCGTGCTGTACTGCTCCGGCGGGGCATAGCCCTGGCTGACGATGGCCGACAGGTTCCGGCTCTTTTCCCCCAGCGCCTGGCGCGCGGAACCGAAATCGATCAGCAGCGGCCCGCCCTGCTTGCGCAGAAAGATATTGCCGGGCTTGATATCCCGGTGCAGCAGCCCGGCCTCGTGGACCTGCCGCAATCCCTGGAGCAAGGGAACCAGCAGGGCGAGAATCTCGGGGCCGGACAAGGAGCCGCCGCGCGCCTTGAGGCGCTCGGCCAGGGTCTCGCCCTCCTCGAACTCCATCACGATATAGGCCGTGCCGTTGGCCTCGAAAAAGTCGTGAATCTGTACAATATTCGGGTGCTTGAAACGGGCCAGGGTGACGGCCTCGTCCAGATAGCGCTCCAGACCGTATCTGAAACTCTCCTCCCGTTGAGTGCGGGGGAGAACGCGCAGCGTATCTCTGTCCCTGGCGCCCATCTCCCCCGGCAGATACTCCTTGATCACCACCGGGCGCTTGAGTTTCTCATCCCACGCCTTATAGGTAATGCCGAAGCCCCCTTCGCCCAACACCGCCTGGATGCGATACCGGGTGCCGAGCAACTCGTTCAACGGCAGGGTTTGACTGTAGCTGTTCATCCAAAGACCTCGGTTTAATCACTGGCAGACGGGTGTCCGAATGGCATAGGGCGACGCCCCATTGTTCCCCGTTAATTACGTTAAACGGCAGGCAACGGCCGTCAGATTGTCCTCCGCGCCCTTCCTCAGCACCCCCCAGAGGAGTTCGCGCAAGCGCTCGTGCAGCTTGCCCTCGGTCCGGAGCTGGAGCCAGGGCTCCTTCTCCTCCCCGCTCCAAAGTCCGTCGCTCGCCAGCAGCAGGCTATCGCCACGCCTGAGTTGGATCGTTGCAAGGTCGGCGTGTTCCTGCTTGTCCGGGGGAAGTTCATCGGCCAAATCCAACCGCAGGCGCTCCGAGTAGGCCGCCGGTTTTTCGCCGGACGGGTCCCGGATCAGTCCAAAGGAGCCGTAGCCCAGCGCCTGGGTAATGACGTTCCGGGGGGGCTGCCCTCCCTCTATCGGATCACCGTCGCGCCACTGGAATTCTGCCGGGGTGTGGTCCTGGGTCAGCCGTTGCCAGGAACCCTCGCGCCAGAGAAAGGCCCGGCTGTCGCCAACCTGGGCGAGATGGGCCAGTCCGTTGGGCTGAATATCGATCCAGACCAGGGTGCTCCCCGGACTCTCGGCGCCCTGGTGCCAACGCCCATGCAGCTCTTGATGGATCGCTTCCAGCCGTTCCCGCCGCCGGCGCGGTGAACGGGGTGCGAAGGGCTCGGACAGCAAGGCCTCGGCCACCGAGGCGGCAAACTCCCGCCCGTGGGCATGGCCGCCCATGCCATCCATGAGACAAAGGCGCCAGTGGCGGCGTGGCCAGCGGGGTACTCGCAGGCGATGGGGACGGCCCTCGCGCAGATACTCGGCCTCGCCTTCGCCCCGGATGATCAGATAATTGTCCTGATTCTCCGGGCGGGGACCGGTCTCGCTACGGGCCGCCGCCTCCAGAACCGGATGAAAAAACGGCCAGGCGCTGAACATCGCCAACTCCGAATTGATCCTGAAATTCCAGTACTGTCCGCGATTTTGTGAGCATAGACCATAACAAAACAGCCTATTTCCTTACGAGCCCTTAGATAACCCCTTTCTCCGCCAAGGAGACGATCTCCTGGTCACCGATCACCAGATGATCGAGCAGACGGACATCCACCAGGGCAAGGGCGTCGCGCAGGCGCTGGGTGATGTCGATGTCGGCGCGGCTGGGTTCAGCCACGCCGGAAGGGTGATTGTGAGCGATGATGAGGGCGGCGGCGTTGTGGGCCAGAGAGCGCCGCACCACCTCGCGGGGGTGGACCGAGGCGCCGTCGATGGTGCCGCGGAACAGCTCCTCGAACTGGATGACCCGATGCCGGTTGTCGAGGAAGAGGGCGGCGAAGACCTCCTGGGGGTATTCCCGCAGACGGGACATGAGGTAACGCCGGGTCGCGCCGGGGGAGTCCATGACATCGCCCCGTTCCAGGGATTCGCCCAGGTGCCGCCGCCCCATCTCCAGGACGGCCTGAAGCTGGGTGTACTTCGCCTCGCCCAGGCCCAGGTGGCTGCAAAAGCTCTTCTGGTCCGCCTTGAGCAAACCCCGCAGACCGCCAAACGCGGCCAACAGCTCCCTGGCCAGATCCACCGCCGATTTTCCCTTGACCCCGGTGCGCAGGAAGATCGCCAGCAGCTCGGCGTCGGAAAGGGCCGCCGCGCCCCGCTGCAACAGCCTTTCCCTGGGTCTCTCGCCTTCCGGCCAATCGCTGATTGCCATATTTCCTCCCTGAGGGTTTGGTTGATCCCCCGCAGCATAGAGCAACCTATTCCCCCGGCCAAGCCGCTGCCGCCACCGCTTTACAGCCTCCGAGCCAGGACAATGGTTTTTATTTACGCTCGTTGAGGCTTGTTGGCATGGGATTTATGGTCAACAATTGCCCTGGGTGCGGGGATGAATATGCGCGGCGTTCGACGCCGCGCCGGTTTTTTTCATAAAGACGGATGGGACGGGGCATGCGGGCGTTATTCCTGCTTTTTGTGGTGCTGCTGACGGGTGGCGCGATCCTGGTTGCGATACCCTCCGTCGAAAAGCTGCTGGCCGAAGCACCGGTGACTGAGCCTTCCAGCACTGAGCCGGAGGCTGCGCGCATTGAGGAGCCGAAGGCGGATGCCCCGGAACCCGAAAGGCTGGCGGCGGAAGAGCCGGCGACCCCCGAGGAGTTGTCCGAGGAGGCGGAGAAGGCCGAGGCCCCTACGGAAGATACGACCCTCTCGGTGGAGGAGATCTTCAAGGCGCCCGATCGGGACGAGAATCTCTTCCCGATCCCGGCCAACCTGGGGCCGGCCGTTGCGTTCTGGACCCGGATCTATAGCGATGTGGACACTCGGGGCGGGCTCATTCATGACAATCTGCACATGGATGTCGTCTATTCGATGCTGGACCTCAACTTCGACCCCATGCCGGAACCGGTCATCGAGCGGAATCTGTCCTATTTCCGCAATCTGCTCTGGGGTCTGGCGAAGGGCAAGCGTGAGGATTTGAATTGCGACGAGCAGCGGTTGCTCGCGATCTGGGGCGGGGAGCCTTCCGCCCTGAAGGCCGCTGCCGAACGGATTCGGTTCCAGCGCGGGCAATCGGACAGATTCCTGCACGGACTGAACCGCTCGGCGGCCTGGCGTTCCCACATCCTGGAGACGCTGGAAGAGCAAAAGCTTCCCCGCGAACTGGCCGCGCTTCCCCATGTGGAATCCTCCTTTCATCCGCGTGTCGTATCCCATGCCGGGGCGGCCGGTCTTTGGCAGTTCATGCCGGCCACCGGGCGCCGGTACATGCGCGTCGATGAGTTGATGGATGAGCGTTTCGACCCCTTCAAGGCCAGCGAGGCGGCGGCTCAACTGCTGAAGCACAACCACTCGGTCCTCAGAAGCTGGCCCCTGGCGCTGACCGCATACAACCACGGGCTGTCCGGCGTATACAGCTTGACGAAGCGGTTTTCCACCAAGGATATCGGCGAGATCGTCGGCCGCTCGAAGGGAAACCGTGGTCTGGGATTCGCCTCCCGCAATTTCTACACCTCCTTCCTGGCGGCCCTGGAGGTCTCCGACCATCCCCGCCGGTATTTCCCGGCTTTGCACCCGCGCCCGCCTGCCGAGCCCTCCGGGCTTGAACTGAACGCATTCATGCCCGCAGATTCCCTGGCCAAGTCCCTGGGACTGGAACAGGAGGTGCTGCAAAAACACAACCCCGTCCTACAAATCTCGGTCTGGAGCGGCAGCAAATACATCCCCAAGGGTTACCGCGTCGTTCTGCCGCCCGAATATGACCTGGCCGCCGTTGCCGAGAAGTTGCGCCTGGCCGAGCAGGAATCCGGTTCCAGCGAGCAAAAGCCCGATATATCCCACAAGGTGAAAGCCGGGGATACCCTGTCCACCATCGCCGGGAAATATGGCATCAGCACCGCCGAACTGATCGCCATGAATCCGCTCGGGAAGAATAACCGCATACGAGTGGGCCAGACCTTGCGCCTTCCCGGCGGAAAACAGCCGGCGCCCGACGCCCTGCCGCAGGGGCAGGAAACGGCTGGAGGCACACCGGAAAAGGCGCCCCCGGTGATGGCCGATATCAAGCCTGAAGATGCCGTCATCCTTGCCGCCAACAAGGCTGCAAGCCCAGCCGGTGAGAAAAGGCCCGCCCAAGCGCAGCCCGCCGCCGAATCGGCCAAGGCTGAGCCGGAAAAGCCCAACCCCGCCGATCTGAATGAATTGGCGAACAAACAGGAGACCGCTTCCGAGCCGTCCCCCAATAACCCTGAGATCGCCGACAAGGACCGCCCCGCAGAGGAAGAGCCGGAAAAACCCGCTCCCGCCGATCTGAACCCGTTGACCGGAAAGCAGGAGGCGGTGGCAGAGAAGGCCCCGAATAACCCCGAAATCGCCAAGGAGCAACCAAAGCCGGAAGCGGAGTCCAAGCCCAAGCTCGCCACCGGCAAGGAGAAGGTGGCGAACGAGGAGCCGGAGGCAAAGGAAGAAGAACCGCAACAGACGGCCGATCCCTCCGACTACCGCGTAGCCGACGACGGCACCATCGAGGTCCAGGCGGCCGAGACCCTGGGCCACTATTCCGCTTGGCTGGATATACCCGCCGACCGGCTGAAGAAGGCCAATGGCCGCCGCTTCACCCTGGCGATCGGCCACCGGATGCGCCTGGTGTTCGCCAAGGTGAACAAGAAGTCCTTCGAACAAAAGCGCCGCGCCTATCACGACGCCATGCAATCCAGCTTCTTCAACCGCTATCGCATAGCCGCCACGCGCGAACATCGCATATCCAATGGCGACAGCCTCTGGTGGCTTGCCATCAGGCGCTACGATCTCCCCCTCTGGCTGCTGCGCCAATACAACCCGGACCTGGAGATAGAAAGCGCGCTACCGCGCGGAACGGTGGTAAAGATCCCGGTGGTGGAGAAGATCTCCGGCAAGCCCGGCCCGAAGCAATCCAAGACCGAGCGCAAGCCGGAACAGGTCGTCCGGGCCAAAAAGCCGGGCAAGTACGACCTGAAGGTTTCGGCCTTCAGACCGGTTCCGGGCCGCTCCTCCAAGGACAAATCCCAACGTAGCGCTTCACGCCCTTAATGCCGGATTAGCCTGAGAAATTTACCTGGCCATCTCGCGAGCCCGGCTACCGGCTTCGGGCCTCACTTTGGGTGGCGTTGGAATTTCAGAGGTAGGGAGCCAGGATGGATTTAGGCAAGGATGCCGGGGCGAGTTGCACAAGGGCTGTGTCGAAAAATCAGTCGGACGGGGTTACAAGGCGAGAACTGACCCTCCGTACCCTCCCAATACCCTCCCAGGGCGAGAACTGACCCTCCGTACCCTCCAACAGCTTCACATGGGAGGTGTTCTGGCGAGCGGTCAAACGTGGCCTGATCCATCCGCCTCGCATAGTGGTTGGGGTAAAACGCAACGTGTACGCTTGAGGTCACGCCTTGTGCGAAGCGAGTACAACCGAGGAACCGGATGTGGGAAAACCGCACGTCCGGGTCTGTGGCGAGGGTGCCCGGTAACGGGCATCCCTACGCCGGAATCACACCTTAATCATAATTGGGAAGCAGCAATGAACAGAAAGCCATTATCGAAAATCCAACCATTGGGGTAAGACATGTTCATGCACGTCACGCAAGCAAAATATTGCGGAGCGGGCTCTAAAATGAAGTGCAACACCTGTAGGCTAATGCCAGGGGTGTGCAAATGGGAAAGAATTATCAGCAGTTGACGACGGATGAACGGAATTTCATTCAGATTGGAAGGACACACCTTGTCTTGGAGTAATGGGGCTGATTTTGCCCCTGAATTTCTTCGGGAACAAATTGCCAAATGAATTAAGAGGGAAAGGGGACAGATTTAATTATTCCCGAAGGATGCAAGAGAGTGCGTGAAATAAATCTGTCCCCTTTTTCCGAATTGATGGAGCCAGAGGCACAGTTTGTGAGGGTTCCGAGTCGAACAATTAAGACTGAACAAGACATTGATGCTTGGTTGGCAGATGTAAAACAAACGCTAATAGATGCCCTGGCCAACGGGCCGGTTATCGTCAAATAGAGGAGCCCCCCATGATTGAACAAATCAAGCTAGAGCGATTTACAGCATTTGAGAATCTCTCGGTCTCATTTTCTCCCGGGATCAATATCATCATTGGAGAAAATGGCACCGGCAAAACGCACATGCTTAAAGCCATCTATGCTGCGTGTGACGTTAGCAAAAGCCAAAAATCTCTCGCGGACAAAGTTAATCGAGTTTTTCTGCCATCCGGCGAGCAGATCGGCCGTCTTGTTAAACGCAAAAAAGTAAGTACAACTGGCAACTTTGAAGTTACCAGGAAAATACCGAGCATCAACAAGTCGCTCGCAATTCGTCTTTCACTCTCTAATCACACCAAAGAACCTGCTAAAGCAACGGTGTCCGGTGCTTACAAGCAGTGGCAAGAGCATCCGCTTGAATCGGTGTATATCCCGGTTAAGGACATGATGGCCAACGCGCCAGGATTCCGTTCCCTGTACAGCTTGCGACATATTCACTTCGAAGAAGTTTACGCCGACATAATCGACCGGGCATTTCTAGGGTCGCTTAAAGGCCAGGCTGATGCCGATCGAAGGAAATTGCTAGAAATTCTTCAGAAGTCTATGGATGGAAAAGTCATAGCAAAGAATGAAGAGTTTTTCCTAAAGAACAAGCAGGGCGAATTGGAATTCACATTATTAGCTGAGGGAATTCGGAAACTCGGGCTGCTGTGGGTTTTGATCCAAAACGGTACTTTGTTAAACGGTACTGTTTTGATTTGGGACGAACCAGAGACCAATCTGAATCCCAAGCTCATGCGCACGGTTGTTGAAATTCTGATCGCACTACAGCACATGGGCGTACAGATATTCCTAACTACTCACGATTACTCTGTTCTTAAGGAGTTCGATCTCCAGATTTCTCAGGGCGATAAGATTCTTTTCCATAGCCTTTATAGGAACAAGAGCACAGGAGAGGTTGAAGCATCTTCCGCTGATAACTACCTTGGCATATCGCCCAATAGCATTGACGACACTTACGGTGGTTTCGTCGACCGAGAAATCGAAAAATCCATGGGGAAACTCGGCAAATGAAAATAGATGCTGATGGTTTCTCCTTCGATTTCACCGATGCGATAAATGCATTTGTCTTTGACGAAAAAGATGAATCAAAGCCAAACTATCACGGCCTGCCAATGAAGGCTGTTGATATTGTTGCTGAGTTTAGTGATGCATATATTTTTGTCGAGATGAAGGACTTCCATGATCCAGATAGTTACAACGAGGTCCTTGCTGGTGATGAAGATGATGGCAAAGCAAAACGCGCAAACTTCAAGTGGTTGAAGAACTACCTGAAGTACAAATACCGTGACACTTATATTTTCCGGCATGCCGAGGACAAGGCTGACAAACCGATTCATTACATTTGCTTGCTGACGTTTGACAACGCGCTGAATACACGATTGCAGAAATCGCTAATGCAGGAACTTCCTGTAGGGAAGGTCTCCAAACGGTGGCGGCGAGAAATCGCCAACAGTTGCCATGTTCTGAACGTCGATCGATGGAACATCAATTTCCCAAAATGGCCGGTGACTCGATCGTAATTACGGTGACACTTTACTAATATACTTAATGGATTGTATATTTAGTAAAGTGTCACCGTATCCCAGCGCCTACGTCCTTAGGGCGGGATTAGCCTGAGAAATTGTGGATTCCCCCCTCCCTTGAGGGACGCCTCCAGGGATGGAGACGGTAGGGCGACGCAGGATGCCCAAGCCGAGGGGGCAGGGGGAGGGTGTAAGTCGTTGATTTATCATGCCCCTATCCCCAGCCCCCTCCCCTATTAGGGAAGAGGGGGTATTTCTCCACAGCCTATTACCAGCCCGAGCGCGAGCCGCCACAGCCGGGGCCAGGGCCGAAACCGGCCGGGCCCACTCCCTGCAACTCCTTGCGCTGCTTTTCCGTGAGGATGGCGTCAACCTTCCGTTTGGCCTCGGTGCGGGAAAGGATCATGGCCGTCATCTGTGTGCCAGACTTTTCCGCCAATGCCTGAACGGTCTTCTGATCGGCGCCGTCGTCTGCCGCGTCACGCAGATCCCGGTGCGTCTCGCGCATGCTGTCGCCCAGCTTGCGCATCTCGCTACGCTGCTCTTTTCTCAGTTGATCGAGCTTTTCCCGTTGCTCGCCGGTCAAATCATCCAACTGGTAGAGGGCACCCATGGGGCCGCCGCCGTTGTTGCAGCCCCCCGTGCCCATCCCCATTCCCATACCCATCCCTTGGCCGCCGAAGGCGAGGGCGGCGCCGGAACCCGCCAGCAGACTGCCGGCGAGGACGGCGGCCAGGGTGTTGCGTGAAAGTTTCATGATCGTTCTCCTGGGTTGAAGTGCGGACCTGAGTGTCCGGTAATGGAAAATTAGCCCAGAGCCCCTTCAAGTTGGGTAGGGAAAGGCCAAGGAATGCAAAGAAGTGCAAAATCGGGGACCGGCGCCTTTCAACACCGGGGGATGGAGGCCAGAATAGGGGTAGAGGAGAGCAAATATGCCACGCATCCTGCTGATCGATGACGATGAAGGCCTCTGCGAGCTGTTGACCGAATACCTGACCGGCGAAGGCTTCGAGGTGGGCGCTGTGCATAATGGTCTCCAAGCCGAATCACGGGTGCAGCATGGAGACTGGGACGCCATCGTCCTCGACGTGATGCTGCCGGGCATGAACGGCTTCGACCTGCTGAAGCGACTCAAGCCTCAACTGGCTATTCCGGTGCTGATGCTCACCGCGCGGGGCGAGGACACCGATACAGTGCTCGGCCTGGAACTGGGGGCAGACGATTACGTGGCCAAGCCGGTCAGCCCCCGTGTGCTGGTAGCCCGTTTGCGCGCACTGCTGCGCCGCCAGGGCGAGGCCGTCATGGCCTCGGTGCTGCGCGCGGGCGACCTTACCCTGGACGAGGCCAGCCGTCGCGTGACCCTGAGCGGACGGGAGGTGATCCTGACGGGCGCCGAGTTCAACCTACTGGCCTTGCTGGTGCGCCATGCCGGACACCTGGTATCGCGCGATCTCCTGGCCGAGGACGGCCTCGGCCGCGGCTTGCAGGCATTCGACCGGCGCATCGAGACCCACATGGCCCAGATCCGCAAGAAACTCGGCCCCCTTCCCGACGGCTCCCCGCGCATCCAGACGGTACGAGGCGCGGGGTATCAGTACGTGGTGTCCTAATGGGCTCCCTGTTCGGAAAGATCTTTTTCAGCTTCTGGCTTGCCGCCGTGCTGCTCGCCGGCGCCATGATCGGCGTTACCCGCTTGATGGGGGCCGGGACCATCGACGAGGCGCAACGGGATCTGGCGGGATTGGCGCCCACCGTCGCCAGCCTTTGGACGGAGGGGGGGGGCGTGGCGGCGGTGATCTGGTTGCGCGGGCTACCCCTGGAAAAGCGGCCGGTCCTGCTCGACGCCAGGGGCAGGCCTGCGGCGCCGCGTCAACATTTACCGCGCCATCTGATGCGTTGGCTGCCCCACTCCCTGGAACCGGGTGTGCAGAACCTCTCCCCAGGACATGTGGCGGTGGTGGAACCGCTGCCCAATACCGATCCGCCCCTCTATCTGGCGCTGGTCTTGAGGCCGGGCCAGTTGCCCTTGATGCCCCTGTGGCTGCGCATCCTCCTTGCCCTGTTGGTGATCGCGCTGGTCAGCTACGGTCTCGCTGCCCTGCTGACGCGCCGTCTGTACCGGTTGCGGCTGGCGGCCCAGGCCCTGGCGGCAGGCGATCTCTCAGTCCGCGTAGGCCGCCGGGGTGGTGACGAGGTGGAGGCCCTGGCGCGGGATTTCGATCTGATGGCCGGACGGGTGCGGGAGCTACTGGAGACCCAGAAGCGCCTGTTGCGCGACGTCTCCCATGAATTGCGCTCTCCCCTGGCCCGGTTGCGGGTGGCCCTGGAACTGGCGGAGCGGGGCGGCGATCCCTCCAAGGCGGTGGCGCGGATCGGCAAGGAGGCCGATGAACTGGAACGGCTGATCACCCAGGTGCTCTCCCTGGCGCGGCTGGAGTCCGGCCAGGCGGCCTTGGAGCGGCGGCCCGTACCCCTGCGCGAGCTGCTGTCCAGGGTAGTGACCGACGCCGATTTCGAGGCCCAATCCAAAGGCAAGGGCGTTGCCTGCATCTCGGCTTTTGAAGTGACATTGGCGGGCGATCCGGTATCGCTCCGCTCGGCGGTCGAGAATGTGATACGTAATGCCGTTCGTCACACCCCGGAGGGCAGCCATGTGGAAGCAAGCCTGCGCGAGGAAGGCAGCGAGGCCCTGATCGAGGTGCGCGACAGGGGTCCCGGTGTACCGGAGGATCAACTGGAGGCGATCTTTTCCCCCTTTGCCCGCAGCAGCGAGGCGCGGGAGCGTAGCGGCGGCGGTTATGGACTGGGACTGGCGATCGCCAGCCGGGCCGTAGCTGCCCACGGCGGGCGGATACAGGCCCGGAATCACCCGGAAGGCGGCCTGTTGGTGACCATCAGACTGCCGCTGAGAGGAACGATAGAGTGAACGCAACCGGACAACCCATCACGGCAGCGGAGCAGAGACGCCTTTTTCTACAGGGATTGGGCGGTGGCGCCAGCCCATCGCCCCTTGGGCGGACCCTGCTCTGGCTGATCCCCCTGCTGCTTCTCGCCGGCCTCGCCTTCTGGCTGCTGCTCCCAAGCCAAGAGACAGGGGAAGCCAGCTACAAGACCGCCGAGGCGAGCCGTGGCCGGCTCATCGTCACCGTTTCCGCCACGGGCTCCTTGCAGCCCCTCAATCAGGTGCAAGTGGGCAGCGAGTTGTCGGGGACCATCGCCGGCGTCGAGGTGGACTACAACGACCGGGTCAAGCAAGGGGATATCCTGGCCCGCCTCGACACCACCATCCAGGAGGCCCGTCTGGGCGAGGCGCGGGCTGCCCTTCAATCGGCCCAGGCCAAGGAGATGGAGGCAGCGGCGACCCTGAACGAAACTCGCTTGAATCTGAAGCGCTGCGAGGAGCTGGCCCCGCGCGGCATCTGTGCCCCCAGCGAGCTGGATAAGACCCGCGCCACCCATGAACGGGCCAAAGCGGGCCAATCCATGGCCCAGGCGCAGGCGGCCCAGGCCAGGGCCGCCTTGAACGCCCAGGAGACTAATCTTTACAAGGCGGCCATCCGGGCGCCGATCAGCGGCATCGTCCTGAGCCGGACGGTGGAACCGGGCCAGACTGTGGCCGCCTCTTTTCAGACGCCAGTTCTCTTCACCCTGGCCGAAGACTTGGCGCGAATGGAACTGCTGGTGGCGGTGGACGAGGCCGACATCGGACAGATCCGGCAGGACCAGTCCGCTACCTTCAATGTCGATGCCTATCCCGACCGCCCGTTCCAGGCGCGGGTGGCCCAGATTCGCCACGCACCCAAGACCCTGGAGGGGGTGGTCACATACGAAACCCTGCTGCGGGTGGATAACGCCGACCTCTCGCTGCTGCCCGGCATGACTGCCACCGCCGAGATCCAGGTGAAGCGTATCGACGACGCCCTGCTGGTGCCCAATGCCGCCCTACGATTCACCCTGCCCGCCACCATCAAGCAGGAGACGAGCCTGGTCGGCGCCCTCCTGCCGGGCCCCCGTTTTCCGAAAGGGCAGCGAAGCCGGGAAAAGGCCGACGGCAAGGGCATTTGGGTCCTGAGCGGCGGCGAGGCCCGCCCGGTGGCCGTCAAGACCGGCGCCAGCGACGGGACCCTGACCGAAATTATCGAGGGCGATCTCCAACCCGGCGCGGCGGTGATCCTGGATGTGGTGCAGGGGAAGGGGAAGGGAGCGCCCTGATGGAAGATGCCGAGGCAGTGCCCCTGATCGAACTGCGCGGTGTGACCAAGGTCTACGGCCAGGGTCAGGCGGCAATGGCGGCCCTTCGCGGAATCGATCTGCGCATCGGCCGGGGCGAGTTCGTGGCGCTTATGGGACCGAGCGGTTCGGGCAAATCCACCACCATGAACATCCTTGGTTGCCTCGACACCCCGGACTCCGGCAGCTACCGCTTTCAGGGAATCGAGGTAGGAAGCCTGTCGCGGGGCGAGCGCGCCCTGCTACGGCGCAACTACATCGGCTTCGTGTTCCAGGGCTTCAACCTGCTGGCGCGCACCTCGGCCCTGGAGAACGTGGAGATGCCGCTCGTCTACCGGGGCGTGCCCGCCGCCCGGCGTCACGAACAGGCGCGGGCGGCCCTGGCGGCAGTCGGACTGACCCAGTGGGAGTCTCATACCTCGGCCGAGCTATCCGGCGGCCAGCAGCAGCGCGTCGCCATCGCCCGCGCCATGGTCACCGAACCCATGCTGCTGCTGGCCGACGAGCCCACCGGCAATCTCGACACGGCGCGCGGCCGCGAGGTGATGGAACTACTCTGCCGCTTCAACCGGGATCAGGGCCTGACCGTGGTGATGGTGACCCACGAAGCAGACATGGCCGCCGACGCCAGCCGGGTGGTGCGCTTCCGCGATGGCCTGGTGGAGTGGGACGAAGCAGCGGGGGAAGGCGGCTAATGTGGTGGAACGCCCTGCAACTGGCCCTACGCGCCATCCGGCGCAACCTGCTGCGCTCCTTCCTGACGGTGCTGGGCATCGTCATCGGTGTCGCCTCGGTGATCACCATGGTCAACCTGGGCAGCGGCGCCACCGCCCAGGTGAGCGCCCAGATCGCCAGCCTCGGCAGCAATCTGCTCATGGTGCGGTCGGGCCAGCGCGTGGGCCCTGGCGTGCGTTCCGCCGCGCCGCCTTTCAAGCTGGAGGACGCCGAGACCCTCCGCCGGGAGATCGGCGGCCTCAATGCCGTGGCCCCCACCTCCGCCCAGGCCGTCACCGCGATCTTCGGCAACACCAACTGGTCCACCACGGTCACCGGCGTGGACAACAACTATTTCAAGGCGCGCGACTGGCATTTGGCCGATGGCCGCCTCTTCAGCCTCGGCGAACTGCGGACCGGCAAGGCGATCTGCATCATCGGCTCCAGCGTGCGGCGGGAACTCTTCGGCGCCCAGGACCCCATCGGCGCCAAGATCCGATTGAAGAACGTCTCCTGCGAGGTGGCGGGGCTGCTGGCGTCCAAGGGCCAGAGCAGCATGGGCTCCGATCAGGATGATCTGATCCTGATACCGCTACGCATGTTCTGGCGCCGCATCGCCGGGGACCAGAACCTGGGCATGATCCAGCTCTCCGCCCGCGAGGGCGTCTCGACCGCCAAGGTGCAGCGCGAGGTGGAACGGCTCCTGCGGGAACGCCGCCATATCGCCCCCGGCGAGGACGACGACTTCAGCGTCATGGACATGAAACAGATCGCCGACACCCTCACGGGGACCACCAAGGTCCTCACCGGCCTGCTCGGTGCCGTGGCTGCGGTAAGCCTCCTGGTCGGCGGCATCGGCATCATGAATATCATGCTGGTCTCGGTCACCGAGCGCACCCGCGAGATCGGCATCCGCCTCGCCATCGGCGCCCTGGAGCACGAGGTGCTGCTGCAATTCCTGGTGGAAGCGGCGGTGCTCTCCTCCTTCGGCGGCCTCTTCGGCATCCTGCTCGCCCTGGCCGCCACCAGCCTCCTGGCCGGACTGATCCAGGTTCCCCTGATCATCGACCCGGCGATCATCCTCATCGCCTTCTTCTTCTCCGCCGCCATCGGTGTCATCTTCGGCTATTTCCCCGCCCGCCGCGCCGCCCGCCTCGATCCCATCGAGGCATTGCGGCATGAGTGATATACGCATTCCAGGAGAGGGGCTCACCGGATATCCAGCTTCTGGATTACCTTTTTGTCATCTTAGCGTCAGCCCTCTGTCATCCTGCCCCGGCGATACTTAAGGCAATCAACACCGGTCATCTCAAGCCTCATGCAACTTCGCCATTCCTTCTTCATCGTTCAAAGTACCTCGCACGCGGTTTTGCGGGCCGGCCTGCTGCTTTGCGCGATGGTCCTGCCTGTTGCTGCTTTCGCCCATGGCGGCGAGGATCACAGCCACGGGGACGAGGCCGCTTCCCCGGCCGCCCCGAATCTTTCCGCCGGTGGCGGGGTGCGTCTGGAACTGCAATCCTCGGATGTGGAGCTGCTCGGCATCGTCCTTGACGGCAAGCTGACCCTCTATGTGGACCGGTTTTCCACCAACGAACCCATCCCCGATGCAACGGTGGAGCTGGAAAGCAAAGGGAAAAAGCTGGTGATGAAGGCCAATGCCAACGGGATCGCGGAAGGAGATGCCGGCTGGCTTGCCGATCCGGGCCGCTACGAGGTCCTGGCGACAGTGCAGGCGAAGGGGTTGAACGATCTGCTGGTGGGTATTTGGCAGATTCCCGATCCGAATGCGGACGGCGGGCCGGAGTCGAGGCCCTGGTGGCGGTTCTGGGGCAGCCTGCTGGAAAAGACGCTGCTGCCGAAAATGGCCTTTGCCCACGGCGGCGAGGAGCACAGCCACGGGGGGGGCGCCGCAGCCACTCCCCCTTTGGCCGGATCGGGGAATAAGCCGGCCCGCCTTCCCGACGGCAGCCTGTTTCTGCCCAAGCCGGTCCAGCGCCTGCTGGCGATCCGCACGACGCTGAGCATGCCGCAGACCCTGGCCCTGACCGTGCAGCTCAATGGGGTGGTGGTGACCGACCCCAACGCCAGCGCCACCGTGCAACCCCTGATGAGCGGGCAGTTGCTGGCCCCTGAGGGCGGTTTTCCGTCCATAGGCAGCCGCGTGGAGAAGGGGGCTGTGCTGGCCATACTGGAACCTGCGGCCAGCAACACGGACAAGGGGGATCAGCAGGACAAGATCGCCGAATTGCGCAGCCTGCTGGGCCTGGCCGAGAAAAAGGCGGAGCGCCTGACGAGCATTGCCGGGCTGGTCTCGGAGATGGACGTGGATGCCGCCCGCAACGAGTCCGATGTGCTCAAGGCGCGTCTACAAGCCTTGCAGGGCAGCCTGGCCCAACAGCCGGAAACCTTGCGGGCGCCGCTGGCCGGCATCATCAGCACCGCCAATGTGATGCTGGGACAGCAGGCCAATGCCGGAGACAAGTTGTTTACCATCATCGACCCCAGCCGCTTGCAGGTCGAAGCCCTGACTTACGATCCCGGCCTTGCCTGGCGCATCGGCGGGGCCTCCGCCATGATCGAGGGGCAAAGGGTCGCTCTGGAGTTCGTGGGCGCCAGCCAGCAACTGCGCAATCAGGCGCTACCGCTCCGATTCCGGGTCAAGGCCTCCCCCCTGGTCATGAGCGTGGGGCAGCCGGTCAAGGTGGCGGTGCAAACCAAGCAGCAGATAAAGGGCGTACCGCTGCCCGCCGCCAGCCTGGTGCATGACGGCCAAATGGAACCGGTCCTCTGGGTAAAGACCTCGGCGGAGCGCTTTACCCCCCACAAGGTCAAGTCACAGCCGCTGGACGTAGATACCCTGGCGGTGCTGGAGGGCCTGCCCGCCGGCAGGGTGCGCGTCGTGACTCAGGGCGCGGCCTTGCTGGGCCAAGTACGCTAGGGCGGTCCCATGTTCAACGCAATCATCCAAGCCAGTTTGCGCAACCGCCTGTTCGTCTTGGCGGGCGCGGCGCTGTTGCTCCTGTACGGGTTGTTTACCCTGTCCCGCCTGCCGGTGGACGTGTTGCCGGACCTCAATAAACCCACCGTGACCCTGATGACCGAGGCACACGGCATGGCCCCCGAGGAGGTGGAGCAACTGATCTCCTTCCCGCTGGAAACGGCCATGAACGGTCTGGAGGGCGTGACCCGCGTGCGTTCGGTCTCCGGGGTGGGTCTGTCCATCCTGTTCGTGGAATTCGCCTGGGGGACGGACATCTACCTCAACCGCCAGCAGGTGGCCGAGCGGCTGGGCGCGATCGCCAGCCAGTTGCCCGTCGGGGCCTTGCCCAAGATGTCGCCGATCAGCTCGATCATGGGGGAGATCCTGCTCATTGCTTTGACGGTGGAGGAGCCTGACGCCTCGGGAGGCAAGAAGGGCATAGGCCCGATGGAGGCGCGGGACTTGGCGGACTGGGTGGTGCGCCCGCGCCTGCTGGCGATTCCGGGCGTATCGCAGGTGATCCCCATGGGCGGGGACGTGCGCCAATACCGCATTACCCCGGACGTGGGGAATATGGAGCGCCTCAGCATCAGCCTCGATCAGATCGAGTCGGCATTGAGAGGATTCGCGGCAAACACCAGCGGCGGCTTTCTGGAGGCCCACTCCCAGGAATGGCTGATTCGCCATATCGGGCGGACCACGCGGCTGGAGGACATGCGTAATCTGGTGGTTGCCCACCGGGAGGCTGTGCCGATCCTGTTGCAGCAGGTGGCGGAGGTCGATTTCGCCGCCGGGGTGAAGCGTGGGGCCGCCGGCTTCATGGGCAGGCCCGCCGTGATTCTGTCGGTGCAGAAGCAGCCGAGCGTGGATACGGTACGGCTGACCGGCGAGGTGGAAACGGCCCTGGCGGAGCTTGGCCGCAGTCTTCCGACCGGGGTGAAGCTGGACAACATCCTGTTCAAGCAGGCCAGCTTCATCGAAAACGCCATCCGCAACGTGGAGGAGGCCTTGCGCGACGGCGGCGTCATGGTTGTGGTGGTGCTCTTCCTGTTCCTGCTGAACCTGCGCACCACGCTGATTTCCCTGACCGCCATCCCCCTCTCCCTGCTCGCGGCGGGACTGGTGTTTTACGCCTTCGGCCTCTCGGTCAACACCATGACCCTGGGCGGGCTGGCCATTGCCCTGGGCGAGCTGGTGGATGACGCCGTGGTGGACGTGGAAAACGTGTTGCGCCGCCTGCGCCAGAATGCGGCCCTGTCCCAGCCGCGCCCGGTGCTGGGGGTGATCGCGGCGGCCTCCCGCGAGGTGCGCTCCGGTGTGGTGTACGCCACGCTGATCGTAGTGCTGGTGTTCGTTCCCCTGTTCTTTCTGGCAGGGATCGAGGGGCGGTTGTTCACCCCGTTGGGGATCGCCTATGTCGTGTCCATACTGGCGAGCCTGCTGGTGGCGGTCACGGTGACGCCGGTGCTCTGCTATTACCTTCTGGGTAAGGGGGACGCGGGACGGGGGGCGCATGGCGACTCCCCCCTCGTCCGGTTCCTCAAGCGCCTGGACGAACGCCTGCTGCACGCCTCGTTCCCTCGCAGCGGCCTGCTGCTCGGCGCCGCCCTGGCGCTGGTCGTCACGGCGACCGCCAGCATCCCTTTCTTCCCCAAGGCGTTCCTGCCGGCCTTCAACGAGGGCACCCTGACCATCACCCTGATGCTGCAACCGGGGATCTCCCTGACCGAGTCCGGCCGTGTCGGCGCCCTGGCGGAACAGTTGCTGCTGCAAGTCCCGGAGGTCAAGCAAGTCGGGCGCCGCACCGGGCGGGCGGAACTGGACGAGCATGCGGAGGGGGTGCATACCAACGAAATCGAGGTGGACTTACAGCCATCGGACCGCCCGCGCGAGGTGGTGCTGGCGGATATCCGCGGCCGTCTGTCGGTCATCCCCGCCTCTCTCAACATCGGCCAGCCGATTTCCCACCGCCTGGATCACCTGCTGTCCGGCGTAAGGGCGCAGATCGCGCTGAAGGTCTTCGGGGACGACACCGACAGCCTGCGCGGTCTGGCGGCCGAGTTGCAGGCCCGTCTGGCGGCTATCCCAGGGGTGGTGGATCTGCAACTGGAGAAGCAGGTTCGCATTCCGCAGTTGCAGGTTCGGGTGGATTACGACAAGACGCAGCAATACGGCGCTACCCCCGCCAGCATCAACACCGCCCTGGAGACCCTCGCCAACGGCGAGACCCTGACCCAGGTGATCGACGGCAACCGCCGCGCCGACGTGGTGATCCGCCTGCGGGACAGCGACCGGACCGCCGGGGGCTTGCGCAACCTGCTGGTGGAGACCCATTCAGGCTACATCCCCTTGCGCATGGTCGCCGGCATCGAGGAGAGCAGCGGCCCCAATCAGATTCTGCGCGAAAACGGCCGCCGCCGCATCGTGCTGTCGGCCAACGCGGCAGAAGGGGCCGATATGGCCGAGGTAATCCGGGCCATTCGCGCGGAGCTGGAACGGTTTCCCCTGCCCGAGGGCTATTTCACCCGACTGGAAGGCCAGTTCCAGGCCCAGGAAGAGGCCAGCCAGTTGATCGCCGTGCTGGGCCTGGTGTCGTTGACGCTGGTGTTTCTGGTGCTCTACAGCCGTTATCAATCCGCCGTGCTGGCGGCCATCATCATGGGCAACATTCCCCTGGCCATGGTAGGCGGCGTGGCGGCGCTCTGGCTCGCCGGGCAGACCCTTTCCGTCGCCAGCATGGTGGGCTTCATCACCCTGGCGGGCATCAGCACCCGCAACGGCATTCTCAAGATCAGCCACTACATCAACCTGGCCTTGCACGAGGGCGAAACCTTCGGCATCCCCATGATCGTGCGCGGCAGCCTGGAACGGCTGGTGCCGGTGCTGATGACAGCATTGGTGGCGGCCTTCGCGCTCCTGCCGCTGCTGCTGGCGGGTGGGGATCCGGGCAAGGAGATCCTCCATCCGGTCGCGCTGGTGATTTTCGGCGGGCTGGTCAGCTCCACCCTACTGGATACGCTCCTTACCCCCGTGCTGTTCTGGCGCTGGGGCGAGAAGCCTTTGATGCAACTTTTAGCCAATCGAGGAGATAACGATGAAATTGCTTAAAAAACTGGGGTTTGTTGCCGCCCTGCTCCTGTCGGCCAATGCGCTGGCCCATACCGACGAGTACCTGGATACCCAGGCATCGCCCCACGGCGGGCAGGTGCGCATGACAGCCACCCACCATCTGGAACTGGTGATCGAAGGAAAGGAGATCCGGCTGTATGTCATGAACCACGGCAACGAATCCATGCCCAGCGCCGGGATGGATGCCATCGCGACGGTGCTTTCCGGCGGCGCCAAGGTGGAGGTAAAGCTGACGCCGGTGGAACCCAACCTGCTGAAGGGATCGGGTGAATTCACGGCCAGCGACGACATGAAGGTCGTGGTCTCCATCCCTTCCATCGGCCAGCAGGCCCGGTACACCCCGTTCCAGAAAGCTGAGGCTGCTGGCAGCGGCATGCCTATGCAGGAAATGCAGAACCAGGGCATGGAAGGGATGAAGATGCCTGCGGGTGGTATGCATCATTGATGCTGGGATCGGGCCGCTCAGGTTTCCTTGTGGCGCCCGATCTTTTCTGATATAAATACGCGCCTTTCAGCCCTGACCCGTATCAGGCAGCCGAATCGAATCATCGGCAAAAAGAATAGACTCATCGAGGAAAAGAAAATGTCCCGTGTTTGCCAGGTAACAGGTAAGCGGCCCGCAGTGGGCAACAACGTATCGCACGCCAACAACAAGACCAGGCGCCGCTTTCTGCCCAATCTCCACTATCATCGCTTCTGGGTCGAGAGCGAGGGCCTCTGGGTCCGTCTGCGCCTCACCTGCAAGGGGATGCGTATCATCGACAAGAAGGGCATCGACGCCGTGTTGGCCGACATCCGTGCCCGTGGCGAAAAGGTTTAAGGGGAACCCATATGCGCGACAAGATCAAGCTCGTATCCAGTGCTGGTACCGGCCACTTCTACACCACGACGAAGAATAAGCGGAACATGCCCGGCAAGATGGAGATCAAGAAATTCGATCCCAAGGTCCGTCAGCACGTGATGTACAAGGAAGCCAAAATCAAGTGAGTCCCTTGGGGGACCACAGAAAACCGCCGGTCAACGGCGGTTTTTTTTGCCCTGACGATTATCCCGCCTAACGGCCGTAAAATTCGCCAGAGGTAGTCGTTTTGAAGGGCTCGGCGGCGCCCTCAGGGGTGACCTGAATGTCGAAAGCGACCTTCTCACCTGTGACGACGCCGAACACGCCGATATAGTAGATGGCGCTCTCTTCGCGTATTTCCCTCATCTCCACTTCTTCCCGCTGGCCCGTGAGACGCTTCAGGTTGACCTGCACCTTGGCGGCCGTGGCTGTTCCCGTGGTTCCAGCCTGTTCCTTGATCAGACTGATATTGATCATGCCCCTGTTGGGGCTGCGGGTAATGCCGTAGGCCTTGGCGATATCGGGGGCGAGTGTGTCGGTGGTCAGTGTGGCGTGATGAATGCTGTATCCACCCACGCGGGTGCTGTCCTCGGCGAGGAGGGGAAGGGACGCGGCGAGCAGTATCAGGATACCGAGGATCGGGAGTTTGTGTTGCATGGCGTGAGCCTCCTTGGGCTGTGAACCGAGCACTCTAAAATTTCAACAATAGCAGCTCATGGCTTGGGTGGGGCCGATGCCCTGAAAAAGCCAGGGAAATTCAGGCCGCCGGTCTGCTAATTGCTGGCCACAAGCCGGGGCCGGGGCCGTTCGGCAGACGGGGCTTCGGCGCTGACACTTTTGAAGAGCCGGCCTTGCATGCGCTTAAGCTTTTCAAGCTCCACCTCGACGGCCTCCCTGTGATTATCCAGTTCCTCGACACGGCTGTTGAGGGTGCTTCGGGACTGGGCGATCTTTTTCAGGTCGGTGATCTTCCGGTCGAGCAGGTCCTTATGATCCCTGATCTGGTATTTCAGCGGCTCAAGGGATGCTATGGTCCAGCCGTTGGCCTCCTTGGCTGCGTCGGCAAAGACCCTGCGCGCCTGATCGACGATGGCGTTGAAAAAGCGCTTAATGACGAAGTGCTTCTCGGTCAGCGCCATGAGGGTACTGTTGCGGAAGATCTCGGCCTCTTGATGCAGCATTTCCAGTTGCACACGGTATTTCATCACCGAGAACATGCGCGGCTGGATGATATTGAACCCATGGTCATCCTGGAACCGCCGATAGATGCTGCGCACCAGGCGCCGGGTCTCCTCGACCTGGGCAGTGACCTCTTCCATGCGTGTATTAAGCTGATCAAAGAGGGAGCGCATGCTCTTTTTTAGGCCGGCCGTGGTCCAGTTGCCCTGCATCAGGCCGTGGGCCTCATTGATCATCTTGTCGAGAGACTCGATGCTGAGCGCCCGGCGAAGGTCTTCCGCCTGACCCTGCAAGGTCTTCTGGCTGGAGAGGAAGCTGCCCACGTTCTGCTTGTACTTGACCTTCTCATCCGAGGTCTCCGACAGCATGTGTTCGATCATGGCGTCGCTCTTATCCGTCAACTCCAGCAGCTCCGTGCGCTGCTTTTGAACGCTCCCCAGTTTTTCGCTGACCAGACTGACGCTGTTGCTCAGCATGTCGCCGAGGCTGTTGCTCAAAACCTCTGCCAGTATTTGCTGCCGGGTGGAGAGGATGTCCTCGGAGAGGTAATCCTCTATTTCGAGCAAGGCGCTCCGCTTCATCAAGGCGGCATCCCGCTTGATCTTTGCCACCAGGGCCTTTTGTGCCGAGACGGGAAACACGGTTCCCTCGGGGATGTCGAGCAGCTTGGCGGTCGAACTGCGCTGCCGGGCGATGGTGCTGTTGATGGCGGCCTCGGTCTGCAATTCGTCGTCCCAGAGGGTATCGATCTTATTGAGCGCGACCAGGATGCCCCGGTGGCGCCCCCTCTGGAAACCCTGAATGTGGTGTTGCCACATCTCCAGGTCACTACGGGTGACGCCGGTATCGGCGGCAAGCACAAAGAGGATGGCCTGGGCAGCCGGCAACATGCTCAGGGTCAATTCAGGTTCGCTACCCAGGGCGTTGAGGCCTGGCGTATCCAGTACCCGCAGCCCCTTCTTCATCAGCGGATGGGGAAAGCTGAGCAGTGCGTGGCGCCACTTGGGGATCTCGATGTAGGCGGCATTGGAACCTTCGTCGGACATGGCCATATCGTGGGCCGAAAGACCGAGCCGGTGGGCCTCCTCTATGCTGACCTTCTTGGTCCGCTTGACCTCCTTCAAAGTCTGCTCCAACTGGTCGGGGGAGTTGATGTCGAGCGGAAAATGGACCCAGGCGTCCGGTTCGTTCTTGTAGCTGGAGAGTGAACGCTGGTACTGGCGCGTCTCGATGGGAAGGGTCTTCAGGTAGGCCTCGCCCTTCGCGTGGTCGTAGAACATCTCCACCGGGCACATGGTTGTCCGCCCGGCGCTGGAGGGAAGCAGGCGGCGGCCGTAATCGGCGAAGAAGATGGCGTTGATCAGTTCGGTCTTGCCACGGGAGAACTCAGCGACGAAGGCGATGGTGAGTTCATCTTTCTTTAAGGCGCTCAGGCCGTAGCGGATGCGTTCCTCGGCCTCCGCCGAGAGCATTTTGTGGGTTCTCAGCCAAGTGTGATACTCCAGAATGGTTCTCGCGAGGTGTTCCTTCCATTCCTTGAGCGCGCCAAGCTGTTTGTCGAGGGCAATGCTGTGCATTGGTTCCGTTTCGGCTGTTTTGGGGTTACTGCTTACTCACATCCGGCGGGATGCCATGAATCGTTGCTATCCGAGTATAGCCCGAAAAGGGCAACAGGGGCCATTCGTCGTCACGAATGGCCGATAACCATCTGTAATTCGGGGGGAATCCGCTTTGGCTGCCGTATGCGGACGCGCTTGCCGCGCGAGGTCTCACCGGTCTCGATCAAAACATCTCTGAGCGGAACGCCGAAGGCCTTGGAGAGAAACCGCTGCAAATGCTCGTTGGCCTTGCCATCGACCGGGGGCGCGGTGATGCGGATCTTGAAGGCGTCGCCATAGGGTTCGGCAAAGGTATCTCTGCTGGCCTTGGGTTGTATCCGCAGGCGCAGCAGCAGGTCATCCTTTTCCCATTGATACCAGGACTCCACGGATTCAGAGGCCCTGCGGCATCCCGGTAACCATCCGCAAGGGCGGCATCAGCAGCATCTCCAGCAGGTAGAGGCTGATGATCGCGGCCATGGGCGACAGATCCACCCCGGACACCGGCGGGATAAGCCTCTGAAGCGGCGCCAGAATGGGATCTGTCAGGCTGTGGAGCAGACTGTTCACCGGATTGTAGGGGTCAGGACTGACCCAACTGAGGACCGCTTGAATAATGACGGCGAAGAGAAAGATGTTGAGGGTCAATTCGATCAGTGCCGGGATGGACCAGAGCAGAGGAGCCCATAGGGGATAGCTGGACCCGGCCAGCAGCAGGACGAGGGCGATCTCGATGGCCTTCAGCAGCCAGGCGAGCAACAGGGAGGCCGAGTCCAGTCCAAGCATCGGCGGGACGAATCGTCGCAAGGGGCGCAGGACGGGGTGGGTCATCTTGACGATGAGCTGCGAGACCGGGTTGTAAAAGTCAGCCCGCACCCACTGGAACAACAACCGCAAGACAACCGCCAGAATGTATAGCCCAAACAGGGTCTGGACCAGAAAAATGGCGGGATTCGTCAGATATCCGTTACTCATGCCTTCCGCCCATGATGTCCGACAGTTCTTCCGAGCGAATCTTGGCCCCCTTCAACGCCTCGGCGAAGAGCTTGCGGATGCCCCCCTGTTCGAGAATCCCGATGGCCCGTTCCGTGGTGCCGCCAGGGGAAGTGACCTTTTGCCGCAAGATGGCGGTGCTTTCCGGGCTTTCCAAAGCCAGGCGTGAGGCTCCCAGCGCGGTTTGCAGGGTCAGGAGGCGGGCACTGTCCGGCGAAAGGCCCAACTCGACCGCCGCCTGCTCCAGGATCTCCATCACCAGAAAGAAATAGGCGGGACCACTGCCGGAGAGGGCGGTGACAATATCCATCTTTGCCTCGTCCTCCACCCACTGAATCAGCCCGACGGCACGCATGATCGACTCGGCGAGATTGCGCTGCCGTGGATTGATACCCGGACCCGCGTGCAAAACCGTGGCGCCCGATTGAATCATGGCCGGCGTATTGGGCATGGCCCTGATCAGCCACACATCCCCGCCGAGCCATTCCCGGAGCGCCTGCTCGCGAATACCGGCGGCAATGGAAACGAAAAGGGGCTTCTGGCCGCCGAGGCTTGCCGCCAGATCGACCGCCACATCCCGCATGACCTGGGGTTTCACGGCAAGGACAACCACTTCCGCCTGCCCCGCTGCATCCGCATTGCTCGCGCAAAGCTTGATGCCGAAGCGCCCCGCCAAGGCCGCCGCTGTTTCGGGGCTGGGCTCGCTGACCAGGATGCTGCGAGGGGCGTGTCCGTTGGTGATAAGTCCGCCGATGAGGCTGGCGGCCATGTTGCCGCCACCGATGAAAGCGATAAGGGTTTGCTCGTTCATGGATTCTTCTTCGTCAAAGTCACGTCGTGGTCATGGCCAAGCGCCATGGATGATTGGGATTTTACCCTAGTCTCTTATGACTTCACCTTTTACCTGACCGCCCATGGGACGAGATGACCGGCCCCGGAAGATGAAAAAAAGGCAGGTCGGCCTTCAGGCCCACTGCGGCGCCGATGGACAGCCTGAAGGCCGGCCTACCCACCAGGTCTTTTCACGCTGAATTTTCATGAAATCTGTTTGACGAACAGTTTGGAATTGCGGCGCAAGTTGTAAAACTCCCGCTTCTTTTGCGGCAGTCCTTCCAGTGGACAGGCTTCGAAGCCGCGTTCCTGGAACCAATGTGCGGTCTGGGTGGTTAGAACGAAAAGCGCCTTCAATCCCTGGGCGAGGGCAGTTCGCTCCATGTGTTTCAGGAGATCGTCTCCACGTCCAGCATCGCGATAGTCGGGATGGACCGCAACGCAGGCGAGTTCGGCCATGACTGCCTCGGGGTAGGGATAGAGCGCGGCGCAGGCGATCACCGTCTCATCCCGCTCCACCACCACAAAGCAGTCGATCTCGGTCTCCAACAGTTCCCGCGAACGCTTGACCAAAATCCCCTTCTCTTCGAGGGGAGCCAGCAGCGCCAGGATACTGCCGACATCTTCAATGACGGCAGGACGGATGGTTTCATGGGGCGTCGTCGTCAAGAGCGTACCCACCCCTTCGCGAGTGAAGAGTTCCTGCAATAGGACTCCATCGGTGCGCCTTTGCAGCAGATGGACCCGCTTCACCCCGTGGCGGCAGGCATTAACCGCCGCCGCAATCTGCTGGCCTGCCTCCTCGGCCAACTTCCTTTCGGCGAGCAGCAGCTCGGCCTCTTGCGGAAGAAGATGCGAAACCACCCTCCCTTTGCCGTCGAGCAGTTCCTCACCCTCTTGCAGGAGGATCAGCTTGTCGGCGTTCAGCGCTGCGGCCACGGCCCCGGCCAGCTCGGCGGCCGCCAGATTGAAGACCTCACCGGTGGGGGAGTAGCCCAAGGGCGGGACCAGAGCGATGGACCCCTCATCCAGCCGCTGACGGATGGCCGCGTCATCGATCCGGCGCACGATTCCGGTATGGCAATAGTCGATGCCGTCGCGAATGCCCAAGGGCCGCGCGGTGACAAAATTACCGGAACTGACACGGATGCGGGCGCCGGCCATGGGCGAGTTGGCCAGGCCCATGGAGAGACGCGCCTCGATCTCGACACGCAGAAACCCAGCAGCCTCCTTGACGCAAGCCAGCGCGGCATCGTCGGTAATGCGCAGGCCGTTGAGGACACGCATTTCGGCCTGACGTTCCGCCAGGCGCTGCTCGATCTGGGGCCTCGCCCCGTGGACCAGAACCAGCCGGATACCCAGGCCCTGCAACAGGGCGATGTCGTGGATCAGCCCCGAAAACCCCCGCTCGTCCAGCAAAACCTCGCCGCCGAAATAGATGACGAAGGTCTTGCCCCGGTGGGCATGGATATAGGGGGTCGAGTTACGAAACCAATCGACGAAGCCGTTGACGTTGCTCATCACTTTCATAGAAACCAGAGTTTAAGTACCAGGGCCAGAATGATTCGGAATCGATTCCGATCTTGAATTCTGAGTTCCAGATGGTTTCAATTCAATGGGTTATTTCAGGCATGAACACAAGCGAGGTGTATGTGCTGACAACCTACCCCCCTCAATAAGGGGGGAAGTCAATGCTCAGCCTCTTACTAGGACCGCTGGATTCCCCTCGAAAATAGGAATTTTCTGACACGAAAACATTGTTGATCTGGATCAACCTGATTCAATCCGACAGGCAAAACCGCCTCACCAATTCCCGGATCAATCCGATGGCTGGCTGGATCTGCTCCAGGGCGAGGTATTCGTCGGGTTGATGGGCCTGGTCGATGGAGCCCGGCCCCAGGATCACCGTTTCCATCCCCATGTCGTTAAAGTAAGGGCCTTCGGTGGCGAAGGCCACGGCACCGGCGGTGTGGCCGGTGAGTTCTTCCGTGGCGCGGACGATGGCGGCTTCGGCTGGGGTCTCCATGGCCGGGACGCCGCTGAACAGGCGCTTGATCTCCAGCTCCAGGCCGGTGGGTTCGATGAGGGTCTTGAGGCGCCCCTCCAGCTCGCCGCGCAGATCGTCCAGGGAGATGCCGGGCAGGGGGCGCAGGTCGATGTGCAGCTCGCAGTGACCGCAGATGCGGTTGGGGTTGTCGCCGCCGTGGATATGGCCCAGGTTGAGAGTGGGTACTTCCACCGCGAACAGGGGGTTGCGGTAGCGGCACTGTAACTCCTCGCGCCATTGCAGCAGATCGCCGATGACCCGATGCATGCCCTCCAGGGCACTATTGCCAAGTGAGGGATCGCTGGAGTGGCCGGAACGCCCGCCTAGCCGGATCGCCTCCATGGCGATGCCCTTGTGGCTGCGAATGGGTCTTAGACCGGTCGGCTCACCGATCACCACATGGCGGCCCAGACGAGCCCCCAGTCCGGCGAGGGCCTGGGCGCCGCACATGCTGCTCTCCTCGTCGGCGGTGGCGATGAGGGTCAGGGGCCGGCTGATCCGGTCGAGGGGGAGTTCCCGCAAGGCCTCGATCACAAGGGCGAAAAAACCCTTCATGTCGGCCGTGCCCAGGCCGTGCAGCCGCTGGTTGCGCTCCGTCAGACGGAAGGGGTCGCTGCTCCAGCGATTGTCGTCGAAGGGCACGGTGTCGCTGTGGCCCGAGAGCACCAGTCCTTCCGGGCCGCTGCCACGGGAGGCGATCAGATTGAATTTACCGGGATGGTTGGGGATGGCCTGTATCTGGGTGCTAAACCCGAGATCACCCAGCCAGACATCAAGTAGTTCGATCACGCCCAGGTTGCCCTGGTCCCAGCGGGGATTGACGCTGCTCACGGAGGGCGCGGCGATCAGGCCTTCAAGCATGGCGAGGAGTGGGGGTGGGCTCATGGGGGAATTGTGCTTGGCGCCAGCGCCCGCGTCTATCGCATTGGCCCGGTGGAATGGGCATAATCGGCCTTTTCCCAGATCCAGCCGCCGGAGGAAGACATGCCCCAGTATCGCTCCCGTACCACCACCCATGGCCGCAATATGGCGGGCGCAAGGGCGTTGTGGCGCGCCACCGGCATGTCGGACCTCGATTTCGAAAAGCCGATCATCGCCGTCGTCAACTCCTTTACCCAGTTCGTGCCCGGCCATGTCCACCTGAAGGATATGGGCCAATTGGTGGCTCGGGAAATCGAACGTGCCGGTGGCGTGGCCAAGGAGTTCAACACCATCGCTATCGACGACGGTATCGCCATGGGCCATGGAGGCATGCTCTACTCCCTGCCCTCGCGGGAGCTGATCGCCGATTCGGTCGAATACATGGTCAATGCCCATTGCGCCGACGCCCTGGTCTGCATCTCCAACTGCGACAAGATCACCCCCGGCATGCTGATGGCCGCCCTGCGGCTCAACATCCCCGCCGTCTTCGTCTCCGGCGGCCCCATGGAGGCGGGCAAGGTGCGACTGGCATCCAAGGGCAAGGTCAAGCTGGATCTAGTGGATGCCATGGTCGCCGCCGCCAACCCGGCCGAGACCGACGAGGACGTGGCCGCCATCGAGCGCTCCGCCTGTCCCACCTGTGGCTCTTGCTCCGGCATGTTCACCGCCAATTCCATGAACTGTCTGGCAGAGGCCCTGGGGCTGGCCCTGCCGGGCAACGGTTCCCTGGTGGCGACCCATGCCGGCCGCAAGCAGCTCTTTCTGGAGGCTGGCCGTCTGGTGGTCAACCTGGCCAAGCGCTGGTACGAACAGGAGGACGCTGGCGTCCTGCCGCGTTCCATCGCCACCTTCGAGGCCTTCGAGAACGCCATGTGCCTGGATATCGCCATGGGCGGTTCCACCAATACCGTGCTGCATCTCCTGGCCGCCGCCCACGAGGCGGGCGTCAATTTCAGCATGCAGGACATCGACCGGCTGTCGCGCAAGGTCCCCAATCTCTGCAAGGTGGCCCCTTCCACTCAGCAATACCACATGGAGGATGTGCATCGCGCCGGTGGCGTTTTCGGCATCCTGGCCGAGCTGGACCGGGGCGGTCTGATCCATCGCGATTGCCGGACCGTGCATAGCAAGAGCATGGCCGAGGCCCTGATCCGCTGGGACGTGGCAACCACCATCGAGAAAGAGGCGAAGCAGCGCTTCCTGGCCGGACCCGCCGGCATTCCGACCCGCGAGGCCTTCAGTCAGGAATACAACTGGCCCAGCCTGGACCTGGATCGCGCCAATGGCTGTATCCGGGACATGGAGCACGCCTACTCCAAGGACGGCGGCCTGGCCGTCCTGTTCGGCAATCTGGCCGAACAGGGCTGTATCGTGAAAACTGCGGGGGTGGACGAGTCTATCCTGAAGTTCAGCGGCCCGGCGCGGGTGTTCGAGAGCCAGGATGCCGCAGTGGAGGCGATCCTGGCAGACCAGGTCAAGGCCGGCGACGTGGTCATCATCCGTTACGAGGGTCCCAAGGGCGGCCCCGGCATGCAGGAGATGCTCTATCCCACCAGCTATCTGAAGTCGAAGGGATTGGGAAAGGTCTGTGCCCTGATTACCGATGGCCGTTTCTCCGGCGGTACCTCCGGCCTTTCCATCGGCCATTGCTCACCCGAGGCCGCGCAGGGTGGCGTCATCGGGCTGGTGCAGGAGGGGGACGGCATCGAGATCGATATTCCCAATCGCTCCATCCGGGTTGCTGTCTCCAGCGGGGAGCTTGAGGAACGCCTCAAAGCCATGGAAGCCAAGGGGGCAATGGCCTGGCGGCCGGAGAACCGGGATCGGACCGTCTCACAGGCGCTCCAGGTCTACGCCGCTATGACTACCTCGGCGGCCCAGGGCGCCGTGCGGGATCTGTCGCAGTTGAAGAGATAACCGCCAGCCCCCTCTCCCCTTTTGTAAGGGTGAGGGGGCTAAACATTTCGGAGTTGCGCTGAGAATCGCCTTTGCCGGCCTGAGGGCCGGACTGCCCTCTCAACATCAGACAAGATCCTTTTTCATTCCCTTGCGCTGGCAGTGGGGACAGATGTGGCGTTCGCCCTCTGCCTGCCAACCCGCCTGGCGGGCGTCGTCTTCACTACCATCGAACCAGGCGCGGCCATCGGAGATGCGGCGGCCCATGCTAGGGTCGTCCCAGCGCGACCGCCGCCGTTCCTCGACATGGCGTATCGCCATGGGATTGCAGAGGTCGCAGAAGACGAATGCGCGGATGCTCATGGCTAGGTCGTATGGCCTAAAAACCGCTCAGGTAGGATGAATTCTGGCGCCTGGAGGTGCGAAGATTGGGGAGGACGAGCCCAACCAGCATGCCGACCAGGAGTACGCCGCCCCCAATCATGAACCAGCGCTGCTGGTTGCTGCTGCTGGAGCTGAGATAGCGCTGTTCGAGCACGAGCTTTTCGCGGGTCAGGTCATCCACTTTCTTATAGAGAACGTCGCGTTCCTTGGCGGTCTGCACAGAACCGGCCGAAGTGCGGCGCAGGTTGTCGAGTTCCTGCTTCTGGAGCTCGGATTCGGCCATATGCTTTTCGTGGGTCGCCTTCAGCTGATCGTGCTCTTCCTGAAGGGCCTTGAGCTGAACGGCAAGCTGATCTGGTGGCGCATTTATCGTGGCCAAGCGGGTTTCGGCCTCGGAAAGGCGGCTTTTGGCCGGGGGCTCGGCGACCAGGCGGCGGCTTTCGAGGTAGCCCTCCTTCCCATCCTCGGTCCGGACCTTGCTGAACTCCGAGCCTTCGGCGGTTTCCAGCACGATCAATTTCGAGCCGCTGGGAACCCCCGTGATGAATTTGCCGTTGGCGTCCGGCGTCTCCCGTAAGGGGAAGCGGATGACATCGGTGACGTAACGGATCTCCTCCGCCTGGAGGGGCAGCAGGATCAGGGCTAGAAGGGTGAAACCAAGAATGCGCATAACCTTTATTTACCGACTAGAAGAAATTCCAACAGGGCCTTTTGCGAGTGGAGGCGGTTTTCCGCCTCGTCCCACACGACCGAATGGGGGCCGTCGATGACAGAGGCGGTGACCTCTTCCTCACGATGGGCGGGCAGACAATGCATGAAAACGGCGTCCGGCGCGGCCTGTTCCATAATGGCGTTGTTGACCTGGTAAGGGGTAAAGATATCACGCCTTTGAGCCTGCTCGGACTCCTGACCCATGCTGGCCCAGACATCGGTCACCACTAGGTCGGCGTCCTGGGCGGCCTGCATGGGGTCGCGCATGACACTACAGTGCTTGCCGCAGGTTTCGAGGGCCTCGGCCGAGGGCTCGTAACCGGGGGGGCAGGCAATGTTGAGGCTGAAATCCAGTTGCCGGGCCGCTTCCACATAGCTGTTGCACATGTTGTTGCCGTCGCCGATCCAGGCAACGCGCTTGCCGGCGATATCGCCCCGATGTTCGAAATAGGTTTGCAGGTCGGCCAGCAACTGACAGGGGTGCAACAGGTCGGACAGGCCGTTGATCACGGGCACCCGCGAGTGCTCGGCAAAGCGCCGGACCCGATCATGGGCAAAGGTGCGGATCATGACCACGTCCACCATGCGCGATAGGACACGGGCGCTGTCTTCGATGGGTTCGCCCCGACCGAGCTGGGTATCGTTCGGCGACAAAAAGATGGCGTGGCCGCCCAGTTGGGTCATGCCTACCTCGAAGGAGACGCGGGTGCGGGTGGAGGACTTCTCGAAGACCATGCCCAGGGACCAGTTCTTCAGAGGCTCGTAAACCTCGTGCCTTGCCTGCATCGCCTTCAGCTCCCCTGCGCGCGCGATAAGACCCCGGATCTCGCCGGGGGTCAGATCAAGCAGAGAGAGAAAATGCCGGGGGTTTTTCATAGCGATATCCTTATGCCTTAAGGAAATCCCGGACGAGGGAGGAAACAGCGGCGACCAATTGATCGGCGGTCCCATCGTCCAGGTTGAGAGGAGGCAGCAGACGTATCACCCTGTCGGCGGTGACGTTGATCAGCAGGCCCTGTTCCAGCGCCATACCAACCAATTCGCCGCAGGCGCGATCAAGTTCTATGCCGATCAGCATTCCCAGCCCGCGAATATCCGCGACACCGGTTACGGCGCCCAGAGCTGTCTTGAAGCCTTCCAGCAGACGTTTGCCCTGGGCGGCGGCCTGGGCCGGGATGTCTTCGGATTCCATGGTATCGACCACGGCCAGGGCGGCGGCACAGGCCAGGGGATTGCCGCCGAAGGTAGTGCCGTGGCTGCCGGGAGTGAAAAGCCCGGCGGCCTCGCCGCGCGCCAGGCAGGCCCCGATGGGGACGCCGTTGCCCAGCGCCTTTGCCAGGGTCATGACATCGGGCAGGATACCGTTGTACTGGTGGGCGAAGAAGCGGCCGGTACGGCCCATGCCGGTCTGGATCTCATCCAGCATCATGAGCCAGCCATGCCTGTCGCAAAGCTCCCGGACCCTGTTCAGGTAATCGGCGGGCGGGATCTGGACGCCGCCTTCCCCCTGCACCGGCTCGACCAGCAGGGCGCAGACATCGTGGCGGGTGGCAGCGATGGCGGTCAGGGAGTCCAGGTCACCAAAGGGCGCCCGCACGAAGCCCTGCACCAGGGGTTCAAAGCCCGCCTGGACCTTGCGGCTGCCCGTAGCCGAGAGTGTGGCCAGGGTCCGGCCATGGAAACTGCCCTCCATGACGATGATGGCGGGGACATCAATCCCCTTGCGATGGCCATGGAGCCGGGCCAGCTTGATGGCCGCCTCGTTGGCCTCGGCCCCCGAATTGCAGAAAAAGGCGCGGTCCATCCCGGAAAGCGCGGTCAGCCGCTCTCCCAATTTCTGTTGGTTGGGAATGCCATACAGATTGGAGGTATGGATCAACCGGGATGCCTGCTCGCAAATGGCGCGCTGAACGGCGGCATGCGTGTGCCCAAGACTACAGACGGCGATCCCGCTCACAGCGTCCAGAAAACGTTTGTCGTTGCTATCCCACAGCCAGGGCCCATCCCCCCGAACAAATTCGACGGGCAGCCGCTTGTAGGTCACCATCAATGCTTCAGCCATATCGTCCGTCCCAAAAGCAAAAAGGCGGTCCGATAGGACCACCTTTGGGTAAGCGGGTGGAAAAGAAAAACCTTACGCCATTTAATTGACAGAATCAAGAGTTGCAGCACCGCTTTGGTTCGTTCAGGAGTGAGCGCCTTGACCCCCAACCGAAATTGCCAGCGCGGTCAAAATTGAGGTGCCCTGTCAATAACGGACACCCCACAATTTACTGACGCACGCTGTGCTGCGGAAAACCGAGGCGGGCGGGTGCAGTACCAGTTACGAATTGAACGATCCGCATGAGTAGCCAGGCGTTACAACATTAGCTGGCCCCGTTCGAAACCGGTGCGGCCGGATGATCAACCTGACTACGCTCACGCCGGATATCATTGAGGCCATCCTGGACGATCTACGATGAGCCCTCCGCCGCGGGCGCGATCAAGCAAGGAAAAACCCCAACCGAGAACAGTTGGGGTTTTGTCATTGGTGGCGCTGGGTTGACTACCAAACTACTCGCTATTGGGGCCAGTGAGTAAATCTGCGTTCGCCTGCGGCTGTTCGGAAATTCTGTAGCCCATCGCTCGGTATCCGCGCTCTCGCTTGTCCCACATCCGCAGCAGCGCGGGGTGGCCGGTGTCCATGAAATCGATGATCCGCACATCTGTCTTGGTCGCATGCTCTCGATGCAATCGACCAGCGTATTGCTGCAAGGTGCCCTTCCAAGAGATGGGCATGGCCAGAATCAAGGTATCGAGGGGTGGATGGTCGAATCCCTCGCCCACGAGTTTGCCGGTGGCGAGCAGGACGCGCGGCGCATCCGGTGGCAAGGCATTGAGGTCATGGAGGCGAAGAAAGGGGCCAGGGTCGAATTAATCTCATATTTCCTCTTTGATTCTCACTCATCTTATCCTGGTAGACTGCGGTTGGGGCACACACCACCTCATTCGCGGATTCCAAACTTTTTCTCCGGCAACGCATTCAACAAATGACCGACGCAAGCCCACCCAGAGGCCGGTCATGGCCCTTGAACCGGCACCACGGGCTTCGATAGCCCCAGAGAGGCTCGATTCAGTGTTTCGGGATATCGTTGCTGGGTATTTCTGCATCGCTCCGTTCTCCATTTGCCGAGGGGGTTTCCAATGTCCTTCCACATTCGGCACGTGGTTTTATATCAGACCGGATTTTCATTGTCTGTAGGATTTTTCTGAAGTTTTGTCAGAAAAATCTGAAAATGATTTTCTGTCTTCACCCCCTCGCGGGCGGCACTCATCGAGTGCCGCCCTGATCGGGTCCTTATCCGACATATTGGTTTACGCGAGGTGGAAATGATCCTGGGTCAACTGGTGCTGTCCCAGGAGACGGATATCGAAGTCGCTGCCGTCGATCTGGATGTCGGTCGTGTCCGCTGTAAAGTTGAAGTGGAGATCCTCATAGGCGAGGTGCAACTGGCTCAGGTCGATGCGGTCCTGGGCCTCGAAGTCGGCGATGATGTCCACTTCGTTCAAGGTGCTGTCACTGAGGGCGCCGAAGTAGAAGATGTCGGCCCCGCTGCCGCCGAACAGCACGTCGGCCCCTTGTTGGCCTGCCAGGTGGTCGTTGTCGTCACCCCCTTGCAGCAGGTCGGCACCGTCCCCGCCGTGGAGGACCTCGTTACCCGTGCCGCTGGTCCGGTCGCGGGGCCAGTTCCCGCCTTATAGCCTTTGCGGAAAAAGTGGGCGAGTTGATCAAGGGTGGTATTAATAGTTGCACAAATATCCGCAGCGCTTATTATTTTCCATGGTGACCCAATGACACTCCAAGATGAAGAGGCTAGGTTTCCATGGCCAGCAAGGTAGAACAGCGCAACCAGAAGAGAAAAGAGGTTGTTGAAGCGATTATTATTTGCCACGAGCCGGTGCATCTGGTCAGGCGAATCTACAACATCCCGGAACGCACGGTGTTTGATTGGCTCTCCCTGTATCGCTCCGGCGGCTGGGATGCCCTGAAATAAAGGGCGCGCAGCGGCCGTCCCCGGAAGGTCGGGGCCGGTGAAATGCAGTGGATCTACCAAGTGGTGACCCAAGGCAACCCGCTCCAGTATCAGTTCGATTTCTGCCTGTGGACCCTCAACGCCCTGCGCGCACTGATTGAGCGGGAATTGGGGATCAAGCTGAGCAAGAGCGCGGTCTGTCGCCTGCTCGGTCATTTGGGATTGAGCCCGCAGCGGCCGATCTACAAGTCCTACAAGCAAGACCCGCGCAAGATCGAGCAGTACCTGGCGGAGACTTTCCCGGAAGCGGTCGCGAAGGCCAAGAGACTGGGGGCCACCCTCTTCTTTGTCGACGAAGCCGCGCTACGCAGCGACGCCCATCGGGGTCTGACCTGGGGCAAGAAGGGCGAGACGCCGGTGGTGAGAAACAGCGGTGGCCGGTTTGGCCTGAGCGTCATCAGTGCCGTCTCACCGCGCGGCGACCTGCGCTTCAGCTTCATCGAGGACGGCATGAACTCCAAGGAATTCATTGGGTTCCTGAAGAAGCTCCAGCGGGATGCCGGCAAGCCCATCCTGGTGATTACCGACAACGCCAAATACCACCACAGCAAAGAGACGCAAGCCTTTCTGGAAACGACGCAGGGCCAAATACAGATGGCCTTCTTGCCGGCCTATTCCCCGGAACTCAACCCCGATGAACAGGTATGGAACCACGCCAAGCGGCGGCTGAGCCAATGCGCCATCTTCAACAAGGACGATATGAAACGGCACCTGAGCGCCATTCTCCGCTCCATCCAGAAACAGACGTCGCTGATCCAGAGCTTCTTCCGGATGGACCATACCCAATATATTTTTGCGGCTTTAAACTAAGCTGCAATTACTTTTGCAACGATTAATATCGGAAAAACAGTCGGACGGGGTTACAAGGCGAGACCCTCTGCGTTTCTTAATAGCCCCTCTATTTTTGACTGGCACATGAGGGGGGCGGCCCCGCTTTTTTGAGCCATTTGGCTGCCTCGGCGTCGCTTTGCTCTACGCCGCAGCCGAAGAGGTACAGGCTACCCAGGTTGCTTTGGGCCTCTTTGGAATCCTGCCCGGCCGCCTTGGTGAACCACTTGACTGCTTCGTTTGCATCCTTCGCCACGCCCAGGCCATTCTGGTACATCTCGCCCAGGTTATTTTGGGCGGCGGCGTATCCCAGTTCGGCTGCCTTGCGATACCAGTTGGCCGCTCCGGCGTAATCCCGTTTCACGCCAAGGCCCTGTTCATACAGAACGCCCAGGTTGTTCTGCGCGGCGGCCAAATTCTTGTCCGCCGCCTTGCGGTACCAACCAGCCGCTTCAGTGAAATCGCGCTCGACACCCTGGCCGTTTTGGTACATCACGCCCAGGTTGTTCTGCGCGGCGGCCAATCCTTGCGCGGCCGCCTTGCGATACCAGGAGAGCGATTCGGTGAAATCCTGCTCCACGCCTAAGCCCTTTTGTAGCATCACGCCCAGGTTGTTCTGTGCGGCGGCGAGTCCCTGAAGGGCCGCCTTGCGGTACCAGGCAACCGCCTCGGCAGGGTTTTGCGCGACCCCCCTGCCGTTTTCATAGAGCCATCCCAGGTTGTTCTGGGCAAGTGCCACGCCCTGCTCCGCCGCCTTGCGGCACCAGCCGGCCGCCTCGGCGGCGTCCGCTTCCACGCCCCGGCCATCCATGTACATCAGGCAGAGGTTGTGCTGGGCGGAGGCGAGGCCCTGCTCGGCGGAAATACGGAACCATTTGAATGCTTCGGCATATTCCTGCGGAACGCCCTGACCGTTCAGAAACATGACGCCCAGGTTGTGCTGAGCGTAAACGATGCCCTGCTTGGCCGCCTTGAGGAGCCACTTGGATGCCTCAACGTCATCCCGTGCCACGCCCCGGCCCAGTTGATACATGACCCCCAGGTTGGCCTGGCCCTCGGCGTCTCCCTGTTCGGCCGCCTTGCGGAACCAGGTGACTGCACCGGCGTCGTCCCGCTTTGTACCCCTGGCGTCTTTGTACATCAGGCCCAGGGAAGTCTGTGCGAGAGCCAGCCCTTGCTGGGCGGCCTTGCCGAACCAGGTGAACGCCTTCTCGTCATCCTGGCGCGTGCCCCGCCCCGAGGCGTGCAGGAGGCCCAGGTTGTATTGGCCCTCCACGTTGCCTTGCTCAGCCGCCTTTTGATACCACTTGAAGGCCTCCGCATCGTTTTTGGTCAGTCCACCCCGGCCGGATTGGTACATCAGGCCCAGGTAGGTCTGGGCTGCGGGCTGCCCTTTCTCGGCGGCGCGGGTAAACCACTTCACCGCCTCCGCATCGTTTTGTTCCACTCCGGCACCTTTGAGGTACAGGTATCCAAGGTTGTACAGGGCATTGACATCCCCCTGGGCAGCGGCCTTGATGTACCACTTGGATACCTTGGAGTAATCCTGTTCCGCCTGCTTGCTGCCTTGCGCCGGTGCGGCAGGAACCGCCTCGGCGGACTTGTCCCTTTCGACGGGAGGGGCGGCCTCGACTGCGGGGGCATTCTCTATGGGAGGGGCATCCTCGATGGGCGCATTCACCAGGGGGGGCGGCGCGTCGGCGGCCCAAAGGGGCACACAGAACAGCATCGCCGGCAATAGGCCCAACAATCGCGTTTTCATGGTCGAACTCCTGTTTTTTCTGACGCTGGCGGCACAGTCAACCTTATTCCAAGTTGAAATATCCGGGTTAGTACCTAAGTACAATATTAGTCCTTCTCCTTGGCACCTATGCTTCCAGTACGAGAATTATAGACAGCAGTCTATAAAGCAACCGATGTAAGGGGAACTACGATGGCCACTGAAACCTCCAATACCGAAGCATGCGACACCTGCACTCCCGCTGAGTCGACTGCTTCCACCTCGCCGGACAATACCGCGATAGCCGCGCAGGCGTTGCCTGTCCCGTCGCCTGCGGAACCCGGTGGAGCGCCTCTCCCTCTGATTTCAGAGACGGCCGATGGCTGTGCATGCACCCCGGCCGAGGCGGCCGCCACGACACCGGACATCACCGCGATAGCCGCGCAACCCCTGCCCGCCTCGCCGCCTGCATCACCTGCGGGGACGGCCCCGGTCTGCTTCCCCGCACCCGCATCCGGTTGCGCGACCGTTGACGCCCAGGGCTTTGTGGGCACGGCCAATGTGGTGAACGGCCTGGCCACTATCCTGGGCGCGGACGGCATACAGAAAACGCTCCACAGGGGCGACCCGGTCAAACCCGACGACATCGTTCAGACCGGCAGGGACGGCAATGTCGCCATCGAATTCACTGACGGCAAACAACTCTTTGTCGGGCGTAACAGCCACGTCAAAATCGATGACTCCGTGGTCAATGCCTGCGAGGTGGACGACCAGACGGCCAGCAATGCCGACGCCATTCAGCAGGCCATCCTGGCTGGCGCCGACCCCTCCCAGCTTTGCGAAGCCCCTGCCGCTGGCGGCGGGACTGGCGCGGTGGGCGATGAGACCCAGAATGTGGTCAGCGTCGATCGTACCGGCGGGAAGGGTAATGTCACTTCCGGCTATGACACCAAGGGTCCCGCGCCTGAGGTCAAAGACATTCCGCTCGATCCCGTATTTCCCGGACCCGAGGGCCCGGAACCTCCGGCGCCTGAACCTCCGCCCCCCTGCCCTGTCGTTTACGTCCAGTTGATCCACGACGACAGCAACGCCGAGGGTTGGCTCCTGTGCCATAGGGTCCAACTGGTCGATGCCGACGGCAATCCGGTCGTGGTGGAACCCGGCCATGAGATCACCATCACCCTGAACTATGCTGGCTATGGTTCCGATCCCGCCGATCCCAGCGACTACACCGCCCAGTACACCGTGGTGATCCATGCCGGTGAGAGTTCCGCCGATATTGTGATCCAGTCCCTCGACGATTTCCTTGTCGAGAATACAGAGCAATACCAGATCACCATCGCCGGGGTCGTCGATAGCGGCGGCTGCGACACCGTCTACATCGACCAGAGCAACGACAACGTCATCGGCACCATCTACGACAACGACGAACCCTGCCCCATCGTCTACGCCAAGCTGGTCCACGACGACAGCAACGCCGAGGGCTGGCTCATCTGCCACCAGGTGCAACTGGTCGATGCGGACGGCAACCCCTTCGTGGTGCCGGAGGGGCATGAGGTCACCGTCGTCCTGAACTATGCCGGCCATGGCACTGATCCAGCCAACCCGGATGACTACGTCGCCCCGACCACGGTGGTGATAACCGCCGGCAACAGCACGACGAATGTGGTCGTGCAGACCGTCGATGACAACATCGTCGAGATCACCGAGCAGTACCAGGCAAGCATCGTTGGAGTCTACGGCAGCAGCGGCTGTGGCGAAATCAATATCCACCCCACCGAACAGAGCGTCGTCGGTACCATCTTCGACAACGACTGTAACCCTGCCATCAGCATCAACGATGTCACCGTCAACGAGGACGACGGCGTGGCGGTCTTTACCCTCAGCCTGAGCAGCCCGAGCGGCCAGACCATCACGGTCGATTACGACACGACCGGCGGCACCGCGACCGAGTGGCTGGACTTCGCCGACGCCCAGGGGACCCTCACCTTCGATCCGGGCGTCACCAGCCTGACCCTTTCGGTGCCCATCACCGACGACTTCCTCCATGAAGTCAGCGAGAACTTCTTCGTCAATCTGAGCAATGCGACCAACGCGACCATCGGCGATCCCCTGGGGGTCGGCACCATCCTGGACGAGAATGTCCCCCGCGCCCCCGATGTCTTCATCGGCGATGACGTGGTGCCCGAGGGCAATGCCCTGGTCTTCGATCTCAGCCTGAGCCATCCCGCCACCGGCGAAGTGGTGCTCGACCTGGCCGCCCACTCCGGCACCGCCGTGGCCGGTGAGGATTTCGAGGCCGGTGGCTTCGACTACAGTACCGACGGTGGTCTCAACTGGACCAGCGCCGGTGGCCCCAACGGCACCCAGGTCAACATCCCTGCCGGTTCCATTGGTATTCAGGTCCGGGTCGAGACCTATGCGAACGCCGACGCGGGCCCCAGAATCGAGAACATGAACCTCCAGGTCGCTGCCGTGGTGTCCGGTTCCGTCAACGACACCTCCGACACCGGCATGGGCGTCATCACCGAGGGCTTCCAGCCAGGCGATCCCCCCGTCGTCCTGATCGGCGACGCCAAGGCCACCGAAGGTCAGCCCTTGCTGTTCACCCTCTCCCTGGTCGATCCCGGTTCCGGCGATCCGGTGCAGCCAAGTATTGGAGGAGTGGGCCTCTACCTGGGCGCCTTCACCGGCAGCGGCCCCGATGCCGCCACCCGAGGGGTGGACTTCGAACAGGCCTCCTTCCGCTACAGCACCGACGGCGGTTTCACCTGGATCCCCGGCGGTGGCGCGAATGGCGATCTAGTCAGTATTCCAAGCAGCAACTCCGCCATCCTGGTGGAGGTCGATACCCATAACGATCTCCTCGACGAGGCCACCGAGAACATGAGCCTCCAGGTCGTTGGCCTCGCCTACGGCACCATCTCCGGCCCCATCGACAGCGGCACGGGTCTGATCGTCGATAACGACATCCCCGGCGGCGACCGGGTCCTGGCCATGGTGGTCGAAAGCGACGCGGCCTTTGAAGGCGATCCCCTGACCCACAGGGTGATTTTGGTAAAGACCGACGACAATGGCGATCCCGTCCTCGATCCCAGCGACCCGACCGGTTACGCCACCATCCAGGCCCAGTCGGAGGTGAGAGTCAGCCTGAGCTACGGCCAGGATGCCGATCCCGGCACCGATGACGCCGAGGCCAGTGACTACAGCGGCCCGCTGACCCTCACCATCCCGGCCGGTAGCAGCGAGTTGGCCTTCAACGTCGCCACCACCGATGACAATGTCTATGAAAACGACGAGGTCTATCAGGTCAGCGTGACCGATGCCTTCGGCGGCGGTTTCGAGGACATCCGTCCCTATGCCCAACCGGCCACCGGCACCATCCTCGACAACGACGGTCCTCCCTGCATCAGCATCAACGATGTCACCGTCAACGAGGACGACGGTCTGGCGGTCTTTACGCTCACCCTGAGCCACCCGAGCGAACTGCCGGTCAGCGTTGGTTACGACACCGCCAGCGGCTCCGCCACCGAGGGGGTCGATTTCACCGACACCAACGGCCTCCTTACCTTCAATCCGGGCGAGACGACCCTGACAATCTCGATCCCCGTCGCCGACGACTATCTGCACGAGGTCAGCGAGAACTTCTTCGTCAACCTCTTCAACCCCACCAACGCCACCCTCGGCGACGGTCAGGGGCTGGGCACCATCCTGGACGAGGCCGACCCCGGCACCGAGGACAGCATCTTCGTCAAGCTGGTCCATGACGACAGCAATACCGAGGGCTGGAACATCTGCCACCAGGTACAACTGGTCGATGCCAACGGCAACCCGGTCACCGTCCCCGAAGGTCAGCAGATCAGCGTCACCCTGAACTACGCGGGCCATGGGGCCAATCCCGCCGGGACCGCCGACTATGTGGCCCTCTCCACGGTGGTGATCACCGCGGGCAACAGCAGCGCCCAGGTGGTAGTGCCCACCGTCGATGACAGCCTCTTCGAGGGCACCGAGCAGTACCAGGCCAGCGTCGGCGCAATCCTTGACAGCGGCGCCTTCGAGGCCATCCTACCCCACGGCACCGAGAACAGCGTCATCGGCACCATCTGGGACAACGATGACCGATCCGATGCGGTCAACGACAGCGCGACGGCCATCGAGGAGGGTCACGAATGGCGTCCGGCTGGCTATCAGGATCATGTCACCGATCTGCCCGCCGAGGGCAGCCAGGCCAGCGGCAATGTCCTGGGCAACGACAGCGGTTCGGCCATGAGCGTTTCCGGTGTGGGCGCCACTGCCGTGGCAGCGGCCGGTGAGACCGCCATCGCGGGTCTCTACGGCAGCCTCTTCATCCAGGCCAACGGCGAGTATCGCTACGAAGTGGCCGATGGCAACGGGGCGGTGGACGCGCTCAACCAGGGCGATTCGCTGGTGGAGAGCTTCACGTACAGCATGCATGACGCCTCGGGAACGAATGACACCGCCGAGCTGACCATCAACATCCAAGGCACCGACGACGCCCCCGTCATCGAGGCGGTCGCGGTCTACTCGCCGCAGATCGGCGTGGACAGCGGCCTACCCTCGGGCAATGTCTTGGGCGACGCCATGCTGAGGGACGGGGACGGCGGGCTCACCTACAACCCCGACAGCGCCCCCGGCGAGCTGGACCTCGACTTCGGGACCGGCGGCGCCAATATCGGCATCACCTACATGGGCGGCCACGCCGGTTACCAGAATATCGTCGGCCTCTATCAGATCGGCCCGGACGGTAATCCGTGCAACCCGCAGCTCATCTTTGCCGACATGACCGACGCCGTGGACGGCAATGTCCCTGACCAGTTCCTGGGCGTATTCCAGGGGCTTACCGGCCAGGTCGGCTTCTTCCTGCTTCCCAACGCCAATGACGGCGGGGCCTACAACGGCATCAGCAGCGCCGACATCGCCTTCGAGATGGGCGCGGATGGCTTCCCCAACGTCACCATCGGGGGGGCCCCCTTCGACAACGTCCTTTTCAGCCACCAGCAGTTCAACGCCGATGGCAAGGAGCACGTCATCAGCGGCTATGAGGCCCAGGACGACGGGTCCGTCATCGTCGGCTTCGAGGACATCAATCTGGACGGCGATACTGGCGCAGGCGGCTGGTACGGCCCCGGCCAAGGCGACAATGACTACGACGACTTCGTCATGAAGTTCGATCTCTGCCACACCCAGGGCGCCAATGGCGAGATCATCAAGGACATCAGCCTCTCCGACGTGGACGACGCCAACCTGGAACGCGCCTTCGTCACCCTGACCAATGCCAGGGCCGGTGATGTCCTGGCCGTGGCGAATGCCCAGGGTCTGGCCGTCACCGTCGATGCCAGCACCCCGGACATCATCAAAATCACCCTGAGCGGTTCTGCCTCCAAGGCGGTCTACGAACAGGTCATCGAATCGATCACACTGGATACCGGCAACACAGACACCAGCCTGCGCGCCTTCGAGGTCCAGGTGGATGACGGGGACAAGCTCAGCAACATCATCGGCTTCAATGTGGCCCCCGGATGCCGGGCCGATACGGCCCCCAGCATCGCCCCCGACGCGGCCGTCGTCGATGAGGATGCCTTGGTCGGCACCGCCGACCTGGACGCCTATCCGACCCTGAAGGTCACCACCGGCGACCTCCATGTCAACTTCGGCGGCAACGGCCCCGGCACCCTGGTCTTCCTCGGCAGCCAGGACGGTCTGGACACGGGCCTGACCTCCCAAGGCAAGCCGGTCGTCCTCGACGTGGTCAGTGACACACTGGTCAACGGCATTGCCGATGGCCGCATGATCTTCAGCGCGACCCTCAATCCGGACCAGACCTACCGCCTCGAACTCAAGGACGTGGTGGATCACCCGGAAAACCCGGATGAGGATGCCCTCACCAATCTGCAACTCTATGTCCGGGCGCAGGACGCCGACGACGACACCGCCCTCGGGGTCATCAACATCACCATTGCCGATGACATCCCCGAGATCGGGGCGCACACCTCGGCCTCGGCTCAGACCCAGACCCTCGGCGTTACCACCAATCTGGTCATCGCCTTCGACATCTCGGGCAGCATGAGCGAACGAGCCGGCGTGGATGCGGACGGCGACGGCGATAGGGACGGCCACGACACCAAGCTCCTGTTGGCCCAGAACGCGGTCAAGGAACTGGTCGACAGCTATGAGGCCATGGGTGGGGTCAATGTCCTGTTCGTGCCCTTCTCGTCGGACGCCAATGCCACCGAAAGCATCTGGTATGACGCCGATGGGGCCAAGACCGAGGTCGATGGCTTCCATGCGGGCGGCTACACCAACTACCAGGATGCCCTGCAGAAGACCATGGACCACAGCAATCTGAATCAGCCCACGGCCGATCAGAATGTCTTCTACTTCGTCTCCGACGGCAACCCCACCATGGGCGACATGGACGGTGCCAACGGCCACAGCGGTCTGCTGCCCACCTGGCAGTCATGGGCGCCGGACAGCTTCGACCATGTCTTTGCCGTCGGCATCGGTGACAGCGTCGATCTGGACGGCAACGAACGGGGCAGCCTGCAAGAAATCGCCGCTGTGGGCACCACGCCCCACCCGGTGATCGAGGTGGTCGATCTGGCCCAGTTGGCCGATGTGCTGGTGGGCACCGCCTCCCAGACCGGCGTCGAATTGGTTATCAGCGGCGATGCCAGCCTCTCGCACCACTTCGGCGCTGACGGTCCCGCCGATGGCACCGGTCCCAAGGAAGACGGCGGCGCCTTGCCCTTCAGCTGGGATGGCAGCCATGTGGGCGCCTTTGGCAGCGACACCCATGGCCTGAGCTGGACGGTGACGGGCGATGGCCTGGATCTCATCGGCAGCCGTGACGGCAGCCCGTTGATCAAGGTCAGCCTCTCCGACCCGCAGTTCGACGGTAGTGAAAGCAGCTACAAGGTGACCCAGTTCGGCTCCCTCGAAGGCATCGACTCCCTGACCATCCCCTACAGCATCGTGGATGGCGACGGCGACCAGGTGCGCTCGCAGCTCACCCTGACCCTGAATTCGACGATGCCCCAGCCGGTACCCATGCCTCTGGTGGAAAACAGGCACAGCATCTCCAACATGGTGCTCTACCTGGCGGCTGTCGCCGATCATGACGTGCTCATGAAGGTGAAGCTGGAGGGCTTCCCGGACGATGTCTTTTCCGTCGAGGTGAAGGATTTCCTGGATCAGCACTACCCCGACCAGGAGCTGGTGGCCTATGCGGTCAAGGCCGGCGACAACTTCTCCGGCATGGGTCCGGGCGAGGGCGACCTGGTCATGCTCGACCAGACCATCGATCTGAGCGACCTGCCGACCACCCGCGTCGCGGACGCCGACACCTATGATGTTGGCAGCCTGCACCAATACGTCGAACTCAACCCGACCGGGGACGGCGGCGATGAGATCATCCTCGGCGCCCCCGCCGGCAACGACCTGCATGGCGGCAGTGGGGCCGACCTCCTGGCTGGCGGACCGGGCAACGATGCCCTGGATGGCCAGGCAGGCGGCGACACACTCCATGGTGGCGCGGGTGATGACAGCCTGGTAGTGGGCCAGGGCGACGAGGCCCAGGGCGATGCGGGCGACGATACCTTCGCTCTGGACAGCGACCTGACCGCGCTCGACGACTTCATCAAGATCGACGGCGGCGAGGGCCAGGACAGCCTGGACATCGGCGGCTTCTTCGAGGACACCATCGATCTCTCCGTGCTGGCCGAGAGGGTGGACAACATCGAGATCCTCAAGCTGGGCGTATCCGACAGTCTCTCCCTGTCGCTCCAGGATGTGGTGGACATCACCGACGGCAACCACGCCCTCTTCATCAACGGCGACACCAGCAACGAGGTCAATATCGACAAGGGCGAATGGACCGACAACGGCACGGCGACGGTCAACAACGGCAACTATCACGCCTACAGCGGCGAGAACGGGACCATGCTCTATGTGGACGTATCCATCCACACCGTGTTGGTCGAGGACCCCAACAACAATGGAGGCAATGCCTGATCTGAAACCGGAGGCCTGGGACTGGAGGCGGAGGAAGCGGCGCAGCTTTCACCGCCTTCTCTCAGGTCTACAGAATTACGACCGTTCTACGCACCTGGAATCGAACCTTTTCTATGGCCAGCACTCACCTCGGCACCCCTGAACCTGTCGGACTCGCGGTCCTGGTCAGGGGGACAGTGAGCGTTACCGATGCCCTGGGCGGCAGACGCCTGTTAAGCCAAGGGGGATTCCTTTTCGAGGATGAGATTGTACAGACCGCCGAAACGGGCAGAGCCTCCATTGAGCTTGTGAACGGCGGTCGGCTGGAGTTGGCTGGGCGCGATGCCGCCAAAATGGAGCCCGAGGTATACGGCAGATACGATCTCCTGGTTGACGCCGACCGATTCAGCACCAGCATCCCTTTTCTCCAGCAAGCCTTGCTGGCCGGCTACGCAGACGCCGGACCAGAGACTTCGAGCGGCCATGACCCAGGCGATCCACCCCCCGCTCCGCAACGGCAGGAGACCGCAGCCAGCCAAGGCGCTCAAGCATCGGGTCAACCCAGGGAGATCTTTGTCGTGGTCGAGGCTGACAGCCGGACATCGAGCGATCAAGACGCCGTCTATTTCGTCAAGCTGGTCGATGCCAAGGGCACCCCCGTTGCCGCGCCCTTGGGGGAAACCGTCACAATCGACCTCTGTTACGGCCCCGCCGGGTCTTTGATCAATACCAAGGTCGCCATTATCGGCGGCAACAGCCAGACCAGTTTCACCATCAGCGCTCTGGATGACGCCGCCGTGATCGGCGCGGCGGGTTTCAGCGTCGGCATCACCGGCGTGGGCCAGAGCAAGGGATTGATCCCGCTGCTCGCGCCGGGGCCGCAAAACGCCATCGCCCCCGGCGAACCCGCCATCCTCAGCCTTTCCGGCGACCCTTCCATCACCGAAGGGGAGAACGCCAGCTATACGGTATCCGTCAACCAGACGCCCACACAGGATCTGGTCCTTGATGTCGATTACGACCGTTTGGATAGGGACAGCGGTGAGTTCCGCACGACCACCGTGCCCATCAGAATCCCGGCGGGACGGACCTCGGTCTCCTTCACCGTAGCCGCCGCCGACGATGACTATGCCGAGCAAAAGGAAGACTTCCGGGTTGGCATCAGCAACCCTCGGGGCGGCGGATTCGCCCAGATCATCATCGAGTCCGGCACCATGACCACCGGCGTCGTCCTGCCATCCGGACGGGAGGAGGCGGCGGACCCGGATGAGTTTGCTGTCCGGTTGATCCCCACGGATGACAACGGCGCCGAATTGACCGGCAGTCGGATGGATACAGGGGAAGATGCCTATTTCATGGCCATTCTGGTGGCGAACGACGGCTCTCGGGTCGCAGCCCCTTCCGGCGGCAGCGTGGAGGTCATGTTCAGCCGGGGCGGCGCCGGCGATGGACAGACCGTCCTCCTGGATCAGATTTTCTGCGCCGATGTCCAAGATGATGCCCCGGCTGGGGACAGATCATTCACCGTCAATTTGGTGGCGGATAGCGCGTTAGTATCCGGCTTTGGCCAGATCACCATCGATTCCAGCCCCATCACCACGACGATTGTAGGCGCCGAGCCCTTGGTCGAGACAGGCCCTGCCACTTTCGAAACGATCATCGTCAAGCTGATTGGCCTGGACGCCAAGGGGTGCGAAATCGCCACGGCCGGAACCGCCATCAGTCAATACAGGGTGGCCCTGGAGACGCCGGATGGCTCACGCCTGGACGATGCCGGCTCCGTGGACCTGGACCTCATCTTGGACTCCCCCGGCGCAAGGGGGCTGGAACTGCCGGCGCTGACCGGCATCCGCATCGGCTCGGTCATTGACATAGAAAACTTGGACGATGTCCACGGCGGAAGCCCCGGAACCCTGTTGCTTGCCCTCAAACCCGGCAGCGCCCTAGTCGAGACCAGTCACCAAAACCTCATCGTAGATACCACCCCGGTCTTCGCCATTTCTATTGGGGAAAGCCGGACAACTGCCGACGGCGAGGAAGTTGACGAATCCCCCTCCGCCCATCCCAATCCCCCCGATGACGCCATTCCTTTGTTGCATCCGGATACGGTTGTCGAAGAGGCCAACCCCGTCCCAATGGAGGGCAAAAACGAACCCTGGATTGAAGGCGATGAACCGCCCATGGGAATTGGATTAAGCGACATCTTTGACCAGACCATCGACCTCTCCCCCCTCGGCGGTACGGGTAGCGCCACCTTCGACACCATCGAGACCCTCTGGCTTGACAACCAGGCCAGCATGACCCTTTCGATCGGTGATCTGCTCGACCTGACCAACGGCGGCAATAAACTGGTCATCGAAGGCAACGGCAGCAACCAGGTTACCCTGAACGGAATGAGCAAGGTAGATGCTTCCAGCCATGAGGGATACGAGATCTATCTAGGCACTGCGCCCGACAGCGGCGCCCCTGTCACGCTCTATCTGGACGCGGGCATCGACAGCTACGTTATTTAACGGATTCCGGATTAACCCTGCGAAGCGGCTTGAGCCGGTAGGCGACGCCTTCCGGCCAGACGGCTTTTTCGAATAATCCAGCGCCATCTTCCAGCGTTTCCCCCGCCCCCAGAAAGAGATAGCCGTAGGGTTTCAACGCCACCGCCATACGCTTGATCACATCGACCCTGTTGGCCAGGGAGAAGTAGACCAGCGCACTGCGGCAGAAGATGACATCGAACCGCCCCAGGGGGGCGAAAGAATCGAGGAGGTTCAGCTTCCTGAACGAGACCATTTTCCGGAGATCCGGCCGCATCTCGGAGCAATCCCCATTGGGAATGAAATATTTTTTGCGTTGCTCATCGCTGAGCCCCTGCACCATCGAAAGGCTGCAATAAACGCCCTTTCTGGCATCGGCTATGATGCCTTCCGAGAGGTCGGTTGCAACCACTTCGACCGGCCGCCGGAAGAACCGGCTTCCCCGGCGAAACTCTTCGATGGTCATGGCGATGGAATAGGGCTCCTGCCCCAGGGAGCAGGCGGCGGACCAGATGCGAAAGGCCCCCAGTTCGCCCGCCCTTTCGGTCATGACATTCTGAAGCATCATGAAATGAGACTGGTCCCTGAACCAGTTGGCCTCCTTGGTGGTCATGGCATCGATGACGGCCATTCTCAGGGGCATGTTGTCGTCCGATTGGATGGCCCGCAGCAGCTCGGAAAAACTGTCCAGACGATAATCCCGCAACACCTTCCCTATCCGGCTTGAAATGAGGTGTTCCTTTCCTTCGCCGAGGACAATGCCGCTGATCTTTTCGAGAAAGCTGCAAAGCTCCGAATATTGGTGGGGTAACAAGCGGGGGTGGGCTGTGAAGGGATACATGGGTATCTCGATCTCTCCGTGTTCCAAATCTGGCAGGCACATCCTGAACCAAGCGCGAGAGATGTCAAGTGACCATCCGGCCATTCCATCCTTAGGTCCGTAAACGGTGCATCCCTGCACCACTTCTCACCAGGCAGGGCTGGCCCAGGCTGATCGCGGTAGAATCAACGGCTGTGGAAATATCCCCTTGGAATCCGTCATGGCGCGCAACATTGACATCCTGATCGTCGGGCAGGGTCTTGCCGGTAGTCTTCTGGCGCTGGAATTTGACCGGCTTGGGTTCGATTACCTCATCGCCGATAACGGCTGGATTCACTCGTCCTCGACTGCGGCGGCGGGGCTCATCAATCCGGTGACGGGTCAACGCCTGGTCAAGACTCGCCATCTGGAGCAACTGCTCCCTGCTGCGCTTGAAACCTATGGCGCTCTGGAACGGGAACTGGGTGTCCCCTTGTTCCACCCACGCCCCATGATTCGCCTTTTGCGCGAAGGGGGAGAGGCGGATCGTCTGGAAATGCGTCTCGGCGACCCCGGCTATGAGGGGCTTCTTGGCCCCCGGCTCGGCCCCGCCGGGATGGATGTCTCTCTTGCCGCGCCCTTGGGTGGCTTCGAGCAATACCAGGCGGGTTTCGTCGATTTGCCCTTGTTGCTGCAAGGTTTGAGGGCCAGGTTCTCGGCGGCGGGGCGTTTGCTGCCGGAGGAGATCGATGCGGCAGGCATTCGTCTGGAGGCTGGGTCCCTCCGCTATAAGGAGATCCTGGCCGGGCGCGTTGTCTTTTGCGAAGGCTATCGCGGCAAGGATAACCCCTGGTTTGGTTATCTCCCCTTTCAGCCGGACAAGGGCGAAATCCTGATGCTGGAATTCGAGCGAGCTTTGCCCCGTTGCATTATCAACGGCGCGACCTGGCTGGTCCCCGTGACGGGTAACCGCTACCGGCTCGGCAGCACCCATGAGCACCGGCGGCTGGACGAACAGCCGACCGAAAAGTGCCGGCGACAATTGATCGCATCCTTGCCCGCATTACTGAAGTCCCCGCCCGGCTTCCGCCTCATCGAGCACCGCGCCGGGGTCCGTCCCGCCACGCGGGGGGCCGAACCCTTCATCGGCCATCACCCCGAACATCCTGGTCTTTCCATCTTCAACGGCTTCGGCGCCAAGGGGTCTCTTTCGATCCCTTGGCATGCGCGGCGATTTGCGGAATATCTGGGGGAACGGGGTCCTTTGCCGCCCCATGCGGACATCGGCCGCTTCCCCTTTCCGGGGCATCGATGACCGCTACGCCCATGGACCGCCCCCTTTCGGGCTATCAGCCGCTGACGGATCTGGCGCAGGCATTCATAGCCCCTGCCCTTTCTCCCGGCGGATACGCGGTGGACGCCACGGTCGGCAACGGCCATGACAGCCTCTTTCTGGCCCGTAGTATCGGCCCCGAGGGTCATCTCTTTGGGTTTGATGTGCAGGCATCGGCCATCGACCTGACCTTTCGCCGCCTCCGGCAAGTGGAATTGGACGCCGGGGTCAGCCTTTTCCATGAAGGTCACGAACGGCTGGCGGAACGGTTGGCGGGCGAATATGGGGGGCGCATCCAGGCCATCATGTTCAACCTGGGGTATCTCCCCGGCGGCGACAAGGGCGTTACCACCCGTAGCGAAACGACCCTGGCAGCCTTGCAAGCCTGCGAAGCCCTGCTCATGCCCGGCGGACGATTGACCATTCTGGCCTACACCGGCCATCCCGGCGGGGAAAGGGAGGCTGAGACGGTGGAGCTCTGGCTGAACGGACTAGATCCGGCACAGTGGCTTTGGCATGGCATTCGCCCCGAATCCATGCACAGACCGCCTCGACTCCATTGCTGCGAAAGGACCCCCGGGCGGCCTGGGCTTGAGTGACCAAGCCTGCTACTGAAATCCCTGCCAGTTCTTGCACTGGATATTCTGGATTCCGGTCTTGCCGATCCGGGTCAGACGGATATCGAAATCACCGAACGAATAAGTGCTGGCCATGCGCAAGGGAATACGCTCCGCATCGCGGCTGAACCAGATATCGACAGGGGGGTGGGGGGGGCGATCCTTGACCGGATCGAAGGTCTCGAAGCGCAGGCGATAGGCCTTCCATTTCTTCCCGAGCAGATTGACCTCGTCATCGGAGATATCCACCCAATACTCCAGCATCCGCGCGCCATCGCTGACCGGGAGACTGACCACCCGGCCCGACTTGAGATTCATCGTCCGCAGATGCTGGACCATGGACACCCGGTCCAGCAGGATGTCCGGCAACAGAAAACTCTTTTGCGACTTGACCTTCCAACTGGGTGCAGCCTGTCCCGCTGATGCCTGAAACCCCTCGAAGGGATTGAGCGACACGCCCGGCAGCTCTGCCTTGGCACTGCTGCTGCTCAGTATCCGCTTCTTCCAGTCGAAGTTGGCGGATACGTATTCGAGCTGCTTGCGTGCCCGCTGGAAATTCTCAAACCCTTGGGAACGCTGTGCATCACGGTTATAGACCGCCCGGTAGCAATAGCGGAACGGGAACATGAGCTCCAGCTTCATGAACTGCTCGCTACTGATCCGCACGCTGACTTCGGAGGCGCCGCTGGCGACAGGCCTGGGAGAGACCCAGACGACCCTGGAGATATCCAGGGGCTTGTTTGAGGAAATCGAGCCGGTATAGGTGACAACGTACTCGAATTGCTCGCGTTCCGTTCCGGCCAGAGTGGAACTGGATGCCAGGGCGCAAGCCAAACCCATGAGCCATGGGGACAGCAGCGTCACGGACGCTATCCGCTTCAATTCTGACAAGCCCCCGCGATACATTAATTCTGCTTCGATTCGCTTCGACAAGTGGGTTAACGGCGCCCCGGAAGAAGGAAAGCCGCCGGTGTATCGGCGTAATATATCAGGGAACTTTTAAAAGTAGGGGTTCCCTGTAACAAAAACCGGGGCAAGCCCCGGTTTTTGTGATGCCATCCCCCGCGATCAGTTGTTCTGGATCACGATATTGGGGAACTTGGCGGCGTAGCTCTTGGCCTGCAACGACAGCTTGGCCGATGTCCGGCGGGCAATCTCGCGGTAGGTCTGGGAGATGCGCGACTCCGGCTCGGCCACCACGGTGGGCTTGCCGCCGTCGGTCTCTTCGCGGATGCGGATGTCCAGCGGCAATTGGCCGAGCAGCTCCACGTTGTACTGATCGGCCATGGATCTGCCGCCGCCCTGGCCAAAGATGGGTTCCTCATGGCCACAGTGGGAGCAGATATGGGTGCTCATGTTCTCCACGATGCCCAACACCGGGACCTCTACCTTCTCGAACATCTTCAGGCCCTTGCGGGCGTCGAGCAGGGCGATGTCCTGCGGGGTGGTAACTATGATCGCACCCGACACCGGGACCTTCTGCGCCAGGGTCAACTGGGTGTCGCCAGTGCCGGGCGGCAGGTCGATCACCAGGTAATCCAGATCGGACCAGTTGGTGTCGTTGAGAAGCTGCTCCAGGGCCTGGGTCACCATGGGACCGCGCCAGATCATGGGCGTCTCTTCGTCGATCAGGAAGCCGATGGACATGGCCTGCAAGCCGTGTGCCTCCATGGGCTGCAAGGTGCGGCCGTCCAGGGACTCCGGCTTACCGGTGATCCCCAGCATGCGAGGCTGGGAAGGCCCGTAGATGTCGGCGTCCAGAAGGCCGACCTTGGCGCCTTCCAGGGAAAGGGCGAGGGCCAGATTGACAGCGGTGGTGGATTTGCCGACGCCGCCCTTGCCAGAGGCCACTGCGATGATGTTCTTGACGTTGTCGATGGGCTTCAGTGCCTTCTGGACGGAGTGAGCAACCACCTTGGTGCTGATTTCCACCTCGCATGAGGCGACTCCGGCAACTGCCTCGACCTTTTCCTTTACGGCCGCCGCGATCTGAGCATGCATGCTCTCGGCGGGGAAGCCGAGCACAACCTGAACCCTGACCCTGTCCCCATTGATCTCGATACCTTTGACGGATTTGGCGGACACCAGATCCTTGTTGAGATTGGGTTCAATGTAGCCTTTGACGGCCTCTTCGATCTTCTCTTTGGTGATGTCAGCCATTTGCGTATTTTCTCCTGCACTGGACCGGACACACCCGATCCATTGAAACCGTAAAATCAAGGGCGGGATTGTACACCAATTACCGCCGCTTTCACCAAGCAAGACAGTCGGTCTTTGGACGACAAGACTCAACCCCTGGAATTGTCTGAGTTGCATTAATTTTGTTGGCTTTCACCTTGAAAGAAGGGGTGCCCGCTCCCACAATCTATATGGACTCAGAAACTCTCCGAGGAGGGAACATCCGATGTACGCAGGTATGAGTGATATCGAAAAAGACTTGCTTGAGCAATTGGGGCGAATGGACCGGGAGACGGACAATCTCTACGGCCCCGGCCTCTTGCCCGCCTCGCTCCGCATGATGGCCGGGAAGGGGTTTCCGGCGATCAATGTGGGCGCCACGGCCAACCAGATCGACATTTATCTCTTTGCACCCGGCATCGACCCCAAGGCAATGGACATTAGCATCCAGCACAATGTCCTCATCGTTGCGGGCGAGCGGCGGCTTATCACCGAAGCGGGGGCCGATTACTACCGCAAGGAACGCTACGATGGCCCGTTCCGCCGGGTGCTCACCCTGCCCGACGGGGTCGATCCCGACAGGGTTGATGCCCGTTACCGGGACGGGGTGCTGCATATCACCGTCGGGCGCCTGGAATCGTCCAAGCCGCGCCGTATCGAAGTGAAATAATCAAAGGAGCGCCTAAAGATGACCGACAACAATCCCATGACCAAGCCGCAGGAAACCCCGGCGGCCACCCAGGGCGGCGATACAGCGCGTGTCATCCGTCCCTTGGTGGATATCTTCGAGGACGACACCGGCATCACCCTCCAGGCCGATATGCCAGGTGTCACCAAGGACCGGCTCGATATCCGGGTAGAAAAGGACACCCTCAGCATTGCCGGGGATCTTAAAATCGACATGCCGGAGGAGGTGGAACCCCTATATGCCGATGTCCGCTCTCACCGGTATCAGCGTAGCTTCTCCCTGAGCCGGGAACTGGCCACGGACGAGATCGAGGCATCCCTTCACAATGGGGTCCTGATTCTACGGATTCCCATGCGTAAGGAACTGCAACCGCGCAAGATCGAGGTCCGCGTCGATTAACTCACCCCATTCCCCGCCCCTGAACGGACAGGGGCGGGGCATTCGCCGGTCGCTCATATCCTCCTTGAACTGTGGGATAATCCAGCCCCCAGTGCCCCCGATCAGGACCTAGAGAGATGAGCCATCAGCGGAAAATCCTAGTCACCAGCGCCCTGCCCTACGCCAACGGCCCCATCCATATCGGCCACTTGGTCGAATACATCCAGACCGACATCTGGGTCCGCTTCCAGAAAATGCGCGGCCACGAATGCTGGTACGTCTGCGCCGACGACGCCCACGGCACCCCCATCATGCTGCGCGCACGTCAGGAGGGCATAGATCCGGAGACCCTGATCGCCCGCGTGGCCCAAGAGCACAAGGCCGACTTCGCCGCCTTCCGCATCGGCTTCGACAACTACCACTCCACCCACTCGGAGGAGAACCGCCAGATCTCGCACCTGATCTACGAACGGCTGCGAGACGGTGGCCACATCACCCAACGGGAGATCACCCAGGCCTACGACCCGGTGGAGAACATGTTCCTGCCGGACCGTTTCATCAAGGGTGAGTGCCCCAAGTGCGGCGCGGCGGACCAGTACGGCGATAACTGCGAGGCCTGCGGCGCCAGCTATTCCCCTGCCGAGTTGAAGAACGCCGTCTCCGCCGTCTCCGGCGCCACCCCGGTCGAAAAGGCATCAACCCATTACTTCTTCAAGCTGGCCAATTTCGAGGCCATGCTGCACGACTGGACCCGCGCCGGTCACGTCCAGAAGGAGATGGCCAACAAACTGGGCGAGTGGTTCGAGGCGGGCCTGCAAGAGTGGGACATCTCCCGCGACGCACCCTATTTCGGCTTCGAGATCCCCGATCACCCTGGCAAGTTCTTCTATGTCTGGCTCGACGCCCCCATCGGCTACATGGCCAGCTTCAAGAATCTCAGTGATCGGGAAGGGATTGATTTCGACGCATTCTGGAAAGCGGACTCCAGCGCCGAGCTTTACCACTTCATCGGCAAGGATATCGTCTATTTCCACTGCCTGTTCTGGCCCGCCATGTTGCACGGCGCCGGCTTCCGCAAACCGAGCGCGGTCTTCACCCACGGCTTCCTCACCGTGGACGGACAGAAGATGTCCAAGTCGCGCGGCACCTTTATCAAGGCGCGTAGCTACCTGGACCACCTCAACCCCGAATACCTGCGCTACTACTTCGCCGCCAAGCTGGGCAGCGGAGTGGACGACATCGACCTCAACCTGGAGGACTTCGCCCAACGGGTCAACGCCGACCTGGTGGGCAAGGTGGTCAACATCGCCTCGCGCAACGCCGGCTTCATCGACAAACGCTTCGGCGGCAGGCTTGCCGACACCCTGGCGGAACCGGGGCTCTTCGCCGAATTCGCCGCCGCTGGCCAGACCATCGCAGACTACTACGAGCAGCGGGAATACAGCCGCGCCGTGCGCGAGATCATGGCCCTGGCCGACCGGGCCAACCAATACATCGATGAGAAGAAGCCCTGGGCAATGGCCAAGGAGGAGGGCAGGGAACAGGAGCTGCACCAGGTCTGCTCCATGGGCCTCAACCTCTTCCGCCTGCTGATCGGCTATCTGCGTCCCATCCTGCCCGGCACCGCGGCAGCGGCAGAAGCCTTCCTGCGGATTGAGCCACTGACCTGGGAGGCGCTGGCACAACCCCTGAGCGGGCACCTGATCGAGAAATTCGTACCCCTGATGACCCGCGTCGAGGCCAAGGACATCGAGGCCATGGTAGCTGCATCAAGGGAAGACCTGAAAGCCATCGACGCCAAGAAGACCAAATCCATGGAAACCACGACCGAGGGCCATCTGGCGAAAGACCCCATCGCCGCTGATATCGACTACGCCGACTTCGCCAAAGTGGACCTGCGCATCGCCCGCATCGCCAAGGCCGAACCGGTCGAGGGGGCAAACAAGCTGCTCCGGCTCACGCTAGACCTGGGCGGTGAGACCCGCAACGTTTTCGCCGGCATAAAGTCGGCCTATGAACCGCAAGACCTGGAAGGAAAACTCACCGTCATGGTCGCCAACCTGGCGCCAAGGAAGATGCGCTTCGGTCTCTCCGAAGGCATGGTTCTAGCCGCCGGACCCGGCGGCAAGGACCTTTTCATCCTGAATCCCGATATCGGCGCGGAACCGGGGATGAAGGTGAAATAGCCCCCACCCCTGGGACGGCGCGCCAAATTCCCTTTTGATAATCGACTTTTTACCGACTAGGATAAGCGCATGGGCATGCGCGAAAAAGAAACCCTCAAGCAGCGGGAAATCTGCTTCTGCAAACTCCATCCCGATACCGACCAGGCGGGGACGGCGGCGCTGTTGCTCCAGGACATCCCCGGCATCCAGGGTACGGAGCAAGCCTCGCCCAGCCTGCTTCGGGTCCGATACGATCTTGAAGACATCAGCATCCGTCAAATCGAGGAGATGCTCGTCGAACTTGGCTTCCACCTGGCGGGCAATCTCATGCACCGTCTCATGCGGGCACTGCATTACTACGCCGAGGAGACCCAGCGGGCCAACATGGCCCTGGGGTGCGGCGACTGCGATTCGGACCGCACCCGCAAGATCTTCATTGAGCGCTACACCCATCTCTGCCACGGCTGCCGGGACCCCCATTCAAGCATCTGGCGTCACTACCGCTGATCCATGGACGATCAGCAACTCCTGCGCTTTGCACGACAGATCCTGTTGCTCGATGTGGGTATCGAGGGGCAGCAGCGCCTGCTCGACGCCCATGTATTGATCGTCGGCCTGGGGGGGCTCGGCTCTCCCGTCGTCCTCTATCTGGCCGCATCCGGCGTTGGTCGGTTGACCCTGGTGGACCACGACCGGGTGGAACTCACCAACCTGCAACGCCAGATCGCCCATGGCAGCGATGACATCGGCACCCCCAAGGTCGAATCGGCGAGTACCGCCGCCCATCGTCTCAACCCTGAATGCCGCATAACCTGCATCCAGGAAAGGGTGGACGGGCAGCATCTGAACGAGTTGCTTGACGATGTGGACCTGGTGGTCGATGCCTGCGACAACTTCGATACCCGTTTCGCCATCAACCAGGCCTGCGTTGGCCGGGGTATTCCACTGGTCAGCGGGGCGGCGGTCCGTTGGGAGGGGCAGGTCACAGTCTTTTCCGGCAAGGCGGGAGAGGGGTGTTACCGCTGTCTCTTTCCCGAGGACGGGGAAGACGATACCCGATGCAGCACTCTGGGGGTCGCCTCCCCTCTGGTCGGGGTCATCGGCAGTCTGCAAGCCATGGAGGCCATGAAGGTACTGACAGGCGCGGGCGAGCCCCTCTTTAACCGCCTGCTGGCCTACGACGGATTGACCGCCGCCTGGCGCAGCATCAAACTCCGCGCCGATCCCCACTGTCCCGTCTGCGGGCGGCAGGACAATTGATCCATCGAGCCTGCGGCCGCCATGCCGCCCTCCCCACAAACCGGGCCATCAGATGCTCCCCAATAATCTCGACCCTGAAAAGCGCGCCTGGCTCGAACGACTCCGGCAGGACATCGTCTTCACTGACCGCCTGCGGGGCCAGGAGCTGAGCTTCCACACCACCTGGGGGCTGTTCTCGCCCAAGGCCATCGACGAAGGGACTAAACTCCTGCTGGACTACATCGAGATCAAGGAGGACGACGACAGCGCCGACCTGGGCTGCGGCTACGGACCCATCGGCCTGACCCTGGCCAGGCTCGCGCCCCAAGGCCGCCACACCCTCATGGATAAGGACTTTATAGCGGTGGAATATAGCCGGAAGAACGCCCGGCTTAACCGTATCGAAAACTGCGAAGTGGTGTTGAGCAACGGCTTCAACCAGCTCGATCAAAGGCGTTTCAATCTGATTGTCTCCAACCTGCCGGCCAAGACCAGCAAAGAACACTACTACCTCTACTTCTACGAGGCCCTGGCCCGGCTGGAGCCGGGTGGCCGTTGCTACCTGGTCACCATCAATGGCCTGAGGGAATTCATCAAAAAGGCCTTCCTGGAAATCTTCGGCAACTATGACAAGCTGAAGCAAGGGCGTGCCTACACGGTCGCCGTGGCAGAGAAGCCGTAACCCCCAGGATTTCCTGCCACTGAGACGGGTTACTATCCTTTCCACCATGCAATCCCAAATTCTCCGTGTCGCCGTCTTTGCTCCGATACGCCGTCTGTTCGACTACCTGTCGCCGGAGGAGGGCATGGTTGTGGCGGGGATGCGAGTCCGCGTACCGTTCGGGCGCTCCTATCGCATCGGCATGGTTACCGGACTCGTCGAGCAAACCGAACTTGATCCGGGGAGGCTCAAGGCCGTTGCCGAAGTACTGGACCTGGAGCCCCTGCTGCGGGGCGATGACATCGATTTTCTCTCCTGGGTTGCAAGCTACTACCAACATCCCCCGGGAGAGGTCTTTGCTTCCGCCCTGCCTGTTCTCCTGCGCCTGGGCGAAACAACCCCTTCTGACCACTTGGCGGGGTGGCGGCTCACAGGCCAAGGGCGTTTGGCCGATGTGGCGCAATTGAGCCGCGCGCCCAAGCAGGCCGGGCTGTTAGCGGTGATCGGCCGCCACCCCGGCGGGATCAGCCAGGTGGACCTGTCGGCGGAATACGGCAACTGCCGTCCCCTCCTGCTGGCCCTGCAAGAAAAGGGATTGATCGAGGCGGTGCAACTGCGCCCCTCCCTGCCCGAGATGACGCCCGTTCCGGCGCCCCTGCTCAATGGGGAACAGGCCGGGGCGGTCGAGGCGATCTCCGCCGCCATGGGATTCCATACCTTCCTCTTGGATGGCATTACGGGCAGCGGCAAGACCGAGGTCTATCTGGAGGCTGCCAGGCGCGTCCTGCAACAGCATCGGCAAGTGCTGGTATTGGTGCCGGAGATCGCCCTGACCCCGCAAACCACGCACCGTTTTGCCCAGCGGCTGGGCATCACGCCGCTGCTGCTCCATTCAGGACTCACCGACAAGGAGCGCGCCCTGGCCTGGACGCTGGCGTCCCAGGGCAAGGTGGGGTTGCTGCTCGGCACCCGCTCCGCCGTGCTGACGCCCCTGCCGGGGCTGGGACTGGTCATTGTAGACGAGGAACATGATCTCTCCTTCAAGCAGCAGGAAGGGGTCCGCTACTCGGCGCGCGACCTGGCCATCCTGCGTGCCAGGCGCGCCGACTGCCCGGTGGTGATCGGCTCGGCGACGCCCTCCCTCGAATCTCTCCACAATGTGGAGGCAGGGCGTTACAAGGGGCTGCGTCTGACGCAGCGCGCCGGTTCGGCCCTCCCTCCCGACATGCGCCTGGTGGATATCCGTTCCGCCCCGCTGGAAGCGGGGATGTCACGGGCGCTGCTACACGAAATCAAGCAGACGCTCGACCAGGGTGATCAGGCCCTGTTGTTCCTCAATCGCCGGGGTTTCGCGCCGGTTTTGATGTGTCACGACTGCGGCTGGTTTGCGCAATGCCCCCATTGCGACGCCCGTATGACGGTCCATTTTCAAGACGCAGGCCTCTGGTGCCACCACTGTGGCTATTTTCAGCGCTTCCCCTCCCAATGTCCCAGTTGCCAGGGGCTGCGGCTGGCCACCCTCGGACAGGGCACGGAGCAGGTAGAGACGGCGCTGAAAACCCTTTTCCCCAGCCATTCGGTGGCTCGTATCGACCGGGACAGCACCCGCCGCAAGGGGACGTTGCAGCAGTTGCTGGAGCAGGCCCGTCAGGGCAAGCACGCCTTGCTGCTCGGGACCCAGATGCTAGCCAAGGGCCACGATTTCCCGAACCTGACCCTGGTGGGTATTCTGGATGTGGACCAGGGGTTGTTCGGCGCCGATTTCCGCGCCACCGAGCGCATGGCCCAACTCATCGTCCAGGTGGCAGGCCGGGCCGGGCGCGCGGACAAACCGGGCCGCGTGCTGATCCAGACCCGCCACGCCGACCATCCCCTGCTGAATCTGCTGATCGGCCGGGGCTACCCTGCCTTTGCCAGCGAGATGCTGGCCGAACGGCAGGCCGCCGCCCTGCCTCCCTTCAGTCACCAAGTCATGCTCCGCGCCGAATCGGCGATTCCGGGTGAGGCGGAGAAGTTCCTGCGGCAAGCCGCGCAACTTGGCCGTGAGCAGGCCACGCCGGGAGTGGAGATCTGGGGACCGGCGCCCGCCCCCATGGAGCGGCGGGCGGGCCGCTTTCGTTACCAGCTTTTGATCCAGTCGGCCAACCGTTCTCAATTACATCGCTATCTTGGCCGCTGGCTCCAGGCCATCGAGGGGGTGAAGACAGGGCACCGGCTGCGCTGGTCCATCGATGTGGACCCACAGGAAATGCTTTGACTACCCCTTTCTTGGTATCCTACACAACTGTTTGAACTGCTTGCCTATGCAGATCCAGGGTTCTCCCGGAGCTTACATGGGCCTCGTATTTTGGAAATTCATCGATGAAATCACAGATCCAGGACCTGGTTTCCCAAGCCCTCAATACACTGATCGCCGATGGGGTGCTGCCGCAAACGGAACTTCCCGCCTTCTCCATCGAGCATGCGCGCGATCCTGCCCACGGGGACTTCGCCACCAACGCAGCCCTGGTCTGCTCCAAGGCCGCCCGCTGCAAGCCCCGTGATCTGGCGGAAAAGCTGGTGGCCGCCTTGCCCCAAACGGCACAGATTGAGAAGGTCGAAATCGCCGGTCCCGGCTTCATCAACTTCTATCTATCGACCGGCGCCTACCGGGCGCTGATCCCCGAGATCCTCGCCCAGGGCCATGCCTTCGGGCGCTCAGCACTTGGCATGGAGCGCCTGGTTCAGGTGGAATTCGTCTCCGCCAATCCCACGGGGCCATTGCATGTGGGCCATGGCCGTGGCGCCGCCTACGGTTCGGTGGTGGCCAATCTGCTGGAGGCCGTAGGTTTCAAGGTCCACCGCGAATACTACGTCAATGACGCGGGCCGCCAGATGGACATCCTCGGCACTTCGGTCTGGCTGCGGTATCTCGAACTCTGCGGCGAGGAGTTTCCTTTCCCCTCCAACGGCTACAAGGGAGATTACGTCTTAGACATTGCCGCCACTCTGCACCGCGAACAGGGCGACAACTACCGGCACGCATCGGATGAGGTGTTCGCGGACATCCCCGCCGATGAACCGGCCGGCGGCGATAAGGAGGCCCATATCGACGCCCTGATCCAGCGCGCCAAACTGTTGCTGGGCGACAACCGCTACCGGTTTGTGTTCGAGCTGGGGCTCAACTGCATCCTGGACGACATCCGCGACGACCTCTCCCTGTTCGGGGTCGAGTATCAGGAATGGTATTCGGAGCGCTCCCTCACCGAATCGGGCGCGGTCAACCGGGCCATCGAACGCCTGCGCCACAGCGGCCATGCCTATGAGAAGGACGGCGCCCTCTGGTTCCGCTCGACTGATTTCGGCGACGAGAAGGACCGTGTCCTGGTGCGCGAGAACGGCCAGACCACCTACTTCGCCTCCGACATTGCCTACCATATGGACAAGATGGAGCGCGGCTTCCACCGCGTCATCGACATCTGGGGCGCCGACCACCACGGCTATGTCCCGAGGGTCAAGGCAGCCCTCCAGGCCCTGGGCGACGACGCCTCCAAGCTCGATGTCCTGTTGGTCCAGTTCGCCATCCTCTACCGGGGCGGGGAGAAGGCCCAGATGTCCACCCGCTCGGGCGAGTTCGTCACCCTGCGCCAGTTGCGCAAGGAGGTGGGCCGGGACGCCGCCCGCTTCTTCTACGTGATGCGCAAGTGCGAGCAACATCTCGATTTCGACCTGGACCTGGCTAAGTCCCAGTCCAGCGACAATCCGGTCTACTATGTGCAGTACGCCCATGCCCGCATCCACGCCGTGCTGCGCCAGGCCGCCGAGAAGGGCCTCGCGGTCGAACCCAGTCCGGGCATGGAGAACCTGGACCGGCTCATCGAACCCCATGAAATCGACCTCATGAAGACCCTTTCCCGTTATCCGGAGCTTATCGAGAGCGCCGCGATGAACGAGGAGCCCCACCAGCTCACCCATTACCTGCGCGAGCTGGCCAACGGCTTCCATACCTACTACAACGCCCACCCCTTTCTGGTCGAGGAACCGGCCCTGCGCGATGCCCGCATCAAGCTGATCCTGGCCGCGCGGGAGGTCCTTCGTAACGGACTTAACCTGCTGGGGGTCTCGGCACCGGAGCAGATGTAATGGGCACCTCTAAAAATCCAATTTTCGTTGCCATGCTGCGTTGCTCACAAAAAATTACTCCTTACATATCAGATATATGCGCGTCGCAATTTTTTGCTCGCGCCTTGTCTGGCTTAGAAACTTGAATTTTTAGAGGCGCCCAAATGGCAAGGGACTACAACTCGCAGGCCAGCCGCCGCCGCAACCCGTCGCCCCCCTGGCTCTGGTTTTTTACCGGCATCCTGGTGGGGGCCGTGGCCGCCAGCCTGGGCTGGATGAAACAAAGCGGCACTGCGCCGCCACCCCCGGTCGCGCAACAGGAGGCGAAGCCCCAGCCCGCCGCTCCGCCCCCTGTCGCCACGGCCGAGCTTGGACCTGAGACACCCAAGCCGCCCCGTTTCGACTTTTATACCCTGCTGCCGGAACAGGAGGTGGTTATTCCGGAGCAGGAGATCAGCAGGGCATCCACGCCTCCCCCCACCGCGCCCGCCTCAACCCCGAAGCCCGCCACGCCAGCTGCTCCCGAGGCCACGGGCCAGTCCGTTTTTCTGCTGCAAATGGGTTCTTTCCGTAATATCAAGGACGCGGACCGGCTCAAGGCCAGCCTGGCCATGCAGGGCATCAGCGCTGACATTCAGACGGTCACGGTCTCTGGCCCCACAGGCCAGAATACGACCCACCGGGTAAGGGGCGGCCCCTATGGCCGGGATCAGGCCCAGTCTCTCCACGAAACCCTTAAATCCAATAAGGTTGACAGCATCGTCATCCGCATCCAGCAGTAGGCCACCCAAGTCGGCGCCGTTCAGCCGGTCTTCTTGAACCGGGGGAAGGGCAGGGGCTGGGCCTCCACGGCGCCGCGCCAGATATACAGCTCCCCCTCCTGGGGATTGCATTTGCCGCAGCCGGCAGCGCAGGCTGGGGTCAGCAGACTCCGCTCGACCATGCCCTTGCGGAGCCAGAGTTCCAGAATTCCCCTGACGGCGGATTCCTCGGCGTCCACATGGAGGGCGATGTCCTTGAGCCCGGCCCGGCCCCTGGCACGCAGGTAATTTCCAATATCACGCAAAATCATGGAGACACCAGCCTTCTCTCTTTGGCTGCGGCGCCTTGGCGTAGCAGCCAGAGGCTGAGCACAGAGAGTCCCAGGAGCCCCACGATCCAGCCGACGGAACTGCCGGGGTGCTGCTCGAAGGTGGCGATCTGGTAGAAAAGCGTGGCGCAGGTGTAGGCCACGCCGGTGGTCCAGGCGGCCACGAACATCGCCCAGTTGGCGCCAGACTCGCGCACGATGGCGCCGATGACCGCCACGCAGGGGAAATAGAGCAGGATGAACAGCAGGTAGGCAAAGGCCCCGGCCTGGCCGTTGAAGCGGCTCTCCATCTCGCCGAACAGGCCCTCGCTGACGCCATGGCTTTCAGCCTCGGCCTGGCGATCCGTCAGATCGCCGACCCTGAGACCGAGGGGGTCGAGCAGGCCATCGGCTACCTTTGCCAGGTTGGCGGGAATGGTTGCCGTTGCGGCGAGCAGGGCGGGACCGAGCTCAAAGGGTTTTGCCTCGGCGGTGGCCTTGTTGGCCGCCAGATTCTTGTAGATGGAGTCCAGGGTGCCGACCACGACTTCCTTTGCCAGCACACCGCTGAAGATGCCTACCGTGGCCGGCCAGTTGTCCTGGTCGATCCCCATGGGGGAGAAGAGCGGCGTGACCATCTTTCCCGTCTGGCTCAGGACAGAGTTTTCGCTGTCTTCGTTGCCGAAGCTGCCGTCCGTGCCGATGGAGTTGAGCACATTCAAGACCAGCACCATGACAACGATGATCTGCCCCGCCTCGGTGACGAACAGCTTGAGCCGGTCCCAGGTGCGCAGGAGCACGGAACGCAGTCTCGGCATATGGTAGCGGGGCATTTCCATCAGAAAATCGCCACCGGTCCCCGCCAGCAGGGTCCGCTTCATGACGAAACCGGACAGCACCGCTACCAGGATGCCGATCAAATAAAGCGAGAAAACTAAATTCTGCCCGTTTTGCGGGAAGAAAGCGGCGGCGAAGAGGACATAGACCGGCAGGCGGGCGCCGCAGGACATGAAGGGATTCATGAGGATGGTGAGCCGCCGCTCGCGCTCGTCCTCCAGGGTACGGGTCGCCATGACGGCCGGCACATTGCAGCCGAAGCCGACGATCAGGGGCACGAAGGCCTTGCCGGGGAGGCCGATGGATCGCATGGCGCGGTCCATGACAAAGGCTGCCCTGGCCATGTAGCCCGAGTCCTCCAGTGCGGAGAGGAAGAGATAGAGGGCGCTGATGATGGGAATGAAGGTGGCGACTACCTGCACCCCGCCGCCCAGGCCCTTGGCGAGGATCACGGACATCCACTCCGGCAGGCCCCAGCCCCGCATCAGCCCGCCGAGGCCGTCCACGAAAAGGGCGCCGGCCAGTCCATCGAAAAAATCGATGAAGGCCCCGCCAATATTGATGGTGAAGACGAACATCAGATACATGACCGCGATAAAGATGGGAACACCCCACCAGCGGCTCAGTACCAGGGCGTCGATCCGGTCGGATCTCGTCCTGTCCAGTTCTCCCTGCCTTTTGACGATCTTTTGCGCCAGTTCGTGGGCAAAGCCGTAGCGCTGGTCCGCAAGGTAGAGATCCACATCCAGACCTGAATGCTCCGCGAGGCTTTTACGCAGGGCGGCAACGCGCATCCGCTCCGGCTCGTCGAGCCGGTCCAGGGCGTAGGCATCGTGCTCAAGCGACTTAACCGCCAGCCAGCGGGTGCCGATGCCATCCGCGGCGACGCTGAACATCGGCACGATGGCCGCCAGCGCCTGTTCGACCTCTTGTTCATAACCCGGTTTGCAGAGATTCCTGGCCTCGAATGCCGAGCTGCCGATCAACGCCGAGAAGTCATCCAAGCCCTCACCTGTCACGGCGACAACGGCCGCCACGGGGCAACCCAGTGCCTCTGCCAGGCGCGTGATATCGATCTCTATGCCGCGCTTCCTGGCCACATCCATCATGTTCAACACCAGGATCAGGGGAACCCCCATCTCCAGCAACTGTGCCGTCAGGTAAAGGCTACGCTCCAGGTTGGCAGCATCCACCAGGTTAACGATCAGATCGGACTCGGCGGACAGCAGATAGTCCCTCGTCACCCGCTCGTCCGCCGAGGCGGCATCGAGGGAATAGATCCCCGGCAGGTCAACGACGGTGACGTGGCGCCCGCCGACCTGACACTCGCCCTCCTTGCGCTCCACCGTCACGCCAGGCCAATTGCCTGTCCGCTGGTGGATGCCGGTCAGAATATTGAAAAGGGCCGTCTTCCCGCAGTTCGGATTCCCCGCCAGGGCAATCGTCAGTTCGCTCCGGCCTGCGGTCTTTCCATTGTCATTCGCACAACAACCCATCGTCAGCACTCCACCTCTTCCAGCACCATGCGCAACCGGTCTGCCAGGCCAGATCCAATCGCGACCCGCGCCCCTTGGCTGGCCACCACCACGCTTCCCCCCCGGCGTTGCGTCACTAGCAAATGGGCGCCCACCCGGATACCCAAACCCAAAAGCCGCCGGATCAACCGATGATCGCCATCTATTGCCTGCAAGCGCCCCTTTTGACCCACATTCAATTGATTCAAACGAATTACCTTGTCCACGACACTCGACCAATAATAGGAATGATTCTTATTCGAGAGTAGTGCCGATGGAGGTAGGGTGTCAACTGAAATATTTGCCCAACCACCGATCTGACGCCGGTTTCAGATCGTTGACGGCTTGAAGGGGGCAAAAAAAAGCCGCCCGGAAGTAGGGCGGCAAATGGAGGAGATGCGATATGAAACCACGTTCCACGTAAGACGCGGAACTTATGCCCAGAAGGGCACGGCGGATATTGCATCCGCAGCAGGTCTGGTTTCGGAGACCTACATTCATTGCGGCGGATCACCCACCGCTGACCATCCCTCACCAAAAAAACTGTAGGGAGGCCCTGTCCACTTCATCCATCCTGAGGTGTTTCCCTTGCAAGCACCCGGCACTCTTTTTGCCGTCTCTCACTAACTTAGGCGTATTTTACTGATTTCACTTAAAAAGCAGCATTGATATTTCGCAATGCGGATGGGATAAACTTGGAGTCATCACCGCATAGCTGAGACAAGGCAAGAATATGGCGGCTAGGTGGGCATGGAAACATCCATCAGCCTTTCATACTCATCAGGGGCAAGTATCCTGCGAATATTGATAAAACTTCCGGATTCGTATTCCCTGAGATGCGGCAACAGCTTGAAAATGCGCTCGGCCGCCGCCTCTGCCGAGGAACTGATGAGGCCCGGAGCTACCGCGCAGAAATGGACCCCTGGAAGCTCAAGGGCGTAGAGCCGGACCAGCGTATTCAACGCCGCCTTGGACAGGGCGCAGCCACCCCATCCTTTGTCCGCCAGCTCCAGGGAATCCGAGGAAATCAACACAATCTGGTCGATCTGGATGCCGGAGCCCATCAGCCAATCCAACAGCCGCTTATTGGCCCAGAGATTCAGCTCGAAGATGCCACGCAGCCCATCCAGTGAAGATTGGCTGATGGGGCCAACCTCTCCAGCAACACCCGCATTCAGGATCACCAGATCGAGGCGGCCGACGCCTTTCAGCAAATCTTCCAGCGCACCTCCCATCCTCCCTGGATCGCTCAGGTCGCATCGTGCGTCATGCACCAAGGGTAGAGCGCACCCACGCCGGCTGCACCCATAGACGTCCCAGCCATGATCGAGAAATACCTCGCTCAACCCAAGCCCAAGGCCTGCGCTATTTCCCGTGACGAACAACCGCTTCATCGCTGGCAAGTCAATCTCTCCCAGTTAGGACCCTCGATCAACACGGACAAGCATAGACGATCCGAATCGTTTCGATAAAAAGATGAAATCAGCCTGCCCACCGTTTCCACTAAAACCTAAAGGACCACGACTAAAAACATAAAACCTTGAAAAACAGTTGTGTGCAACTGTTAATTAATGCTATATATTAAACATAATTCACGAGAGGCGTTGCGGTTGCCTCCGTTTGCACAGACCCTAAACCGGACCCCGACATGGCCAAGGAATTCACCGAAGTCCTGCAGCACGCCATTTCAGTGGCAAGCCATCTCGTACTGATTACCGATGCCACTGGCCGGATTCTGTACGTCAACGAGGCCGTAGAAAACGCATCCGGCTATACCCAAAATGAGCTGATCGGCCAGAATTGCCGGATATTCAAATCCGGCGCCCACGATGCCCTGTTCTATTCACGGCTTTGGCTCTCCATTTCCATGGGGGAGACGTATTCGGCGCTTTTCATCAACAAACGTAAGGATGGTTCAACCTATTACGAAGACAAGGCTATTACGCCCGTATTCGATGGCGAAAAGCTGACCCATTTCGTTTCCACGGGCAAGGTCATCTCGGGACAATCCAAGGATCTGGAGCAGTTGAGCGACATGATCACCCACGATCAGATGACCGGGCTTTTCAACCGGATGTATTTCTTTCAACGCCTGCGACACGCCCTATCCCAAGGCAAACGCCGCCAGGATCAGCTTGGCGTCTTCAGCATCGATCTTGATTTCTTCAAGAAAATCAATGACACCCTGGGCCACCACATCGGTGACGAGGTTCTCATTATCGCGGCCAAACGGATAACGGAATGCGTCCGGGAAGGCGATCTTTGTGCTCGCCTGGGGGGCGATGAATTCGCCGTTCTGGTGGAAAACACCGGCGATGTGTCCTCTCTCGCCACCATCGCGAAAAAGATCATCAACGCTGTCTCCGAACCCATCGAGGTCCAGAGGCACCAGCTCAATGTCTCATGCAGCATCGGCATCAGCATCTATCCCCAGGACGGCACCGATGCCGAAACGCTTTACCGGCACGCGGATTCCGCCATGTATCTGACCAAGTCTTCGGGACCGGGACATTTCAACTTCACCCAGAAGAAGCTGACGGAGGAATCCGAGCTTCGTTTCCGGCTGGAAAATGACATCCGTTACGCCCTTGAACGCGACGAGCTGAGGATCTACTACCAGCCTCAGGTGGATTTAACCAGCGGGCGCTTTGTCGGCGCCGAGGCCTTGTTGCGCTGGGAGCACCCCTTGCTGGGACTGTTCAGCCCCGACATTCTGCTGCCCATACTGGAAGAGGCCGGGATGATCCGCGAGGTCGGTGAATGGGTCATCACCCAGGCATGCGAGCAGATACGGATCTGGGAAAGGGAGGGCAACGATCTGGAGGTATCCGTCAACTTGTCGGGGCACCAACTGATTCAGCGCAACTTCGTCGAGCAGATGGCGCAACTGATGGAAAGGCAGTGCTCCACCAAGCTGCAACTGGAGATATCGGAGGACCTGCTGATCGGCGACATGGTCCTCGCCATCGACAAACTGCATGGGCTGGAACGGCTCGGCATCAAGGTCTGCCTGGACGATTTCGGCACCAGCCGCTCCTCGCTGGCACAACTGAAGCGGTCTCACATCAAGATTCTCAAAATCAGCAAGGATTTTGTGCGCCAAATCCCCGGCAACGAGGATTCGGAGGCCATCATCGAATCCATTATTGCCGTCGCCCACAGCATGGACATGCGTGTCGCTGCCGTTGGAGTTGAGAATGAACGGCAACTGGACTTTCTCACGGAGCGCGGCTGTGATTTGGTGCAGGGTTACATGTTTTCAGGCCCCATTACCGGTCAGGAGGTCTCTGAAATGGCGCGCGAGCCGAATATTCTGCTGAAGCCCCTCAATTGACGGGTATGAACGCCTTGCAAATATCCTGGCTGGTCCTGGTCTGGGGCCTCTACTTTCTTCTCCATTCCCTGTTGGCGTCGATCCCAGCCAAGCGGTTCACGCAACGCAAATTCCCCGGCCTGATGCCCTACTATCGCCTCGCCTTCAATGCCCAGTCATTGATTCTGTTGGCGGCGCCCCTCGGGCTCACGCTGCTCTGGCGTGGCGATCCCCTCTGGCAATGGCAGGGCGCTGCCTCAATTCTCGCCAACGCGCTCGCCTTGGCGGCCTTGGCCTTATTCTTCTGGTCGCTGAATTTCTATGACTCGGCGGAGTTTCTCGGTCTCCGCCAGTACCGTGAGCACCGCGTTGAGGTGGAGGACCAGGAGCGGTTGCGGATCTCACCGCTACACCGCTTCGTCCGCCACCCCTGGTATGGCCTGGGGCTGATTCTCATATGGACCCGCGACATGGACGCCGCCCTGCTAACGGCCTCCCTATGCGCCACGGCCTACATCTGGGCCGGATCGCGCCTGGAGGAGCGGAAGCTGATCCGCTATCACGGCGAGGTCTACCGGGAATACCGCAAGCGCGTGCCGGGCCTGATCCCCCTGCCCTGGAAGCGGCTCAGCCGCGATGAGGCAAGACACATGTGCGAACGGGCTGCCGGGCAGAGAAGAGATGGGGCTTGAGGCTAAAATCAAGGCTCCCTGGCAATCCGAAAACCCAGGGACGGAATCAGCGTATTTTTCACGAACCGGGAACGCTTGGTACTGCGCATACTGGCTGCCGGCTTGTTGTAGGCCCCGCCGCGCGCCACCCTTTCGCCGCAACCGCTAAAATCGACCGCGCTGCCATCCGTTGGGGCATTGAGGTAGCTACCCTTGTAGCAGTCCCGCACCCATTCCTGCACGTTGCCCGCCGTATCATGGAGACCGTAAGGATTGGGCTTGAAGCTGCCGGCCGGCGCAGTGGATCTGCCATCCCACTCGCTTCCGCAATTGAAGCAGTTGGCGTTATTCACCCCTTTCTGGTATCCCCACCAGTAGAACGCCTCACTGCCGCCACCGGCGGCATACTCCCACTCCGCCTCCGACGGCAGCCGGTAACGTAGACCAGACCGCACGGATAGCCAATCGACGTAGGCCTGGGCGTCCTCCCAACTGACATTAATCACAGGCCTGCTGTCACGCCCCCAACCTTCGTCCTTCGGCAGAGACCGGCCGGTGGCGCGGGCAAAGTTGTCATATTCCCTAAAGCTCACCTCGTCCCGTCCAATCAAAAAGGGTTTCAGTATCACTTCGTGGGCAGGCGCCTCGTCGGCAGAAACTCCGCTACGGTTGCCCATGGTGAATCGGCCACCCTGGAACCCGATCATTGCGTGTCCGGTCTTTTCATCCAGTACGACCTGATGCTCTACCTGTTTTGCCGCATCCTCGACGACAGGTGCCGTTTCCGGGGGTGTTTTTTCCGCCTTGGGTTCTTCCTCAACCCTGGCCTGTTCCTGGGAAACAACGGGGGGCGGCTCTTGCTTCACCGGTTCAACGGCGGCAACATTGCCTGCATCGGCCGATTTGTCCTGGGTTACAGCGGGCGATTGTTGTTCCGCCGTCTCTTGCGCGGGAGGAACAGACACTACCGCCTCCGGCTCGACGGCCTTTTCCGGGGTCTTTTCGGCCGGCTGCGCCGGAACGATCTTTTCAGCTACCGCATCCTGCTTCGCCACTGAAGGGCCGGCCTGAAGCAGGGCAATCAGTTCCCCCTTGCCCAGGGTAAAGGAGTATGTCTCCAGCCCGCCGAGCAGAAACAGCACGCCCAGCAAAATACCGACCAGCAGTTGCCAGGCACCGCCGCCGTTCTCGGTCTGCGCCATTTGCATGGATTCCTTGGACGCCGCGATTCTGTCCATCTCCTCCTGCAACTGATAGAGACCTTTTTCGAGCTGTTTTTTGGCCTCATCGGCCTCGCGGCGCTTGTATTCGGCCTCCTCCATGTCGCCGCGAAGCATATCGACCTCCTGACTCAGGCGCTCGATCTGGTCGTTCTTATCCTCCAAGGCATCCTCCCCTTGCTGGCTCTGGTGGTTGGCCTCCTCAAGCTCCTGCTGCAAATCCTTGACGGTTCGCCTCAGCGCCTCCAACTCCTGCCGCATCGCCTGATGCTCGACCGGGTCCACGACGTTCGCGCCGCTGATCGCACGAAGCTTCTGCAAAGTGCTTTCCAGCTCCCGTTCGAGCTGTCTGACCTTCTTTTGAGAGGTGCTCTCGATTTCCGCGGACTGGAGTCGCAGCATCTCCAACTCGCTGGTCAACGCCGCGACCTGGTCGAACTCCAATTCCGCATCATTAGATCTTCTTGCCACTTGATACCACCATTCGCTCTGATTTCAGGGGCCTTTCGTCGATTTTCAGAATCGGCCCATCTCGACGGGAAGTCCGTTTACTTACGCAGTTGCCGGATCTCCTGCTCCAGCCGCTCGATCCTGTCCCGATAATCCGTGGACTCCGCCTCGGCGTGGGATCGCACCATTTCCAGTTCGGTCGTCAATGCCGCGATCTGGTCCGTATCGCCTCGCTCCCCTTCCAATTGGGAGACGAATTGCTCCATGGCGGAGCGGAGATTTTCCAACTCCGTGGCCAAGGAGTGGACCTTCTGCTCCGCGATGTCACGCTGTTGCTCCACCCGGTCGAGTTGACCGCGCTGGCCATCGGCCCGCTTTTCCAGGATAGCCAGTTGTTCTTCGGCCGCGACCCTGGCTGCGGTTTCATTTTCCAGCCTTGCGCCCAGTTGCTCCTTTCGCGAGCGCATGTTCTCCAGCTCAATTTGCAAACTCCGGTATTTTTGCTCCCCTTCTCCGAGGTCCAGCTTAGCCTTGTTCAGTTGTTCTTGCAGTGACCGGCTGCTCTTTTCCAAAGCAAATCCCTTCTGTTCCTCCAAGGCACGCTCATTCTCGATAGTGTTCAATTGACATCGAAGGACCTCCTCACGCTTCTCCATTTCGAAAAGCTGCTGTTCCGCAGACTCCATCGCGGTCACCTCATTATTCAGTGCCGCTCGCGCCTCCGTCAGTTCATGGCGCAGTGCCTCCAGTTCCTTGCGCCCCCTTTCCCCATCCATGGCCTTGGCACTGAGGCGCTTCATTTCAGCTTGCATCTCGGCCAGTTTCGCGCGCAGCCCCTCCGCCTCCCCGCCCTTGGCCTTGAGCTTATCCAACTCCGCACGGGCCTCGCTGAGCTGGGCGCGTAGAGCTTCCGCTCCCTCCTCGCTCGACTTTGACCGGCCCAGCTCGGAACGGGCCTGATCGAGTTCCGTCCGCAGGACCTCGTCCTCCTTTTTCTGGGCGACATAGTGACGCTCCATCTTGACCCGCTGCTTATGCGCCTTTTCCAGGGCCTCGCGCAGAACTCGCACCTCCTTGATGCGTTTTTCCTCCAAACGCCGCTTGTCCCTTTCCAGACGCAAGGCGTAACGCTTCAGCTCAGAGGCGGCCTTGGCGACCAGCTCCAGCCGCTGCAACCTTTCGGCGCTTGAGTCATCGGACACATGATCCGGGTCCGACGCCCGCTCTATCTCCTGCAAATCGATTTGCGCGGCGCTTTCCACCCCCTCCGCATCCATCTCGGACCGCTGGAGGTCTCCCTCGGCCACAGCGGCAAGGCCATGATCGAGCACGATGACATTCAGCCCCCGATTGGTAAGCTGAAAGGCTGCGGCGGGACTCGTCCTGCCATTGCCGCAGCAGATGATATATTTCCGCTCCGGGTCCAGGATATCCGCCTGATAACGCAGCAATCCAAAGGGAATATTGATGGCATCGGCCAGATGCCCCTTATCGAACGCCTCCGGCTCCCGCACGTCGAGCCAAACTGCCCCGTCCTGCACGGCCCTCTTTGCCTCTGCATAGCCGAAGGGCTTGGCCAGGGCTGACTTTACCTGCTCGTTGAAATGGGCCTTGCTCAGGCGCAGCAACCGCCCCTTCTCCACGACAGTTACGGTACAGTTACGGCGCTCTCCGGTAATCAGCGACTCCTCGCCAAATCCAGCGCCCGGCCCTAACTCCCCAAGATCCAGCGGGGGATTGCCGTCGTTCATGTCCCTTTCGACGCGGCAGCGGCCCCGGTTGATCATATAAAAGTAATCCCCCTCCTCGCCCTGCCGGTAGACGACATCGCCGGAGGCAACGGGGTACTCCTCCATGTGCCGCAGGACGCGCTGGATGTTGCTGGGGGGAATAAGCTGGAAGATGCGCGAACGCAGCACCTGGGACATCCAGTCCTCGTCCTCGTCGCCGCCTTCGTAATTGAGTTCGCTGACTTCGTAATCGCTCCCGCTGCTGTTGGCCAGAATGGTGCTTAGGAACTGGCTGTCCAGGCGTAGAAAGCGGATCTTTTCCAATGCGCGTGCGCTGAACTTGCGCGGCAGTTGATGGGCGACCGGAAACTTGGCGGCCTCGTCATGGGCAGTCAGGCGCTCTTGCTCCACGCCGTCCGCTTCCAGGCGCATCACGCCGGCCAAAAGATAATAGTGGAACTGCTCGGTATCGCCCTGCTTAAAAAGGCAGGAGCCTTTCTTGAGGGAAAAGACCTCAGCGTGATTCAAAATGGACTGAAATCCATGATCGGAAAGGGTATTCAGCGGAATCAGCCGCTTCAGCAACTTGGGATCGATTTTCGTCGCGTCACCCATGCACGTTATCCGCTGAGTTCATCAGTCACAATGCCCGCCAGACCTTTCAGGGTACAAGATATCAGTGAAGTCTATCAGGAGAATACCAGCCATTGTGAACCTGGAGGTCCCTTGGAAACCAGGAACCATTACGGATGGGTCAAATTCTGAGTTTAGGCTTTAGACTGTAGGCTTGAGGCTGAGAGCCTCGCCAAGAATCACCGGTGAAAAAGATGGAACAGGATCTTCTCCAACAACTCGAAAAGCGCCTGGGACGGCTGCATGCCCGCCAAAGGCTGGGCATCGAATCCGAGGGCGAGCCTCGTGTCTTTGGCGGGGGCATCAATTTCTTTCACCCCGAGAATTGGTATTCGGTCCACTCTTTGATCCGCAACGGACTGCGGGCCACAGGCCTTTACCGCAGGGGCTGGCGCAACACCTTGGATATTCGGGTCAAGCGGAACGAGGTGTCTCTCAAAGGGCTTCCGCATCGCTTCGAAGGATTCACCCTGCTCCATATCAGCGACATTCACGCCGACATGAATCCCCCCGCCGTTCAGGCCCTTGCTGATCTGGTAGGCGAGCTGGAATACGACGCCTGTGTCCTGACCGGAGACTATCGCGCCCAAACCCAGGGTCCTATCGATGCCGCGTTGCTTGGGATGGAAATCCTCTGCGCCCGTCTTCGCGAACCCGTATACGCCGTACTGGGCAACCACGACAGCATACGTATGCTGCCGGGCCTGGAGGCGATGGGGGTGCGGGTCCTGCTGAACGAGGCCATCCGGTTGCAGCGGGGGGAAGACGGAATCTATTTGGTCGGCATCGACGATGCCCACTACTACCGGGTCGACAATATCCAGAAGGCGGCACAGGACGTGCCCACCGAAGCGGTGTCTGTCCTCCTCTCCCACACCCCGGAGATCTACCGGCAGGCCGCCCACGCCGGCTTCGGCCTGATGCTCTGCGGTCACACCCACGGCGGCCAGATCTGTCTGCCGGGCGGCATCCCCATTACCCTGGACGCCAAGTGCCCCCGTTACATGGGAACCGGTCCCTGGCGCTATCAGGAGATGACCGGATACACCTCGGCAGGCGCCGGGACCTGTATCGTCAGCGTACGCCTGAATTGCCCGCCGGAGGTGACGCTGCACCGCATGTGTCGGGCCTAGACCCGGACGCCATGTGATCCTGATTAGCCAGATCTATAGGCAAGATCTATCAGCTTATTCGAAATTTCGATTGAACTTCGGCGGCTTCCTTATGGCGGGGCGCAACGAAGGGGAGTATGGTTGGCAGTTCAAAAATCAGGGGGGTATCAGCACCCTTTTCTGAGAATAACCAAGTGACGATGTCGAGGTTCTATAATCCCGATGCCGTTGCGGCAAGTCCAAAACCAAATCCGTGACGGAGGGTTATCCATGACGGAAGTAGTCGCAACCAATCAGACCATTCTGGTTGTAGGCGGTGGCATCAGCGGCATGACCGCCGCGATAGAGGCCGCCGAGACCGGGAAGCAGGTCGTTCTGGTTGAAAAACGCCCCTACCTGGGTGGCCGCGTTAGCCAGCTCCATAAATACTTCCCCAAGCTGTGCCACCCTACCTGTGGGCTGGAGATCAACCAGCGCCGCACCAAAATGAACCCGAACCTGACCATCCTGACCATGGCCGAGGTCACCGGGCTCAGCGGGGATGCGGGCAACTATAGCGCTACCGTCAAAATCAGCCCCCGGTACGTGAACGAAAACTGCACCGCTTGCGGTGACTGCGGGAAGGCTGTGTCTTCGGAATTCCCCAACGAATTCGACTACGGCCTGAGCAAGCGCAAGGGCGCCTACCTGCCGAACACCATGGCCCATCCCATGCGTTATGTCGTCGATCCCGCCATCCTGGGGTCCGATGAGGCGCAAAAGGCCAAGGACGCCTGCAAATACAACGCCATCGACCTCGACATGAAGGAAGAGGAGATCAGCATCCCCTGTGGTGCCGTGGTCTGGGCAACCGGCTGGAAGCCCTACGATGCCGCCAGGATTCAGCCCTACGGCTACGACCGCTTCCCCAACGTCGTCACCAACGTAGAGTTCGAGCGCATGGCGGACCCGAACGGTCCCACCGGCGGCAAAATCGTCCGTCCTTCCGACGGCAAGGAGGCGAAAAACGTCGCCTTCATCCAGTGCGCCGGCTCCCGCGACCGTAATCATCTGTACCATTGCTCGCGCATCTGCTGCATGGCCACGCTGAAGCAATGCCACTATGTGACCGACGCCTACAGCGACGCTAATGTCAGCGTCTATTACATCGACATCCGCGCCATCGACCGGTTCGAAGACTTCTACGCCGCCGTCAAGGCCAAGAGCAACGTTGGCTTCATCAAGTCCAAGGTCGCCTCCGTCACCCAGGATAAGGATGGCAACCCGGTCCTGCACGGCGTCAATACCGAGGGCTACCAGCGCTACGCCAATACCCATGACCTCGTTGTCCTGGCGGTCGGCATGGAACCCAGCGTCGAGGCCGGAAGCTTCCCAGTGGACATCCTGATCAACCGCGAAGGCTTCATTGAGCCTGCGCCGGAAAACGGCGGCGTCTTCGCTGCCGGCACCGCATCCGACGCGCTGGACGTCAACCGTTCCGTTCAGCATGCCACCGGGGCCGCGTTGCGCGCCATCCAAGTCGTTAACAGAGTCGCCGGAACGGAGGGCTAAACAGTGTCTGCCGAAAAGAAACTTGTAGGTTATGTCTGCACCGGCTGCGGCATTGGCGACCGCCTGGATGCGAAGCAACTATTATCCACCGCAAAACGTGAGGGCAAACTCCAGGAGTGCAAGCAGCACGACATGCTGTGCAACGCCGAGGGTGTAAAGCTGATCGCGGACGATATCGCCGCTGGCGCCACCCACATCATGATCGCCGCCTGCTCCCGCCGGGCGAAGGTCGAGGCCTTTCACTTCCCTGATGCCGCCATGACCCGCGCCAACCTGCGCGAGGGCGTCATCTGGGTGCGCCCCGCTTCCGGCGAGAACAGCGAAACCACTCAGGAGATGGCGGATGATTATATCCGCATGGCCTGCGCCGAACTGAGGACCATCAACAAGCCCTCATCCTCCGGCGAGCAAAGCCTGATCAAGAACATCCTGGTAGTCGGGGGCGGCGTAACCGGCATGACTGCGGCCCTGGAAGCCGCCGCTGCCGGGTATGCAGTCACCCTCGTCGAGAAGAGCGGCGCCCTGGGCGGACATGCCGCACTGCTTCACAAGCGCGTACCCTCCCGCGCCGCTTCCGCCGGAACCAGCAACAGCCGCAACGCCGCGCTGCCGCAACCAGCCGAAAACAATGTACCCGAACTGGTCAGCCGCGTCGGTACCACCGGCAACATCAGTGTGCATCTCAACAGCAGCGTCGCCAAAACTTCGGGCGCGCCCGGCCGATTCAGCGTGGATATCGCCGCCGAGTCCGGTTCCACCAGCACCGGGGAATTCGGCGCCATCATCCAGGCATCCGGCTTCAAGCCTTACGATGCTGGCCAGTTGAGCGAATTTGCCTATGGCGCAAGTCCGGATGTGGTTACGAACCTTGAGCTGGAGGGACTGGCGAAAGCAGCCGGTGACGGCCCCATCAAGCGTCCTTCCGACGGAAAAGAAGTCAAGAGCGTTGCCTTCATCCAATGCGCGGGACAGCGTTCGGACACGCAGGGCCATCTGCCCTACTGTTCCGGCTTCTGCTGCACCACCTCCATCAAACAGGCGATCTATTTCAAGGATCAGAATCCCGGTTGCGACACCACGATCCTTTTCGACGATCTGCGCACCCCCGGCGCCGCCGGTGAGGACTTCTATCGCGCCGGTCAGCAGAAGATGGTGACCTTCTCCAAGGGCAAGGCCACCGAGGTCGTCCCCGGCAGCAGCCTGAAGGTGCGGTTCCAGGACCTGATCCTGAACGAGGCGACCGAGATGGAGTGCGACCTCGTGGTCCTGGCCACCGGCATGGTCGCCAACTCCGGCCCCGATCCCTATGCCCCCGCCGATGCAGCACAGGTCCCGGTTGCCTCCATTCTCAACCTTCAGTATCGTCAGGGCACCGACCTGCCGCACCTGAAGCATGGCTTCACCGACTCGCACTTCATCTGCTTCCCCTATGAGACCCGCCGCACCGGCATCTACGCCGCCGGTCCTCTGCGCCGTCCCATGGACATGCAGCAGGCCATGGACGATGCCGCCGGTGCCGCCATGAAGGCGATCCAGGCCGTGGAAAATGCCGGCCTTGGCCGCGCAGCCCATCCCCGCTCCGGCGACCTTAGCTTCCCCAGCTTCCGCAAGGAAGGCTGCACCCAGTGCAAACGCTGCACCGTGGAGTGCCCCTTCGGCGCCATCAACGAGGACGAGAAGGGCTACCCCCTCTACAACGAATCCCGTTGCCGCCGTTGCGGCACCTGTATGGGGGCCTGCCCGGTCCGCGTCATCTCCTTTGAGAACTACTCGGTGGAGTCCGTCAACCAGCAGATCAAGAACTGCAACGTTCCCGACGAGTTCCAGGAAAAACCGCGCATCTTGGTATTCGCCTGCGAAAACGACGCCTATCCGGCCCTCGACCAGGCCGCCATGTCCGGCAAGGAGATAACCCCCTGGGCTCGCGTGATACCCGTGCGTTGCCTGGGCTCCATCAGCCTCTCCTGGATCACCGACTCCCTGAACAGCGGCTATGACGGCGTGGTCTTGATGGGCTGCCGCCGCGACGACGACTATCAGTGCCACTTCGTCAAGGGTTCCGCGATGGCGGCCGAGCGCATGAGCAAGGTTGGGGACACCCTTTCCTCGCTCAACCTCGAACCTGAGCGCGTCGTACTCCACGAGGTTGCGATTACCGACGTGGAACGCGCACCCAAGCTGATCAACGATATGGCCGACACCGTCGCCCGTATCGGCCAAAGTCCGTTCAAGTTCTAAGGGAGCCCGCAGATGAGCGACCTCAATCAAAACATGATCGAAAAGTATCGCAACAGCTTCCTCAAGGAAGTTGAGGCGAATGTGGAAGAAGGCGAATGGGTCAAGATGTGCATGCAGTGCGGCGTCTGCTCGGGCTCCTGCCCGTTGGGCAAGCACTGGGCGCACCCGCCGCAGGAAATCTTCATGATGATCCGCGCAGGCAAGCGCGAGGCGGTGCTCGCCTCCGACGCCATGTGGATGTGTACCTCCTGCTATAACTGCATCGTCCGCTGCCCGCGTGAAGTACCCATCACCCACATCATGCACGGCTTGGCGCATTACGCCAAACGCCTGGGCTTGGCGCCCAAGGGACAGCCCACCATGGCCTTCTCCCAGATTTTTTGGGACAACATGCTGAAGGCTGGGCGAGTCAACGAACTGAAGCTGGGCCTTTCCCTCTACTTCAAAGACGGCTTCGTGCAAGGCGTCAAGAACTCGCTGGCCAATGCCAAGCTTGGACAGAACATGATGAAGGCCAAGCGCATGAACGCTGCTGAGTTTTTCGGCGGCCATGGCGTCAAGGATGTCTCCGGCCTTCAAAAGATGATCAAGAAGGCGCAGGAACTCGAAGACGCGCGCATCGCGAAATACGGCAATTGAGGAGAAGGCACTGATGGCAAAGCGTGAATATTCCTTCTATCCGGGCTGTTCCTCCCAGAAGGGTGCATCCTCATCCAACTATCTGGTCTCCGTCCAGACCCTGTGCGAAGAGCTCGATATCAAGCTCAACGAGATTCCGGACTGGAACTGCTGTGCAGCCTCCATCGGATACGGCGGCGGTGGGGTATTGCCCCGCCTGACTCTTTCCGCCCGCAACATTGCCCTTTCCGAGCAGCATAACGCCGGTCAGGACATCGTAGCCACCTGCGCCGCCTGCTGGCTAGCCACCCGCGAAGCCGCCGAGCGATTCAAGCACGACGGCGGGCTGATGGCTGAGGCCAGCCAGGCTTTGGCCGAAACGGGGCTCAAGCTCAACAACACTACGCCCATCAAGCACATGGCTGAAGTCCTCGTGCAGGACATCGGCTATGCCGAGATCGGTGCCAAGGTCAAGAAGCCCCTGGAAGGTCTAAAGATTGCGGGCTATGTCGGTTGCCAGACCAACCGTCCCTTCGGTATCGCCGGGGAGTCCTATGAGAATCCCCTCTACCTTGACCGCCTGATCGACACCCTGGGTGCCCAGTCCATCCCCACCTATGAAAAGAAGGTGCAATGCTGCGGCGGGGCACTCGCCTTCTCCGAGCCGGCGAAATCTCAGGAAATGATCAAGGGCATCATCGAGGCGGCCTATGACCACGGCGCGGACATGATCGCCACCCCCTGCCCACTCTGTCAGGCCAATGTGGAAATCTATCAGGATCAGATCAATAACACCTACGGCACCAAATTCAAGATGCCCGTGGTCTATTACTCCAGCCTGATGGCTGTGGCCTTTGGACGCTCGGCCAAGGATGCTGCCCTGGACGGACAGGTAGTCGCCGCCAAGCAGTTGGAAGAGATCGCCAAGAAATAACAAACTCTTCGCAGTCTCTTAAAAAAAGGCCTTCGCATGAGGGCCTTTTTTATTCCATCTCAATCTCCCTGGCGAAGATCACTTAGAGGGATGATCAACCAAGGTTTACCGCCTCATAGAGGGCCGAGTAATCCTGATCCGCAAACCCGGCTGCACGACCGTCCTCAAAGATGGCGAGCATGCTGTCGAGCAGGCGGCGGTCGATGCCGCTGGTCTCCGCAACCTGGGCAAAGAGGGCTGTATCCTTGATCAGGTGCTTGAGGGGGAAATTGGGATTGCCGTAGCTGTGGGCCAGATACTTGTCAAGCTTCTTATCGAAGGTGGGGGCGTAAAGAGCGCTCTTCCGCAACAGTTCCATAAACTGTTCTACGGCCACGCCCTCGGTACGCACCAGACTCAAGCTAAGGGCGAAGCCCGTGGTCAGGGATGCGATGAGCTGATTCATGGCGAGCTTGAGGGCGGCACCCTGACCCAGGGTGCCGATATGCCGAGGATCAGTGCCAAGTGATAGCAGGACAGGCAGACAGTCGCGGAAGACCTCACTGGACCCGCCGGCCATGATGATCAGGCTCCCACGCAACGCCTCCGGGACGCTGCCCAATACCGGCGCCTCCAGGTACCTTGCCCCGGCTGCCTCCAGGCGGGCAGCGAGGGCGCGGCTCTCTCGGGGAGCAATGGTTCCCATCTGTATCAGGGTCTTTCCGGGCAATGCCCATTGAGCCTCGGCTGAGAAAAGAACGGCCTCGATAGCGGCCAGGTCGCTCAGGGCCAGAAGGATGAAATCGGCCCCAGCCATGGCACCAGCAGCGCTCCCGTCCACGGGAATCCCCTCCCCTGCCAGGGGGGCGGAACGGCTCGGGTCCCGGTTCCAGACGCAGATGTCATGCCCAGTTTCCTTCAGGCGGCGAGCGATGGCGGCTCCCAGCAGCCCGGTTCCGAGCAGGGCAAGCCTCATGAGATCAAAGGATTACCCGGAAGGCCTGTTGATAAAGGTCGCCAATCAGGGGAAGGGGCTTCTGCTCTCCCCGAATCGCAGTAACAAGACCCAGCACCCAGAAGGCAAACAGAACAAGACTCAGCATCCACCCAATAACGGGGATGATGGAAAAGACCAATGCGGTCAGCATCGGCCCCAGCATCTGGCGCAGGTGAAAGGCGCCCAGGGAGGTCTTGTTGCCGAGGTGCAGGACCAGGGCGATGACCCAGCCGATCAGGGTCAGGTAGGCAATGATGGCGATGGTTCTTCCGTCGATGGCGCTCATGTCTTCTTCCTCCGGTGGTGGTCAAGGGTGATAGGGCGCACTCAACTCATGCACGGCCTCAATGAAGGCCCCGGCGCGCTCGGGGTCGATATTGGGGTGAATGCCGTGGCCCAGATTGAAGACATGGCCCGCGCCCTGGCCGAACCCCTCCAGGATGGTGGCCACCTCCTGCCGGATGCGTTGCGGCGAGGCGTAGAGCAGGCAGGGGTCCATGTTGCCCTGGAGGGCGACCAAGCCGCCGACGCGGGCTCGCGCCAGGGCGATGTCGCTGGTCCAGTCCAGGCCGAGGGCATCGCAGCCGGTATCGGCCATGATCTCCAGCCACTCGCCGCCACCCTTGGTGAAGAGGATGACGGGCACCTTGCGGCCCTCGCTCTCGCGGGTCAGGCCCCGGAGTATGAGTTCCATGTAGGCGAGGGAGAATTCGCGGTAGTCGCGAGGCGTCAGGACGCCGCCCCAGGTGTCGAAGATCATGACGGCCTGGGCACCGGCGGCGATCTGGGCATTGAGATAGGCGGTAACGGCGGTTGCGGTCTTGGTCAGCAGTTCATGCATGAGATCGGGGCGGTCGAACATCATGCCCTTGACCTTGGCGAAGTGCTTGGTCGATCCCCCCTCGACCATGTAGGTGGCCAGGGTCCAGGGGCTGCCGGCAAAGCCGATCAGCGGTACGCGACCGTTCAACTCGCGGCGGATGGTACGGACTGCGTCCATGACATAGCCGAGGTCGTCTTCGGGGTCGGGGATACCGAGGGCCTTGACGGCGGCCTCGTCCTGAACGGGATGTTTGAATCTCGGGCCTTCCCCTTCCTCGAAGTAGAGGCCCAGACCCATGGCGTCCGGCACGGTGAGGATGTCCGAGAAGAGGATAGCAGCGTCGAGCGGAAAGCGGTCGAGGGGCTGAAGGGTCACCTCGCAGGCCAGTTCGGGGTTCTGGCACAGATCCATGAAGCTTCCCGCCTTCTCCCGCGTGGCGCGATACTCCGGCAGATAGCGGCCCGCCTGGCGCATCATCCAGACCGGCGTGACATCGACGGGTTGGCGCAACAGGGCTCGCAGCAGGCGGTCGTTTTTCAGCTCGGACACTGGGTCACCTCAAGGAATTGGATCGGCAAACTTCGGATTTTACAGGTTCGCATCAGTACCCGCCCTTCTCATCCCACATCTCGGGGATGAAATGGAGCACCCGGTTGCGGCCGGCCTCCTTGGCCTTGTACAGGGCCACATCCGCGTACTTGACCACCTGCCAGAAGGTGCTGCTGTCATTCGGATAGACAGCCACGCCGACCGAGATGGTCTTCTGGATAACGACACCAGCAAGCTGGATCTTGTGCTTCTCGACCGCTTCTCGGATCTTTTCAGCAGTAGCAACGGCGGGGTCCGCCTCGGTATCCCGCAACACGATCAGGAACTCCTCGCCGCCGTAACGGATGATGAGGTCGGAGGCGCGGGTATTCTCCCGCAGAATCACGGCAAGCTGCTTGAGAACCGTATCCCCCGCCTCGTGGCCGTAGGTGTCGTTGACCTGCTTGAAGTAATCCATGTCGGCCATGAGTACGGCGAAGCAGGACTTCCTCCGGTCTGAATAGGAAGTCAGGGTATCGGCATACTCTTGCAGGAAGCGGCGGTTGTGCAGGCCGGTCATGGCGTCACGGAGACTGCTCTCGCGCAGGGTATCCATCAGCCGCTTGCTCTCCAGCACCGGCGCCGATTCGCGCAGATAGACCTGGACAAAAGGCATCATCTTCTGCAACAGGGGCGCCTGAACGCCATCGGTGATGAGTTGCACCACACTGCCGACGGTCCCCGACTGGATCACGGGGATACAGACGTGCCGGCAGCCCGCCAGTCCCTCGCAGGTGGAGAATGCCGTGCAGATGCCATCGGTCAGGACCGAATCGACCGGGTGGCCGGTCCGCTTGGCGCGGCAGCCGTCCGCCCGCGTCAGGATCTCGGGGTCGCACCAGCGGCAGCGGTTATCGGGAACGCCATCGACAATGACGGGGTTCATCCGGTTATTGCTGGAGGTGACCTCGTAGATGGTGAAGTGATCGATCAGAAACTCCTCCTGAAGGATCTTCGAAAGCCTCGCATAGACCTCATCCTTGGTCTCGTCCTCCTCGATGGCCTGCTTGAAGGAGGAAACATCCATCAGGCAATCGACCATGCTGATGGTGGTGTCCAGGAGGTTGGTGGTGGGCGGCATGTTGTAGCGGATCAGGTGGGCGACCCTGTCGCTGATGGTGGTAAGCCCCTCGGAGAGGTGCGTCATCATCCGGTTCATGCCGTCCGCAATCTGCCCCAGTTCATCATTGCGGCTGGTCAGAATCTGACCGCCATAGTCGCCCTTCCTCGCCCGCTCCACGGTCTCCTGGACCTGGGTGGCAAGGCCGATCAGGGGCCTGGCTGTGCGTAGCGAATAGACCGCGGCGCCGAGGGTGAACAGGCTGATGACCAGAATGACGGAACCGATGGTCCAGGCGGCCTGACGGCGTTGTTCCGCGACAGAGATGTTCAGGGTGATGACGCCGAGGACATCGCCGGGCTTCGCCTTGTGACAGGCCAGGCAATTGGGTATCCCCTCGGTCAGTGCCTTATAGGGTATGGAGGCGCGGAAGACCAGTCCCTCGTCCCCATCGATCAAGGTAAAGCTGGGCTTACCGTCGCGGATCACCTTTTTCTCGATCTCATCCTGATATTGCTCATTGTCCAGCCCCGGTCCGTGTTGGGCGATGACATCCGGCCCTCGGGAGACGCGGGCATCGAGCAGACCGGTCACGCTGTTGTTCAGGCGTTCGAAAAAGGCATTCCGCTTATCGATGGTGCCGTTGACCATCGACTCGGTGAGATGCACGCGCACGATCTCTGCGGCGGCCCGCGCCTGGCTCTCCGCCGCCTTGAGGTAGATATGGCGAAAGGAAAAGATACTGATGGCCAGGAGGGCGATGATGACAAAGCTGGCGAGGGCGGCGAAGAAAAGCGTAGTTTTTTTTGTCAGACTCATGGCATCAAGGTCTCCAGCCGTCTCTCAAGGGTGCGATGTTATCTTGTCGGTTGCGGATATCCGCCTCGTAGGGGCGGGTTTCAAACCTGCCGCTACTGGCGGTCGAAGCTAATCCGGGTCCGCCTTCCCGGTACCTCACCTCGGCAGGTTGGTTTCTCCCATCAAATAGAGATCAACCGCATGGGCGCACTGCCTGCCCTCGCGGATGGCCCAGACCACCAGGGACTGACCACGGCGCATATCCCCGGCGGCGAAGACGCCATCGATGGATGTCCGGTAGGCATTGTCTCCCTCGGTGCCTCCCCTGACATTGCCGCGCCCGTCCAGCTCCACGCCCAGTTGTTTCAACAGCCCTTCATGCACCGGGTGCAGGAAGCCCATGGCCAGGGTCACCAGATCGCAGGGGATCTCGAACTCGGAACCCGCAACCTCCGACATGGACCAGCGGCCTTTGTCATCCTTGCTCCACTCAACCTTGATGCATTGAGCGGCACGGACGTTGCCCTGACCATCGCCGAGGAATGCCTTGGTGGCAATCTCCCACATGCGCTCGCAGCCCTCCTCCTGGGAAGAGGAGGTACGCATCTTATTGGGCCAGTCGGGCCAGGTTATCTCCTTGTCTTCCTTCTCGGGAGGACGGGGCAGGATTTCGATCTGAGTAACGGACTTGGCCCCGTGGCGATTCGAAGTGCCGATGCAGTCGGAACCGGTGTCGCCGCCGCCGATCACCAGCACCCGCTTGCCGGCCGCGCTGATGAAGGCGTCTTCCGGGATGTCGTCGCCCTGGACCCGGCGGCTACTGGTCCGCAGAAAATCCATGGCGTAATGGACGCCCTTAAGGTCTCGCCCTGGAACTTCCAGATCACGGGCGGCCTCCGAGCCACCGGTAAGGACCAGGGCATCATGGTCCCGCAACAACCGATCAGCAGGAATATCGACGCCGATGTGGGTGCTGACGCGGAACTCGACCCCCTCGGCGCGCATCTGGGTCATGCGGCGGTCGATGATCTGCTTGTCCAGCTTGAAATCGGGAATGCCGTAACGCAACAAGCCGCCGATGCGATTCTGCTTTTCGAACACCACCACCGTATGACCGGCGCGGGCCAATTGCTGGGCGCAAGCCATACCAGAAGGTCCGGAGCCGACGATGGCGACCCGCTTGCCGGTTTTGTGCCTGGCGATCTGGGGGCGAATCCAGCCCTCCTCCCAGGCCCGCTCGATGATGCTGTACTCGATGGTCTTGATGGTTACGGGGGCATCATCGATGTTGAGGGTGCATGCCGCTTCGCAGGGGGCGGGGCAGATGCGGCCAGTAAACTCGGGGAAGTTGTTGGTGGAGTGCAGCACCTCGATCGCCGAGCGCCAGTCTCCCCGATAGATCAGGTCGTTCCAGTCCGGAATGATGTTGTTGACCGGACAGCCGCTGTGGCAGAAAGGGATGCCGCAATCCATGCAACGGGCTCCCTGGCGGCCAAGGGTCTCCTGGTCCAGGGGAATGACAAACTCCTTGTAATGGGTCACCCGGTCGGAGGCCGGGGCATAGCTACGGTCCTGACGCGAAAATTCCATGAAACCGGTTGGCTTGCCCATGATCAGATTCCCCCCTTCGCGGCTTCAGCGCCCTTGGCCGTCTGCCGCGCCAGCATCTCATGCAGCGCGCGCCGGTAATCCACGGGCATCACTTTGACAAACTTCGGCAAATACACCGCCCAGTTTTCCAGAATGCGCTGGGCCACGGGGCTGTTGGTATAACGGGCGTGGTTCTCGATCAACCGGCGCAGACGGGTGGCGTCGAAGCGGGTCATATCATGGATCACATCGATCCGGCCATGGGCCTCCAGGTCGCCGCCCTCATGCTCCAGCTCCTCCAGTGCCCTGTCCTCTGCCTCGATGGGTTCCAGTTCGACCATGGACAGGTTGCAGCGCTGTTCGAAGTCGCCCGCCTCGTCGAGTACGTAGGCAATACCGCCGGACATGCCGGCAGCAAAGTTGCGCCCCGTGGCCCCCATGCAGACCACGATGCCGCCGGTCATGTATTCGCATCCGTGATCGCCGACGCCCTCCACTACCGCCGTGGCGCCGGAGTTGCGGACGCAGAAGCGTTCGCCCGCCACGCCCCGGAAATAACATTCCCCAGCGATGGCGCCGTAGAGGACGGTATTGCCGACGATGATGTTCTCCTCGGCCTTGCCGGTGGCCGATCCCTCCGGCGGATAGATGACGAGACGGCCGCCGGAGAGGCCCTTGCCGACGTAGTCGTTACCCTCCCCGGCAAGTTCGATGGTCACGCCCTTCGCCACCCAGGCGCCGAATGATTGTCCGGCGGTGCCCTTGGCCTTGATGTAGATGCTGTCCTCGGGTAATCCGGCGTGGCCGTAACGCTCGGCAACGCGGCCCGACAGCAGGGCGCCGAAGGTCCTGTTGTAATTGTGGATGCCGATCTCGATCCGCACCGGCTCGCCCCGCTCCAGCGCGGGCTGGGCCTGCCTGATCAGCTCATGATCCAGCGCCTTGTCCAGTCCGTGGTCCTGGGCCTCGCAGTTATGGACGGCAACGCCCTCCGCCGACAGGGGCTTGTGCAAGACGCGACTGAAGTCGAGACCCTTGGCCTTCCAGTGATCGATGGCACGGCGCATGTCGAGCCGGTCGCTCTGGCCGGTCATCTCGGCGAAGGTGCGGAATCCCAGCTTTGCCATCAACCGGCGCGTCTCCTCGGCGACGAAGAAGAAATAGTTGATGACGTGCTCGGGCTTACCCGTGAAGCGCTTGCGCAGTTCGGGGTCCTGGGTGGCAACGCCGACCGGACAGGTATTCAGGTGACACTTGCGCATCATGATGCAGCCGACGGTGATCAGTGGCGCGGTGGCGAATCCGATCTCGTCGGCCCCCAGCAGGGCGGCGATGACCACGTCGCGGCCGGTGCGGATGCCACCGTCCGCCTGTACGCAGATGCGGGTGCGCAGCCTGTTCAGCACCAGCGTTTGATGGGTCTCGGCCAGGCCGATCTCCCAGGGGCTGCCGGCGTGCTTGATCGAAGTCAGGGGCGAGGCGCCGGTGCCGCCTTCGTAACCGGAGATGGTGACATGATCGGCGTGGGCCTTGGAAACACCTGCGGCAACCGTGCCGACGCCTACCTCGGATACCAGCTTGACCGAGATGCGCGCCCTGGGGTTGACATTCTTCAGGTCGTGGATGAGCTGGGCCAGATCCTCGATGGAGTAGATGTCGTGGTGCGGCGGCGGTGAAATCAGGCCAACGCCGGGGGTGGAGTGACGCACCCTGGCGATCTGGGCATTGACCTTGTGGCCGGGAAGCTGGCCGCCCTCACCGGGCTTTGCGCCCTGTGCCATCTTGATCTGGAGGTCGTCGGCGTTGACCAGGTATTCGGTTGTGACGCCGAAACGCCCCGAGGCCACTTGCTTGATGGCGGAGCGTTCCGGGTTCTTCGATCCATCGGGCAAGGGATTGAAACGCTCGGGCTCCTCGCCGCCTTCGCCGGTATTGGATTTGCCGCCGATGGTGTTCATCGCCCTGGCCAGGGTGGAATGGGCCTCGTAGGAGATGCTGCCGAAGGACATGGCGCCTGTAACGAAACGCTTGACGATTTCCTTTGCGGATTCCACCTCGTCGAGGGGGATTTCCTGGCTGGCGAACTTGAACTCGAACAACCCGCGCAGGGTGAGCAGCCGCTCAGTCTGTTCATCGATCTCACGAGAGAATTCCTCGAATGAATTCCAGTCGTTTGCGCGGGTGGCGTGCTGTAATTTGGCGATGGTATGGGACGTCCATACATGGTTCTCGCCCCGGATGCGATAGGCGTAATCGCCCCCCGCCGCCAAGGCGTTGCGATAGATGGGGGCATCGCCATAGGCGTCCTGGTGCCAGCGCAGGGCCTCCTCGGCGACTTCACGCAGCCCCACGCCTTCGATTGTCGTGGCCGTGCCTGTGAAGAACTTGGCGGTGAATTCGCTGGAAAGGCCCACGGCATCGAAGATCTGGGCGCCGCAGTATGATTGGTAGGTAGAGATGCCCATCTTGGACATCACCTTGAGCAGACCCTTATCGACGGCCTTGATGTAGCGCCAATGCAGATCCTCCTCCTCGACATCGGGCCAGTGCTGGCGCCGCATGTGGGAGAGGGTTTCGAAGGCCAGGTAGGGGTTGATCGCCTCGGCCCCGTAACCCGCCAGCACCGCGAAGTGATGCACCTCGCGGGCGGCGCCGGTCTCGACCACCAGCCCGGAAGAGGTACGCAGCCCGGCGCGGACCAAATGGTGATGCACCGCCGAAGTAGCCAGCAATGCCGGGATAGCGATGTTGTCCGCATCGACATTGCGATCGGAGAGAATCAGGATGTTATGGCCGTCCCTGACTGCCTTCTCCGCCTCCTGACAGAGTTTCTCAAGGGCGGCTTCCATGCCCTCGGCGCCATCCCGTGCCGGGTAACAGATGTTCGCCGTGTAGGTGCTGAAGGCGCCGTTGGTCAGGCTGCCGATGCAACGGACACGGGCCAGCGAGGTGTTGGTAATGACCGGCTGGGAGACTTCCAGACGCTTGTGATTGCCTGCCTCGTCCACTCCCAGCAGGTTGGGGCGCGGTCCGATCAGGGATACCAGCGACATGACCAGTTCCTCGCGGATCGGGTCGATGGGAGGATTGGTGACCTGGGCGAAGTTCTGCTTGAAGTAATTGAACAGGGGCTTGGCCTGATTGGAGAGCACGGCCGGTGGATTGTCGGCACCCATGGAGCCGATTGCCTCCTGGCCCGTGGCAGCCATGGGAATCATCAGGAACTTGATGTCTTCCTGGGTATAGCCGAAGGCCTGCTGGCGGTCGAGCAGCGTGGCCTCATCCGGGGGCATGGGTGCAACCGTCGAGGGCAGATGACGCAGCCGTATCTGGGTTTGATCGAGCCATTGCTGATAGGGCTTGGCCGAGGCCAACTGGTGCTTGATCTCCGCGTCGTCGATGATGCGGCCCTGCTCCAGGTCGATGAGAAACATCTTGCCCGGCTGGAGCCGCCATTTCTTGATGATCTTTTCTTCGGGGATCTCCAACACGCCCATCTCGGAGGCCATGACCACCAGATCATCTTCGGTAATGAGATAGCGTGCCGGGCGCAGGCCGTTGCGATCAAGCGTGGCGCCGATCTGACGGCCGTCGGTGAAGGCCACTGCCGCGGGGCCGTCCCAGGGCTCCATCAGGGCCGCGTGGTATTCGTAGAAGGCGCGGCGCTCCGCGTCCATCAAGGGATTACCGGCCCAGGCCTCGGGGATCAGCATCATCATGGCGTGGGCCAGGGGATAACCGCCCGCCACCAGCAATTCCAAGGCGTTGTCGAAACAGGCCGAGTCGGACTGTCCTTCAGTGATCAAGGGCCAAACCTTGTCCATGTCCTCGCCAAGGACCTTGGAGGCCATGGTCGCCCGGCGCGCGGCCATCCAGTTGAGATTGCCGCGCAGGGTATTGATCTCGCCGTTGTGGGCGATCATCCGGAAGGGGTGAGCCAGATTCCAGGTAGGAAAAGTGTTGGTAGAGAAACGCTGATGCACCAGCGCCAGCGCCGACACCATGCGTTCGTCGCTCAAGTCGCGGTAATACTCATCGACCTGGCTCGCCAGCAGCATCCCCTTGTAGACCAGCACCCTGGAGGAAAGGGACGTGAAGTAGAAAAAGCCGCGCTGCGGGATGCTGGATTCACGAACGCCGTTTTCGATCTGCTTGCGGATAACGAAGAGTTTGCGTTCGAAGGCGTCCTGCCCGGATACACCAGGCCCTTTCCCGATGAACACCTGACGGATCACCGGTTCAGTGGGGAGCACGCTCTCGCCAAGACCGCTGTTATCGACCGGCACATCGCGCCAGCCAAGGATGGGTTGACCCTCCGCGGCGGCAATGCGGCCGATGATGGCCTCGCATTCAGCGCGATCGGTGGCATCGCGGGGCAGGAACAGCATGCCGACCGCATAGGCGCCGGGCTCGGGCAGGTCGAAACCAACCACGGAACGCAGGAAGGCGTCCGGGAGTTGCAACAGGATGCCAGCGCCATCTCCCGCCTTGGGGTCCGCGCCGACGGCACCGCGATGGGTAAGGCGCGCCAGAATGGCGAGGCCCTGCCGGACGATATGGTGACTTTTTTTACCTTTTATGTGGGCCACGAAGCCAACACCGCAGGCGTCATGTTCGTTGGCCGGATCGTACAGCCCCTGTGCGGGCGGCAACCCTAGACTCATCGTATTCCTCGTCTTTAAACCGGGCAGCTGCCCGGTTCAATCTGTGTGGTATTCGAGAACAGCCGGTACTGCCAAGGCCGGCCTAAAAAAAGAACCCCGTAGCTTATCCGAGTTTCGCCCGGCAGACCAGAAGAACCAAGACAAGGGAAACTCTCGCGGAAGGGACTAGGGACGCCTTGATCCTAAAAACCTCTTTTCAACCGCAAAGTACGCAAAAACGGTCTGGTACATCTGTCTGTGCTCCCACCTTCCTGGTATGGGGTGGAATCTGGACAAGCCAATGAGTTCCTATGCGTTCCTTGGCGTTCTTTGCGGTTAAACAAGGAATTTAGGCTAGGCTACGGAATGTCCCAGGGTATCGTTCAGCGCCGGGAGGTCGAACTGATCGGTGACAACCGCATGACCGATACCTTTCAGCAGGACTAGGCGCAGCTTTCCGTCCATAACCTTTTTATCGACGGCCATGAGTTCAGAGAACTGCTGGGGGGAGATTTGCGTGGGCGGCTGGCTGGGCAGCCCGGCTTGGTGAATGAGGGCATAGATGCGATCACATTCGTCCTGGCGTATCCATCCCATCCGGCGGGAAAGATCGGCGGCCATGCAGATGCCGACGGCCACGGCCTCGCCGTGCAGCCATTCGCCGTAGCCCATGCCTGTCTCGATGGCGTGTCCGAACGTATGGCCCAGATTCAACAGGGCGCGGTTGCCGGCCTCTTTTTCGTCGGAGGCCACGATGGCGGCCTTGTCGGCACAGGATCGTTCGATGGCGTGGGTCAGAGCCTTGACGTCACGCGACCTCAAGGCATCCATGTGCTCCTCAAGCCAAGCGAAGAATCCGGGGTCATTGATCAGTCCGTATTTGATGACCTCTGCCAGACCGGCGGAGAGCTGGCGGTCGTCCAGGGTATTGAGGCTGTCCGTGTCGATCAGTACGCAACGGGGCTGATAGAAGGCCCCGATCATGTTCTTGCCGAGGGGGTGATTGACCCCGGTCTTGCCTCCCACCGACGAGTCCACCTGGGAGAGCAGCGTGGTCGGGACCTGGATGAAGGGAACGCCCCGCTGGTAACAAGCGGCGGCAAATCCGGTCATGTCGCCGATGACGCCGCCACCCAGGGCGATCAGGCAGCATCCCCTGTCGAACCGGCGTCCTAGCAGGCGGTCGAAGATCCGGTTGAGGACCTCCAGGGTCTTGTACTGTTCGCCGTCGGGGAGGATGCATTCCTCCACCTGGAGCCCCTCAAGGCAGGCCTTTACCCTGTCCAGATAAAGGGGGGCGACAGTCTTGTTGGAAACAATCAGCACCTGCCGTGACGGGATGTGCCGACGCAGGAGCCCGGCCTGGCCCAGCAGGCCGGGGCCGATGTAAATGGGGTAACTTCTTGCGCCGAGGTCGAGGGTCAGTGTCCGGAATGCTTCGTTCATCGGGGTCTCAATCGCCTTGTTCGATCTGGAGTTTGCGCAGGATTTCACGGACCACGGTCGTGGCGGAGCGCTTCTCGGTCGAAATGACTACGTCCGCCGTCTCCCTGTATAGAGGATCGCGAACCTCAAAGAGTTCCTGCAAGCGCCCCAGCGGGTTCTCGGTCTGGATCAGGGGTCTGTTCCGGTCGTGGCGGGTACGCTCGAATTGCTGTTCCGGGCTGCATTGCAGATAAACAACCATGCCGCGCGCCGAGAGATTGCGCCGGTTAGCCGGTTCCAGAACGGCGCCGCCCCCCGTAGCCAAGACGATACCCTCCCTCTGGGTCAGAGCATCGATCACGTCCCTCTCGCGGTCGCGAAACCCCGCCTCGCCCTCGAACTCGAAAATGGTGGGGATGTCCACCCCGGTTCGCCCCTGGATCTCATGATCGCTATCGACGAAATCGAACCGAAGCTGCGTGGCCAACAGGCGTCCAATGGTGGTTTTGCCCGCCCCCATGGGGCCTATCAGGAAGATGTTGTTTTTTTGCATGGGCGGAGATATGCCAGAAACGCAGCCTCTTAACAAGGCGTTTGTTGCGGTGGAAAAAGGAAGGGAGGCATTGCGCCTCCCTGGATCGGAGCAATGGGTGTCCGTTATTTCTGGGCCAAACCCTCCTTGAGGATCTTGGGGGTGACGAAGATCAACAGCTCATTGTTCTCATTGTTATTGGTCTCTTGCTTGAAGAGGCGGCCCAGATAGGGCAGATCGCCCAGGACGGGTATCTGGTTTTTCTGATAACTCTTGATCTGTTCGAACACCCCGCCAAGCACCACGGTTTCGCCGTTATTGACCAGAACATTGGTTTGCACCTCACGGGTGTCAATCGGAGGGACCCCAAGGACCGCCCTGGTGAAGTCTGGATTATCCTTGTTGACCTTCAAATCCATGATGACCTTGTCATCGGGGGTTATATGGGGGGTAACCTCCAATTGCAGCACGGCTTCCTTGAAAGATACGGTGGTGGCGCCACTGGAGCTTGCCTCCTGGTAGGGTATCTCCACGCCCTGCTTGATGGTGGCCTTGGTTTGATCGGAAGTGATGACACGGGGACTGGAGATGATCTCGCCCTTGCCCTCTGCCTGCATGGCGCTGAGTTCCAAGCGCAGCAAATGTGAACCAAGTTTTCCGAGGAAGAAGTTGATGGCGCCGGTCGGTGAAGTGGCCGGCAGATTGACCAACAGTGCTTCGTTGCCGGAATCCGCCGGGTTCTCAATAAAGGGGCCGTAGGGGTTGGAGTAATCCCCGGCAAGGCCGCCACCATAAGTCAGTCCGTGGTAATGGCTATCACCCTTTCCCTCAAAGCCGCTCGCACCTAATTTAACCCCGATGTCCTTGGCAAAGTCATCGTTGGCGATGACAACGCGGGACTCGATCAGTACCTGACGCACCGAGATGTCGATATTCTTAATAAGAAGCCGGACCTCTTCCAGTTTGCTGTCCGTATCCTTGATCAGGAGAGTGTTGGTGCGAGAGTCGAAGGTCACGGATCCACGATCGGACAGGAGCCTGCTTGAACTGGTCGAGCTGGTGGAAGACGTGGTTGTCGTAGATGAAGTCGAGGTGCTCGTGCTGCCACCCTGATTGAGTAGTGTGGCCACATCCTCCGCCTTGGCGAAATTCAGCCGTACCCATTCGGTGCGCAGGGGAGCCAGCTCTTCAACCTGTTTCTGTGATTCCAGCTCCAATTTCTCCCGTGCGGCGATTTCTTCCGTGGGCGCGATCAGAATGACGGTGTCCTTCTGCCGTTTGGAAAGCCCCTTGGTCTTGAGGATGATGTCCAGGGCCTGGTCCCAGGGGACATTTTGCAGGCGCAGGGTGATGTTGCCGCCGACGGTGTCGCTGACCACCAGGTTGAGGCCGGTAAAGTCGGCCAGCAGTTGCAGCACGGAGCGGACCTCGATGTCCTGGAAGTTGAGCGAGAGGCGCTCGCCAGTGTAGGTGACTTCGCGGCTCTTGGCCATTTCCGCCTCTGACTTGGTCAGGGGGCGCAGTTCGACCACGTAGTCGTTGTCCGTCTGGTAGGCCAGGTGCTCGTATTCACCCTTGGCCTGGATGGATATCTGGGCATTCCCGTTGTTGGGCGTGGCTTCGACGGTTTGGGCCGGGGTCGCAAAGTCAGTGACATCCAATCGACGCATGAGATTGGGCGGTAATTGGGCACCGGCAAAATTGATGACGATGGCCCCGCCCTTCTGCTGCATGTCGGCGACGATTTTGGGATCGCTCAGGCTGATCAGTAGCCGCCCCTCGCCGGAAGGCCCGCGCCGGAAATCGATGTTTCGGATGCCTCGGCCACCGCCGCCGCTAAAGGGCGTGGTGGTAGCCGGCTCTTTGTGCATGGCTGTGGTGGTTGCCGCAGCCTTTTGCTTGGCCGGGGCCGCGCGCGGCGCGGGAGCCGGTTTCGGCGTGGCGGCCGTGGCGGCCGCTACGGTCTCTTGGCTGCCGCCGGAAATGGTGACGATGGCCTCGTTGCCGTTGACCTGGATGTCGTAGGGGGCCGCGCCGTTCAAATTGACGATCAGCCGGGTGCGCTTGCCAGCCTCCAGCGCCATGATGCTCCGCGCCATGCCGACGCCTATCCCCTGGCTCATTTTGGGTAGTTTGCTGGAGACATTGTCGAAATCGATGGCCAGACGGGCGGGATTGTCGGTCGTGAAGCTGCTTGGCTTGGGCAAGCCGCCGCTGGCCTTGATCAGGATCTGGACCTTCCCTTCGGGCAGCGATGAGAACTCGATCTTTTGAATCTCGACGCCCGCCGCCAGAGCTGGGGCGCCGATCAACAGCGCCAGCAGGCCCAGAATCATCGCGGATAACGAAAGGAACCTGTTCATGGTGGTGCTTCCAGGAATGATAAGTGGGATGTTCATTTGCCTTTCCCCTTGGTGTCGCCGCCCAGGGCCAGGACAGCTTGCCGCTCTTGGTAACTACCCTCGCCGTCGGCAACGATTTCGGTTAATTCAACCTTTTCTTCGGAAATGTGCGTGATCTGCCCATTGTTCAGACCCATGTAATTGCCGGGCTGCACCCGGTGGATGACCCCGTCCTGTGAGAGGACCAACGCCCAGGTTTTTTCCTGTTGTTGCAGGGTTCCCACCATGCGCAGGGTGTCGAGGGGGAATTGCTCCAGCTCTTCCTTGCGGCGCAGCAGGTCAGGACGGACACCGTCACCCGTGGTCTTGCCCTCGGCGAACTCCTCCGTGCCGAAGTCGCTACTGAAGGGGTTCCGGCGTCCACGGGCGTTGTAGACAAAGGTCTCTACCTGCTGAATCTGGGGTAGCGGCTCGATGGCCCTGGGTGGGCGCGCCTTCACCTCGTCTATGTAGCGTTGCAGCTCGTCCAGGTCGCTTTCGAAACAACCGGCAAGCCCGAGCGAAGCGACAAGCGGGGTCATCAACAGGAGCGCGCGCGAGGGACTGATCATTTCTTCTCCCCCTCGGCTCTGGCATCCTGTTTCGCCCTACCTCCTCCATCCGTGGAGTCGTCATCCAGGTAGCGGTATGTCTTTGCCGTGGCTTCCAGGATTAATTGCCCGCCCGCCTCCTTGCTGGGCGGCGTTATTTTGATGTTGTGCATGGTGACAATGCGTGGAAGGGCCGCCAGGCCGCTGATGAATTCGCCGAATTCATGATAGCCCCCTTGCACCGCGATCTTGATCGGAAGCTCGGCATAGAATTCCAGCGGGACTTCCGCGCCCGGTTGAAAGAGATTGAACTCAAGGCCTGCCGCAAGGCCGGTCTGTGAGACATCGACCAGAAGCTCCGCCACCTCGGTCTTGTTCGGCAGTTGCCGGAGCATGGCACCGAACGACTGTTTCATGTCTTCCAGTTGCTTCCGGTATTTGTCGAGATTGGCCGCCTTCCCCTGCTTGCCCTCAAGCGAGGTACGTAGCGTATGTTCCTCGTCTTGAGCCTGCTTGAGTTCGTTCAATTGGGCCTCAAGGTCGAAATAATATCCGCCGATGCCCAGGAAAAGGCTGAGGATCAGGATGGAAAGGAGCTTGACCGGAAGAGGCCAGGCGCCAACCTGGTTAAAGTCGAGTTCGTTGAGGTCCTGCAAGTTCATTGTGGTTTTTCCTCAGCTTTGGGTGAGGTTTGCTCCATCTTGAGCGTGAAAATGAAGAGCCCCGTCGTGCTGGCCGCCTCGCTGGCTATCTCTGTCAGGGACGGCTTGGTGAGCCAGGCGGACTTTTCGATCCCTCGCATCAGGGACGATACGCGCGCATTGGATTGCGCCCTGCCCTTGAGGGTCACAGCGGTGCCTTCCTGGGCCAGCTCCGTCAGATAGGACCCATCCGGCAGGACATTGATGATCTCGTCGAACAGATGGACGATCTGGGGGCGGCTGGTTTGCAGTTGCTGAATGACCTCCATGCGCGAAATCAGGCTGCTTTTGGTCTTTTCCAGCTCACGAATCTCTTTGATTTTCTCTTCGAGCAGGGCGATTTCCCGCTTCAGCAGCTCGTTCCGCTCGATTTGATCACCGATCTGTCCCCGGATGATGACGTGCGTCAGGATGACCAGCAGCAGGGTCAGGGCGATGCCCGCCGCCGCCATGTAGCCGAATTCCAGTTGCCGCTTCTTGCGCAGTTCCTCGCGCCAGGGGAGTAGGTTGATGCGTGCCATGTCAGTCGAAGCTCCTTAGCGCCAGGCCGCAGGCGATCATCATCGCCGGGGCGTCGTTACTGAGAGTTTGAGGCTTGACCCGTGCAGCCACGGACATGTTGGCGAAGGGATTGGCGATCATGGCCGGGGTGCCGACCTTTTCCTCGATGAGTTCCTCGACGCCGGGCAAGGCGGAGGTCCCGCCCGCAAGAACGATAAGATCGATGCTGTTATGGGAGCTGGCCGAGTAGAAAAATTGCAGGGCGCGGCTGACCTGTTGTGCCATGGCGTCCTTGAAGGGGTCCAGCACCTCTGGCACATAGTTATCGGGCAGCCCACCCTGCCGTTTGGCCATACCGGCCTCTTCCATGGAGAGGCCGTAGCGTCGCTGGATCTCTTCGGTCAGTTGGCGCCCCCCGAAGTTCTGTTCGCGGGTGTAAATGATTCTGTTGTCGTAAAGGACATTCAGTGTGGTGTTGGTCGCACCCACATCGGCCACTGCGATGGTCATATTCTCACCGCGATTCGGCCATTGCTCGGCCAGTTGGGAGCAGGCCAGTTCCATGGCGTAGGCCTCCACATCGACGATGGCGGCAGTCAATCCCGCCAGTTCGAGCGCTGCGACGCGGGCTTCGATGTTCTCGCTGCGGGAGGCCGCCAGGAGCACATCGACCATATCGGGATTCTTCTCGTTCGGTCCCAGGATCTGGAAATCCAGATTAATTTCTTCCAGGGGGTAAGGGATGTACTGATCCGCTTCCATTTGGATCTGGTTTTCCATCTCCAGCTCGGAGAGCGCGGCTGGCATGGCGATGACCTTGGTGATGACGGCGGAACCAGAAACGGCAACCGCAGCCCGTTTGGCCTTGGTCCCGGATTTTCGGATCACCTTCCGAATGGCGTCGCCAACCGCATCGATATCCGCAATGTTTTTTTCCACCACGGCGTTGGGGGACAGGGGCTCCACAGCGTAGCTCTCTACGCGGTACTGAGCCCCGGCACGGCCTGTCGCCCTACTCAGCTCAAGTAGTTTGACAGCGGTGGAGCTGATATCCAGGCCAATCAATTGGTTGGCCTGCGGGCGGAGAAATGAAAACATGATCGTCTCGCATGGGGTTGGTTACGGGATCGGTCCCATTACAACGTGCTTTAATAATATCTCATAACTGTATAGCAGTAAAAGAAAATTATGTGAAGTTAAATTTCTGGACAGGGATAATGGAACGAGCGCCCGCATTTTCCATACGCGCTATCCTGAAGACGGGCAGGTGCCCGGCGGCTGATTAGTGTTTAGAATGCGGGAACTGAGCTAACCAGGCCCTGGGGGCCGAATAACGTGTTGAGATGGATAGGTAAATTTTTTCTGTGGATGCTTTCGACCGGCTTTCTACTGGCCGTTGCGGGAGCTGTAGGCGTCTATCTCTACTTTGAGCCCAAGCTGCCGTCGATCGAGATCCTGAAAGATGTTCGCATGCAGGTGCCGCTGAGGATATTCAGTGCCGACGGCAAGCTGATGGCCGAGTTTGGGGAGAAGAAGCGGATTCCCCTCAAATACGCAGACATCCCGGATCAACTGGTCAAGGCGTTCCTGGCCGCCGAGGACGACCGTTTCTTCGAGCATCCCGGCGTGGATTACCAGGGCATTCTCCGCGCCGCCGGCCTGATGATCCTGACGGGCAAAAAGAGCCAGGGCGGCAGTACCATCACCATGCAGGTGGCAAGGAACTTTTTTCTAGGCCGGGAAAAGACCTTCGACCGCAAGCTGACCGAAATCCTCTTGTCGTTCCGCATCGAGCGGGAGCTTTCCAAGGAAGAGATCCTGGAGCTCTATCTCAATAAGATCTATCTGGGCAACCGGGCCTACGGCATAGGCGCCGCCGCACAGGTCTACTACGGCAAGGAGGTGAAGGAACTGTCTCTGCCCGAAATCGCCATGATCGCCGGCCTGCCCAAGGCCCCCTCGAAATTCAATCCCATCGTCAACCCACAGCGGGCCCAGGAGCGGCGAGACTATGTCTTGGGACGGATGCGCGATCTGGATTTCATCTCCAACGGTGAACTGGAGCAGGCGAAGAAGATATCGGAGAACGCAAAGGTACACGTCTCCATGGCCGAGGTGGATGCCCATTATGTGGCAGAGATGGTGCGTCACGAGATGGTGAGCCGTTATGGCGAGGATGCCTACATCAACGGCTACACGGTCTATACGACCATAGACTCCCGACTACAAGGTGCCGCCCTGTCGGCGGTGCGGAAGAACCTGCGCGTATACGAGCGCCGCCACGGGTATTTTGGGCCAGAGCAACGGCTGCCGGAGGCCGGCGCCAGTGACACCGCCTTGCAGCAGGCATTGTCCGCCACCTCAGCGGTGGCCGATCTGCGCCCGGCCATCGTGACCAAGGTCGAGGAGAAGAGCGCAACCGTCCATATCAAGGATGTGGGGCCAGTCACCCTGGGCTGGGAAGGGCTGGAATGGGCGCGCCAGCGCATCAGCGAGGATCAGCGAGGGAAAAAACCCAAGCAGGCCGGTGAAATCCTGAAGCCCGGCGATCTCGTCCGGGTCGCCGAAGAGGTCAAGCCGGACGGCTCCTCGCAGTGGACCCTGAGCCAGGTGCCGAAAACCCAGAGCGCCATGGTGTCGATCGCCCCTGAGGATGGCGCCATCAAGGCCCTGATCGGAGGATACGACTTCTACCACAGCAAGTTCAACCGCGCCGCCCAAGCCAAGCGCCAGCCAGGCTCCGGCTTTAAGGCGATGATCTATTCTGCCGCGCTGGAGGCGGGATTCACCCCCGCGACCCTGATCAACGATGCGCCGGTGATCACCGACGACGAAAGTTCTCAGTCGGCCATGTGGCGGCCGGAAAACTATACGGGTGAATTCGGAGGCCCAACCCGGCTGCGGATGGCCCTCGCCAAGTCTCGCAACCTCGTCTCCATTCGTGTCCTGCGGTCAATGGGGGTCAAGCACGCGCTCGACCATATCCAGAAGTTCGGTTTTAACGTAAACGAATTGCCGCACAATCTGACCATGGCCCTCGGCACCGGAGAGGTGACGCCCCTGGAAATGGCCCGCGCCTACGCCGTTTTCGCAAATGGCGGGTTTCTGATCGAGCCCCATGTGACCCAGCGGATAGAAGAGGCCGGCAAGGGCGTCGTCTTTCAGGCCAACCCACCCCGCGCTTGCGACCCCTGCGGCAGTCAGGGCGGAGCGGCCGCCAGCGTGCAGGAAGATATCGGCCTCTCGGCCGTCCGGCCGGCCCCAAGGGCTATCTCGCCGCAAAACAGCTTCCTGATGAATTCGATGATGCAGGACGTGATCCGCATGGGAACCGCCACGGACGCGAAGAAGCTAGGGCGCTCCGACTTGGCGGGCAAGACGGGCACCACCAACGATCAGCGCGACGCTTGGTTCAATGGCTTCCAAAAGAACCTGGTCGCCGTCGTCTGGGTGGGTAACGACGACTTCCAACCTTTGGGCGAGGACGAAACCGGCGGCAAGGCCGCATTGCCGGCCTGGATGGATTACATGTCCCTGGCCTTGAAGGATATTCCCGATCAACCGCCGGTCATGCCCTCGGGCATGTACAGGCTCCGTATCGACCCGGAAACTGGAGGACCCGCCTCACCGGAACAGAAAAACGCTATCTACGAGGTGTTCCAGTTGGGCGCAGCCCCTCAAAAGACCAGCGAGGGCGAGGCTGGCACCGAACCACCCGCCAGCCCGCAGGCCCCTCCGGCAGAAAAGATCCCCGAAAATCTCTTTTGATGCGTAAAGACAAGGTTTCCGGCGCGGTCGCCGCCGAGGCGGCGCGTATCCTGGCCGAGAGCGGCGGCTTGGATTTCGCCTCGGCTAGGCGAAAGGCCGCGAAACGCCTTGGCATAGGCGATCGAAAAAGCCTTCCGGATAACCTGTGCATAGAGGCTGCGTTAAGGGAATATCAAGCCTTGTTTCTGACCCACCGGCAACCCGAGGCGCTGAGACAGTCGAGAGAATGGGCCGCGCGGATAATGCGGACCCTGCATGCCTTCTCGCCACGACTCACCGGCGTGGTGCTCGATGGCAGCGCCGATTGGCGCAGTCCCCTGGAGATCCACCTCTTTGCCGATTGCTGCGAGGATGTCCTGTTGGAGCTGATGGGACAGCATGTTCGCTGGAACAACGAGGATCGCCTCGTCGTCTATCCCGACGGGGCACATGAACGGCGTCCGCTGTTTCGTATCCAGCACGGGGATATGGAGGTGGAACTGATCTGCTTCCCCTCCGGGGAACTGAAGAACCGCATCCCCCTGAATCCCCTGGACGGCCGGCCGATGAGGCGAGCCCGGCTGGCGGAATTGGAGAAGGAATTGCGCGAATCCTGACCGGGTCAAATCGAAAAGGCGCCAGAGGCGCCTTTCCACAAAACCGCGTCGAGAACTCTTACCGGGCGTACTTGCGGCGGAACTTGTCCACGCGACCGGCGGTATCGACGATCTTCTGCTTGCCGGTATAGAAAGGATGGCAAGAAGAGCAGACTTCGATATGGAGATCTTTCTCGCCCAAGGTGGAACGAGTCTCGAAGCTGTTGCCACAGCTACAGTTCACCTTGATCTCTTTGTATTCGGGATGAATGTCGGCCTTCATTTTTACTGTCCAGATAATTAGGGTCGCGAACGCGAGGCAGCGAATTATAGAGATGCCACCGCCGGGGTTCAATAGCGGCCGCCCATTTTTTCACTGATGCGCCGTTTGAGTCCCTTTCAAAGGCGCCGGTCCGCTAAGCTGGCGCTTCAAAAAATCCGATCAGATCATTGAGAAAGCGAAAACCTAATTCGGTGGGAAGAACGAAGCCGGGCAGGGATTCCAGAAGCCCCTTGTCCATAGCCTTCCGTAGGGAGACCTCGATGCGGGATAAGGGGAGTCCCGTGCGCGCCTCGAAGAGGGGCAAAGCGAACCCTCGCCTAAGCCGCAAGGCATTCATCATGAATTCCAGGATCAGATCCTCGGTCCCAAGCCCTCGGCGGCCGGCCTCGGCCTGGGGCGCTGTCAGGTAGCGCCTGGGATGACGTTCCTTCCAGTTGCGCCTGACCTGTCCGCCCCCAAGGGTCAGCTTGCCGTGGGCGCCGGCGCCGATGCCGAGGTAGTCCCCGAACTCCCAGTAGTTGAGATTGTGGCGGCATTCCCGGCCGGGGCGGGAAAAGGCGGAGACCTCATATCTTTCCATGCCGCTGCTGGCCAGGAATTCGAGGCCGGTTTCCTGGATGTCATAGAGGCTGTCCTCGTCGGGCAATGACGGGGGGGCCTGGCTAAAAGGGGTATTCGGTTCCAGGGTGAGCTGATACCAGGAGAGATGCTCCGGCCCTAGGCCCATCGCCATGCGCAGATCGGCCATGGCCGCCTCTTGCGTTTGATGGGGAAGGCCGAACATCAGGTCCAGGTTGATGTTGCCGAAGCCCGCCTGGCGGGCAGTCTGAAAGGCCGCCACGGCATCCGCCCGTCCGTGGATGCGGCCGAGGGCCTTGAGTGAGCCCTCATCGAAGGATTGAACACCGATGGAGAGGCGGTTGACGCCGCTGTCACGATAAGCGGAGAAATGACCGGCATCCGCCGCACCCGGATTGGCCTCCAGCGTGATTTCGGCGCCCTCGACAAGGGGGGCAAGTTCTCCGATGGCCGCAAGCAGACGGGCCACCGCATCTCCCGGCAAGAGGCTGGGGGTGCCGCCGCCGATAAAGATCGATGCGATGGGCCGGTCCCCGGCGCTCGGGTACTGGCGGGAAAAGTCCGCGATCAGGGCATCCACATAGGCGGAAACATCCAGATCCCGAGGGAGTTCATGCGAGTTGAAGTCGCAGTAGGGACACTTGCGCAGGCACCAGGGGAAATGGATGTAGAGGGCAAGGGGGGGCAGTGGCATGATGTTACCCGGCTTGGCCATGTCCACGGATCAGCGCCATTTTATCGCAGAGCTTCAATTGCTTGATGCTGTACTCACGCTGCTGGGCGGCGCCCCTGTCCTCGGCCTGTTCGGCATAAACCAGGGCCACCGGCCGCCGGGAGCGGGTGTATTTGGCGCCCTTGCCGCTGTTGTGGAGCGCGATCCTTGCCGCCAGGTCTTTCGCCACGCCGGTGTAATGGGTGCCGTCACCGCATTCGACGATGTAGACATGCCAGCTCAAGGGTCAGACCGGTTCCAGATTGGCATAGGAAAGCACTAGCCACTTGCAACCGGCCGACTCGAAGTTCACCTGCACACGGGCACTCGGCCCCTGCCCCTCCGCATTGAGCACCAGGCCCTCGCCGAACTTGGCATGTCTGACCCGCTGGCCCAGGCGGTATCCGGCGCTATCGTCGATAAAGGGACGGCTCTGATAGACCGCGCGGCTGACCTTGGGGGCGCTACGGACCTCTTCGATCAGGTGCGACGGGATCTCCCGCAGGAAGCGCGACGGCAGGGAATAGTTTTCATTGCCATAGAGGCGCCGGGTCTCGGCATGGGTCAGGTAGAGTTGATTCATGGCACGGGTCATGCCGACATAACAGAGACGGCGTTCCTCCTCCAGCTTGCCGGGGTCCTGGGCCGACATGCTGTGGGGGAAGAGCCCCTCCTCCAGCCCGCCGATGAAGACGAGGGGGAACTCCAGCCCCTTGGCCGAGTGGATCGTCATCAACTGGACGCAGTCCTCGTAGGGATCTGCCTGGCCCTCGCCCGCCTCCAGGGCGGCGTGAGAGAGGAAAACAGACAGAGGATCGGCCTCCTCGTCCGCGAAGTCGTATTCGAATTGGCGGGCGGCGGAGACCAGCTCCGCCAGGTTCTCGATGCGGTCTTGCCCCTTGCCGTCCTTGCTGTTCTGGAAATGGGCGTGGAGGCCAGCCTTGTGGATGGCATGGGCGACACGGTCGTGCAGTTCCATGTCCGCCGTGGCGGCCTGCAATTCCTCGATCAATTCGAGGAAAAGCTTCAGGGCATTACCGGCCCGTGCCGTCATGCCCCCCCCCTGCAACAGCTCGATGGACGCCTGCCAGAGGGAGCAGCCGAAGTCACGAGCGTGGTTGCGGACGGCATCCAGGGTGCGGAGACCAATGCCGCGCGGCGGGGTATTGACCACCCGTTCGAAGGAACCGTCATCCTGGCGGTTGGTCAGCAGCCGCAGATAGGACAGGGCATCCTTGATCTCGGCGCGTTCGAAGAAGCGCAGACCGCCATAGACCCGGTAAGGGGTTCCGGTCTGGATCAGGGCCTCTTCGAACAGGCGCGATTGGGCGTTGGAGCGGTAGAGGATGGCGCAATCGGCCCGGCGCCGTCCGGTCTCGACGAACTGGCGGATGCGTTCCGTCACGAAGCGGGCCTCGTCCACCTCGTTGAAGGCGCTGTAGAGGCGGAGGAGTTCGCCCTCACCGCTGTCGGTCCAGAGATTCTTGCCTAGACGGCTGGGGTTGTGGGCAATTACGGCGTTGGCGGCGGAAAGGATGTTGCCGGTGGAGCGGTAATTCTGTTCCAGCCGGATCAGACTTGCATCGGGGAAGTGCTTCTGGAAGTCGCGGATATTTTCCACCCGCGCCCCGCGCCAGCCATAGATCGACTGGTCATCGTCCCCCACCACGAACAGCTTGTTCTCTTCGCCGGCCAGGAGGCGCAGCCAGGCGTACTGAATGGCGTTGGTGTCCTGGAACTCGTCCACCAGCACATGCCGGAAACGCTTGCGGTAATGCCCCAGGATGTCGGGGCGGTCACGCCACAGCTCCTGGGCGCGCAGCAGCAGCTCGGCGAAATCGACCATGCCGCCGCGCTCGCAGGCCGTCTGGTATTCCGTATAGATGCGCACCATCTGGCGCTGGTAGGGATCATGGCCGGGATCGAGATGCTGCGGGCGCAGGCCCTCGTCCTTCTGGGCGTTGATGTACCACTGGGCCTGCTTCGGCGGCCACTTGGCCTCGTCGATGTCGAGGGAACGCATGACCCGCTTCACCAGCCGGAGCTGGTCGTCCGAATCGAGGATCTGAAACTCCCTGGGCAACCGCGCCTCTTGCCAGTGGGCGCGCAGCAGGCGGTGGGCCAGACCGTGGAAGGTGCCGACCCACATGCCGCTGTTGGGGGCCTGGAGTAGTTGCTCGATACGGCTCTGCATCTCGCGGGCCGACTTGCTGGTGAAGGTCACCGCCAGGATCGACCAGGGCGAAATCTGCTCCACCTCCAGCAGCCAGGCGATACGGTGGACCAGCACCCGCGTCTTGCCGCTGCCCGCGCCGGCCAGCACCAGCGCGCCGCCTGATGAAGTGGAGACTGCCTCGCGCTGGGCGTCGTTGAGATTGTCGAGAATGTGGGAAACGTCCATCGGGGGATTTTATCAGACTACAATTCCCAAGGTGGGACGCGGGGATAGATGATGATCAAACAGGCGAAATGGTTGCTCTGGGTGCTGGCTGCGGTGGCGGCCGTTGCCTGGTTACGCTGGGAATTGCAGCCCGCGCCGCTGACAGTCAAGGTGGCCCTGGTGGAGCGGGGCCTGGTGGAACGCACCGTAGCCAATACAAGGGCGGGGGCGGTCAAGGCCTGCCGCCGCGCCAAGCTTTCCCCCAGCGTGGGCGGACAGATCGCCCGCTTGGAGGTGAAGGAAGGCGAGCGGGTCAGTGAGGGAGATCTGTTGCTGGAACTCTGGAATCTGGATCTGGTGGCGGAGATGGGTCTGGCGGAGAGCCAAGCGTCGGCCTCGGAGGCCAGTGCCAAGGCCGCCTGCCTGCGGGCGGAGGAGGCCCAACGCGAGGCTGACCGCAAGTCCCGCCTGCATAAATCCGGGGCCGTCTCCGAGGAGACCATCGACCAGGCTCAGACCCAGGCCCAGACCAGTAGCGCCGATTGCGATGCGGCCCGCGCCCAGGCCAAGGTCAGCGAGGCGCGCATCGGCGTGACCAGGGCCAACCTCGAACGTACCCGCCTGCATGCCCCCTTTACTGGCGTCATCGCCAAGATCAACGGTGAACTGGAGGAATATGTCACCCCCTCCCCTCCCGGCATCGCCACCCTGCCGGTGGTCGATCTGGTGGACGACGCCTGTTTCTATGTAGCCGCCCCCATCGACGAGGTGGACGCCATGGGGATCAAGGCCGGCATGGCCGCCCGCATCTCCCTGGACGCCTTTGGTGATCGCCGCTTCGATGCGGAGGTGCGGCGTATCGCCTGCTATGTCCTCGATGTGGAGAAGCAGGCCCGCACCGTCGAGGTGGAGGCGGTCTTCGTGAACGGGGACGATGCCCTGGAGCTGCTGGCCGGTTACAGCGCCGACCTGGAGATCGTGCTGGAAAAGCGGGAGGGGGTCTTACGCATGCCTACCGAGGCGGTCCAGGAGGGCAATAAGGTGCTGGTCTTCGACCGGGCGGAGGGAGTGTTGAAGGAGCGCAAGATCGAGGCCGGGCTCTCCAACTGGAAATACACCCAGGTGGCCGCCGGGTTGACGGAGGGCGAAGAGGTAGTGTTGCCGGCGGGCAAGCAGGGGCTGGTGGACAGCGCCCCGGCCCGGATCGCGGAAGAGAGCGGCAAATGATCCTAAATTCCACATTCAACCGCAAAGACCGCAGAGGAACTCATAGAAATACAAGTAGTCACCTGTGCTTCGCCACTCACCCAGAAGGTGAAAATGCCGAAAGAGGTAACCCCCGGTCTTCCTTCGCGTTCTTTGCGTCCTTTGCGGTTAAGCCAAGGTTTCCAGGATGATCCGGCTGGAGGCCATCGACCGCAGTTTTCAGGTGGGCGGCGAATGGGTGCATGCCCTGCGCCAGGTGAGCCTGGAGATCCCGGCGGGTGACTACGTCGCCATCATGGGGCCTTCGGGGTCCGGCAAATCGACCCTGCTCAACATGATCGGGCTGCTCGACCGGCCCGACCGGGGGCGCTATCTGCTCGGGGGAATCGACACCGCCGGCCTGAGCGAGGAGGGCCGGGCAGACCTGCGCCGCGACAAGATTGGCTTTGTGTTTCAGTCCTTTCACCTCATCCCCCGGCTCACCGCCGCCGAGAACGTGGAACTGCCCCTGGTGCTGGCCGGTATAGACCCCCATGAGCGCAAGGCCAGGGTGGCGGATTTGCTGCGGCAATTGAATCTCTCGGACCGGGCCAGGCACCGGCCGGATCAACTCTCGGGCGGACAACGGCAGCGCGTGGCCATTGCCCGCGCGCTGGCCATGCGGCCCGCCGTGCTCCTGGCCGACGAGCCCACCGGGAACCTGGACCTGACCTCGGGCCGGGAGGTGGTGGAGACACTGGAAGGGATGAACGAGAAGGGTATCAGCCTCCTGGTCGTGACCCACGATCCCGCCATCGGCGGGCGGGCACGCCGTCGCATCCGCATGGTCGATGGCTTGGCCGAGGAGGGGGCATGAGGACGGCCGATCTCTTCGGCTTCGGTCTCAAAGCCCTGGGCGGGGCGCGGTTGCGCACCGCTCTGATGCTGCTGGCCATGACCATCGGCGTTGCCGCCGTGGTGATGCTGACGGCCCTGGGCGAGGGGGCGCGCCGCTATGTGGTGGAGAGCTTTTCCGATCTTGGCACGCACCTTTTGATCGTCCTGCCGGGACGTTCCGAGACTACCGGGGCGGCCCCGCCGATCATGGGAGAGACCCCGCGCGACCTGACCCTGGACGACGCCCTCGCCCTGGCCCGAGGCAGGGATGTGGAGTTTGTCGCCCCGCTGATGATCGGCAGTGCACCCGCCTCCAACGGCGGTCGCCAGCGTGACTTGACGGTGATCGGTTCAACCTGGGAGCTGTTGCCGGTCCGGCATCTCAGGCTGCGCCAGGGCGGATTTCTGCCGAAGGGGGATGCCGATCGCGCCAGCCCGGTCGTGGTGCTGGGTGAGAAGACATTGAAGGAGCTGTTCGGCAATCAATCTCCCTTGGGGGCCTGGATTCGCCTCGGCGACCGCCGCTTCCGGGTGATCGGTGTGCTGGAACCGCTAGGCCAGAGCGTCGGGACCGATTTCTCCGATATCGCCATCATTCCCGTAGCCTCGGCCCAGGCCCTGTTCAACACCTCTTCCCTGTTCCGCATCCTGGTGCAGGCCAAAGGGCGGGAGGCCATCCCCAAGGCCAGGGAGTTTATCCTCGATACCATCCGCGCTCGCCACGAGGGGGAAGACGATGTAACGGTGATCGCCCAGGATGCCCTGCTCTCCACCTTCGACGGCATCCTCCGCGCCCTGACTTACACCGTGGGCGCCATCGCCGCCGTCAGTCTGGCGGTGGCTGGGATACTGATCATGAACGTGATGCTGGTGGCGGTCTCCCAGCGTACCCAGGAGATCGGCCTGCTCAAGGCACTCGGGGCCACGCAGCCCCAGGTGCTGGGGCTGTTCCTGGCCGAATCGGCCCTGCTGTCCATCCTGGGCGCCATTTCCGGCGTGCTGGTCGCCCAGGGGGTGATCTGGGGGGTGGCGCGGGCCTATCCCGCCTTCCCCATTGCGGCTCCCCTCTGGGCCCCCATTGCGGCGGTGGCGGTGGCGATCACCAGCGGCCTGCTTTTCGGCTGGCTGCCAGCCCGGCGCGCCTCCCGGCTCGACCCGGTTTTGGCCCTGGCAGGCGGTTGAATATGCGCGCGGCCGACCTGATCAACCACTCATTCACGGCCCTGCGAGCGGGCCGGGTGAGAAGCTTTCTCACCATGCTGGGTATCGCCGTCGGCATCGCGGCCGTGGTGGTGCTGACGGCCGTCGGCGAAGGGGTGCAACGTTACGTCCTGCGGGAGTTCACCCAGTTCGGCGCCAATCTGATCGCCGTCACGCCTGGGAAGACAGAGACCTTCGGCGTCTCCGGCGCCATGGTCAGTAATGTGCGCCCCCTCAGCCTGGATGATGCCCGTTCTTTGGAGAGGGTGCCGGGCATAGAGGCTGTGGTGCCGGTAGTGCAGGGCAACGCGGCCGTGGAGGCGGGACGCATGTCACGGCGAAGCATGATCCTGGGTGTGGGATCGCGAGTCCCCGATGTCTGGAGCATGCATCCCGCCCTCGGGCGTTTTCTGCCGAGTGACGATTTCACTGCCGCGCGGGGCTATGCCGTGCTGGGCAGCAAGATGGGCGAGGAGCTGTTCCCGGATCGCTCAGCCCTGGGTGAGCGCATCCGCATCGGCAGCGAGAGCTACCGGGTGGTCGGCGTCATGGAACGCAAGGGGCAGATGCTCGGCTTCGATCTGGACGATACGGTCTATATCCCCACTTCCCGCGCCATGGCCATGTTCGACCGGGAGAGTCTGATGGAGATCGATCTGCTCTACAGCGCCGGCCTTAGTAGCGGTCCGGTGGCGGAGCAGGTCAAGCGCCATCTGAAAGAACGCCACGGCGCCGAGGATTTCACCGTGGTGACCCAGGACCAGATGCTGGAGGTGCTGGGAGACATCCTGGGTGTGCTGACCATCGCCATTGGCGGCCTCGGCGGCATCTCGCTGCTGGTGGGAGGCGTCGGCATTCTGACCATTATGACCATCACGGTGAACGAACGCCGGGGCGAGGTCGGGCTGCTCCGGGCCCTAGGGGCGCGGCGGCGGCAGGTGTTGATCCTGTTCCTGCTGGATGCCGTCACCCTGGCCGGCGTGGGCGGCCTGATCGGCCTGGGGCTGGGGATCGGCTTGGCGCTGCTGGCGGGCGCCCTGCTCCCGGCCCTGCCCGTCAGCATCTCTTGGTTCTACGCGACCATGGCGGAGGTCATCGCCCTGCTCGTGGGACTGGCCTCCGGTGTTGCCCCCGCCATGCATGCGGCTCGCCTCGATCCGGTGGAGGCACTGCGGGCGGAGTGAGCCCTGACTTTCTATTTCACCTCGAAATCGAAATAGGTCCGGGGGAAGGGTTCGTTCCGCAAAGTGAAGTGCCACCATTCCATGCGGTAGGGCTTGAAGCCGTGTTTCATCATCATTTGCCGCAACAGGTGCCGGTTTGCCTTCTGCTGCGGGCTGATCTTGCCCCAATCGGTCCAAGAGACGGGACCAAAGAAATCGAACGGAGAGCCCATGTCCAGCTCCGCCCCCGTATGCAGGTCGATGAGGGTCAGATCGACCGTACTGCCTCGGGTGTGGCTGGATCGCCTTGCGATGTAACCTTCCCGGAACAGGTCCCGCTTTTCGAGTCCGGGGTAGTAGAGCGTTTTGGTGCGCTTGTCGCGGGGATCGCTGGCCCAGCGGAAAAAGTGACGGACACCACGTTTAGGGCGATAGGCGTCGAATATCCTTAATCCCAGGGAGCGAATGACCAGCTCCGCCTGAACCCTGGCGAGGACCCGAGCCGCCTCTTCGGTAAGAATGGCGTCGGGACCGGCGTAGCCGTCGATCCGGGCGCCAACGAAATTGTTGCTGCCGGAATAGCGCAAATCGACGGAGATGGCCGGAATGATTTCTCTGACATAGACGAACCCACGGGGGAGATTCGCCGCCGTCACGGGGCTTGTCTGAAGGCAAAGGGTCATGAGGAAGGTCAGGATTACGAATCTCAAGCGATTATGCACCAAGGGCTCCATTAGGAGGCAGGGAGATTCCAGCCAGAATTCTCAACAGTTGACTTTAGTTGAAAGAATGTGTTGACCCCTGTCAATAATTTTACGATCCTTGTCCTTGCTATTCATGCACCGCCTTTTAGACTACACGAGTGTTTGCGTTAAGTATCTTACCCCTGGGTTGAAGGAGCCGGCATCCCGAGTCGCAAATGAGCGGACCACCCGCAGGAATCGCGTCCACCCTTAAGCAGTAACCAGTGAGGGAAAGAATGAAGTATCAGAACCCCGAGTTCGTGATCGCCAATGCCCACCATCTCCGCCTGAAGACGCGGATATTCCTTTATGTTGTCGCTATTCTCTCCTTCGGTGGCATTTACAGCGGCTACAACTGGTACGAGACCCAGCGGGAGAACAGTCGTCTCGATGCCCAGATCGCCGGGCTCAATCAGTCCTACAACGAACGCATCACCAGCCTTTCCGGCCTTATCGATATCTTCGAAGGCGAATTCCTCAAAAAAGGCGCCAACATCTCAGGCCTGGAGCGGGGCAAAATCGACGAATACCGGGATAAGCTGAGGGCATACAAGCGCCGGATGGAAATCGAGCAGATCGCCGACAAGATCCGCCTGCTGGCCAGCCATGTCGAAACCGAATACGCCATGGAGATCGCCGACTCCATTCACAAATGGGCAACGCCTTACGGCAACGACCCCGATATGCTGGTGGCACTTGCCTATGTCGAATCCAGCTTCAAGCCGTCACAGGTCTCCAACAAGGGGGCCTTGGGACTCACGCAGGTCATGCCGGCATGGGTCAATTGCGAGAACCCCAAAAAGATCTGTCACGAGTTAAGCTTCGTCCAGAGCGCAGATGACTTGGCCAATGATGTGGACAAGAATATCCGCGCAGGCTCGGCTATTCTGAAGTTCATGCTCCAGCAGTCGAAGGGCAAGTGGGACCACGCCCTGGCCTCCTATAACCTGGGCTGGAACAAGGTTGGTTCCGAGGTCGAGGCGGGCAACGACCTCGATTACATCTACGCCAAGAAGGTCCTGCGGGTCTACACACGTCTGAAACAGATCGAACTGCACCAGACGGCAGCGGCTGAAGAGCGTCCATCTGCTTGATTTGAGAATTGCCGGGGCATAATTCGGCCATTTTTTGGACAGGATTTACAGGATTATTTCCCCATATAAGCTGTCAATCCTGTCCATCTCCCCGGTCGCGAATAGATTGAACGATCTGGGTGGTCGAAACACCATCGACATAAGTCAACGCCAGCACCTGTCCACCTGCCTCGCGGACACAGGCAGCCCCAGGAATCCTGTCTGGATCATTGTCGCCACCCTTGACCAGGAAATCCGGCTTGAGCCGACAGATCAACCGTTCCGGGGTCTCTTCCGCGAAGGGGACCACCCAATCGACACAGCCCAGGGCCGCCAGCACCCGCATTCGCTGGACCAGGGTATTCACCGGCCGGTCATCACCCTTGAGGGCACGCACGGTCTCATCCGCATTGACCGCCACCACTAGCCGGTCGCCCAGCTTGCCCGCCTCTTCCAAATAGGTCACATGGCCCGCGTGCAGGATATCGAAACAGCCGTTGGTGAGAACGATGGTTTCTCCCCGCGCTCTGGCCGCGGCCAGGGCAGAGACCAGACTCTCCTCGCCGATGATGCCATGACCGGCCGCCTGCTCGTCATGCAGAGCCAGGTATAGCTCGTCTCCGCTCACCGTGGCCGTTCCCAGCTTGCCTACCGCCACCCCAGCGGCGGCGTTGGCCATGAGAGTCGCTGCCTCCAGGGAGATGCCGGTAGCAAGACCGGAGGCAAGGGTAGCGATGACGGTGTCACCGGCGCCCGTCACATCGAAGACCTCGCGGGCGCGGGTCGGCATATGGCGCGCCTGCCGCCCCTTCTCCAGCAGGGTCATGCCCTGCTCCCCGCGCGTGATCAGCAGGGCGTCAAGGCCCTGCTCGGCAATCATGAGTTCGCCGCGAACCGCCAGCTCATCTTCGGCCTCGCAAACGCCAGCGACCGCCTCGAACTCGTGCAGGTTGGGGGTGATCAGGGTGGCCCCCGCGTATTTGCCGAAATCCATCCCCTTGGGATCGACCAGCACCGGCTTGCCAGCGTTTCGGGCGGCCCGGATGAAGGCCTGCGGGTGACGCAGGGTCCCCTTGCCGTAGTCGGAAAGGACCACAACATCGACGGTTGGCAACAATCGGGAGAATCCCTCCAGCAGGGAAGCCGGGTCAAAGCCCGGAAAACCATCCTCGAAATCAAGGCGGATCAATTGCTGGTGGCGGCTGATGATGCGGAGCTTGGTGATGGTTGGAAAGGATGCCATCCGCTCGAAACGGCAATCCACGCCACTCCCTTGCAGGCGAGCGGCCAGAACCCTGGCCATTTCGTCATCCCCGGTCAGACCCATCAGCAGGCAATGCCCACCCAGCGCCCTGATATTGAGCGCCACGTTGGCCGCGCCGCCCGGCCGAAACTCCTCCTGCTCGACCCGCACCACGGGCACAGGGGCCTCAGGCGAGATCCTGGAGGCCGGTCCGTGCCAGTAACGGTCCATCATGACATCGCCGAGCACCAGGACCCGGCCGGTTGAGAAATCAGGAAGTTCTTTCATGGGGCGTCGTCGTTAACGTGAAAATACGTGCTGAAAGCACACCATTGCTTTTCGGGATAAATCGGCGCTCATTTTCGCACGGGGAACCGCCCAGCAGGAATTATCCGAGGCTCAGCGCTGGCAGTGAGGGCAATGAAAGGTGGATCGCTGTCCCAGACGGCTCTCGCGGATGGGTTCTCCGCATTGGGTACAAGGCAGACCGGCGCGGCCATAGACCTTGAGCTGCTGGGCGAAGTAGCCGGGACGGCCGTCTTCGCGGATGAAGTCGCGCAGACTTGTACCTCCCTGTTCGATGGATCGGAGCAGTACCCCCTTGACGGCCTCGGCCAAAAACCTGTAGCGCTCCCGCTCGATCTCCCCCACCGCGCGGGCCGGGTGGATGCCGGCCATGAAGAGAGACTCGTTGGCATAGATGTTACCGACACCCGCCAGAATGCGGCTGTCCATCAGAAACTGCTTCACAGCAGAGCGGCGGCCCTTGGCGCGTTGGTGCAGGTAATCCCCGTTGAAGGACTCCTCCAGGGGCTCAGGACCCAGGCCCTTCAGCAGGGGGTGGACCAGAGGATCTGCCTCGGTCCAAATCAGGGCGCCGAAGCGCCTCGGATCGCGAAACCGCAGAACCTGCCCATCGATGCGGATATCAACGTGGTCATGGGGACCCGGCGGGGCCTGGGCGGGAAGGACGCGTAGGCTGCCGGACATACCCAGATGGAGGATCAACGTCCCGCCATCGGTTCGCAGCAGCAAGTATTTGGCGCGGCGCTCTACCGCCAGGATGCGCCGGCCCTGGAGGTGGCGGGGCAGATCGGCCGGTATGGGCCAGCGGAGCCGGTGGTCGCGGATAATCACCTGTTCGATGATTCGGCCGGTGAGGTGGGGCGCGATACCGCACCGGGTGGTTTCGACCTCGGGCAGTTCGGGCATCAGCCTATCAGTCGGCGGCAGGCGTGGGCGCGGGGCTTGTGCCGGGAATGGCTGTCTCGGGCTTGCCGCTTCCCGGCGGACTCAGGAGATCAGAGCCGCCAGGCAAAAGGTAGCCGATCTTGAGATCGGGCTCGATCAGCCAAATCTGCCCTTCCCGCTTCTGAATCAGGAAGCGGTCGATCCGGTCGCCCTCTAGCGTCAGGGCAACCTCCTCACCACCCTCGACCTTGTCGATGGCGACGATTTGCAGCGATTGGGCGCGGAGCCAATCCTGCACCCGCTGATTCAGATCGTCCGGGCTGAGGCTGGGGTCAGCAGGTTCCATGGCCCAGCCCATGCCGGTCTTATAGAGGCGGTATTGGGGAACCTTGATCTCCTTGAGCCGGGTGCCCTCCGGCAGCAGGCTGGGGCTCAGGAGTTGTTCCGGCAGGGCGCCGAGATGGTGGTAGAACCGATCGATGACCAGGTTCAACCGGCCACCATGCTCGACATAGCGCTGATTGTTTACCGGATTGCTCGCGCCGAACAGGAAGCTGTCGTTGTCCACCTGGAGCCGGATCGGCTTGTCGAGGCCGAACTGGGCCAGGTTCTCCTTCGGCAGGGGAAAGCTGCCGATGATGGGGGCCTCCACCACCCGCGCCAGGGCGGTGAGGCGTATTCGATTGGCCGGCAAATCGTAGGGGCGAAGCATATGCCAGCCCCCGCCCCGTTGCCCGAACTCAAGCACCCTGCCGTCGGGGTGCTCGATGCGAAGGCTTTGCACCCCGTCGGGCGAACGGCCAGTCAGCCGGTCCAGCCTTTCAGGCTCCTTGCCGGGCTCAAGCCAGGCGAAAAGCCCCAGGGCGGCGACCACCAGAAGCAAAAGGAGATTGATCAGCAGCTTGCGATTCATAGGCTGGGTCAGCGGTTGCGGCGGCGCCACCAGATGAGGAAACCGGCGCCGAACAGGGCCAGCGGCAGGACGATCAGGAAGCTGAGGGCAAGGATCGCCCCAGCAGCCTGAGAGGCCTCAAAGCTGAGGTCGGGCGAGGTCTTGGCCGGGATGTCGAGCAGCCGTTCGTCGCCGCTCAGCCAGCGGATCAGATTGACGCCCAGGTTCAGGTTGCCGCCGTTGCCGAGGAAGGCATTGGAGAGAAAATCTCCATCCCCCATCACTAGGACCCGCTGCCCCTTCTCCTTGACTTGGCGGTCGAAGAGATAGGCGATGGTCAGGGGTCCAGCCTTCTCGCCAACGTCAGCGTCGTGCTGGATCTGACCGCTGAGGGGGCCTGTCTCGTTCCAGGTACGCTCCAGGGTCTCAAGCAACGCAGAGCCATTCCACCCCTCCGGCACCTTCGCTTCCAGGCTGGCGGCATGGGGAAAGAGGCTGACCTGACTCAGGGAGCCCACGGCAGGATGGTCGGGATAGGCGGTAATCAGGGCGACTGCCGGGTCTTTTATTCCGAGGGCGTAAGCGTTTACATCGACGACGGTCCCCGGCAGGACCTTCAGCCCCAGCGCTTCGGCCAGGGGCTCCAGGCCGAAGAGGGGGCCGGGGTCGAGCAGCCAAAGCAGGTTGCCGCCCTGCTCCAGATATTTTTTGAGGATTCCAACCTCACCCGGCATGAGATCGGCACGGGGGCCGGGGATGATCAGCAGATTGATATTCGCAGGGATATCGGGGGTCTCGGCCAGGTTCAGGGGACGCACACGGTAGCCCTTATGCTCCAGCTCCTTGCCGAAGTCGCCCAGGTCGAAATTGGCCTGCCCCTCGACGGCACGCTCCCCGTGGCCGGCGAGAAAGCCGACCCAGCGCTCGCCCCCCAGGATCAGACGCTGGATAGCGTTGGTGATGGACTCCTCATTGAGGTCGGTGAGGGTCTCGCTACGGCCCTGGTACTCCAGCATCAACTCACCGGCGACGGTGATGCCGAGCTTGCGGGCCAGCTCCGGTTCCAGGTCGGGATTGATGAAGGAGAGCTCGATCTTGTCGCTGTAGCGCCGGTAACGTCCAATGAGTTCCCGGATAGGATCGCGCAGCAGGGCGTTTTCCGGGGCGAAGCACTTGATGCTGACCGGTCCCTCCAGCCGTTGCAGCAGACTGACGGAAGGCCCGGAAAGGCTATTGCGGCCGCCGGCGGTCCAGTCCCACTGGGTCTCGTAACGGGTGCCGAGCCAGCCGATCAGGCCGACGGCGGCGAAAAAGAGCAAATAAAAGGCGATATTGTTGATCCGGCGAGCGAGGACGCCATGGGGTTGGGGCATGGTTCAATCCTCCCTGCGCCGGTTATCCAACCGGCGGATGGTCAGCAGCAGAAAGGCCGCAATCAGCAGCAGGTAGTAGATCAGATCGCTGGTCCGGATCAGACCCCGCATCATGAACTCGTAGTGGGACTGGAGGGAGAGCCAGTTGAACAGCCGTCCGCTCTGCTCGCCGGTCTCGGCCGCCAGATTGATGATCCAGAAGAAAAGCAGCACGCCGTAGGTGCCTATGGCGGCGATGGCGGGCTGGGCGGTCAAGCTGGAGATGAAGAGCCCGACAGCGGCGAAGGAGGCTGTCGCCAGGAAAAGACCCAGAAGGGCAGCGGCCAGCTTGCCGAAATCGAGGCTGCCACCGATCAGGAGTGACAGCGGCATCAGCAGGGTCAGGCCGAGGGAGACGGCGATGAAACCCATGAAGCCGAGGTATTTGCCTAGCACGATCTGGGTCATGGAGACCGGCGCCGTCAGCAGCAGGCTGAAGGTGCCGTTGCGTAGCTCGTCGCTGATCAGACGCATGGTCAGCAGCGGCGTCAGCAGCATGAGGAAGGTAACGGCAGCACCGAAGAGGGGCGTGGCGATCAGGTCGGTCAGCCCCGGCGCGCCCTCCATGCCCGCGAGACGCGACTGCACTTGCAGGAAGGTATCGATCTGGGCCAGAAAGATCCAGGCCAGGATCAACTGAATGACCCCCAGCACGCTCCAGGCGAGGGGTGACAGAAAAAGGCTCTTCCATTCGCGGGAAGCGATCACGCCGATCATGCTACGGATTCTCTGGTGGTGAGTTCGACGAAAATCTGCTCCAGGGTGCGGCGTTGCGGAGTCAGCTCCCGCAGCCCCCAGCCGGCGGCCACCAGACGCCCGGCCAGGGCGCTGATCGCCGTATCGGGATAGGGGCGCAACTGGAAGCGGCCGTTGTCCAGCCGGTCCGCCTCCCGAATCCCCTCCAGGGAAACCAGATCGTCGAGGGAGGGTTCGCGGTCGAAGGCGACAAGAAGTATCTCGGCGGCCGACTCTTCGTCCGCCACCCTGGCGGAATAGACCGTCCTGCCCTTGTCGATGATCTGCACCCGGTTACAGAGGCTCTGCACCTCGGGAAGGATATGGGTGGAGAGGATGACGGCGTGCATCTCGCCCAGCTCGCGGATCAACTGGCGAATCTCGCGGATCTGGTTAGGGTCCAGCCCCACCGTCGGCTCGTCCAGCACCACCACCGTCGGGTTGTGGACGATGGCTTGGGCTATGCCCACCCGCTGCTGGTAGCCCTTGGAGAGATTGCCGATCAAGCGGTGGCCCACATCGGTCAGGCCGCAACGCTCCTTGGCGAGCAGCACCGCATCGCGCTGATGGTCCTTGGGAACGGCATTCAGCCGGGCAGCGAAGATTAGGAACTCGTCCACCGTCATCTCACGGTAGAGCGGCGGGGTCTCGGGGAGATAGCCGAGACTGCGCTTCGCCTCCAATGGCCGCTCCAGCAGATCCACCCCATTGATCTTCACCGTCCCGCCATGGGGGGCCAGGTTGCCGGTCAGCATGCGCATGGTGGTGGACTTACCCGCCCCGTTGGGGCCGAGAAAACCGAGGATATCGCCCCGAGCGAGCTCGATGTCGAGCCCGTCCACGGCAGAGCGGTGGCCATAGCGGCGCACCAGATTGACAGCTTGAATCAGGGTATCCATATGAGCGCACAAGATACGGGGCGAGGACCTTGGGTTCAAGCCCGGATATTTCACCTTCGTCGGACTATTATTGGCAGGATTAACAGGTTTGATTGTTCCAACGCGCCAGCCTGGAACGATGATTAATATGAGCGGGGAGAACCAGATGCGAATTGCGCGATTTCAAGACACCAAAGGGCAGGTTCATTACGGCATCGACCGGGGCAACCCCGAGCTGGAGGTCCTGGAGGGCGATCTCTATGCGGGCCTTAGACCCACGGGGCGGATCGCGGTCCAGGCGCAGCGGTTGGCACCCCTGGTCCCGGCGAATATCTTCTGCATCGGGCTCAACTACCGGGCGCACGCGGCGGAGACCGGGGCCAAGCTGCCGGAGAGTCCTGTGGTCTTCATGAAGCCCAGTTCCGCCCTGGCCGATCCCGATAGCGAGATCCGGCTTCCAGCCTGTTGCACCCGTGGACCCGAGGTGGATTACGAGGCGGAGCTGGCTGTGGTGATCGGCAAGGCGGCCCGCAATGTGGAACCGGGGCGGGCGCTGGAGCATGTGCTGGGCTACTGTTGCGCCAACGATGTCTCTGCCCGGCGCTGGCAGAAGCACGGGGGCGGCGGCCAGTGGGTGCGCGGCAAGAGTTTCGATACCTTCTGCCCCCTGGGACCAGTGTTGGTCACCCCGGCGGAGATTCCCGATCCCCAGGCCCTGCGCGTCCGTGCCTGGCTGAACGGCGAGGCCATGCAGGACGGCAACACAGCGGACATGATCTTCGGTGTGGCGGATCTCATCAGCTTCCTGAGCCAGGACACGACCCTTCTGCCCGGCACACTCATACTCACCGGCACCCCCGCCGGCGTCGGCTTCGCCCGGACGCCGCCGGTCTTCCTCGCCCCAGGGGACGAGATCGTGGTGGAGATCGAGGGTATCGGGCGGCTAAGCAACCAGGTGGCTCAGGGGTAGCTCTAACTCTATTCAACCCTCCCCCGAAGGGTGAGGGAGTCCAGCCCGCTGCCTGAATGCCGGCTTATCCCGCCGTGATTTGATCGGTCCCGGCGAAGAGCTGGTAGGCCGGGTTCGCCGTCTCCTCGGCAAAGGGGTATCCCATCTTTTCCAACAGCCCCTGGAGTTTCTCCTTGTCTTGGCCGGAGACCTGTATGCCCATCAACACCCTGCCGTAGGCCGAGCCATGGTTGCGGTAGTGGAACAGGCTGATGTTCCAGCTCCTGCCGAGGCGGGTGAGAAAATCGAACAGGGAGCCGGGGCGCTCGGGAAACTCGAAGCGGTAAAGCAGCTCATTCTTCAGCCCTGGGGCATGACCGCCGACCATGTAGCGGATATGGAGCTTCGCCACCTCGTTGTCGGTCATGTCGGTCACCGGGTAGCCGTGTTCGTTCAACCTGGCGATGAGGTCCTTGCGTTCCTCGTCCCCCGCGATTTCGATACCGGCGAAGACTTGGGCGTTGCGGCTGTCGGCGTAGCGGTAATTGAATTCGGTGATGCTGCGGCGGCCGAGCAGTTTGCAAAACTGGTGAAAGCTACCGGGACGCTCCGGGATCTCAACCGCCAGCAGGGCCTCCCGCTGCTCGCCCAGCTCCGCCCGCTCCGCTACATGGCGCAGGCGGTCGAAATTGATGTTGGCGCCACTCTCGATGGCGACCAGGCTTTTCCCCGAACAGCTCTCGCGCTGCACGTACTTCTTCAGACCAGCGACGGAGAGGGCGCCCGCAGGCTCGGCAATGGTGCGGGTATCCTCGAAGATGTCCTTGATGGCGGCGCAGATTTCATCGGTGCTGACCAGGATGACCTCATCCACGTAGAGCTTGGCCAGTTTGAAGGTCTCCACCCCCACCTGGCGCACGGCCACGCCATCGGCAAACAGGCCTACCTGTTGCAGCGAGACGCGCTTTCCCGCCGCGAGCGCGGCATGCATACAGGCGGCGTCCTCGGGCTCAACACCGACGATCTTCGTCTCGGGACGGACATACTTCACATAGGCGGCTACCCCGCCAATCAATCCACCGCCGCCGATGGGCACGAAGATCGCGTCGATGGGCGCCGGGTGCTGTCTCAGGATTTCGGCCGCGATGGTCCCCTGGCCGGCGATGACCTCGGGATCGTCGAAGGGGTGAATGAAGGTTTGGCCATGCTCCCCGGCCAGGGTCAACGCATGTTGATAGGCATCGTCGTAGGAGTCGCCGTGCAACACGGGCTTTCCTCCCAGCCGGCGCACGGAACGCACTTTGATGGGCGGCGTGGTCTTCGGCATGACGATGGTGGCCTTGATGCCGAGGAGATGTGCGGAGAGCGCCACGCCTTGGGCATGGTTGCCTGCCGATGCGGTAATCACCCCGCGCTCCCTCGCTTCCACCGGAATCTGGGTGATGCGGTTATAGGCGCCCCGGAGCTTAAAAGAGAACACGGGCTGCAAGTCTTCCCTTTTCAAATAGACCGTGTTCCCTGTCCTTTCCGACAGTTGCTTGGCCAGGTTGAGGGGGGTTTCCTTCGCCACGTCGTAAACGCGGGCGCGCAGGATTCGTTCGATGTAGTGACTGGGCATATGGCTTGAGCCGGGGTAGGTTATTCGGGGCCGCAGGCGGCAATCTGCGATTCTAGGATAATCCGTTGCTCCAATGACAGGCATTCACATCGCCGGTAAGATATCCCGGCCTTGTCGTACCCCTGTCCGTGGCCTATTCCAACCCTTTATCAGGAGCCGGGGCAGGGTAATGAATCTATATGTCGCGGAGCGGAAACATGAATCAAGACGAACTGAAAAAACAGGCGGCGGAGGCCGCGTTAGCCTATGTGGACGGCGGCATCATCGGTGTCGGCACCGGCTCCACCGTAAACCATTTCATCGACCTTTTGGCGGGCATCAAGGGTCGCATCGACGGGGCTGTCTCCAGTTCCGAGGCATCCACCAAGCGGCTGCGCTCCCACGGCATCGACGTGATCGACCTCAACAGCGCGGGGCCGCTCTCCCTCTATGTGGACGGCGCCGACGAATCCAATCACCAGCTCGAATTGATCAAGGGCGGCGGCGGCGCACTGACCCGCGAGAAGATCCTGGCCGCCGCCAGTAAAACCTTTGTCTGCATCGCCGACGAGTCGAAACTGGTGAGGATGCTGGGGAAATTCCCCCTGCCGGTTGAAGTCATCCCCATGGCGCGCAGCTATGTGGCGCGCGAGCTGGTAAAGCTGGGCGGCACCCCTGTCTGGCGCGAGAATCTGGTCAGCGACAACGGCAACGCGATCCTGGATGTCCATCACCTGGAGATCATGGAACCAATCAAGTTGGAGAACCGCATCAACCAGATCGCTGGTGTGGTAACCGTAGGCCTTTTCGCCAACCGCCCAGCGGACCTGTTGATCCTGGGTTCCGCACAGGGTCCCCGAATCATCGAGGCCTGATTGGCTGGCAGGTCAATCGCCGGCGATGGTCATCTGGTCGATGAGCCAGGAGCCGGTGCGGACACTGCCGGGGATGTCCGTATCATTGCCGACGGCGCTCAGACCCATGAAGATGTCGCGCAGATTGCCTGCGATGGTGATTTCCTCCACCGGATAGGCAATCTCACCCCCTTCGACCCAGAACCCGGCCGCGCCTCGGGAAAAATCACCCGTCACCCGGTTGACCCCCTGCCCCATCATCTCGGTGACGACCAGGCCTCTATCCATTTCCCGTACCAAGTCAGAGAGCCCACGCTCGCCCGATTCGATGGCGAGGTTGTGGACTCCTCCGGCGTTGGCGGTGGTTTGCATACCCAATTTGCGTGCTGAATAGCTATCGAGGACATAGCTCCGAAGAATGCCGTCGCTGACCAGATTCTTGGCCGAGGTGGCGACACCCTCGTTGTCGAAAGGGGAGCTGGAGAGGCCGCCGCGCAAGAGTGGATTCTCATGGATGCGCACGAAGGATGGAAATATCTGCCGGTCAAGCATGTCGAGGAGAAAGCTGGCACGGCGGTAAAGGGCGCCCCCGCGAATGGCGCCGACGAAGGTCCGTAACAGGCTGGGGGCGACATCGGCGCGGAAGATGACGGGGGCCGACTGCGTGGGGAGGCGGCGTGCCCCCAGGCGGGCAAGGGTCCTTTGCGCTGCCGTGACGCCGATCTCTTCGGCCGGAGTGAGCCTTGAGGGGTCCCGTGCCGTGCCGTACCAATAATCCCGTTGCATGCCGGAATCATCCCGTCCGATCAAGGCACAGCTCAAGGAGTGCCGGGACGAGGGATAGCCGCCGATGAAACCCTGGCTATTGCCATAGACATGGATGCCGGCAACCGTGTTCAACGAGGCACCTTCCGAGTTGTGAATGCGCGCATCGTACCCCCGGCCGGCTTCCTCACAGCGCATGGCCATTTCGGCAGCCGCTGCTGGGTCGATCGGCCAGGGGTGATAGAGGTCCAGGTCCGGGGGATCGACGGCCATGAGCCCGGCATCGGCAAGCCCTGAGTAGGGGTCGTCAGTGGTATAGCGGGCAATGTCGCAGGCGGCGCCGACGGTTTCACGGATCGCCTGGGGGCTAAGGTCGGAGGTGTTGGCGCTGCCCTTTCGCTTGCCGAAATAGACAGTGATGCCCAGATTGTTGTCGCGGGTATATTCGACGGTCTCCAACTCCCCGAGACGCACATTGACGGAGAGCCCGGCGTCCTGGGAGGCAGCAGCCTCGGCGGCATCGGCACCCAGGCGTCTGGCCTCCTTGAGAAGGTCCTCGACGACCTGTTGGATGAAGGCTTGCTGTTCCAGCATATTGGGGTCCAATACTTTGTTCTCGTAGGAATCGGGGGCCGTTTTCATCAGGCAGTGCCGCCCACGGTCAGTTGTTCGACCCGCAGGGTCGGCTGGCCGACGCCCACGGGCACGCTTTGTCCTTCCTTGCCGCACACGCCCACGCCCTTGTCGAGCTGAAGATCATTGCCCACCAGGGTGACGCGGGTAAGGACTTCCGGCCCGTTGCCGATCAGGGTGGCGCCCTTGACCGGACGGCCGATTTTGCCATTCTCGATTAAATAGGCCTCGCTGGCGGAGAAGACGAACTTGCCGGAGGTGATATCCACCTGCCCGCCGCCGAAGTTGACCGCGTAGAGCCCCTTGTCCACCGAGGCGATGATCTCGGCCGGATCGGTCTGCCCCGCCAGCATGTAGGTATTGGTCATGCGTGGCATGGGGAGGTGGGCATAGGATTCGCGGCGACCGTTACCGGTTGGGGCCACGCCCATCAGACGGGCGTTGAGCCGATCTTGCAGGTAGCCTTTCAATATGCCGTTTTCAATCAGTACGGTTCGCTGGGTGGGCGTCCCCTCGTCGTCGATGCTGAGGGAACCCCGGCGGCCGGGCATGGCCCCGTCGTCCACCACGGTGCAGAGTTCAGACGCCACCCGTTCCCCTATCCTCCCGGCAAAAGCGGAAGAGCCCTTGCGGTTGAAATCCCCTTCCAGGCCGTGGCCCACCGCCTCGTGCAGCAGGACGCCCGGCCAGCCCGGCCCCAGCACGACGGTCATGGTCCCCGCCGGGGCAGGTACGGCATCGAGGTTGACCAAGGCCTGGTGAACGGCCTCACGCGCAAATTCCAGACACCGGTCCCCGTCGAGCAGGAACGGCAACAGATCCCTGGCCCCGCCGCCACTTCCACCCTGCTCTCGCCGCCCGTTGTGCTCGGCGATGACGCTGACGTTGAGCCGCACCAGCGGCCGGATATCGGCGCTCAGGCAACCATCGCCGGCAGCGATCAGGACCACTTCGTGGGCGGCGACCAGGCTGACCATGACCTGGGTAACGCGCGGGTCTTGTTTGCGGGCCTCGGCATCAACCCGGCGCAGGATGTCGATCTTGGTCTCCCTTTCCAGGGAGCGGAGGGGGTCATCGAAGGTATAGAGCGGGGCCGTCCGGGCGGCGGCCTTGACGGCGATATGCCTTCCCTGTCCAGCGCGAACGATGCTGCTGGCCGCCCTGGCGGCCTCCATGAGATGCCGGCGGTCGATGTCGTCGGAGTAGGCGAATCCCGTCTTTTCGCCACTGACGGCGCGCAGGCCCACGCCTTTCTCGATGCTGAAGGCGCCCTCCTTGACGATGCCATCCTCCAGCGCCCATGACTCCAAGCGGCTGTGCTGGAAATAGATGTCCGCAAGATCGACATCCGGCATGCTGAGCAGGCTCAAAGCCTGCTCGATATCGGTTTCGCTGAGTCCGTGGGGCGAGAGGATGAGATCACGGGCAATAGCCAGGGTATCGGTCATGGGTTGTGATTACTGTTTGAATGGTTAGCGATTGATGCCGCATTCCAGGAAACGGTGTTCCAGGACTGGAAAGGTGCGGCGGGTGGTCGCCAGGAAATCCAGATCGATCCCGGCGGTGATGACAGCGGCGCCGGTGGGGGCCTTCGCCAATACGGCACCCCAGGGGTCGATAATCATGCTGTGGCCGTAGGTCTCGCGTCCGCTGATATGGAAGCCGCCCTGCGCCGCAGCAACGACATAGGCGAGATTCTCGATGGCGCGCGCCCTCAACAGAACCTCCCAGTGGGCCTTGCCCGTCAGGGCCGTAAAGGCGGCAGGCAGGCAGAAGATGTCGATTTTCTTGTCGATCAGGTTACGAAAAAGCTCAGGAAAGCGGAGATCGTAGCAGATGGCGAGGCCAAGGCGGCCAAAGGGGGTATCGAGGCTGACAACTTGCCTGCCCGGCTCGATAGCGGATGACTCCTGGTATTTCTCATCGGTCTGTGGGAGGGAGACATCGAACAGGTGAATCTTGTCGTAGCGGGCAACCCGCTGCCCCTTATCGTCATAGACCAGACAGGAGGCATTCACCTTCTCGGTTCTTTCCGATTTGATGGGGATGGCGCCTCCCACCAGCCAGAGCCCATAACGCTTGGCCATCTGACTGAGAAAACCCTGAAGAGGACCCTCCCCTTCCTGTTCGGCGATGGTCCAGAGTTCCTTGTCCGTCTTGCCCATGAAGGCGAAATTTTCCGGCAGCACTGCCAGGCGGGCGCCAGCTTCCGCAGCCTCCGCCAGCAGCTTTTGCGCCTCAAGCAGATTGGCGTCGACGTTAGGGCTGCTGGCCATCTGGATGGCCGCTACTCTGCTTTTCAAATGTTTCATGTGGTTAGCCTAATAGTAGTGCGGGCAGGTTATAACACTATTCAACAGGGGCTGTCCGCTTACTGGTTATGGATATTGAAGCCCTTCGGCTTGGTTGTCATGTCACCCGCCTCAACCTCGCCACCATTGCCGGCGCGGTTGGTTCTCCGCAGGGTCGATTCAATTTTGGGGTTGTCCCAGGGACCCGAGACCTGGTACTGGGTGGTGCTTACCTTGTTGAGTTCCTTGCCGATGATTTTGTTGGTCACGAACAGCGCGGCGCCGATGACCGGTCCTCCGGCAATGGCGCCGGCCGTGGCCAGGGTGCCGGTGAGGTCGGGCGTGACCGTGACTTGCTGGTCGAAATCCTTTGAGATCAGCCCCGTCTTGCCGGAAATATTGATGACCCCGGTGGGGCCCTCGATCAGCAGATTGTGGGTATAGGCATCGCCGTTATCCAGACTGAACCGCCCTTCGATGCGGTCAAAGCTCAGCCCTTTCCCGAAAAAGTCGCTGAAATCCAGGGTCAGGCGCCGTTGCAGGGCGCCCAGGTTGAGCAGGCCGAATACGCGGCCGACGCCGGGTTCCATGTCGGCAAAGCTGCCTTTTCTCAACCGCAGATCCAATTCGCCGTCCAATTGCAGATTCTTTACATCCCTGGGGTCTCCGGGCCAAGTCAGCGAGCCTTCGATGCGACCAGGGGCCTTCCTTATGTTGGCGGTAAAGGCAAAGGCCTCCAGCAGCCTGCCGAGGTCCTGGGTTTCCATCAGGAACCGGGCGGAGGAACCGGGATACAGCTTTCCGTACAGCCAATTCCCCGTTGCGTTCAGGTTGAACCAGGCGGAGGCGACCTTGAGCTGGTCGAAGTAAAGACCATCCTCCCGTTTGTTGGCCCTGAACAGAAGGCTTCCCAGGTCCTGGCCATTGAAGATCAGGTGTTTGCTGTCCACATAAAAGGAAGGGAGACTGCGCGGATCGAACTTGTTGGGTTGATCCCCCCGATCCGGCTTACCTTTGTCGGAATTGAAAACAAGCTGATCCAGATCGAGGCGGATAACCCCGTTTTTCAAATCCGAGGGCAACTCGACCAGCCCCTTAAACAGGGGGCTTTCGACCACTCCCCGCCAGCCTTCCTCTGCGGGGCCTCCCTTGAGCCGAATCTGGTCAAAGGCCAGATCCTTATATTCGAAGCGGCCGAAGTTGACATCCACCTCGCGCATCTTGAAGCCCGTCGCCCCCTGGGTTCCGTTCTTTTGCTGAGATGGCGGAAGCATTTCGATCCAAGGGTCGAGCTTGAAGTGGGAAAGCTGCCCACTGATGTAGAGGCCCTCTTGATCGGGCTGGCGTGCCGGTTCACCCCCGAAACTGATCCCGGCGCGATCTATCTCCCTTTTCCCCTGGCCTGATTTGGACATGATCAAAATAGCGTCCGCGACCCCTTCCAGCCGGATACCCACCGGCATGACCTTGTTGGGCGGGGCGGGAGTCAGGTTGATGCGCAGGGGTTGATGGCTATTGTCCCTCTTGCCGATTGGTGGCGGCAGGTCGATGGAAACGCCATCCAGATTGGTGGTCAGACTCAGTTCCGTCGAGGTATTGGGGCCGCGGCTGGAATGGGGAAGATCAACCGTCAAATGCCAATTGGTAATGCCTTTAATGTGAGGAAAAGAGAGGCCCACATAGCGGTCCAGCAAGGTCTTTACGTCAAACCGGCCACGGGCATGGATCAGGGTGCGCCTTGGGCCTTCCTTCGGCGACTCCACATCCACCCTCAGATCGGACCCGAGCCCCGTGGCCTTGATGCCATCCGCCCAGACTTTGGTTTCGTCGAAATGGAGTTCACCGCTGGCGCCGGCGAGATCGACCTCCCACTTAGGCATCTTGAACCGGTTGTCGAGAAATCGGAGCGCACCGACGATCTTGGGATCGCTGTTGTCCTCGACGGCCAGCGGCTGGACGAGATGGAGCGACAGGCGGGCGTCCCCCTCGACCGCCATCTCGGAGACGATGGAACCGAACCGCGCGGACAGGGGGCTATCGGAGAGCACTCTCAGATCATCGGCCAGGGGACCTGAGACCACACCATCGAGCAGCAGCGGCGAGACCGGCTCCAGGCTGTCGATCCTGACCTCGGCCTTTTCCACCTTGCTGGCGTAGATATCGGCGTCATAGATCTTGCCGTCGAAGCTGTTATTGAGGAAGTGGAGTTCCGCGTCCATCCCCTCCAATCGCGGCCAGCCATCCTGATAATCGAAGATGGCATCTTCGACGCCGACCAGGGCCTCGAAACGCCCGGTGGGATTCTTGTCGAAGGGAAAATCCTGGATCGGGCCGTGGAAAAGGATCGTGCCCGAGCGAAGATTGCCGGCTACCAGCCCGCGATCCAACCGTTTGACAAGATTGGGATTCATAACGCCGGCGGGCAGGTACTGATGGAGATAGGCTACATCTCCGTTGCTCAGCTCGGTTTGCAGATTGAGCTGGGGTGAACCTGTCTCTGGGGCATACAAGGAAAATCGCGACCGGGTCATGAAATCCGGGGTGTTGATTTCAAGCGAATCGGATTGGATTCGAAGATCACGTCCCGTCCTGTTCCACTGGACGGACCCCTGCGCCCTCTTTAGCCGGAGAGGCTGACGAAAGAGTCCATCGGCAAAGTCGAGAAGGACATCGTTGCTATCGACGACCAGCTTGCCACTGGAGGGATTGGCTTGAAATCTGAGGGAAAGATTGCTGACCCCTGGGAATTCTTTCCCGGCCTTGACGCGCAGACGCTCGGTGCGGCCCGACAGCTCCCAGTGGGCAGGCTGCTTCGGCGCTTCCAGTGACACCTCCCCTTCCTTGCGCGGAGCGCCGCCCCCGTCGTTAAAGGTAAAACGGAGGTCATGCAGGTCTCCGGCGGGTTGCAATTGGCGCAAGGACTCCGCGATTCCCGGCTCACCATCCGCCCCTACAGGCGGGAAGAGCGTGGCGACCGAAAGGAAATCCTGCAAGCGCATGAAGCTGGCGCTGGTCTCCAGGCGGGTCAGGCGATTGGCGTCCTGCCAGACCTGAACGGTCATGGACGATTTGGGCCAGAGGGCGTCATTCCGCTTGAACTGCACGTCAACCAGCTCCATGCGCCAGCCGCCGTTACCGAGGCGCCAGCGGAATTGACCCTGAAGCTGGTTGAGGGCGTAGGCGTTCTCGACTTCGCCCTGTTTCCGGGTGATGGTGACGCCTTGTAGCGAGATGTCGCCCTCCAATCGTTGCAGGCGGCCATGGGTGATATTGCCCCAGACCTGAAACGCGGCGAGCCCGGAAACCTGTTTGAAATCCGGCGGGATGAAATGCTTCAGCAAGGCCTCCAGCGCCAGCGCCTCTCCGGCAAGATAGAAGTCGCTGTCCCAGTCACTCGTCTGGGTCGGATCGCCCCGGAGCCTTACCGCCGCCTTGACGTGATTGTTCGGCGCATCCCTGCGCCTCTCCCCTTCGGGGCTTGCGCGAAAATCTGCTCCAGGCAGATTTTTCGCGGTATATCCATCGACTTGCAATCCTGCCTCAAGCTTGAAATACCCCCCCTCTTGCCGGAGGTTGAGATTGAGGTTGTACAGCCGGAGCGGTTCGCTCGAACGGGGCGTTTCTAGCGTGATTTCAGAACTGATCAAGCCCACGCCGAGGGGTAATTCCTTCAGATCAAGCCCGTCTCCCGTCTCTCCGCCAAATTCCAGATCATTGATGCCCAGCAATCGAATACTGCCGTCTTCCTGGCGGCGCAGGCGCAAATGGGCATCAGCCAGGGAAAGCATGGCCGGGACCGGCCTTCCCTCGCGGAGGGAATCCCACAGGCTGAAATCAACGCGAATTTCGGACAGGCGCAAGGGCGTGGACTTACCCTGCTCCATGGAAAGCTCAACGTCCCGGAGAATCAATTGCGGGCCGAAACCGTACCAATGGCCCCTGATCGATCCCACGCCTACCTGACGGCCGATGGCCTGCTCCAGTGCGCTTTCAATCTCGGCGCGATAGCCGGCTGCCAGGGGAAGTACCAGGCGAGCCAAACCAATCCCTATTCCCATCACGACAACGGTGATGACGACAACGCGGTTGGTGATGGAGGCCAGGGAGCGAAGCATGGTGTTCAGACCAGAACGATGTCGAATTGTTCTTGGGTGTAGAGCGGCTCCGCCTGGAGTTTGATGGGTTTGCCGATGAACTCTTCCAGCTCAGCCAGGTGCTCGGACTCTTCGTCCAGCAGGCGATCCACAACCTCTTGGGAGGCGAGGACTAGGAGTTGTTCGATGTCGAATTGACGCGACTCGCGCAGCAACTCCCGGAAGATTTCGTAACAGGTGGTCTGCGGAGACTTCACCGAACCCCGTCCGCCACAACAGGCACAAGGAACGCAGAGGATATGTTCCAGCGACTCGCGCGTCCGCTTGCGCGTCATCTGAACCAGCCCGAGGGAAGAGACTTCCGAGACGTGGGTCTTGGCATGGTCCTCGGCGAGGCACTTCTCCATGGCCCTCAGCACTTGGCGCTTGTGGTCCTCGTCGGTCATGTCGATGAAATCGATGATGATGATCCCGCCCAGATTGCGCAGGCGGAGTTGGCGGCAAATGGTCTGGGCCGCCTCCAGATTGGTTTTGAAGATGGTCTCTTCCAAATTGCGATGGCCGACAAAGGCGCCGGTGTTGACATCTATGGTGGTCACGGCCTCGGTCTGATCAATCACCAAGTGGCCCCCGGACTTAAGCTCCACCTTGCGCTCCAGGGCTTTTTGAATCTCATCCTCGACCGCGTAGAGGTCAAAGATCGGCCGCTCGCCCGGATAATATTCAATCTTCGCCGTCATCTCGGGGATGAAGCGCTGGGAAAAATCGACCGCTTTCTGCCAGGTAGCGCGAGAATCGATGCGTATCTTTTCGACGTCGGGACCAACCAAGTCCCGCATGGCCCGAATCGCCAGGGGGAGATCCGCGTGGATCAGGGAACGGGGCCGGGCCTCGCCCATCCGCTCCCTGATCGATTGCCAGAGCCGCAAAAGAAACTTGATGTCGGCCTTCAGCGAATCCTCGCCGGCACCCTCGGCAGCGGTGCGGGCGATAAATCCCCCGCCGCCTTCCGGGGCACTGAGGTTCAATAGGTCGCGCAGGCGTTGGCGCTCATGGTCATCCTCGATCTTTTGCGAGACCCCCGCCCCCTTCAGAAAGGGCATGAAGACCAGGAAGCGCGAGGGAATGGAAAGATTGGTGGTCAGGCGTGCGCCCTTGGTGCCCAGGGGGTCCTTGACCACTTGGACGATCAGGCTGTCGCCATCGCTGATCAGCTCCTGGATGTTCTCCGAGCGGTTCTCTCCCGACTCTGCAATGATGTCGGAGGCATGGAGGAATGCCGCCTTGTCCAGCCCAATATCGATGAAAGCGGCCTGCATGCCGGGAAGGACGCGAGAGACCACGCCTTTGTAGATATTGCCCACCAGACCGCAGCGCCGGTTGCGCTCCACCAGAATTTCCTGCACGGAGCCGTTCTCAATCAGCGCGACGCGCGTCTCGGGCGGGGTGACATTGACCAGGATCTCTTCGCTCATTGGCTTCCAGTAATCATCCACAGACAAATAAGTGAATACTAACTTAGACCTACCCCATCCCAGGGATATTTTTCCCGCGCTAAAGCACCGGCAGGCCTGCCTCCCGCAGTAATTCAGCGGTTTCGAACAAGGGAAGTCCCATCACACCGGAATAGCTGCCCTCAAGGCGCTCGACAAAGGTGGCGGCCAGCCCCTGAATACCATACCCGCCCGCCTTGCCGGCAGGCTCGCCCGTGCGCCAGTATGCGCGAATCTCCGCCTCATCCAAGGGACGGAAGCAAACCAAGCTCTCGCTCATCCGCGCCCGCTCTCCTCTCCAGATCAGCGCCACGGCGCTCAAAACCTGATGACTGCGTCCCGAAAGGCAGCCCAGCATCCTCACCGCATCTTCTTCGTCGAGTGGCTTGCCCAGGATACGGCCATACACCACTACGTCGGTATCGGCCGCCAGCACCGGCAGATCGGCGCGAGACAGGCCCCGCATGGCCGCCCTGACCTTCTCCAACGCCATGCGCATCACGAACGCCTCGGCCGGCTCGCCCACCAAGGGGGTCTCGTCGATTTCGACATCGACTAGGGCGTGAGGAACTCGAATCTGGTTGAGAAGCTCGCGCCGCCGGGGAGAGCGTGAGGCAAGATAAATAAGGGGCGCAGTCACGATAGGGAAGGATTCGATGGATGGCCCCGAACTATACCAGCAGGCCCCGTTCGGAGGCAGTCCGCAGCAAAAAAAGCAACTCTGCGAGATCAGGCACGGTGATAGGGATGGTTCCGCAACAGGCTCCAGGCGCGGTAAATCTGCTCGGCCAGAATCACCCGCACCAGGGGATGAGGGAAGGTCATGGCCGACAGTGACCAGCGCAGATCCGCCACGGCAAGACAGCGATCGCAAAGGCCCTCCGGACCGCCCACCAGCAGAGCCACGTCCCGGCCCGAGCGCATCCAATCGCCCAGATGCGCGGATAGCTGCCCCGTGCTCCAAGGCTTGCCGATGACATCCAGAACCACCACCAGCGCGCCCTTGGGGATGGCGGCCAGCATCCGGCCCCCCTCCTCCCTGACGGCCCGGTGGATATCGGCACTTTTCCCGCGATGGCCGGGGGCGATCTCCACCAGGTTCAAGGCACACTCATTTGGAAGACGCTTGGCGTATTCCAAATAACCCTCGCCCACCCAGTGGGGCATCTTGTTGCCGATGGAGATTAAATGGAGCCTCATGGGGGGCCATTTTATGTCAAAGCCGCTCCTCAGCGTGACAAGTCACCACCAGAATTCGGGATAGCGCCGGACCTTAGAAAAGAGGTTTTGAGTCAGGAAGGCGCTGATGAAGAGCACACCGGCGCCTATCAGAATGGACGCCACGTAGGCGAATCCAAGCTGATGCACGGGGCCTTCGCCAATGACGGCGATCAGCGCCGTGGCCCCGCCGGGCGGGTGCAGTGTGCGGGAAAGCTGCATGGCGGCGATGGCGCTCGCGACAGCCATGGCGGGGGCTAAGATCGAGTATTCGTGCAATAGCAGATAACAGGAGACACCGATCAAGGCCGAGAGGGCATGACCGCCGAAAAGGTTGCGTGGTTGAGCAAAGGGGCTACCCGGCGCGGCGAACAGTAATACCGACGAAGCGCCGAAAGAACCGACGATGAGTAAGTAATCATTGCCGTTGAAATTCAGCGATGCCAGCCAGGCGATAAAACCCATACCCAGCAGGGAACCCAGCCAGGCACGGATGATGGCTTCGGCTGACGAGGCCTTGCTGGGGGAATGGTGTTTTTCGGGGGCGGCAAGCATCCGCGCATATTAGCGGACCGGGAAGGCGGGTGATTGACATTGCACAAGTCATTTCACGCGCTCTTTATGGGGATGCCTAATGCAATTTATTGGCCGGGAGCTTGCCGAGTGTGATGCGGATGGCAATGCCAGCATCGACGGTATAGATGTGATTCAGCAGCCATTCGCGCAGAAACTCTACGACCTCGACGCCCAATATGAGGGGATTGTGTATCAGCTCCCGCTTAAATCCATCCAGTTTGCGTTCGAAGGCCCTGTGCATGCGGGCGTGGGCCTCCAGCTCACGGTAGCCGTAGGCCTCCATCATTCTTTCTTCCGCCGTGAAATGGATTCGGCAATAGCGGTCCAGGGCGAACAGGGCCTTGCCGATCTCGATGGTTCCCATTTCGTTGTGAAGCGACTGGTGGAGCCGGCTTACCCAGTGCAGCAGGTGGCGGTGGTGTTCATCAATGATGTCTATACCCACCGAATAGCCGGGGTTCCAGGGTATGAGACTGCTGTCCGCGCCGGATGCGTCGAACGGCAGACGCTCGCGGGGATTGATGGTGTCGTCCTGGTATCGTGCGCGGATTTTCAGGATATCGGTGAGCGCATTGTCGAAGGCATCCACCAGGCTAGGATCGAAAAAGGCGCCGCGATGGTCGTGGATGTAATCGATGGCCTGCTCGACAGGCCAGCCGCGCTTGTAGGGGCGCTCCGAAATCAGGGCGTCGAACACATCGGAAACGGCGCAAATACGGGCAGCGATGGGTATCTCTTCACCGGAAAGACCATGCGGATAGCCCCTGCCATCCCATCTCTCGTGGTGACTGAGGGCGATATCCCGCGCCATGCGCATCAAGGAATCCCCGTTTTCCAAAAGCCGGGCGCCGATGACCGTGTGCTTTTTCATCCGTTCGAATTCGTCGTAGCTCAAGGGCGCCGGTTTCAACAATATATCGTCGGCAATGCCGATCTTGCCCAGGTCGTGCATAGGGGCGGCCTGCTCGATCAGCTCGCAGGTCGCCTGATCCAGGCCAGCCGCGTTGGCAATCAGCGCCGCGAATTTGCTCATGCGCAGGATGTGCATCCCGGTTTCGGCATCCCGGTATTCCGAAGCCAGGGCTAAACGGTGAATGGTGTCGGTGCGGGAGTGGTGCAGCTCCACCTGTTTCAGCTTGATTCTTTCCTCAGCCATGCGGCGCCCCACGACGCCAGCCAGGATGTCGGCCAGTTCCTTCATGACCTCTTGGTCGCCGTCGCCATGCACATGGCTGGGAGGCAGATAGACAACCAGGGTACCCAGCAAACGCGAGCCATCCTCCAGCGGCAGGCTGTATGCGCCACCCCAGTTCCCTTTCTCAAAACACTGATCGCATTGCTCCGAGCTGGGGGCGTAAAGGGGCTCCCGCCTCTTGGCGGCCAAACCGCACAATCCGCGTCCGAGCGGGATCTTGAAGCAGCTTTTACGTTGTTCCCGCGACAGATTGCGATGGGCGATCAGTGATAATTCGCCCTTGTTGTTGGCGAGAAAGATCGCTCCCTGCGATGTCTCTGAAAGACTGGGCGCGGACAGGATCTGATCCAGGGCGGCTTCCATCTGATCCTTGAAGCCGAAAGGAAGGAACGCGGTGCGGGCGAGGCCGAGCATGGCTTCTTTGCTTTGCTCCAGCTTAACCCGAACCTGTTCCGAGCGGGAACGTACCGATGCCTCGGCCTCCACGGCCTGCTCGGCGCGATACAGTTCCAACTGAACGCCATGGATATAGTTGCTGAGCGAAAGCTGCCGTTCGATACGCGCGTTCAGACTTTGCGGGGCGAAAGGCTTGGTGACGTAGTCAGCCGCGCCCAGACTGAAGCCCTGCGCTTCGTCATCCTCCTCTGACAGGGCGGTCAGAAATATGATGGGAATGTCCCTGGTTCTGGTGTCGGCCTTGAGGCGGCGGCATACCTCGTACCCGTCCATGCCGGGCATCATAATGTCCAGCAGAATGAGGTCCGGCCTGGGGTCCTGGCTCGCAAGATCAAGCGCCATTTTCCCGCTCTCGGCGGTAAGCAGTTGATACCTGTCTCTCAGTCGAGCCGAGAGAATAAGGATATTGTCCGGTCCATCGTCGACGATGAGCAGCTTTTTTTGTGGGGTTGGTGCTCGAATTTGCATTTCCATGCCCAGATTTTAACCTTTATTAAGAAATATCTCATAGCCTTGAGTGAAAATACTCGCGATGGAATACTCGAAAACAGGGCGCCCGAACAGAGACAAATGGGGATAGGATAGGACCTGCTTCGAAATCCGCCGAACCACGGTCGATTCCGAATCCTGCGGCCATTTGAAGGGTAAAAAAGGTCTTCATGGACTTGGGGGCTATCACTAACAGCAGTGGGTTAACGCATGCGCATTCATTATCTACAACACGTTTCGTTTGAGGGACTTGGCAGCATGGAGGACTTCCTAGTAGCAGGTGGTCACAGACTTACATGCAGCCGGCTTGACCTGAAGCAACCTTTGCCCGATCTCGACGGTTTTGACTGGCTCATCGTCATGGGCGGTCCCATGGGCGTATATGACGAAGACCAGTATCCATGGCTCAAGGAAGAGAAGGACTTTATCAGACGGGCCGTGGAAGACGGGAAGGTGGTGCTGGGGATCTGCCTCGGCGCTCAGCTCATAGCCGAGGTAATGGGGGCCAGGGTCGAAAAAAATGCTCACAGGGAAATTGGCTGGTTTCCGATAGAACCCTCGCTGGAGATATCCGGAACTATTTTGAATGGCCTATTTTCGCCCGGATTTGAAGTATTTCATTGGCATGGAGATACCTTCGGCATACCCGGCGGGGCAGTTCCTTTGGCGTCCAGCTCCGCCTGCAGGAACCAGGGGTTTATATTGGGCAATCGCGTCATTGGGTTGCAGTTTCACCTTGAAACCACTTCGTCGTCCGCTGCCGAATTGATCATGAACTGCCGCGATGAATTAGATGGCAGTGAGTATGTACAGCCGGAGCTGGAGATATTAAGTAATCCCGATAGATTTGATCGCATCAATAGGGTGATGTGCTCATTGTTGCAGAGATTGGAAGAGAAAAATCCGTGCCGGCAATGAAGCCCCTCTTGATTTCAGGATGGCTTTTTTTCGCATTGTCTTCGGAAGCCGATGAACTACCCGATCTTTCCTCAATGGAGCGGGCCGGAGAGGCGCTGATTTTGGATAAGCAACACCACCACGCCTTCGTCCACTATGCCGATGGCAACAAGGGCCATCTGGCACTGGAGCAGATCATCGGCTGGACGGATAGCAAGGCCGCTTGGGAAACGGTGGACTCGGTCCCCCTGCCCGATCTGAGCCATGAACAGATCCTTTCCTATGTGATGTGTGAACTGAATGGCAAGTTTGTCCCGGAGATCGCAGCCATCACCGAGCGAACCAAGGGAGCGGACCAGGGAAGGGTGGTGAAGGCGTGGCGCGCCGATCTGGATGCGGGCAAGATCATGGAGATCGCTACGGATGGAATCGTATGCGGTACCGAGAAATAGGATCTTTTGCCTTTTCGATCAAACCCTGACAAAGGCGCCGGTCCGCCCATCGAGGATGGGAGTCGGACGATGGAGGGTACCAAGAGGGCCGGATAGCAAGAAGTCAACTTCCGTGCCGAGCTGCTTACGAACATCGACCGCGCTCCGGGACGGCGCTCGGCCGCTGAGATTGGCACTGGTGGAGACCAGCGCAGTGCCAGCGGCTCGACACAAGGCCGAGGCAGTGGGGTGCGCGGTGACTCGCACAGCGATGGTCTCATGGTTTCCACAAACCCAGCCCGGCGCGGACGGACGAGCGGGCAACAGCCAAGTGAAAGGCCCCGGCCAGGAAGCCAGAACCGGCCGCATCGCCTCTTCGTCCAGGGGGACGACATACTCCCGCAACTGATCGAAATCGGCCGCAATCAGGATCAGCCCCTTGTTGATATCCCGCTTCTTGATAGCCAGGAGACGCAGGACCGCCGCCTCCAACCGCGGGTGGCAGCCGAGCCCGTAAACCCCCTCCGTGGGGTAGGCAACTATGCCGCCCGCCTTTATCCAGCGAGCGGCTTGCCGGAGGCGGAACTGACCCACTCTAGCGCAATGAGGCCTGAAGCTCCGCATCGGACGCCTTGACGCTTTCGGCATTGGCGACACGTTCCGCGCGGATGCGCCCAGCAAGTTCCGCATCGGCCAAGGCCAGGATCTGGGCGGCCAGATATCCCGCGTTTTTGGCGCCAGCACCACCCACGGCCACGGTGGCCACGGGGATGCCGCCCGGCATCTGCACGGTGGAGAGCAGGGAGTCCATCCCCTTGAGCGGCCCGGCGTCCAGCGGAATACCGATCACCGGCTTGAGGGTCAGGCCCGCCACGGTCCCCGCCAGATGGGCCGCCAAGCCGGCGGCGGCAATGAAGATTTGGCAGCCGCGCTGCTCGGCATCCTTTACATAGGCATGGGTGACGTCCGGCGTGCGGTGGGCGGAAGTGATCTTGACCTCGAAAGGGATTTCGAGGGACTTCAGGACTTCAAGGGTCTTTTCGATCACGGGCAAGTCGGATTTGGAGCCCATGAGCACGGCGACAAAAGCTTTGTTCATGTCAAACGTCCTCTGACGATTGTCGAGTAAAGACGGCGGAGCTTAATGGCGTTCCCTCGTCTTCTTCAAGAGATCAGCGAAAATTACTAAGGCGTCAAACGTCCTCTGACGCCTTAGGTCTCGTCGCCACCTGCGTCCTCGACAAAACCGCACTCCTTTTGAGGGCAGACTTTCTGGGCGCCGCTACGCTTGGTGACCTTGAGGGTAAGGATGGGCCATTCGCAGGAGGGGCACTTCTCGCTCAGGGGCTCGTTCCAGACCGCGTAGTCGCACGCCGGATAGGTGGAACAGGAGTAGAATATCTTACCCCGGCGCGACTTGCGCTTGAGCAGGCTACCCTTGCCGCACTGGGGGCAGGCAACACCGGTGTCGGCGGGCTTCTCCAGCGCCTCGATATGGCGGCATTGAGGATAGTTACCGCAACCGATGAACTTGCCGTAGCGTCCCTGCTTGATCAGCAGGGGCGAGCCGCAGTCGGGGCAGTTCCTCCCCTCGACGGTCTCCGGCTTCTCTGCTTCCGCCTTGTCGCCGCTCAGGTTCCGGGTGTAGGAGCAGGCCGGGTAGTCGGTGCAGCCGATGAAGCGGCCATGCTTGCCCAGGCGGATCGCCAGCGGCTTGCCGCAATCGGGGCAGGCCTCCTCAAGCATTTCCTGGGTGACATCGCTGCGCTTGACGTTTTCCTGGGTGTGATCAACCTGATCCTTGAAGGGCTGCCAGAATTTGTTCAATAACAGGCCCCACTCCTCCTCCCCGCGAGAGACGGCATCCAACTGGTCCTCCAGTTGGGCGGTGAAGTCGTAATCCACGTAGCGGGTGAAGTAATCGGTAAGGAAGCGGTTGACGATGCGACCGATGTCGGTCGGCTGGAAGCGCTTCTTGTCGAGGGTGACGTATTCCCGCTCCTGGAGGGTCGAGATGATGGCGGCATAGGTGGAGGGGCGGCCGATGCCGTACTCCTCCAGCGTCTTGACCAGGCTGGCCTCGGTGTAGCGCGGCGGCGGTTCGGTGAAATGCTGCTCGGGCCGGATCGCCTTGAGCGCGACCCGGTCGCCTTCTTTCAGGGGCGGGAGCATGCGTTCCTCTTCGTCGCCGCCCTTGGCGTCATCGACACTCTCCTGGTAGAGGACAATGAATCCGGGGTCGATCAGAGTCGAGCCGGTGGCGCGAAAGAGATTACCCTCGCCCGCGCTCAGATCGACCGTGACCGTGGAGAGGGTGGCGTGGAGCATCTGGCAAGCGAGGGTACGTTTCCAGATCAGCTCGTAGAGGCGGGACTGGTCGCTGCTCAGATGGGGCTTGACCTCCTCCGGGGTACGCCGGGCCGAGGTGGGGCGGATCGCCTCGTGGGCTTCCTGGGCGTTCTTGGCCTTGGTCTTGTAGTGCCGGACCTGCTCCGGCAGGGCCTGGGGGCCAAAGCGTTCGGCGATGAATTCACGGATTTCGGCCAGGGCCTCGTCAGCCAGGTGGACCGAATCGGTACGCATGTAGCTGATCAGGCCGACGGCACCGCCGCCGATATCGACGCCCTCGTAGAGCTGCTGCGCGGTACGCATGGTCCGCTGGGTGGTGAAGCCGAGCTTGCGGGAGGCCTCTTGCTGGAGGGTGGAGGTGGTGAAGGGAGGCGCCGGATTGCGCTTGCGCTGGCGTTTCTCGACTTTCTCGACCTGGAGTGACCCATTGGCGGCTGCCGTCAGCCGCTGCTCCACCGCTTCGGCCCTTTCCCTGCCGGTAATGCTGAACTGTTCGAGCTTGTCTCCCTCGAAGTGGGTCAGCTTAGCCTCGAAACCCTGTTGCTTCTGCTCCGCATCAGCAATGACCGTCCAGTATTCCCGCGTCTGAAAGGCCTCAATCTCCAGTTCTCGCTCCACGATCATGCGCAGGGCGGGACTCTGTACGCGACCAGCAGAGAGCCCACGTCGAATCTTGCGCCACAGCAGGGGCGAGAGGTTGAAGCCGACCAGATAGTCGAGGGCACGCCGCGTCTGCTGGGCGTTGACCAGATCCATGGAAAGCTCACGCGGGTGGGCAACAGCCTCCTGGATGGCCCGCTTGGTGATTTCGTGGAAGACGACGCGGTGGACCGGTTTGTCCTTGAGCAGACCACGGGCCTTAAGCAGCTCATAGAGATGCCAGGAGATGGCTTCGCCCTCGCGGTCGGGGTCAGTGGCCAGGTAGAGGGTATCGGACTTTTTCAATTCCTTGGCGATGGCCTGCACATGTTTGTCATTGCGCTCGATGACCTGGTACTTCATCTTGAAGTTGTCGCCGGGATCGACCGCGCCCTCCTTGGGCACCAAGTCGCGCACATGGCCGTAGGAGGCCATGACCTCAAAGTCCTTGCCGAGGTATTTTTTGATGGTTTTGGCCTTGGCCGGGGATTCGACGATAACCAGATTCATAGGCAAGCGGTATTCCTGAAATCAGCGCTTTTTAGTGAACGTGGTTGAGGCGGGGACTGTCAAGTCCTCCGGCCTCTCCCCTGACGGGGATATCAGTGCAGGTAGGCAAGCTCATCGCTGTAGACCAGATCTTCCATACGGGCGAAGGCCAGTTCCTGGCCGGGCTGGTTCATCAGCACCAGCAAGACGATCCATTTAAGCTCATCCTCGCCGACGAGACCGGTGTCAAGGGCCATGGCACGTTCGATGACCGTCTCCCGGCTGATCGGGTCAAGCATCTCGTTCTGCTCCAGGAACAACAGCAGCCCCCGGCAATCCTGATCGAGCCGCTGTTTCTCCTCATCGGTGTAGATGCGCATGGCGTTGAGCCTGGACGGCTTGGCGTTCGGCTCCATCTGCATCAGGGCCAATTCGTCGAGCCACTGTATGGCCTTTTCGACTACCACGTTGGGGAATCCCGCCATGGAGAGTTCTTCCATCAGGGTATTCTGGTCCGTGGGGGGCGGGGTCTCGCCATCCATATAGTTTTCGTAAAGGTATATCAGCACGTCCACCATGGTGTCGGTCATGCCCGGCTCTCTGCAAGAATTTGGGTATTAAAAGGGGCTTCTATTCCCGGCTTCGAGCCGATCACCGGATGCGGCAATAGAAACCACCTGGCGCGGATGATACATGACCTTCGAGTTCTAGCAAGAGAAGCATGGATGACACCTCTTCCACCTTTCTGCCACTCCGCTGCACCAATTCATCCACTGAGATGGGATCGAATCCCATGTCATCGAGCAGTTGACCATAGTCGCCGTCAACCTTCGGAGCCCCAACCCCCGCCCCTGCGCTAGGCATGGAATCATCAGCCACCATCAGTCCAAGCAGGGGCGCAAGCTCCTCGACGATATCTTGTGCCGACTCCACCAGCTTGGCGCCGTTGCGGATCAAGTCGTGGCAACCCCGCGCCATGGGATTGTGGATGGAACCAGGGATGGCAAACACCTCGCGTCCCTGCTCGGCGGCAAGGCGAGCAGTGATCAACGAGCCGCTGCGAAGGGCCGCCTCCACTACCAGCACACCTAAACTAAGCCCGCTGATGATGCGGTTCCTGCGAGGAAAATTGCCGGGGAGCGGTGGACTGCCGAGCGGCAGTTCACTGACCAGGGCGCCACCTGCATCGACGATGGCATGGGCCAGTTCGCGGTTATTGGCTGGATAAATACGATCGACGCCCGTCCCCATGACGGCAACGGTCTTACCGCCCTCCAACGCACCTCGATGGGCGGCCCCATCTATGCCATCGGCCAGGCCACTGGTGATGATGAGGCCACGCGCGGCCAGGTGTTTCGAAAACTCCCTGGCGGTCTTTTGCCCGCCCGGCGTGGGTCTGCGGCTGCCGACCATGGCCAGTTGGGGCAGGTGGAGCAGATCGGGATCGCCGCAGACATAGAGCATGGGCGGTGGATCGGGCAAGTCCCGCAATAACGGGGGGTAATCGCTGGAATACAGGGTGATGAGACGGTTGCCGGGCTGCTCCAGCCAAGCAATATCCCTATCCAGCACCGCTTGATCCGGCGACCGCAAGTAGGAAACGCTGTCCTGCCCGAGTCCGCATTCGGCCAGCCGACCGGGATCGGCGGCCAACAGGGTTTCAGGCGGGCCGACCCTCTCCAGCAATTGCAGCAACGTCCGCACCCCGATACCGGGGGCACGGTGCAGGATCAACCAAGAACGGGGATCGTCCATGACCTACGGGGCTCCACTGGCTTGCCCGGATTAATAAAGATCCGGGGTGCGGACCCGGTCCAGCACATGGATGGCATCGGTCGCCTTCAGCACCAGGGCGAAGCTGACCCGTGGAAAGACGCGGAAGATCATCAGGGTGCCGACGGGTTCGTCTGGCAGGGTTACTTTGCCGGCGGGATCGGGAATGACGTATTTCTCTACCTTGGGATACTCGCGTTCTGCATCGAAAAACTCGATCATCTGCCGCGAGCGGCGCTCCGGGGCCTCTTCGTCCACATAGTAGGGGTCGGAAACCGTCTTGCCCCGCTGGTCTATGCTCATGACATCGCCCTGCTCAAGCCCCTTGTTTTCGCCGCAGTCCAGGGCGACGACATTGTACTGGCCGATCTGGGTGACGCCATTGAGAACGCTGATGATGCTGCAATGCGGATTGCCGCTGGGCGGTTTGGGGGTAAATTGGGTGAGCGGCCGGTCTTCGCTCATGGGGACCAGGCGATCGCCCGCCAAAATCTCCAGGTCGCTCTGGACGACTTGCGCAGTGGCGGGGTCGTTGTGGCGCAGGGTAAGCGCCTCACCGACATACAACGCCTCCTGACCGAGAACGCGCCCGGAATCGGCATGTTTGTATAGCTTGCCGGGCCTGACGACATGGTACTTCGGCTCCGTTAAACTGCGCGCGGAGTCGCGTATGTAGATCTTCTGGCCGGTGCTTGCCACGATGTGTTCCTGGGCGAAGCCGAGCACATAGGGGGCTGTGTCTAGGCTGCCGGGGTCAACCACATAGGGTCTCGTGAGAAATGGCCTTATGGCATCCAGGGGAATCGTGGGTATGGGCTGCGTCAACTGCTCGATCCGCACCTTGGGCGAAAGCTTGATGGCGCTCCGGCCGTTCCGCTCCAGGGACAGTATCGGCTTGCCGTTGGCATCGAAGCTCAGGGCAATGCTATCGCCGGGGAAGATCAGATGGGGATCGGGGATCTGGGGGTTGTACTGCCAGACATCGGGCCAGCGCCAAGGGGCCTCCAGAAATCGGGCAGCGATGTCCCACAAAGTATCACCCGCCTGCACCACATAGCGGTCCGGATGATTGGGAGTGACGGCAATTTTGTCCCCCGCCTGGAGATTGAAAGACAAGAGCAGCCCCGCGAAAACCCCGGCCATTAAGCGGCTGAACTTGGACATGGCGATTCCTTTGGTGAAGAATTGATGTCAGTGTAGCCCAACATGCGCCTGTCTCAAAATACCAGGGCGCGTTCGTTGCCAATTACATCATAAGGTTAGCGTAAGAACCTACAGTTTTTTCGAAGAAATATTCTAAGGCCCGCGCAAATATGTCGAAACTTGAAATTCTCCGTTTTCCCGACCCCCGTCTGCGAACCAAGGCGAAACCTGTGATGGCGGTAGACGGGACGATCCGCAGCCTGGCGGAAGACATGCTCGAAACCATGTATGCCGCCCCCGGAATCGGCCTCGCGGCGACCCAGGTCAACGTGCATAGGCGGGTGATCGTGGTCGATGTCACTGAGGATCGCAGCGATCCCTTGGTGCTGATCAATCCCGAAGTGGCTGACAAACGCGGCGTTGAGACCATGGACGAGGGCTGCCTCTCCGTACCCGGCTTCTACGAGAGCGTCTCGCGCTCGGAGTGGGTCAGGGTGAAGGCGCTCGACCTGGAGGGCAATCCCTTCGAGCTGGAAACGGACGGGCTGAAGGCGGTTTGCATCCAGCATGAAATCGATCATCTGGAGGGCAAACTCTTTGTCGATTACCTCTCCAGCCTGAAACGGCAGCGCATCAGACGGAAGCTGGAAAAGGACTCTCCGGCGCGGAGCGAGGAGCCCTCTCGTCTCACCCATCACGAGCCGGTAATTTGACAGTGAGGGTCGCCTAGAAAGGGAAAGTGTCTCTGGAACGAGATAGAATCGAATCAATTCCGGCAACAAGCTTTAACACAAACCATGCGCATCATTTTTGCGGGAACGCCAGACTTCTCCGTACCGCCCTTGCAGGCCCTGCTGGGGAGCGAACATCAGGTCATCGCGGTCTACACCCAGCCTGACCGGCCCGCCGGCAGGGGGCGCAAGCTGACTCCCAGTCCCGTGAAGGAGCTGGCGCTGGCAACCTGCCTACCCGTTTACCAACCACTCAACTTCAAGGGCGAACCGGATCTGGCCGCCCTAGAATCCCTTGGCGCCGATCTCATGATCGTGGTTGCATACGGATTGCTCCTCCCCCAGCGCGTCCTTAATGCCCCGCGGCTTGGCTGCATCAATATCCACGCTTCCTTGCTGCCTCGCTGGCGCGGGGCAGCGCCGATTCAAAGAGCCATTGCCGCAGGTGACCGGGAGTCCGGCATCACCATCATGCAAATGGAGGCCGGGCTGGACACCGGGCCGATGCATCTGATCCGGCCCTGCCCCATCGATGAGCGGGAGACAGGGGAGACCCTGCACGACAAGCTCTCGGCACTGGGCGCACTGGCCTTGATGGAGTCCCTGCCCGCCATCGAAGCGGGGATATCCCAGCCTCAACCCCAGGACGGCGCCAGCGCCGTCTACGCCCACAAGCTCAAAAAGGAGGAATCCCTGATCGATTGGCGGCAACCGGCGGCCGGAATAGATCGCCTGGTGCGTGCATTCAATCCCTGGCCTGTGGCCCAAACCCCTTGTGGAGATTCCATGCTGAGGATCTGGGATGCAGTTCCGCTTCAGGCGGAGACGGCCCCTAGCCTGGCCGGTTCCGTCATCGCAGCGGGGTCGGCGGGGATCGACGTCGTTACGGGCCAGGGCCTATTGCGCATTACCCGGTTACAGATGCCGGGCAAGCGCGTCATGGATGCCGCCGATTTTCTGAACGCCCATGCGCTGGCGGGGGTAACTCTTGGCTGAGGGTAGCAAGCAGGGGGGTGTCGAGTCGCGCGTTTGCGCGGCGAGGGTCATAGACGCCGTCTACAGCGGACGGTCCCTGTCCGACGCCTTAGCCATGCCTTGCGTCCAGGGCTCCCATCAACCCTTCATCCAAGCGATCTGTTACGGGGTGTTCAGGGAATTCCCCCGCCATAAGCACCTGCTGGGACACCTGTTGAATAAGCCGCTCAAACCAGCCGACAGCGACATTGATGCGCTCGCCCAAGCGGCGCTCTACCAGATCGACTGCATGCGCGTGCCGCCCCATGCGGCCGTGAATGAGACGGTGCAGGCCGCGCGGCGGATGGGCAAGCCATGGGCAAGCAACCTGCTCAATGCCTTGCTGCGCCGCTATCTGCGGGAAAGTGAGGCGCTGAACGCCAGCTTGAATGGGGATGAAGAGGCCACCCTGCGCATGCCCGCCTGGCTGACCCAGAGGTTCCGCCAGGCCTGGCCCGATGGCTGGCGCGGCCTAGTCGAAGCCAGCGGCCGACAAGCCGGATTGACCCTGCGCGTCAACCGCATGAAGATCGACCCTAAGGCGTATCTTCAGCTTCTAGCGGAAAAGGAGATCCTGGCGCATCCCCACCCGCAATTGTCCGAGGCGCTCATGTTGGACAGGGCCCTGCCGGTGGAACTGTTGCCGGGATTTTCAGAGGGTCTGGTCTCCGTGCAGGATGCCGGCGCTCAATTGGCCGCAGTTCTTCTGGATGCGGCCAGGGGGGACCGGGTGCTGGATGCATGCGCCGCGCCGGGAGGCAAAAGCTGTCATCTACTGGAACGTGCCGGGGGCGAGTTGGACCTCTGGGCGGTGGACCTGGACGCCGTCCGCTTGCAGCGGATCAGGGAGAACCTGGAGCGGCTTGGCCTGACAGCCCATTGCAGCACCGGCGATGCCACAGAGCCCACCGGGGATTGGGGCCAAGGGACTTACCAGCGAATTTTGCTCGATGCCCCCTGTTCCGCCACCGGTGTGATCCGCCGCCATCCCGATATCAAGGTCTTGCGCAAACCTGGGGACCTGACGGCCCTGACGGATACCCAGCGGCGTTGCCTGGACGCCCTTTGGCCGCTGCTGGCGCCGGGGGGAATGCTTCTTTACGCGACCTGCTCCATTCTGCCGGAGGAGAACGAGTTACAGGTGGCCGGTTTCCTTGAGCGGCATCTGGACGCAAGGGAGCGGCCGATCGAGGCGGACTGGGGCCTGGCAAGGGCGTCCGGCCGACAGACCCTGCCGGGGGAGAATGGCATGGATGGCTTCTATTACGCCTGTCTGGAAAAGATCCCAGGATGATCAAGACAAAGGGCTCAGCTCGCGCCAGGGGAACGGTAGCCGCCAGGCTGTCACGCTGGATGTCCGCCCTGGTGCTGGCTGGCTTTGCGGGTTCCCTGCTGGCGGAGGGCATTGAGATCGAAAGCCTCTCCTCCCGCTTGCACAAGGGCGTTTACCTAGTGGATGCACAGATCCTCTACCAACCCTCCAAGACCATACTGGATGCGCTGGAGCACGGAGTCCCCCTGACCTTCGAAGTCAAGTTGGATGTTCGGCGCAAGGATGCCTGGATGTGGGAAAGGGCCGTCGCCCGGCACCGTTTGCGTTACAGCCTGCGCTACCACGCGCTGGTGTCCCGTTACGAGGTGTTCCTGCCGGATAAAAAGGTGTTGCGGTATGCCACCCTGGAGGCGGCGTTGCGCGCACTCGGCGGGTTGAGCGACCTGTCCCTCGTCGAATCCGCCTCGCTCGAATCGGACGAGGAATATGAACTGCATCTCGGGATTGAACTCGATATCGAATCCCTTCCAGTACCGCTAAGGCCCAGGGCCTACCTTTCGTCCGATTGGTCCCTCTCCTACGAGCACCGCCCGTGGCTTCTGATCCGCTGAGACCCTCGCGTAGCGGGTGGCCGATACTGGGGCTGCTGCTGGTTCTGCTACTCGTCCTTCATTTTTTGAGCCGCGCCGTGCAGGACGTGGAGGGATCGAGCCGATTCTTCGTCCCGCTGCTACTTTTCGCCATCGGCGGACTGATTCTGCTGGCCCTGCTGATTCTGATAAGCGGGATACGGCTGTGGCTGGAATACCGGCAAAAGAAGGTCGGTTCCCGCCTCACCCTGCGCATGGTGATTGTGTTCCTCCTGCTGTCGCTGCCGCCGGTGACGCTGGTTTACTACTACTCCTTGGAAACCATGTTGCGGGGGATCGAGCATTGGTTCGATGTCGATATCGATGGTGCTGTCGAAGACGCCTTGCGGCTCAGCCAGGTTTCGCTGGATCTGCATAAGCGGGAAAAGCTACGTCTAACCAATTATCTGATGATGGGGGTTCAAGACAGCTCGGAGACAGCGTTGGCCCTCAGCATCGACGAGCTGCGCGAGCGGTTCGAGGTGCGGGAGCTGGTGTTGACGGATCTGAATAATCGCGTCATCGCATCAAGCAGCGCCGACCCCGCCAATCTGGTACCCAGCCCGCCGCAGAATGACGCCGTGCGCCAAGTCAAGGAGGGGGAACCCTTTGTCGACCTTGTTCTTTCCGGCGAGGGTGGAATGCTGAGGGTGCGGGTAGTGGTGGCGGACCCCAAGGGCAGACCTTTCATCCTTCAGGCCCTCTACGAGACTCCCGAACAGATCAGCGCCATGACCGGAAAGGTTCAGGAATCCTTCCGGAGATACCGTGAACTAGCCTATCTGCGCGATTCGTTAAAGTTCAGTTTCGGCCTGACCCTGTTGCTGGTACTGCTTTATGCCTCTCTGGCCGCCATTTGGGCCGCCTTCTTCTCCGCCCGGCGGCTGGTAGCCCCGGTGACCCAGATCGCGGAAGGCACAAGGGCGGTGGCCGAGGGCCATTACGACAAGCAACTGCCTTTGCCGCGCGGCCGGGATGAGCTGACTTTTCTCGTATCATCCTTCAACTCCATGACGCGGAGCATCGCACTGGCCCGGGACATGACCGAACGAAGCCAGCAGGAAGTCGAAACCCAGCGTGCCTATTTGCAAACCGTGCTGGGGCGGCTGTCATCGGGGGTAATGGCCTTTGGTTCGAATCTCTGCCTACAAACGGCTAATCCGTCGGCCCGGCAGATTCTCGGCGTGGATCTCGACAGCATGCAGGGTAAGCCACTGTATCAACTGGGGATAGAGCACCCCGGCTTGCAGGATTTCGTCGATGCCATCGAGGAGCCCCTGGCGGAAAGTCATGGTGAATGGCGCAATGAAGTAACCCTGTTTACCGGCGAGGGGCGCAAGGTCTTGCTGTGCAGCGTCTCCCCCCTGGCGATGCCCTGGGATGAGGCGGCCGGTCACGTGCTGGTGTTCGACGATGTCACCGCCCTGCTACAGGCCCAAAGAAACGCCGCCTGGGGCGGGGTCGCCCAGCGCCTGGCTCACGAGATAAAGAACCCTCTAACGCCGATTCAGTTGTCGGCAGAACGGTTGCGCCACAAGCTCTTGGATAAGCTGGCCGATGAGGACCGGCAAATGCTCGACCGCGCCACCCGCACCATTGTGCAGCAGGTCGAGGCGATGAAAGAGATGGTCAACGCCTTCTCGGATTTTGCGCGATCCCCAAAGATGCAGGCGGAACCCATCGTATTCGATCCCTTCATCAACGACGCACTCGATCTCTACCGCGTGGCGGGTCAGGGTACGACCATCAAGATCAATCTGGCCGCCGGTCCGGCCAAAATTGAGGCCGACCCGGCCCGCCTGCGACAGGTAGTGGTGAATTTGGTGAAGAACGCCCTTGAAGCCCTAGAGTCCGTGCCCGAGGGATTCATTTTGGTGTCAACCCGTCTCGGCGAGGGTGAGGAAAGCAATTTCGTGGAGCTGGAGGTCCGGGACAATGGCCCCGGTTTTTCCAGCCCCGTGCTGGAACACCTGTTTGAACCCTATGTGACAACCAAGACCAAGGGCAGCGGCTTGGGCCTGGCTATCGTAAAAAAGATCGTTGAGGAACACGGCGGTATCGTTCGTGCGGAAAATTTGAATGGGTGCGGTGCCCATATCCTGATATATCTGCCCTTACTGGGCGTTTACGGCGAGACAGGGGAAGGGGAACAATCCGTGGAGATGGCGAGCAGATGAGTGGAGCCTACATTTTAGTAGTCGATGACGAACCGGATATCCGGGGACTGGTGCAGGAGATCCTCCAGGACGAGGGTTACCGCGTGGCCGTTGCCGAAAACGGTGAGCGCGCACGCCAGATCATGCGGGAGGGGCGTCCCGATCTGGTGTTCCTGGATATCTGGATGCCGGACGTGGACGGCATCACCCTGCTCAAGGAGTGGGGCGAAAGCGGGGATCTTCCCTGCCCCATCATCATGATGTCGGGGCATGGTACGGTGGAAACGGCAGTGGAGGCCACCCGTCTGGGCGCCTACGATTTTCTGGAAAAGCCCCTGTCGCTGGCCAAGCTGCTGTTGACCGTGGAGCGGGCCTTGGAGGCCGACCGATTGCAGCAGGAAAACATTGGCTTGCGCAGCCAGGCCTCGCAACCCGTGGAGCCGATCGGAAAGAGCGCCACCATGCATCGCCTGCGCGAGCAGGTGCGCCGTATCGCCGTTCACGATACCTGGGTATTGATCACCGGCGAACCCGGCAGCGGACGGGAGACCTTCGCCCGCTTTCTGCACACCCAGAGCCCCCGGCGAAGCAGCCCCTTCGTCAAGGTCGCCGTTTCCGCAATCCCTCGGGAAAACGCGGCGCGTGAGCTGTTCGGCAGCGAACAGGATGGACAGATCCGTTACGGCATCTTCGAACAGGCGAGGGGAGGAACCCTCTTTCTCGATGAAGTCGCCGACATGGATGTAGAGGCCCAGTCGCATCTCCTGGGCGCCCTGGAGAAGAATGCCTTCGTCCGCGTCGGCGGTAGCGAGCCGGTCCCCATCAACGCCCGGATCGTAGCCGCCACGCAAGTGAATCTCGCCGAGATGGTCAAGCAAGGCGAATTCCGCGAAGAGCTCTTTTTCCACCTCAACGTGGTACCCCTGCATGTCCCGCCCCTGCGTGAACATACCGAGGACATCTCCGACCTGCTGAGTTATTACGTGGACCACTTCTCCATCCACGAACGCCTCCCTTATCGCCATTTCGATGTGAGGGCGCAGAATTTTCTGCGGAACTACGGTTGGCCAGGGAATGTGCGTGAATTGAAGAATCTGGTGCAGCGGTTGATGATCCTGGGCACCGCCGAGGAAATTGGTTTGGATGATGTTCAGGGGGCCTTGGCTGTTTCATCCAGGGGGAGCCAAGGGAGCGGAGGTTCTCCATTGCCGCTGAACCTCGATCAGCCCTTGCGGCAGGCGCGGGAGGACTTCGAAAAGCTCTATCTCGAATATCAATTGGATAAATATAAGGGCAACGTCAGCAGGGTGGCCCAGGAGGTCGGTATGGAGCGGACCCATCTCTACCGGAAAATGCGCGCCGTCGGGATCGAGATCAAGGAACGCAAACCTTGATGATCTGGGCGCCGAAGACGGATCAGTTTTCCTCATGAAAAAGGGCAAGCGTCTCGGCGGCAATCTCACAGACTTCCGGGTCTTCGTCGTCGAGCAGTCCCTCGATCAAAGGTATAGAGGAAGGATCGCCACAGATGCCGAGATAGTGACAGACATCGGCCCGGACCTGGGAGTCCGGCGAAGTGGTCAGTTGCGCCAGGGGTGAAACCGCATACTCCAGGGCGGGATCTCCGGCCAGCTCCTCGATCAGGGCACCGATGCCGATGCGCACCGCCATGGGAACGCTCAAATCACCGAGCATAGGGGTCAGTTCCGTCATAATCGAAGGCGAAGGACGGACCCGCTGAATGGCCTCCTGAAGCCGGTGCTGTTCGATCAAATAGGCGATGTATGCCGCCTGACCACTGTTGCCGGCGGCATGCTCGACCCATTCCGCCAGATCGGAGAGACTATGAACTCCAGCGAGTTCGAATTCTCCGATACGGCACCAGGGAACACTGCGGACATCATGGCTCGCGGCAATCTCGGGCCGAAGACTGGTATTGACGATCTCCAGGCGTCCCAACTTGCCTTGTTTGACCAACTGGGACAGGTACTCGACCATGGCGGGACAATGGGAGCAACCGTTGGCGATGAGCAGGAGTGCTTCGGTTTTGCTGGGCATGAATGACGCCTATCGTTGAATACTACCGCCGATTATCGCACAAGCGTTTCATCGGCGAAGATTGGGCAATAAGTAAAGACAACGCCATGGCAAGGACTTAATAAAGCCGTCTTATGGGATCAGTTTATAAAACTGTTTGGCACAATCGCCCATTTGTCCTTATCTTTCCCACTCCCATATTATGCATGGATGGGCCTTTTGCGCCCATCCAAAGACAAGGACCTCGTATCTACCGTTCACGGGGCCTTGGGGGCCGTGTTTTACTTGAACGCCTCGACCGAGGCGCCGTTTCACTGCGAGTGATTTTAGGAGAACCGACTATGCCAACATTTGTGCGTACTGATAAGTGCGATGGCTGTAAGGGCCAGGACAAGACTGCGTGCATGTACATCTGCCCGCACGACCTGATGAAGCTGGACAAGGATGGCTCTGAGACCGGCCACGCCATGAAGTCTTACAATCAAGAGCCCGAGCAGTGCTGGGAATGCTATTCCTGCATCAAGATCTGCCCCCAGCAGGCGATCGAAGCCCGTCCCTATGCCGACATCGTCCCCTTGGGCGGCTCTGTGCAGCCCCTGCGCGGCACTGATTCCATCATGTGGACCATCAAGTTCCGCAACGGCACCATGAAGCGCTTCAAGTTCCCGATCCGCACCACCCCCGAAGGCTCCATCGATTGCTACGGAGGCAAGCCCGCTGCAGATATCGCCAAGATTGGCGCGTCTGGTTTCTTCAACCACAACGAGCAGAAAGGCTACCGCGCCGGCAATCCCGCCGAGCTGATTTGCAAGTAAGCCGTTTGCCGTCACTGCAAACCTATTTCTGAAATTTTAGAGGTAAGAATAATGGCTGGAGAATTTGGAAATCCCGAGGTAGTCCAGGAAGAAGTTGACATCCTCATCATCGGTGGTGGCATGGGCGCCTGCGGCACAGCTTACGAGCTCGGCCCCTGGCTCGACGCCGCCAAGAAGCAAGGCGTCGACATCAAGGTCAAGCTGGTCGACAAGGCCGCCCTCGACCGATCCGGCGCTGTTGCTCAGGGCCTGTCCGCTATCAACACCTACATCGGTCCCGAGCAGGACCCCGCTGATTATGCCCGCATGGTCTCCAACGACCTGATGGGTATCACCCGCGACGACCTGGCCTATGACTTGGGCCGTCACGTTGACGAATCCGTTCATTTGTTCGAAGAGTGGGGCCTGCCCATCTGGAAGACCGATGCCAACGGCGAACGTCATGACGGCGCCGCCGCCATCGGCGAAGGTCTGCCCAGCCTGAGAGAAGGTGGCAAGCCCGTCCGTTCCGGCAAGTGGCAGATCATGATCAACGGTGAATCCTATAAGTGGATCGTCGCCGAAGCCGCCAAGAAGGCGCTGGGCATGGATCGTATCCAGGAGCGCATCTTCATCGTCAAACTGGTCAACGACAAGAACGACAAGAACCGCGTCGCCGGTGCCGTCGGTTTCTCCGTCCGCGATCATCAGCTGTTCGTTTACAAGTTCAAGGCCTGCCTGCTGGTCGCCGGTGGCTGCGTCAACCTGTTCCGTCCCCGCTCCGTCGGTGAAGGCCAGGGCCGCGCCTGGTATCCCGTATGGAACGCCGGTTCCACCTACGCCATGGCTGCCGAAGCCGGCGCAGAACTGACCATGATGGAAAACCGCTTCGTGCCCGCCCGCTTCAAGGACGGTTACGGCCCGGTCGGCGCCTGGTTCCTCCTGTTCAAATCCCAGGCCACCAACGGCTTTGGTGAAATCTACATGGCCCGCAACAAGGAAATGTTGAACGACTATCCTCCCTACGGCCAGGCCGCCGTTCCCGCCTCCTGCCTGCGCAATCACCTGATGCTCAAGGAGATGAAGGAAGGCCGCGGTCCCATTTGGATGGATACCGTCACCGCTCTCGCCAAGCTGCGCGAGACCCTGTCTCCCCGCGAAGTGAAGCACCTGGAAGCAGAAGCTTGGGAAGACTTCCTCGACATGTGTATCGGCCAGTGCGGTATCTGGGCCGGCGAAAACATCGAACCGGACAAGAAAAAGTCCGAACTGATGCCCACCGAACCCTACCTGCTTGGCTCCCACTCCGGCTGCTGCGGTATCTGGGTATCCGGCCCCGAGGACGTTGGTGCTCCCACCTCCGAAGAGCATGCCGACAAGGGCAAGATCCCCGCTCACCTGCCCGAAGGCTGGAACTGGGGCTACCGTGGCATGACCACCGTCAAGGGTCTGTTCACCGCAGCAGACGGCGTTGGCGCCTCCGGCCACAAGTTCTCCTCCGGCTCCCATGCCGAAGGCCGTATGGCGGCCAAGTCTATGGTCAAGTTTGTCATGGACAACCAGGGCTGGAAGCCTGAGCTGGATACCGACGTGGACACCCTGATCGCCGAGATCTACCGTCCTGTCCGTAACTATCTGGAGTTCAAGGACTACTCCACCGCCATCGACGTGAATCCCAACTACATCACCCCCAAGATGTTGCAGTTCCGTCTCCAGAAGATCATGGACGAATATGTTGCCGGTGTGGCCACCTACTACACCACCAACAACATCATGCTGGATCTGGCTGAAGAGAAGCTGGGCATGCTGAAGGAAGATGCTCTCAAGATGCGCGCCAAGGACCTGCACGAGTTGTTGCGCGCATGGGAAAACTACCATCGCATCCTGACCGCCGAAGCTCACATGAAGCACATTCAGTTCCGTGAAGAATCCCGTTATCCGGGCTTCTACTACCGCATGGACAAGAACTTCGTGGATGAAGAAAACTGGAAGTGCTTTGTCAACTCCATCTATGACAAGAACACCAAGACTTGGAACGTGTTCAAGCGCGCCCATAAGGACCTGGTGGACAAGACCAAGCTGTTCAAGGCTGGTGCCCACTAATCCCATCGGGATATTGGACTAGAAGTCCGGGCGTCTTTGGCGCCCGGACTTTTTTTTGTCACCTCCAAATGCGAAATCAACCTCGTATAATTTCTTCCTGACTTGAATCACTTCAAATAGGCTAGGCAAATGAGCGGAAAGTTTGACATTCCATTTAAGAGCAAGGTCGTCCCGGCCATACTGGAAGAGGGCGCTAGGATCAAATTCCGGTGTCATAAGGAGATATCCTGCTTCAATGCCTGCTGCCGGAATGCCGATATCACCCTGACCCCCTATGACGTGATCCGTTTGAAACAGCGGCTTGGCACCAGTTCGGCCGAGGTGCTGAGGGAGCACAGCGTTCCCTTCGAAATGGATAATCACGGACTTCCTGGGATCAAAATGAAGACCACGGACAGCGGGGCCTGCCTCCTCATGCAAGAGGGAGAAGGCTGCACCGTCTACGAAGACCGGCCAACGGCCTGTCGTTACTACCCCGTCGCCATGCTGGCCATGAAACCCAGTGACGAGCCAACCGAGCGGCATGCGTACAGCCTGGTCAAAGAGGCCCACTGCAAGGGACATGACGAGGAGGTCGAACAGACCGTCGATGAATATCGCCGCGCCCAAGGCGTTGCCGATTACGACGAGATCAATAGGGATTTTTATCAACTTATTCTAAAGAAGAAATCCACTGGCCCTGCGGTTGGCCGTCCATCCGATACCAGCCTGCAACTCTTTTTCATGGCCTGTTACGACATCGACCGTTTCAAGAAATTTGCCTTGAGCGGCGCCTTCCGGGCCGCCTACAACCTGGATGCCTCGGTGTTCGAGCAAATCGAGACCGATGACGTTTTCGCGCTGCAATTCTCCATGGCCTTTCTCAAACAAGTCCTGTTCGGCGAGAAGACCATCGAGGAGCAAGAGGGCGCCTGGGAAAAGCGCGTGACCGAACGCAAAGAGATATGGGAGTTACGCCGCCAAGCGGAGATCGCCCGCGACGAGCAGAGGAACGAGGAGTTGATGCGGGAAGTGGAGTCCTAACCTCGAACCATCTGGTCCGTGACCAGCGGGAAAGGAGCGGGATAAATGCCATCCGGGCACTACCCTCCCCATTTGTATACCACTGGAGGCGCGCTGGACAGTGCCGACCTTCAGAGGGAGCTGGACCACCTGAGGTCACACCTGAAAGTGAATGGGGTTGGGAAAGGAAAAGTCCTGGCCCTGGTTACGGACTCGTCACGACTGACGGCACTATTGTTTTACGCCTGTTCGCGGCTGGGCGTAGCCCTCTTTCCCCTCGATCCCCTCATGACCAAGCCGCGCCGCCTGAGTCTGCTGCGACAGGCTGGAGCTGATTTCCTTATCCACCAGCCGGACGCTTTCCCCAGCTCCGGTTACCCGCGCATTTTGTCGCTTCCAGGAAAATCGAAAGCCTCACCTGCACGGGAAGCGGAGATAGCCTTGATCATTGCCACCAGCGGCTCCAGTGGCAGCCCGAAGGCCGTGATGCTGGCCCCGGACGCGCTGCTGGCCGGAGCCTCGGCGGCGAATGCCATCCTGGGATTCAGCGCCGGTGATTGCTGGCTGAACTGTCTCCCCCCATTCCATATCGGCGGCATGGCAATCCACTGCCGCGCAGCCCTTGCCGGGGCAGCGGTGGTCCTGCACCAGGGCTTCGATGCCGGGCGTCTCTGGCACGACCTGAAGCTCTTCCCGGTAACCCACCTTTCACTGGTTCCTGCCATGTTATCGCGGTTGCTTGATGTCGCCGATGGGCCGCCGCCTTCATGGCTGCGCGTAGTCCTGATCGGCGGAGACGCCCTTAATGAAGGCCTTGCCGCGTGTGCTCTTGCCGCCGGTTGGCCGCTATGGGTCAGCTACGGTATGAGCGAGACGGCCGCACTCGTCGCGGCGAGCCCAGCCACAAGGGAGCGGTTGTCGCCCCCCCTTGGCCTAATCGGTGGTATTCAATGCGAGGTGGTCGATGAATCTGGACAGAGTACCGATGGGATTGGCCGCATCAAGCTCCGGGGCAGGAGCCTGATGCTTGGCTATGCCAACCCCCTGGGCATGCCGGGGGATGGCCTGGACAGGAATGACTGGTTTCTTACCAGCGACCTCGGTCAGCTCGACAAGCAGGGCCTGCGCGTACTGGGGCGGGCCGACGGGATTCTGGTCAGCGGTGGGGAAAAGATACCGCCGGGGGTGGTGGAGGAGCGTTTGCTCGATTGCCCCGGCATAGGAGCCGCCTGCGTGTCCGGATTAACCGATACGGTCTGGGGGCAAAGGCTCTGTGTTTATTACGAAGGCCCCGCCACACCGGAAGAGGTCGAGGCCTGGTGCCGTGAACATATCCAGGGGGCGATGCGCCCCCGTTTGTTCCGGCAGGTGCAGCGGTTGCCTCTGCTGTCGAACGGTAAAATCGACCGCCAGGCCATCAGGCAATGGGCCGGAGACCAGGGCTGAGCCTCGCGTTTATGCACATGAGGTGTTTCCCGCCAGCCCTTCCAGCAGATCAAACCGTTCCAACCTGACGCGCTTGCCGCTCACAGTGACCGTTCCCTCTTTCTGCAAGCGGGAGAGTCCTCGCGTGACGGTTTCGCGGGATAGACCGAGATAGCTGGCGATGTCCGAGCGCGTCATGGTCAATCTGAATTCTGACCCCGGCATCCCGCGCGCCCTATGGCGGGATGAGAGGCTGAGGAAGAAGGCGGCGAGTCGTTGCTCGCCGTTCTGGCGGACGAGGGAGGCGTGAAGTCCGTGGCAAAAGGCGATCTCCTGCCCCAGGATGGAGATGATGCCTCGCTGGAATGCCTCAAGAGACCGTCCGGGTTGTTGCAACCGTGCCATGCGCAATTCACAGACACTGCTCGGCTCCAGTGCCCGCACGGTACAGGGGTAATGCTCCCCCGCCATGCCATCCGCTCCGATCAGATCGCCTGCGAACTGAAATCCGGCAACCTGGTCAGGATGTTGCTCCTTCTTATGCAGCATGATGAAGGACCCCGATTTTACGGCGAACAGCGAGTGAAAGGGATCGCCGCTACGGAACAGCGTCTCGCCTCGCGCTACCCGCTGACGGCGAAACAGGACGCCCTTGGCCAGTTCGACCTTCTCGCTGCCATAGTCGAGCAGGGCGCAGATAGGGTCCAGGGAGCAGAGGTTACACTCCACCTCGGACTCGTTCTCCCTGGAGGGAGGTGTATCGCAGCGCAGTATTTTGAATTCCGGCTCCCGCCGGGGGGATGGGTTGTTCATCATGTTCTGATCCGCCAAAAATCACATCCAGTTGAGCCAAAAAACGCTTGTGAGTATGCGAATCATAGCGGCAAGTGTCGGCAGAAAAATTGATGTAATCCGGTAAAAGCTCAGTGAACGGAGGGGAATTGTGCTTGAACAGGACCTGACTGATGAGGCCCCTTCCAATAAGCCTTCAGGCTGTACCAGACCAGTCCGAGGGATTCGTGCATGAAGGTCCGGGAGGCAAGGAGAGCGCTAAAGCTGGGCAGCCATCTCAGGTATTCGGGATGTAACGCAAGGCCGGTCGAGAATTGGGTCGGGGCCGGGATAACCTGGACTCCCGCGCGCTCGAATTCCCTAGCGGCGCGCTGCATATGCCAAGGGTGGGTTACCAGGAAGACCTTCCTGATGCCCTCGGCTTGTAGCAACAGAGCGGTAAATTGGGCGTTTTCTCTGGTGTTGCAGCTCTTGCCCTCTGTCAAAACAGGCGACGTTTTGAATTCACCCTCAAGCACGGACTTGATCAGATCGGCCTCCGCTATCTTTTCCCCCTCAAACACAGTTCCGCCAGTAGCAATCAGCCGCAATCCGGTCCTGCGGTGCAACAGGGCGGCATAGCGGACTCGGGCCAGGCTCGGATCGCTGAGGGTATCGCCACCGTACTCCGGTGCCGCCGAGGCTCGGCCTCCCCCCAGAACGACGATGGCATCGGCTTGGGCGCTGGCAATTTGCGCCTCCGTCAAGGCAGGGTAGGTCTCCAAAAGGCCGATAAGCTGGTGGCCAACATAGGGCGTACTGAGGAGATAGAGGGAGACCAGCGTCAGAATGACAAGCGAGCGGCGGCGAAAGAGAACTGCGAGGAGCAGCATCAGGACAAAGAGCCCCGGAGGCAGCAGCAGGGTCTTTGCCAGGACATAGAGAAAGCTGGTCATGGAGCGCCCTCGATGCGGGAGCCTGCCAGCACATCCCGCGACTGAAGATCGGCATGATAGGAAGACCGCACCATGGGGCCGCTGGCTACGCCGGTGAACCCCAGGGACTGGGCCAGTTTATCCAGCTCGGCAAACTCATCCGGGGTGACGAAACGTTCCACCGACAAGTGGTCCTTGGAGGGTTGCAGATATTGCCCCAGGGTCAACATGTCGCAGCCATGGCTACGCAGATCCAGTAGCACGGACTCGATCTCCGCCCTGGTCTCACCCAGCCCCAGCATCAAACCGGATTTGCTGACCGCCTGGGGATACTGCTCCTTGAATCGTTTCAACAGAGCGAGCGAACCAGCGTAATCTGCACCGGGGCGGCATTTCCGGTAGAGCCGGGGCACGGTTTCCAGATTGTGGTTGAAGACATCGGGCATAGCGCCATCGAAACAGGCCATGGCCGTGTCAACCCGCCCGCGGAAGTCGGGGGTCAGTATCTCGATCCGAGGGGACGAATAGCTGCCGCGTATGGCACGAATGCATTCGGCATAGTGGCCAGCGCCGCCATCGCGGAGATCGTCCCGGTCAACCGAGGTAATGACCAAATACTTCAGCCCCATCTCGGCGACCGCCCCGGCCAGCCGCTGGGGCTCACCGGGATCGAGTGGTAGCGGGTTACCGTGGGCTACGTCACAGAAGGGGCAGCGCCGGGTGCAGATGTCCCCCATGATCATGAAAGTGGCGGTCCCATGGCCGAAGCATTCCCCTAGATTGGGGCATTGAGCCTCCTCGCAGACTGAGCTGAGACCGCGCTCACGGAGTATCTTTTTGATCCGGACCACGCCCTGGCCCGAGGGCGCCTTGGCGCGAATCCATTTTGGTTTGCGTTGCAGCGTCTCCGATGGAATCACCTTGACCGGGATGCGCTCCAGCTTGTCCGCCCCGCGCTGGTGTGACTCGGGGGTAGAGCGGGAAGGTGCGTTGTAATCGTCAGGCGGGATGGGGGGCATAATTGTCCTATACGGGGAGCCGTCCGGCTGCGTCCTGGGCTGTGTAGCCGAGCCGGTCGCAGAGATAGGCGGAGAGTTGTCCCTGGATTTCACCGATGGATAGACCGCTGCCAAGCTGCCGCAGGCTGGTGACAGCCAATCCCTGGTAACCGCAGGGATTGATGCGGCTGAAAGGCTCTAGATCCAGATCAACGTTGAGGCTCAGCCCGTGATAACAAAAACCCTTGCGCACCCGCAATCCCAAGGCGGCTATTTTGGCCCCGGCCACGTAGACGCCGGGGGCCTCGCGCCGGGCGTGGGCCTCGATGCCATGTCCGGCAAGCAAGCTGATAACCGCATCCTCCATGCCTTGCACCAAGCCACGGACACCGGTGCCCGTCTCTTTCAAATCGAGCAGCAGGTAGGCTAGCAATTGACCGGGGCCATGGTAGGTGACTTGGCCGCCGCGATCGATTTGCTGGACGGGAATGTCGCCGGGGTTGAGAAGGTGCTCCTTTTTGCCTGCCTGGCCCAGGGTGAAGACTGGGGGATGCTGGAGGAGCCAGAGTTCGCTGGGGGTCTGCCCGTCCCGCAGATCGGTGAATCGACGCATGGCCTCCCATACCGGGAGGTAGGGTTGCAGGCCCAAGCGGCGAACCAAGAGAGGAAAGGTCACAGGGCCATCAGCACCTTGTGATGGGCGCTCAGATCCCGATAGATGGCATCCATCTGGGTGCGGTTTTCGGCCTGGACCCGCACCGAAACTGAGAGATATTTTCCACCGCTGCTGGGACGGCTAGTAAAGTCATTCTCGCCCAGATTGGGCACATGGACACGCACCAACTGCACCACCAGCATTTCGAAGCCGTCCTCGGCCAATCCCATGGCCTTGATCATGATCTCGCAGGGGAAGCTGAGTATCTCTTGCGGAACCTGTCCGGCCTGGGATTTCATCTTAACCCTCGGCCCCCGTGCGCAAACGCTCCTTGCAGATCTGATAGAGGCAAGTCATGCGCTGCCACAGAGGTCCCGGCCAGCCATTACCGACAGGGCGGCCGTTCAAAGTGGTGACGGCCATGACTTCACGGGTCGAACTTGTCATCCAGATCTCGTCGGCTCCCTCCAGGTCCGCCAGGCCGATGGAAGCCTCAGCCAAGGGGATTCCGGCACCGGCAGCCAATTCCAGCACCAGATCGCGTGTGATACCCGGCAGCAGGGATGGTCCCTTGGCCGGGGTCAGGAGCAGACCATCCTTGACGATGAAGAGGTTACTGGCCGTTCCCTCTGTGGCCTGGCCGTCACGGATCAGTATGGCCTCGTCGCAACCTTCTTCGGTTGCCTGCTGCCGGAGCAGGATGTTGGCAAGGAGAGTGATGCTCTTGATATTGCAGAGCTGCCAGCGCACATCGTCGAGGGTAACGGCGGCGATCCCCTTTTGCAGTTTCTCGGGGCTGGGCGGGCTGATTGGGGTGGCCATGGCAAACACCGTCGGTTTGACCACCGCCGGGAAGGCGTGATCACGCTTATCGGCAGCGCCCCGCGTGATTTGAAGGTAGAGGGAATAGTCACCCGGCCTCCCCTCCAGCAGCCGCGCCAGGATGGTAGCCCAGTCGCCGTCAGCGAGGGGCGAAGCCAAGCGGATGCCGCGCAGGCTGTCGTCGAGCCGCGCCAGGTGCTGCTTTAGGCGGAAGGGGTGGCCGCCGTAAGCGGGAATGACCTCATAGACCCCGTCGCCGAACAGAAATCCGCGATCGAGCACCGAGATTTTCGCCTGCTCGATTGGGAGAAAATCGCCATTGAGATAGACCAACGGACCGCCCATCCCGTTATTTCTTAAACCAGAGCATAAAACCGTCGGACAAACGGGTGAAGATGCCACCCTCCTTGACATCCTCCAGGGCGACGAGCTGCGCGGTCTTGACTACCTTGCCATCCTCCGTCACATCGACCTCGCCGACTTTGGCACCCTTGGCGACGGGCGCCTCGACGTGATCCGAGAGCCTGATGACCGTCTCAAGCTTCTTCTTGTCACGGCGGGGCTGAGTGACGAACAGGTCCTCGGCCGTACCCACGTCGATGGTGCCCTTATCACCCTTCCAGACAGTGGCCTTACCGACCGCCTGACCGGTTGCGAGAACCTTGACGTTCTCGAAAAAGGCAAAGCCATAGTTGAGCAGGGCCTGGCTTTCCGTAGCCCGGACACTCATGCTCGTAGAGCCGAGCACCACGGATAGCAACCGCGTTTCCTCGCGTTTGGCGGAAGCCACCAGGCAATAGCCGGCGGCCTCGGTATGCCCGGTCTTGATACCATCGACACTGGGGTCCTTCAACAGCAAGGTGTTGCGGTTGTGCTGGGTAATGTTGTGGAAGACATACTCTTTGATGGCGAACCAGGGATAGTACTCGGGAAAATCGCGGATCAGGGCCGCCCCGAGCTTGGCCATGTCGCGGGCCGTAGTGACGTGGCCTGGTGCCGGGAGCCCCTCGGGATTGAGAAAGTGGGAATTGGTCATGCCGATCCGCTTGGCATGCTCGTTCATCAGCGTGGCGAAGGTGCCCACGTTGCCACCGATGTGCTCGGCCAAGGCGATGGATGCATCGTTGCCCGACTGGATGATCATGCCCTTGATCAGATCCTCGACGCCCACCTGCTTGCCGACCGCGACAAATGTCTTGGACCCCCCGGTTCGCCAGGCATTCTCGCTTATGGTGGCCATGTCCTGGAGCTTGAGATTGCCCGCCTTGAGTTCGTGGAAGACGGTATAGGCGGTCATGATCTTGGTCAGGCTAGCCGGCTCCCTGGGCATGTCGGCATCCTTCTCGGCCAGGACCTCGCCGGTGCGGAAATCGACCAGGATATAGGCCACCGCCTTCACTTCGGGCGGGGGGATGTCGAATGCGGCCGCCACCTGGGAGACCGCGAGCACAAGGAGGCTGACGAGGATTTTCATTATCGGCTTAGCGATCATAATGGGGTTCTCTATCGCTTGAGGTCATGAGATCAGTACGGAGAGCGATCACCTCTGATCCAGGGATAGCTCTATTCTACAGCGGTAAGGGAGAGTATCCACCCCTGAATCTCCATAGGCCTGAGAGGCTGTAAACTTTCCGTAATGGCGGCAACCCCTATGCGCGAACGTCACTCAAACCGCCTGATGCGGCAGGGCGTAAAGATACGCCACAGCCTTGAGCCTCTTGAGGCCAAGCACCGGCAGCCGCACCAGGTTGCGGTTGCGTGCCGGCGCATTGACGCATGGGCGGGTCCACGCGACTGTCCTCGGTTAACTACCAGCGCACTATGCCTGTCTGTTAACCCAAGGGTAAGCACAGGGAAATCAAGCCGACAGGCCGTAAGCGCAAGCTGAAGTGATAGGGCCTCGAGGGTACTGATACAGAGATGGGCGACGCGGAGGTATAGACAACGATCCGCTGGGTAAACGGGGACACCATCCCGGTCATCGGCCGGGTCGAGCGTCTGTCGGAGAAGCTGCCGAGGCTGTTCATGGCCTTGACGCGGTGAATGGCCGAGGGGCCGTGGAAACGGCCCCCGATCAAGCGGCGCGTCCTTCGCGGGTGATGCAATGGCTATCAAGCTGACGTATAGTTCCTCGGGAATTTCACAACATCTTGCGCGATATCCCTGTGAGCACTCCCCCATCCGATATGCTGGACAGCAAGTTCATCGAAGAGGTCGAGGCTTCAAAAAGCTTCGATCCGCTGATGGAATGCCTGGTCGCCCTGACCAAGCTGCAACACAAGCCATTCTCCACGGACGCCCTCAAGTCCGGACTGCCCCTGGTCGATAACAAACTCACACCCACGCTGTTCGTGCGTGCGGCGGACCGGGCTGGCCTTGCCGCCCGCATCATGAAACGCCCGCTGGAGGAGATATCGAGTTTCGTCCTGCCGGCCGTGCTGCTGCTGAAGAAGAACCAGGCGACCATCCTGCTCAAGGTCAACCACAAGCAGAATCTGGCGGTGGTGATCCATCCCGCCTCGGGCATGGGCGAGAAGACCCTGCGCCTGGACAAGCTGATGCGGGCCTACAGCGGCGTGGCCATCTTCGTGCAACCGCAGTTCCGGTACGATGACCGTGCCCCGCCCCTGATCTCCGCCGCCGGCCGGCATTGGTTCTGGAGTGTGCTTGGCGACTCCTGGAAGATCTACCGCGATGTGCTGGTGGCGTCCCTGCTGATCAACCTTTTCGCCTTGGCCAGCCCGTTGTTCATGCGCAACATCTACGACCGGGTCGTCCCCAACAATGCGGAGGAGACGCTCTGGGTATTGGCCATCGGCGTCTCCATCGTCTATGGCTTCGACATCCTCATGCGTCTGTTGCGCGGCTACTTCATCGATGTGGCCGGCAAGAAGACCGATATCCGCGTCTCGTCCGCCATCTTCGAGCGGGTCATGGGGCTGAAGATGGAGGCCCGGCCGGCCTCGGTCGGCGCCTTCGCCAACAACCTGCGTGAATTCGAGACGGTCCGGGATTTCATCACCTCCGCCACCATCACCACACTGATCGATCTTCCCTTCATTGTGATCTTCGTGGTCGTGATCGCCTTGCTCGCAGGACCACTGGCCCTGGTCCCGCTTGTCGCCATCCCCTTGATCCTGCTCTATGGCGTCATGGTCCAGAAACCCCTGCGCCAGGCCGCCGAGAACACCTACCGGGCATCGGCCCAGAAGAATGCGACCCTGATCGAGAGCCTGTCCGGCATGGAGACGGTCAAATTCCTGGGCGCCGAAGGCCCCTTGCAGCGTAAATGGGAAAAATCCGTTGCCCACATCGCCCGCTGGAGCGCGCACTCCCGCCTGATTTCTTCCTCCACCGTCAATTTCTCCATGGCGGTGCAGCAGCTGGCCTCCGTCGCTGTGATCGTGGGGGGGGTCTACATGATCATCGCCGGCGAGCTGAGCATGGGCGGACTGATCGCCGTGACCCTGCTCAACGGGCGCGCCATGGCCCCCATGGGCCAGGTGGCCAACCTGTCCACCCGCTACTTCCAGGCGCGCACCGCCCTCGGCAGCCTCAACCAGATCATGAAGATGCCGGTCGAGCGGCCGGAAGGAACCTCCTTCCTCAGCCGCCCTGAACTGAAGGGCAACATCGAATTCGATGACGTGGTCTTCAAATATCCCAACCAGGAAAATGCCTGCCTGCGCAAGATCAGCTTCCGGATCGCGGCAGGCGACCGGGTCGGCATCATCGGCCGCATCGGTTCGGGCAAGACCACCATCAACAAGCTGATCCAGGGCATGTACCACGCCCAGGAGGGTGCCGTTCGCATCGACGGTACCGATATCCGCCAGATCGACCCCGCCGACGTGCGCCGCAACATCGGCTACGTGCCCCAGGACATCATGCTTTTCTACGGCAGCGTCCGCGACAACATCACCTTCGGCGCCCCCTACATGGACGACAAGAGCATCTTGCAGGCCGCCAAGCTGGCCGGGGTCTCCAATTTCGTCGATTTCCATCCCCTCGGCTTCGACATGCCCGTGGGGGAAAGGGGTGAGCTGCTCTCCGGAGGCCAGCGCCAAGCCATCGCCGTCGCCCGAGCCCTCTTGCTCGACCCCAATATCCTGCTGCTGGACGAAGCCAGTAACTCCATGGACAACACCTCCGAGGAAGTCGTGCGCGGCAACCTGCGCAAGGTGATGGAGGGTAAGACCGTCATCATCGTGACCCACCGCGCCTCCCTGCTGGAGCTGGTCGATCGCCTGATCGTCATCGACAACGGCCGACTGGTCGCCGACGGGCCGAAGCAGAAAGTTCTGGAGGCCCTCCGCGACGGCCGAATCGGTATGGGGTGATCGGGAATGGAGAGCATGACAAAGGCACTGAGCAATCTAATGGGCTTCTTCAACAAAGGCCTGGACGGGGAAAAGACCGGGCCGGACATTCCGGTGGAAGACCTCGATTTCATCACCGACGCCAACGCAGCCATTTTGGCCAACACCCCCAAGGGGGGGCGCCTCATCCTCGTCGGTGCGACCGGATTCGCGGCAACCATGCTGTTCTGGGCGAGTTTCGCGGAGATCGACGAGGTCACCAAGGGCGAAGGCAAGGTCATACCCTCCAGCCAGGTGCAGGTGATCCAGAACCTGGAGGGCGGCATCCTCGGCGAGATCCTGGTGAAAGAGGGTCAGACCGTGGCCAAGAACCAGGTCATGCTGCGCATCGATGACACCCGTTTCTCCTCTTCCCTTCGCGAGAGCCGGCTGCAATACCTTGCCCTCAAGTCCAAGGCGGCCCGCCTCAAGGCGGAGGCCGATGGCGAGAAGGCGTTCCAGGTTCCCGAGGAGGTGGCCAAGGAGGCCCCGCAACTGGCCAAGCAGGAGCAGGCGCTGTTTGAATCCCGGTCAAGTGAACAAAAGGCTGGAACCGGCATTCTTGAGCAACAGGTGGAACAAAAGGAGCAGGAGATCCAGGAACTCAAGGCCAAGGAGGTGCAGCTCTCCCGCGGCTACGCCCTGGGCCAGAAGGAACTCAGCATCTCACGCCCCCTCATCAGCCAGGGCGCCATCTCCCAGGTCGAGGTACTGCGTCTGGAGCGCCAGGTGGCCGATCTTCAAGGCCAGCTCGACACTACGCGGCTCTCCATCCCCCGCGCCCAATCGGCCCTGCGTGAGGCCAATCAGAAGGTGGGAGAGGCAAACCTGCGCTTCCGCAACCAGGCTCGCGGCGAATACAACGAGGCGGCGTCTGAACTGGGCAAAATTTCCGAGAGTAATGTCGCCCTGGAGGACCGGGTCAACCGCACCCTGGTCCGTTCCCCGGTACGGGGCGTCGTCAAGCAGTTGCTGATAAACACCGTCGGCGGCGTCATTCAGCCCGGTGCTGAACTGATCCAGGTGGTGCCGCTGGAGGACACCCTCCTGGTCGAGACCAAGATCCGCCCCCAGGACATCGCCTTTATCCGCGCCGATCAGTTGGCCACCATCAAGTTCACCGCCTACGACTTCTCCATCTACGGCGGCCTGACGGCCAAGGTGGAACACATCAGCGCCGACACCATCGCCGACGAGAAGGGCAACAGCTTCTACCAGGTCCGGCTGAGAACCGATAAGAACTACCTCGGTGATACGGCGAAGCCCCTCCCGATCATTCCCGGCATGGTCGCAGAGGTCGATGTGCTGACAGGCAAGAAAACCATACTAGACTACCTATTGAAACCTGTTATCACGGCAAGAGATCGAGCGTTAAGTGAGCGATAAGAGAGGGATACTGTTCGCCTGCGATGACCAAGGCGTCATCGATCGATGGCAGTCCGCCCTAGAAAGCGATGCGGTCATCAGGATTTGCCGTACCCGCCCGGAACTGGTCGTAGCGCTCGACTCCACCAATCCCAGCCAATATCTTCTCGACCTCCGGCTGCCCGGCCTCCGGGGCCTGGGCGGAGCCCTTTCTCTCATCCCGCGCCACCCCCGGAGTTATTGTCTGGTATTCAGCGCCATCCCCCTCGACGACGAGGGGATACAGCTCCTGAAGGCCGGTGCCCGCGCCTATTGCAATCGCTTCATCGCCCCGCCGCTTTTGCAGCGCATCAGCGAAATCGTCGCGACGGGAGAGGTCTGGCTGGGCGCCTCCATCATGCAGCACCTCATTCGCGGTCTGGCCGAACCCCAGTCCCGCAGGCCCGACAATCCCCTGATTGAACTGACCGACCGGGAGAGGGACATTGCCGTCCGGGTCTCGCGTGGCGCCAGCAACAAGACAATCGCCCGTGATCTGGATATCACCGAACGCACCGTCAAGGCCCACCTGACCTCCATCTTCGGCAAGACCGGGGCTAAGGACAGGCTGCAACTGGCCTTGATGATCAAGGAGATTGGGTGAGGGGCTTGAGACATTAGTGAAAGGAATTGGTGCGACACCATCTCTTGAGCCTAATGCCTAAACTTGATCTATCCGTAATGATTTTCGGCGCTTAAAGTTTATAATCCTCGCCTTGTTCACTTTCTGCTCTCCCAAACCGGCATGACCACATATCAAACCGACGATCTCCGCATCAGGGCCATCAAGGAAGTCGCTCCTCCCACCGAGGTTCATGCCCAGTTTCCCATCACCGACGAGGCGGCGCGCTTGGTGTATGAGACTCGTCACGCGATTCACCGCATCCTGCAAGAGCAGGACGATCGCATACTGGTCATCATCGGCCCCTGCTCCGTCCACGACACCCAGGCCGCCCTGGAGTATTGCGACCGGCTGAAGCCGCTCTGCGATGAACTCAAGGATGAACTGGTGATCGTGATGCGCGTCTATTTCGAGAAACCGCGCACCACCGTCGGCTGGAAAGGGCTCATCAACGACCCCGATCTGGACGGTAGCTTCCATATCAACAAGGGACTCAGCCTGGCGCGAGACCTGCTGCTGGAGGTCAACAAACGAGGCGTGCCTGCTGCCACCGAATACCTCGACCTGATCAGTCCCCAGTATGTCGCCGATCTCATCAGTTGGGGCGCCATCGGGGCACGCACCACGGAAAGCCAGGTGCATCGAGAGCTTGCCTCCGGCCTCTCCTGCCCGGTCGGCTTCAAGAACGGTACCGACGGCACCCTGATGATCGCGGTCGATGCCATCCGCGCCGCCGCTCAGCCCCACCACTTCATGTCCCTGACCAAGGCAGGTCACTCCGCCATATTCACCACCAGCGGAAACCCAGACTGCCATGTGATCCTGCGCGGCGGTCAGCGTCCCAACTACGACGCGGAAAGCGTCGATATCGCCGCCCAGTCTTTGGAAGACGCCGGACTCCCGGCCCGGATCATGATCGACTTCAGCCACGCCAACAGCCAGAAAAAACACCGCAAGCAGATCGATGTAGCTCGCGACGTGGCGGGCCAGGTCGCCAGGGGTGACCATCGCATCATGGGCGTCATGATCGAGAGCTACTTGGAAGAGGGGCGCCAAGACCTGAAGGAAGGCGTCGAGCTGCTGTACGGCCAGAGCGTCACCGACGCCTGCCTCGGTTGGAGCGACAGCGTCCCCGTTCTGCGTCAATTGGCCGATGCCGTGCGGGAACGCCGCAAGACTGCCTGATTGTGTCGGGTGGATGCGAACCGTATCCACCCGCTAATCCCCTCCGCAACCGCCCCCGCCGTCTCCCCCGTCACCGCTATCGGAACAGGATTCTCCGAATCCGTCGGTACAACCGTCGTAGGAGGAACTGGAAAAGTCTCCGCCACAGTGCGCGCCACCATCGCCGCCCCGCCGCAGGGCGGAGCAATCGGGCGTGTAGTGGAAGCCATCCGCTATGCCCAGTTTGGCATCCAGGGCGAACAGAAGGGGCAACCGGCTCGGATTGGCGGGGTCGATGTTCTCTTCGCGGCAGCACTGCCGCCAGACACGGCGTAAACCTTCGTTGCCGCGCCGGTCCGGGCTCAGCACCACCGCTGGCGTGTGGTGCAGCGTACGGCCGAAGGCCTTGCGGCAAAAATCCTGATAGTGGCGGGTATAGAGGATGAACTCGTGCCAGAGGTCATCCACCACCTGGGAAGGCATGGAAACAAATTGGCGGCCGCCGTTCAGGTAGGCGAGAAAGAACTGCCGCAGGGCGCGCCCCACCAGTTGGCGATCCTTGATCGAGAGTCCGGGCCGCCGATGGGCCAGCCGTTCATACAAACCCGGCGGATAGGGATAGGTCCGGATGAACTCCGCCCGTACCAGGCGGCGCCAGCGCGTCCAAAGCACCAGCAGGATCAGGGAAGGGATCAGGGCGAGAAGAACAAGGATGGGATCGAGCATGCCCATACCAGGGTTTCAGGCTTGAGACCGGGGAGAACAGAGTCCCTCCAGCCCCAAGCCTCCAGCCTGAATTAAAGATCCAGCGAGGAGGAGCGGGCAGAACCCGCGCTCCGTCCCGATCCACCGCCAATCGCCTTGCCGCTCGCCATCTTCTCGGCCATTACCGCGATGGTCTTCACATAGACTTCGGCCTTGTTCCATTCGTGCAGCACCTGCCAGTTATGGGAGCCCGGCTTCCAGCTCCCGCCGGCCTGCCAGCCGTAGCCTTTGAGATAGCTGGCGGTTGAGGCGAGCACGTCGGCATCGCTGTTGATCAAGTCGCGTCTACCGTTGCCGTCGAAATCGACTGCGTATTTTTCGTAGGCGGTAGCCATGAACTGGGTCTGGCCGATCTCTCCGGCCCAAGCGCCATGCATCTGGCTGGGGCGCATGTCGCCGCGTTCGACGATGCGCAGAGCGCTCAACAGATGACCGCGGAAGAAGTCCGAGCGCCGGCAGTCATAGGCCAGGGTGGCGAGGGAGGGGAAGATCGGCATGCTGCCCGAGTTGGCGCCGTAGTTGGTCTCAAGTCCCCAGATGGACACCACAACCGCAGCGGGTACGCCGAATTGTTTCTCAATGCGGGCGGCCAAGGAGGGATTGGAAGAGATCCAGTTCCGGCCCTGGTTGATCATGCTGTTGGAGACACGGCGGGCGTAGAACGCCTCGAAGGAGAGTTTGAAGGAGTGCTGGTTGCGGTCGAGGGAGATGACCCTGGAACTGTAACCCACCCCGCTCAGGGCTGAATCTATGGCCTGTTGGGAAATTCCCTCGGCGGCTGCGGCCTTTTTGAACCGTGCCATCCAGGCCGGAAAGCCGCCGGGACCCGAGCCGCAATCGGCGGCCAGGGCAGGGAGGGCGGGCAGGCCCAGGGCCAGCCCCAGGAAGGCAATGCGCAATCCTCTGAAATTCATAAAAATTCTCCGTGTGAAATGTATTTGGAATGGAACCGGGAATCCGAAACAGCCCCGTCAAACCAGCGGCGAGAGTAGCCGTCCTCCCGGCCTATCGTCAATCGGACCTCAATCCTCGAAACCCGCCAGGCGATACCAGCGCTTGGCCTCTTCCGGGTCCCGCGCCACCCCGATCCCCTCCGCATAGAGCATCCCCAGGGTGGTTTGGGAACCCACCAGACCCTGATCGGCGGCGCGGCGAAACCACTCCACCGCCTTGGCCGGATTTTTCTCGGCGCACTCGCCCTCCAGATACATGAAGCCGAGCCCGTGCTGGGCATAACCGACGCCCTGCTCCGCAGCCGACTTCATGTACGCAAAGGCCTGCAACGGGTTTGCCACGATGCCCAGGCCATTTTGCATCATGATGGCCATGCGGTATTGCGCATCGGGATCACCCTGTGCCGCCAGGGGGGAAAGCAACTGGGCTGCGCGGGAGAAATGCTTGGCCTCGAAGGCGGCGATGCCGCTCGACAATTCCATATCCCGCTGGGTTATCTCATCACTCATCGGTTTGCCTCTACAAGATAATCGACAGGTTGTACGGCCTATGGGCACCTCTAAAAATCCAATTTTCTAAGCCAGGCAAGGCGCGAGCAAAAATCTGTCTGGAACAGATTTTCACGCAAGCCCGTAGGGTGAGGCGCAAGGGTACGCCGAATAATAAATTGCGACGCGCATACAGCTGATATTTAAGAAGTAATTTCTTGTGAGCAACACGGCATGGCAACGAAAAATGGATTTTTAGAGGTGCCCTTATACCATTCCGCCATTGTCCTCGCCCGGACTTTTCGGGGTTGCAGGACGGCGACCTGATTAGATCCCATCCCGATAGCGGACAGCGATGCCGCAAAAGGCCTCGAAGCCGTCCAGAAAGGCGTCGGCCATGTCCGGGTCGAAGTGGGTGCCGCGCCCGTCGGCGATAATCGCCCGCGCCTCGGCAAAACTCATGGGGGCTTTGTAAACACGCGGCGAGACGAGGGCGTCAAAGACATCGGCGAGGGCCATGATGCGGGCGGAAGGGGGTATCCCCTCTTCCATCAGCCCGTCGGGATAGCCCGTGCCGTCCCATCGCTCGTGATGCCAGCGGGTGATCTCCTTGGCCAGCGTCAGGAACTCCACCTCTTTCTTGACATCCCTCTCGGCCAGCTCGATGGCGTCGCTGCCCAGCCTGGCGTGGGTCTTCATGATCTCCCATTCCGCCGGGGCCAGCTTGCCGGGCTTTTGCAGGATGCAGTCGGGAATGCCCACTTTGCCGATGTCATGCAAGGGGGCGGAGCGGGTGAGCAGATCGATGTAGTGGCTGGTCAGGGTCCCGGCGAAACGGGGGTGGCCCTTCAGGCGAGTCCCAAGCTCTCGCACATAACCCTGGGTGCGCAGGATATGGTTGCCGGTCTCCGGGTCTCGGGTCTCGGCCAGATGGGCCAGCGCCCGGATGCTCACGAGCTGGATCAGATCGTTCTCGGCCATGCGCCGGTTGACTTCGGCCTCCAGCCAGGCATTCTCGCCCTTGAGGCGGTCGCGGGCGTGCTTCAGCTCCAGTTGGGTGCGCACCCGCGCCAGGACGACGGACGGGATGATAGGCTTGGTGATGTAATCCACCGCGCCCGACTCCAACCCCTTCACCTCTGCCTCCTGCCCGGTCATGGCGGTGACGAAGATGACCGGGATGTCGCGGGTGCGGGGATCGGCGCGTAGGCGGCCGAAGACCTCGTGGCCGTCCATCCCCGGCATCATGACATCAAGCAGGATCAGGTCGGGCCGCAGTTCGCCAGCGGCGATGCTCAGGGCCTTTCCACCTGAGCTGGCCGCCCGCACCTGGAAATACGGCATCAGCAGCTCGCTCAGAACCGAAAGATTTTCCGGCGCGTCATCGACGATCAGGATGGAAGCTTCCGTTGTTTTGTCCATGAAAATTTTGTTCCCGGTATCACTTTTCGCTTTCGCTCATGGAAATATAGACAACATCCGGCCAAAGGCTGCCGCTTTGAAGCGAGCCTTCTATATACTTAGCGCCTCTCAACACGGAACTGTCCCCAAATCATGATCAGACCTCGCGCGCCGATGATCGCCTTTCGCTCTCCTTTGCTCCTGCCCGCTCTCTGCCTCCTCATCCTGGCCTCAACCCTGCGTGACGTTCAGGCAATGGATTTACGGCTGAACTTCCAGCGGGCGGAAAAGGCCCTGCACGATGGGCGGATGGCCGAGTTCCATCACCTGAAAAATTCCCTCGGCAACTATCCACTGAAGCCTTACCTGGATTACGCCGAACTTACCCTGGATCTGAGCCGAACCGATGCCACCCAGGTCAAGGCGTTCCTGGCCGGGCAGGACGAAACCGCCCTGGGCTCCCGCCTGCGTACCGCTTGGCTCAAACATCTGGGCGCGAACGAACGCTGGAGCGAGTTCCTCGAATATTACCGTCCTTCCAGCAGCAACGAGCTGCGCTGCCTTCATCTGAAGGCCTTGATGGCCGGGGGGAAGAAGAAGGAGGCCATGGATCAGGCCAAGCCCCTCTGGCTGACCAGCGATGCCCTGCCGGAAACCTGCGTCCCCCTGCTTGAGCAGTTGCACAAGGACGGCGGTATTTCGCCTACCCTGGTATGGGAGCGTCTGGATCTCATCCGGGGTACGAGGGGCAAGGAACGGCTCCCCCTCATGCGCGACCTGAAACGATTTCTGCCCGCCAAGGAATACGCCTGGCACAACCTCTGGATGCAGAGCCTGGGCGAACCGGAGCGGGTCCTCTCCAGCCCTTTGATGAACCAGCAGCATCCCTCGCGGGATCTGCTCGTCGTGCATAGCATCATCCGCCTGGGCTGGAAGAACCGCGAGGGGGCGCTCGCTCAATGGGACCGTTTCAAGGATCTGCTCGCTCCCGCCCAGAAGAAGCGCGTGGAAAAGGGGCTGGGCTCCGTCCTGGCGCACAGGAGGCATCCCCAGGCACTCGCCTTCCTGGGCAAGGTCAAATCCTGCTCACAGATGCCCGGACTCTGCGAACTGAGGGTGCGCCACGCCCTGAGACGGCTGGACTGGCGCCTGGTCTCCGGCTGGATCGACGAGATGCCCAAGAACATGCAGCTCGACGAGGAGTGGCGCTACTGGAAGGCGCGGGCGCTGGAGCAGACCGGCCACAAGGCCGAGGCCGGGAAGCTCTACCAGGAGGTCGCCCAGGACCGCAGTTATTACGGTTTCCTCGCCGCCGACCGGATCGGCAAGACTTACCGCCTGGAGCATCTGGAGGTAGCGGCGCCAGGGACTGAACTCAGGGCTTTGGCCTCTCAGCCTGCCTTTCAGCGCGCCCAGGAGCTCTATCTTCTGGGCAGGAAATCCCCGGCCCAGACCGAGTGGTATTGGGCCACGCGCAACCTGGATCAGAACGGACTGAAGCTGGCCGCCAAACTGGCCTATCAATGGGGCTGGAGCCATCGCGCCATCATGACCCTGTTGCCCACGGGTTATTGGGACGACCTGGAGATTCGCTTTCCGGTGGAATTCCGGGAGCAGGTCGAAGCCGAGGCGAAGGTATTGGGCATCAGCAGCGCCTGGATCTTCGCCATTCTGCGTCAGGAGAGCAGCTTCGCGGCGGACGCCCGTTCGCCGGTTGGCGCCCTCGGCCTGATGCAGTTGATGCCCCACACGGCCCAGATCATGGCAAAAAAACTGGACATGGGGGCCTTGAAGGAGGCGGATATCCTTGCCCCGAAAAACAATATCCGCCTGGGAAGCCGCTATCTGAAACAGCTCCACGAGGAATACAACGGCGAGATTCTGCTGGCCACCCCCTCCTACAACGCAGGCCCTCACCGCACTCGTGCCTGGCTGCCGGATACCGCGATGCCCGCCGACCTCTGGGTGGAATTCATCCCCTTCGACGAGACCAGGCTTTATGTGAAACGGGTCATGAGCTACACGGCCATCTACGAAAGCCGACTGGACATGAAGGTGATCCGGCTGAAGGACCGCATGCCCGACCTGAGCAAGGCCATTATCGCGGGGCAGCGGAGAGATATCGTCGATGACGGTTCGCCTCCGGCCGAGGCCGACGAGGAAGCTTCGGCAGACGTCGGCCTGGAAAAAAAGGGGAACAATGCCGTCTTCGACCCACTGGATCTGTGATTGGGCGGGCGGCTCACCCGTTTCCTCTTGGATCGGGCGCGCCAATGCTGATACCCTCCCCGTCAAGATTCCGGCATGCAACGAATACGGGATGACTTGCGTAGTCACGCGGTCATAGGAAGCAAGATGTTCCGAAAAGCCATAGAAAAGCTGAACATCAGGCTCGACATCCTGCGCCAATATCGCAGTCTGTTGCAGCAGGATTTCCCCGAGCCAAACCTGAAGGCCCTTTACAAGAGGCAGAGCCTTTTACTCCGGGGCCTGTGCCGTATCGGCCTGCTGGAACGCTGGCACCGGACCGCCGGCAACCCCCGGCTCACCGAGGTGCTGGAACGCCATCCCCATATCCGGGGCGCCATCTACTGGCCCTATCTCCATAACGACTGGACCCCGGAACGGCGTTTCGAGGTCATCGACCGCCACTACCTGCTCCTGGACGGCCCCGCCGCCATTCTTCTGGCTGCGGCAAGGGGCAAGGTACGGCTGGCCAGCCTGCGGGGCTCCGGCCCGGAACTCCGACTGGTGCTGGACAAGCCCAAGTGGTTCATGCGGGAAGGGGAGGTGGTGCTGAATCTCTTCCAGGAGGAGGCGCGGCTCTACTCGGTGGCATTCGCGCTGGGTCTGGAAGATGGGAAAAGGCTGGCCTATGTGGGCGCCATCCAGGGTTCCAATCTCGACCAGGCCGCCGAGATCTACCGTCAACTGACGCGGGAGCTGCATGGCCTGCGGCCCAGGGATCTGACCATACTTGCCCTCAGAATGCTGTGCGACGCCATGGGGATAGAGCGGCTTCTGGCGGTTTCCCACAAGGCACGCCATCACGAAAGCGCCTTTTTCGGCAATCTACCGGAAGGCAAGATCCAAGCGAATTACGACGAGATCTGGTCCGAGCAGGGAGGCCGGTTGTTGGAGAACGGCTTCTTCGAACTCCCCACGAAGATTAGCCACCGCGACCTGAGCAAGATCCCTTCACGCAAGCGCGCCAGCTATCGCCGCCGCTACGAGATGCTGGACGGATTGGGAAGCCAGATACGGGCCGCCTGTGCCGGTGGGGTTTTAACTCAATAAGCCCGCGCGCCAAACAGGATCTGGTAGACGGTCATGAAGAAGATCTTCATGTCGAGCCAGAAGCTCCAGTTGCGCAAATACCAGAGGTCGTGTTCCACGCGCCTTTGCATCTTCTCCAGGTCCGCCGTCTCACCGCGCCAGCCGTTGACCTGGGCCCAGCCGGTGATGCCCGGCTTGACCTTGTGACGCAGCATGTAACCCTTGATCAGCTCGCGATACATCTCGTTGTGGGCCACGGCGTGAGGCCGGGGTCCAACGATGGACATCTCGCCCATAAACACGTTGATGAACTGGGGCAGCTCGTCGAGGGAGGTGCGGCGCAGGAAGGCGCCGAAGGGAGTGACGCGGGAGTCGTTCCGTTGCGCCTGCTGGATCACACCCCCGTCCTCGCAGACTCGCATGGAGCGGAACTTCCAGACCATGATCTCCTTGCCGTCCAGCCCGTAGCGCCGCTGTTTGAAGAGTACGGGGCCCGGCGAGGAGAGCCTGACGCCGAGGGCGATCAGCAGCATGGGGATGGCGAGGAAGCAGAGCATGAGGCTGGAGATGACGATGTCCTGCAACCGCTTGAACAAGCCCTCCACCCCGGAGAAAGGGGTGTCGTAGACGCTGACGACCTCCATATCGTTGAAGTTGATCCAGCGCCCTTGTAGGACATTGGAGATGAAGAAGTCGGGCACCATGTAGACCGAGGCTGTGGTGTCCGCCAGTTCCTCGATCAGGAAGCGGATGCGGTCTTCCGCCATGATGGGCAGGGTGATGTAGACCGTGTCGATGTCGCCCTTCTTGGCCCGCTCCACCAAGGCCCTGAAATCACCCTTTTTCTGGCCGGTGAAGGCAAGCCGGCCCTGATCGCGGTCATCGTAGAAGCCATCCAGCCGGAACCCGAATTTGCCTGGATCATCCAGGACATGGGCGATCCTGACCCCGGTCTCATCGGCGCCGGCAATGGCGGCGGCGCGGGTGCTGTAACCGTGCCGGCGAATGGCGCGGAGCAGCAGTTGCCGGAGAATCCGCCACAGCCACAACAGGGACGGGGTGGTGACGAACCAGACCCCCAAGGCCACCCGCGACAATTCGCCGGTGATCTTGAAGGCATAGGCGGTGAGCAAGAGCACCAGAATGGTCCCCAGCCAGACCCCGCCAGCCCGCATCAGTTCTTGGATCAGACTGGCTCCGTTCCACCGGCGATAGAGCCCGCTCATCTCCGCGATCAGAAAAAAGGACAAAACGGCAAGTAGCGAACCGATCAGATAGCGGTCGTCCCAGGCATCTGGGTCGTAGAACTGCACGGCAATATAGATGGAAAAACCGACGATGCAGGCATCCAGGTATTTCCGCAAGATGGGGATCTCGCCGCGATCCCACCGGCGCGCCGTAGTGGGTGTTTGATCCCTCTGGTTAGCGGACATGGCTCGTCTCCCAGGCCCAGGCGTGCTGGACGATTTGATCCAGGGCAGGGAAACGCCGCCGCCAGCCCAACTCCCGCTCGGCCAGGGCCGCGTCGGCCACCAGTACGGCGGGATCGCCCGCGCGCCGCGCTGCCTCTTCCACCCGGATATCGACCCCGGTCACCCGTTTGACCACCTCTATCACCTCGCGCACCGAATACCCTTGCCCGTTGCCCAGATTGAAGACCCGCATCGCGCCACCCGCCAGCAGCCACTCCAGGGCCAGGAGATGGGCCTCGCAGAGATCCCAGACGTGAATATAGTCGCGAACACAGGTTCCGTCCCCTGTTTCGTAATCCGTGCCGTAGACAGAAATACGGTCCCTCCGGCCGGAAGCGGCTTGCAGGACCAGGGGAATCAGGTGGGTCTCCGGCGCGTGGCGTTCGCCCAGCTCGCCGTCCGGATCGGCACCGGCGGCATTGAAATACCGCAAGGAGACCGAGCGCAGCCCGTAGGCCCGGCTGTAATCGTCCAACAGCCCCTCGACCATCAGCTTGGAGCGCCCGTAAGGGTTGATGGGGCGGGCTGGATGACTCTCGTCGATGGGGCTGTAGTCCGGCTCGCCGAAGATGGCTGCCGTCGAGGAAAAGATGAAACGCCGCACGCCATGGCGGTTCATGGCGTCCAGCAGGTTTTTGGCATTGCAGACATTGTTTTGGAAGTACTTGGCCGGATCGGCCACCGATTCGCCCACCAGACTGAAGGCCGCGAAGTGCATGACAGCGGCGAAGCCGTGCTGCTGGAACAGCTTATCCAGCAGGGCTGCATCCCCCGTATCGCCCCGGACGAACTCGCCGTAGCGAACCGCGTCGGCATATCCCGTGGAGAGGTTATCCAGGGTCACCACCGAATAGCCCTCAAGGGCCAGGCGCTTGACCATGTGGGAGCCGATATAACCGGCCCCGCCCGTCACCAGGATCTTCGGCTTTGGCGTCATGCCAGGGACTCCATGCAGACAGCCAGGGAATCGCCCCAATGGGGCAGACGCAGACCCAATGCCTGAAAGAGCTTGTCCGCATTCATACGCGAATTGGCGGGGCGCTGGGCGGGGGTTGGATAGTTCGCACTGGGGATTGCCTCCAGGCGGCAATCAAGACCCTCCATTTTCTTGATGGCCGAGGCGAAGCCGAACCAATTGGTCTCACCCTCGGGCGAGAGGTGGTAAATCCCCTTGACGGACTCGGCGAATCCCGGCTCCCGCAGCAGGCGGTAAACGGCAAAGGCGGCCACCTGGGCGATGTCCCGCGACCAGGTGGGCGCCCCCCATTGGTCATCGACGACCCGCAGTTCGTCCCTCTCCGCCATCAGCCGCCGCATGGTTAGAAGGAAATTCCGCCCCCGCGCCCCGTAGACCCAGCTTACCCGCAGGATGAAGGGCGCCCAGGCGGTTTCCATGAGGGCCAAATCGCCCGCCAGCTTGGATTGGCCGTAGACATTGAGGGGGTTCGGCCTGTCCTCTTCCTCATAGGGTTCGGGCTTGGTCCCGTCGAAAACGTAGTCGGTGGAGAAATGGACCACCGGCACGGCATGCCGGGCGCTCCAGTCCGCCAGCGTGGCGGGCAATTCCGCGTTCAGCCGCCGGGCATCGGCCGGTTCCTGCTCAGCCCGGTCCACAGCGGTATAGGCGGCGGCATTGACGATGATTTGCGGCACCTGGGCATCGAGGAAACGCCTGACATCGTCCAGGTCCGCCAGATCCAGATCATTCCTTGTGACAGCCATGACCCGGTCCAGGGGGGCCAGGGTCCGGCACAGTTCCCAGCCCACCTGACCGTTGGCGCCCAGCAGCAGAATGGTCATTCGGTGAATTCCGGCAGCCGATCCAGGGGGATCTCCGCCAGGACCGGCGCCACCCTGTCCTTTGGCGAGAGGGCAGGCGCCCCCGCCAGGGGCCAGGCAATGCCCAGGGCTGGGTCATCCCAGCGGACGGCGAACTGGGTCTCGGGGTGGTAATAATCGGTGCATTTGTAACCGAAGATCGCCTCCTCGCTCATGACATAGTATCCATGGGCGAAACCGGGGGGGATGTAGAATTGGACGGGGTCCTCTGCGTCGAGGATCACCGTCTGGTGGCGTCCGAAGGTGGGCGAGCCCCGCCGCGCATCGACGGCCACATCGAAGACCTTCCCCGTGAAGACCTGTACCAGCTTGCCCTGCCCATAAGGGTGCTGAATGTGCAGCCCCCGCAGGACGCCCTGCTGCGACTTTGCCAGGTTGTCCTGGACAAAGGCCGCCTCGGGGCCGAGTTCGACATAGGATTGCTGACGCCATGTCTCCATGAACCAGCCGCGCGAGTCACCATGGCGCGCGGGGCGAATGATCCGCAGACCGGGCAGTTGGCCAGGCTCGATCCTCATGGGAGTTCCCTCCGTTGCAAAAGCTGCCGCAGATAGCCGCCGTAGGAGTTCTTGGAGTAGTCACCGGCCAGGACAAGCAGGGCCTCGTCGGAGATCCAGCCCTGCCCCCAGGCCACCTCCTCGGGACAGCAGACCTTGAGCCCCTGCCGCTGCTCGATGGTCTCGATGTAGTTGCCAGCCTGCATCAGCGACTCATGGGTCCCCGTATCCAGCCAGGCAAAACCGCGCCCGAGGGGAACCAGGTCCAAAAGCCCCTGCTCCAGATAGAGATTGTTGAGGTCGGTGATCTCCAGCTCGCCGCGGGGAGAGGGCTTCAAGGTGGCCGCCAGATCGGCAACCCGCCCATCGTAGAAATAGAGCCCGGTGATAGCGTAGTTGGAGCTGGGATTGGCCGGTTTCTCCTCGATGTGGATCACCCTGCCCTCAGCGTCGAAATCGGCAACCCCGTAGCGCTCCGGATCCTTCACCCAATAGCCGAAGACAGTCGCACCCCGGTTATGGACCCGCGCCCGCCGCAGGTTCTCGATCAGGCCGTTGCCATAGAAGAGGTTGTCGCCCAGGATCAGGCAGCAAGGTTCACCGCCGATGAAATCCCGGCCAATGAGAAAGGCCTGGGCCAGCCCATCAGGTTTCGGCTGCTCCGCATAGGAGAGGGCGATCCCCCACTGGGAGCCATCCCCCAGCAACTCCTGAAATGCCACCCGGTCCCGCGGCAATGTGATGATCAGAATCTCCCTCACTCCCGCCATCATCAGCACGGCGAGGGGGTAATAGATCATCGGCTTGTCATAGACCGGCAGCAACTGCTTGCTGACGGAGCGCGTCAGAGGATAGAGGCGGCTGCCACTGCCGCCCGCAAGGATAATGCCTTTCACCATGATTTCCTTAGCTTGACGAAAAATCTCAGCAACGATCTTGGGGCTGGGTTTTCAGCGCCCTTACCGGATACGAGAAAACCGAATGCTTACCAGGTTCAACGGAGCATTCGCGTCACCAGCGCCATCAGTTTTTCCCTGGCCCCTTTGTTCCTCGCAACCAGCGTTCTTCCTTTTTCACCTACCCGGCTCCGCTCCCCGGCGTTGTTGAGCCAGCGGATCATGATGCTTGCCAGCGACTCGGCACTGTCGATCTCCACCGCTGCGCCCTGCTCCAGGAACATCCGGCTGATGGTGGCAAAATTGAACATGTGGGGGCCGAAGGTCACCGGCATTCCCATGGCAGCTGCCTCCAGAAAATTATGGCCCCCGAATTTCATAAGGCTACCACCAAAAAAGGCCACGTCCGAGGCCGCCAGCAACAGGGACATCTCACCCATGCTGTCGCCCAGGTAGATCTCAGTGCGCGGGGCGCAAGCCTCCCGGTCGGATCGTCTCACCAGGGAAAAACCTTGCCGCTTGCAGAGCTGGGCCACGTTGTTAAAGCGCTCGGGATGCCTCGGCACCAGCAACAAGAGCGCGCCGGGAATGGCTCGCAGGATGCGCCGGTGCGCCTTCAGGATCGGCTCTTCCTCGCCGTCCCTGGTGCTGGCGGCGATCCAGACCGGCCGATGTCCGAACCCTCGCCGGATGACTTCTGCCTGTTCAAAGAGACTGGCCGGGAGCCGCACATCGAACTTAAGGCTTCCCGTGATCGCTACCCTTTCCGGAGGAACCCCCAGCGCGCGGAAGCGTTCGGCATCCTCCTCGGACTGTGCCGCAACATGATCTATGCCCGCGAAGACCGCCCTGGCGAAAGAACCGAGACGGGAATAGCCTCTGGCCGATTTGGCGGACAGGCGGGCATTGGCCAGCAGGGTGGGAACCCCCCGTGACGCGCACTCGCCCAGGAGGTTAGGCCAGATTTCCGTTTCCATCATCAGCAGCATGGCGGGTTTGGCCTGATCGAGAAAACGGCGGACGGCGAACGGCAGGTCGAGCGGGAAATAGCAGTGAATGACCGCATCGCCGAACAATTTTGCGACATGGTCGGCGCCAGTCGGGGTGGTGGTGGTAACCAAGAGGGTGCGTTCGGGGAAATCCGTCTGCAATTGCCGGATCAGTGGCTCCGCAGCCTGGGATTCGCCGACGGATACGGCGTGAATCCAGATGGCCCCGGTGGGAAGCCCAACGTTGCAATAGCCCAGCCGCTCCCGCCAGCGCATGCGGTAGGCGGGGTTGCGGCGGCTGCGCCACAGCAGGCGCAAGAAGACCAGCGGCAGGGCTGCGTAAAAAAGGAGCGTATAGAGACGCCGGATCATTGGGTAAGGGCCGCTTCGACCGCCGAGACGTTGCCCCGAAGATGCGTGGGGTCGATGGTGCCGACGATCATGCCGGTCACGCCCGGTTGTGAGAAGACGAAACACATCGAATCGATCACGCCTTCTTCGCTGGCGATGTGGCCGCTTTGCAGCCCCTTCTTGATCAGGACACCCTTGCTCAATCGCTCGGCCGCGTGCAGGACCGGCAATTCATCGTTGTAAGAAAGATTGCAGGTGGCCATGACAACATCCATCCGTTCGACCGTCATCAGCCCGCCTTCGACCGTCTTGCTGGACATGCCGTGGGCACGGATCAGGCCTCGCTCCTTCAGCCGGTCGAGGGCATCCGCTGCCCCCTCTTGTTGCAGGATGCGGAGATCGTTCCCGTCCGAATGGATCAATACCAGGTCCAGATAGTCACTTTTCAGGCTTCGCAGGCTTTCCTCCACCGAGCGGACCGTGGTCTCGTAGCCGAAATCGAAACGCGACTCGCCGTGCTCGAAGAACTCACCCACCTTAGAGACGATCACCCAGTCATGGCGTGAACCGGGTAGCAGTTTTCCCAGGCGCTCCTGACTGCTGCCATAGGCGGGGGCCGTGTCCAGCATATTGATGCCCAAGTCACGCGCCAGGGCCAACAGGTCGCGCACGGTCGCGTCATCGGGAATGGTAAAGGGGCGCGGATATTTCACCTGCTGGTTGCGGCCGAACTTCACCGTCCCCAGTCCGAGGGGGCTGACGGCCATGCCGGTCGCGCCAAGGGGCCTCAGATCCATCGTTGCGCCCGCTCCCAGGGTGGTGCGGCCTGAGCAGCTGGCGGAAGGGGAATATGCGCCGTATCCGAGCCCCTGGGCGCAATGCCTTGGTCCTCCAGGGTGGTGAGGAGCCGATCCGCGAGCAAGGGGGCAAAGGCCAGCTTGGTCGGCCAAAGGGTAATCAGACCTTCCGCCGCATCAAGAAAGCTGCTGTCCGGACGCTTGCCGCCCGGCTGCTCCGGTTCCGCACGATCCACCCGGAAACTGGACCACTCCACAGCGGTGAAGTCCACCCAAGGCAATACCACTGCCAGCTCCCGCCGGCCAGCCTCGATTTGCTCCTCGAATCCCCTGGTGACGCCCGACTCCGCCGGTTGCCCACCCAGATACCAGACGACTCGCCCCTCTTCGTCCCGATGGCTGGTGATCGTGAGGCGCGGATTGGCGCTGGCGCCCAGACAATGCCCATAGAGCAGGGGCAGCCGGCCACGGGCCATCAGCATGTGCAGGGGACGAAGCTGCATGGCGGGGGTCGAACGACCGAATCGCCGCAACAAGGCTTCGTTGCCCGCTCCCGCACATAGCACGATGGATTGGCCGTGCAGTTCGGTCCCCTCTTGCAGGCGGATACCCTTCCCCCCCGGCAGCGGTTCCCATGCCTGTTCCGCCAGATGAAAACAGCGGTGGCGGGCCTGTACAGACAGCACCTCAATCAGAGAGGGAATGTCCAGTACAGGTTCATCCAACCGGTAGAGCCTGCCCCTGAAATCCTGGGTTTGGAACAGGGCGGGAGCCTCGGCGGCATCCAGTGCGCGCATCCGGCTCTGCATAAGCTTGCCGGCGAAGAACCCCGCCAGCTTGGATGCAAGTCCCTCGGTGGACCAGAGATACTGATGTTCGGCGCTGATCCTTACGGCGCTCAGATCGAGCTCGCCATGACCTGTCAGGCAGGCCCGCCAGCGTCCCGGCATGGCGCCGATCGCCTTGGCCGAATCGCTGAGCGCCCCGCTCAGGGCATATTTTGTTCCACCGTGGATGATGCCCTGGGAAGAGAGGGTCTGTACGCCGCCCAACCCAGCCGATTCCAGCAGTACAGCCGAATAGCCGGACTGAAGTAGGCGATTCAAGGCCCAGAGACCGGCGATGCCTCCGCCGAAGAGGATGATGTCGGTTTGGATTCGCGCCACTGAAGCCTGGGCTCTCTATGATGTTGAGTCGATTGGGAGCGCCAATGGTATCACGGAGAGCCCATGGGCCCGAAGAAGGGGCCGGGTGCGGGGCAGATTTGGGGAATGCGCACATCCCTGTGCATGGAATCCCTATTTTTTCGGGGCTTCGGTTTTCGCGTCACTCAGAAGGATATCGTCCCGATTCTTTTTCAGAATGGCGGGGCCTATACCCTTGACCTTGAGCAGGTCGTCAACCGATTTGAAGGCGCCGTTGGCCTGCCGGTAGTCCACAATCGCCTTGGCCTTGGCCGGTCCCACGCCCTTCAGGGCCTGGGAAATGGCTCCGGCATCGGCGCTATTGACATTGACCGGCGCAGCATTGGCGATCTGAAGGAACAGCGAAGAGAGTAAAAACAGAAAAATTGAGACCCACTTTTTCAAGAGATAGCTCCTTGTGGAGTTGAAAGAAGACTCAACAATACATGTGAATGCGATATCTTTTCTATCCGAATCTTCTGAAAAATTTGTCAGAAATTTCTGAAATTTAATCAGCCTCTCTCCAGCCTACCCAGTCCCAGAAAATTTAGGTGAGAAGGAATCCCCTGTCTGTGCTACAGATTAAGGACTGAATTTCTGCCCGGATTAGCCTGCCCCATAAGGATGTCGTCATGTCGTACCTCAGCCGTCGCCTGCTCCTTTCGATTGCCTTGCTGCTTTCCATGCCCGCCTTCGCCGCATTCGACAGCGCGGAGTTGCCGTCGTCCGGCGAGCTCAAGATAGAGCGCATCACCCCAGAAGGGGAAGATGTCCAGCCGGGAAACCAGATCGTCATCGAGTTCAACCGCCCGGTGGTGGCCATCGGCAGGATGGACCGCACGGCGGAAGAGATCCCCGTCACCCTCTCGCCAGCCCTGGTCTGCCAGTGGCGCTGGATCAGCACCCGCACCCTGGCCTGCAACCTGGACGACAAGAACGGGATGCGGCCTTCGACCCAGTACCAGATGAGGGTCCAGCCGGGCATCAAGACCCTGGACGGGGTGACTATCGCGGAGCCTGTCGAACACCGGTTCATTACCAGCCGTCCCAAGGTGGAGGGCGTGGATTTCCGAGCCTGGAGGACACCGGTACTACCGGTGTTGCGCGTCTACTGGGATCAGGCCGTTTCCAAGGATTCGGTGCTCCAGCATCTCTATCTCAAGGATGCCGGGGATAAGCGCATCCCGGTCCAGGTCTCCACCGACAAGGAGAAGCGCATCCTGCCCGCCTGGCTGAGTCTGCCCGGTGAGAAGGCTGCGGTGGCGACGGCTCAGGATGAGCAGGAGAGCGATGAGGGATTACAGGTGGTGAACGGCGAGGAGTTCCGGCGCGTCTGGATCGTCGAGTCCGCTACGGAACTGCCCCCGGATCAAAAGATTGGCCTCCACATAGAGCCGGGGTTGAAGCCCGTGGTGGGCGATCAGCCCAGCGTCGAGGCGCGTCTGGTCCAGGAGTTCGATACCTTTCCCGAATTCGGCTTTGCCGGGGTCAGGTGTACCAACAATGCGGGCAACGAGGTGCTGGTCACGGTCGATGAGCCGCAAAAAACTGAGAATTTCTGCAACCCGCTGAAGGCGGTCTCGCTGGAGTTCAGCTCCCCCGTGTCGCGCAAGATGGTCAAGGAGCATCTGGCTCTCGATCCCCCCCTCGGCGGCAAGGAGCCGACGGCCGATCCCTGGGGTGATCTGAGCGGAGAGGAGGATCGGGTCGATTTTCCCCACGAATCGGGCAATCGCTACGGGGTCTGGCTGCCCTATGGCCTGAAGGCTGCCCAAGGATACAAGCTGAGGGTCGATCTAAAGCCGCCGAGCCTCTTGGATCAGGCGAAGTCCCTTTTCGCCGGATCGGAGTCGAAAGAGACGGCCCTGAAGGACAGGTTCGGCCGGGGGCTGAAGGCGCCCATCGCTATTTCCTTCACCACCGACCACCGGCTGCCCAATTTCCTGCTGGAATATGAAGCGGCGGTGCTGGAAAAGAATGTGGACAGCGAGGTCCCTCTCTATGTCAACAATCTGAAAAAATTCGCCTGGACCTTCAACCGACTGACCCTCGACAAGTCTGTCCAGGGACTGACCCATGAAGTGACGCTGCCGAAGGTGGTGGACATCCAGTACGCCGTGCCCGCCGGGGTCCGCCAAATGTTGGGCCAGAAATCCGGGGCGATCTGGGGACAGCTCGCGACCACCCCCGAGATCACGGACGAATATATCAACCGCACAATCTTCGCCCAGGTGACGCCCTTCCAGGTGCATCTGAAACTCGGTCATTTCAATACCCTGGCCTGGGTCACGGACATGGTCACGGGGCTGCCCGTCGCCGACGCCCAGGTCCTGATCTACCAGGACAGCCTGTCGGAGCTGAACGGCCCTGAAGGAACCGAACAAAGGGTCAAGACCGACGCCTCGGGGCTGGCCATCCTGCCCGGCACCGAGGAGATCGACCCCAATCTGGAGATCAGCCAGGTCTGGGAACCCACCGCCCCCCGTCTGATGGTGCAAGTCCGCAAGGGCCAGGACATGGCCCTGCTGCCCATCTGGCAATCCTTCGAGATCGATAGCTACCGTTCCTCCGGCACCAGCTTCTACCCCAGCAACGAGCGCAAGTTCGGCCACATGCTGGCCTGGGGCACCACCGCCCAGGGGATCTACCATCCGGGCGATACCATCCAGTACAAGCTCTACGTGCGTAACCAGGACAACCAGGCCCTGGTCCCGCCGCCGCTGAAGGGGTATTGGCTGGAGGTGGTCGATCCCACCGGCAAGGTGGTGAAGAAGGTGCGGGACATCAGCCTGTCGGAATTCGGCGCCGTGGAGGGCGAATTCGACATCGGCAAGAAGGCCGCCGTGGGCTGGTACGACTTCAATCTCAAGGCCAATTTCACCCAATCGGCCCAGGAAGAAGAGGCCTGCCCCGAGGGCGAGGGCGGCGAGTCCCAGGAGTGCGCCACCCAGGCCGAATTCAGTTGGACGCCCATGCGCGTCCTGGTCAGCGACTTCACCCCGGCCCCCTTCAAGGTCGATAACCAGTTAAATGGCGACCTCTTCCATCCGGGCGATATGGTGGAGGCCGAGACCCGTGCCAGCCTGCACTCCGGCGGCCCCTACACCCAGGCCCAGGCGCGGGTGACGGCCATGCTCAGCCCCACGGCCTTCAGCTCCAAGCACCCCGCCGCCGCTGGTTTCACCTTTGGCGTGGCCCTGGAGTCGAGCGAGGCGCAGCAGCTCTACCAAGTGACCAGTCCGCTGGATGAGAAGGGCGAACTCATGACCCGCTTCCCCATCGAGGCCAAGGGGATCTTCCACGGCCGCCTCATGGTAGAGAGCGCGGTGCAGGACGATCGCGGCAAGTCCGTCGCCCATCAGGCCCAGGCCGATTATGTGGGTGTGGACCGCCTTGCCGGTCTGCGCCTGTCGGAGTGGTTCTACCAGGCCAAGAGCGACATCGCCGCCGATTATCTGGTGGTGGATGACCGGGGCACGCCGGTACCGGGGGCCGCCGTCACCTTGACCCTGGAACGCAAGGAGCGCACGGCTGCCCGCGTCAAAAGTGCTGGCAATGCCTATGTCCCCAATACCGAGGTGACCCTCGTCAAGGAGTCCGAATGCCAGGGCGTCTCGGATGCCACGGCCAAGACCTGCCTGCTCCGGGCGGAAAAGGCGGGCGACTACAGCCTGAAGGCGACGGTCACAGATACCCAGGGCCGCGTCCAGGTAACCGAGACCCAGCTCTGGGTCTCCGGCAGCGACTATGTCATGTGGGATGAGGGCAGCGACGCCTATCTCGACCTAGTCCCGGACAAGGAGGGCTACCACATCGGCGATACCGCCAAGTTCCTGGTGAAGAACCCCTATCCCGGTGCCCAGGCCCTGGTGACGGTGGAGCGATTCGGCGTCATCGACCGCTTCGTCATGCCCCTCAAAGAGAGCGCTGCGGTCATCGAGCTGCCGATCAAGCCCGATTACATGCCGGGCTTCTATCTCTCGGTCGTCGTCACCTCCCCGCGCGTGGAGAAACCCCTGGTCCCCGTGGGACAGGTCGATCTGGGCAAGCCCAGTTTCCGCATCGGCTATGTCCAGGTTCCGGTCAAGGATGCCTACAAGGAAATCGAGGTCAAGGCCAGCCCGGACAAGGAGAGCTACCGCCCCGGCGACCGGGTCCATGTGGGCTTGCAGGCCCAGGCGCGTCACCCCAAGGGTGAGCCCATCGAACTGGCCGTCGCGGTGCTGGACGAGGCGGTGTTCGACCTGATCGCCCAGGGCAAGGCCTACTACGATCCCTATGGCGGCTTCTACCACCTGGATGACCTGGACCTGCGCAACTACAGCCTGCTGACCCGCCTGATCGGGCGGCAGAAGTTCGAGAAGAAGGGGGCCAATCCGGGCGGCGACGGCGGCGCTTCGCTGGACATGCGCTCGGTCTTCAAGTTCGTCAGTTACTGGAACCCCTCCCTCAAAACCAACGCCGAGGGCAAGGCCGACATCGATTTCGTCGTCCCGGACAACCTCACCGGCTGGCGCGTCCTGGTCTTGGCAACCACCCCCAGCGACCGATTTGGCCTGGGCCAGGCCAACTTCAAGGTCAACCGGCCCACCGAGGTCCGCCCTGAGATGCCCAATCAGGTCACCGAGGGGGATCGGTTCGAGGCCCGCTTCAGCGTCATGAACCGCACCCAGCAGCCGCGTACCCTCAGCGTCAGCCTCAAGGCCGAGGGTGATATTGACAGTGCCTTGCCGGGGCAGATCGAAAAGACCATCAGCCTCAAGCCCTATGAACGGGCGCTGGTGGCCCTGCCGGTCAAGGCCAAGGCGCTCAAGGAGAGCCGCGAGGCCGAGAAGGGGAATGTCCGCTTCACGGCGGTGGCGGGCGACGATAGCGACAGGGACGGCATGACCCACGACCTGCCGGTCCACAAGCAACGTTCCCTGGACGTGGCCGCCAACTACGGCACCACCCTGGCGCCCAAGGTCAGCGAGACCATCGCCTTCCCCAAGGACATCTATCCCGATGTGGGGGCCTTGAGCCTCAGCGTCTCGCCCTCGGTCATCGGCAATCTGGAGGGGGCCTTCCGCTACATGCGCGGCTACCCCTATACCTGCTGGGAGCAGTTACTGACGCGGGCCACTATGGCGGCCCACTTCAAGTCGCTCAACCCCTACATCTCTGAACGGCTGAAATGGCCCGGCCATGAAAAACTGCCGGAGCAGACCCTCGCCCAGGCGGCGGAATTCCAGGCCCCCAACGGCGGCATGGCCTACTTCGTCGCCACCGACGACCGCGCCGATCCCTACCTCAGCGCCTACACGGCCCTGGCCTTCCACTGGCTGAAGCAGGGCGGCCATGCGGTGCCCGAGACGGTCGAGACCAAACTGCACGACTATCTGCTGAACTTCCTGCGGCGGGACGAGGCCCCCAGCTTCTACACCAAGGGCATGGCCTCCACCGTGCGGGCCGTGGCCCTGGCGGCCCTGGCCGAGGCGAAGAAGGTCGATTTCGCCGATCTGGAACGCTACGCCCCCCATGTCAAGGAGATGAGTCTCTTCGGCAAGACCCACTTCGCCTTGGCGGCACTGCGCATAGACGGCGGCGAGACCCTGACACTGGATACCGCAAAGGCCATCCTCGCCCAGGGCAACGAGACCGGCGGCAAGTTCGTCTTCAACGAGACCATCGATGACAGCTACAGCCGCATCCTCCACAGCCCCCTGCGCGAGAACTGCGCCATCCTCGGCCTCTTCACCGCGCTCGGAGAGACCGGGTTCGGCAGAAACCTGGCGGCTGATCTCCCCTTCAAACTGGTGCGCACCATCACCCAGACTCGCGGAGGGCGCGACCACTGGGAAAACACCCAGGAGAACATGTTCTGCATGAACGCCCTGGTGGATTACAGCAGTGTCTATGAAACGGAAAGGCCAGAGATGCGGGTCTCCGCCAGCCTTGATCAGACCAAGTTCGGCGAGACCGCGTTCCAGGCATTCCGCGACTCCCAGGTGACCTTCGAGCGCCCCATCGAGTCCGCCGATGTTGGGCGGACGGCCCTGATGGAGATCGACCGCGAAGGAACGGGACGCCTCTACTACGCCACCCGCCTCAGCTACGCCCTGAAGGCCGGGGCCTCGACCGACACCAACGCCGGCATCGAGATCCACCGGGAATACAGCATGCAGAAGGACGGCAAATGGGAACTGCTGCCCAAGCCCTACGCCATCCGCCAGGGCGATCTGGTGCGGGTCGATCTCTACGTCTCGGTCCCGGCTGCGCGCAACTTCGTCGTGGTAGACGACCCCATCCCCGGCGGCTTCGAACCCCTCAACACCGACCTGGCCACCACCTCCAGCGTCGATGCCGGCAAGGGCGCCTTCCAGGCCGCCGGAGGTTCCCTCTGGTTTAAGTACGGCGACTGGAGCGAATATAGCTTCAGCTTCTGGAGCTTCTACCACAAGGAACTGCTGCACCACGCCGCCCGCTTCTATGCCGACTACCTGCCCCCCGGCAACTACCACCTCTCCTACATGGCCCAAGCCATCGGCGCCGGCGACTTCGCCGTCATGCCCGCCATGGCCGCCGAGATGTACGACCCGGATGTCTACGGCAAGACCACCTTCGAGCAGTTGAAGGTGGAGACTAATTTGGGAGCGGGGGAGTGAGCAGTGGACGCAGTAAACATTACGTTCACAGCGATAAGTAGGTGGTCTAATGAGTCACTCCAGGGGGCGCTAACGCGGCAAGGCCGGGGACGATATGATGGACTTTCTCTCCAGACTGAAGCGCATTGGGGTGCGCAGGATTGGGCCGATGGTCCTGTTACTGGGCTGCGGCGGGCTCATCGTCGCGACCTGGCTCGATGTTACCCCCATCACCGGCTCCCTGCGCCAGATCGCCGGTCAGGCAGAATATGCCGAGATCACCGATCGCACCGGCGCGCCGCTGGGGGTCTCCTATCAGAACCGCTGGAACAGTTTCGACTATCTCCCCCTGCATAGCATGCCGGAGTTCCTGTTGCAGGCCTTTGTGGCCTCGGAAGACCGGCGCTTCCATAGCCACCGGGGGGTGGATTGGCGCGCCCTCGGTGGGGCCTTCTGGCAGAACCTGCGGTCCCTGTCGCGGGTGCGGGGCGGAAGCACCATCAGCGGCCAGGTGGTCCGGATCATTCACGAACGGCCGCGCAATCTCTGGTCGAAGTGGGTCGAGCTGTGGGAGTCCCTTTCCCTGGAGCGGCACACGGGCAAGCAGGAGATCCTGGAGTTTTACTGCAACGAGATTCCTTACGCCGCCAACCGGCGGGGTGTCTCCCAGGCCGCCTCCTACTATTTCGATCGCGATCTTTCCACTCTGACGAAGAAGGAGATGCTGGCCCTGGTGGTGCTGGCCCGTGCGCCCTCTGCCTATGACCTCTACCGTCATCCTGAACGGGCCGAATCGGCCATTCGGGCGCTGGCCCGCAAGCTGCGAGAACAGGAGTTGCTGACGGAGAAGGAGCTTTCCCGGATCGAACAGGGGCGGATGGAGCTGGCGAGACCCAAATTGCCGGTGGAGGCGGCCCACTTTGTCGGCCATGTGCGCAAGCTGGATTCGCGGAGCGAACGCGGGCTCCCCCTTCGCACGACCCTGGACGGCAACCTGCAACGGCGGACCCAGGAGATCCTGGGGCAACGGCTGAAACGGCTGGCCCGGCTCCGGGTCCACAACGCCGCAGCCCTCATCGCCGATCATCGAACCGCCGAGATCCTGGGCTGGGTGGTCGTGGGAGGCGAGGAGGCGGCTGGTATCCCCAACCCTACCCACAAGATCGACGCCGTGACCGTGCCGCGCCAGCCGGGCTCGGCCCTCAAGCCCTTCCTTTACGCTCTGGCCCTGGAAAAGGGCTGGACGCCGGCAACCATCGTCGAGGATACCCCCATGGCCGAGACCATCGGCTCGGGGCTGCACGAGTTCAAGAACTACAGCCGCACCCACTACGGTAAGGTGAGCCTGCGGGAGGCCCTGGGCAATTCGCTCAACATCCCGGCCCTGCGTACCATCGGATTCACCGGTGTCGAGGAATATCTCAATCTGCTGCACCGGCTTGGATTTGCCAGCCTGAACCGGGACGCAGCGATCTACAACGACGGCCTTGCCTTGGGCAATGGCGAGGTCAGTCTGTATGAGATGGTGCAGGCCTTCGCCGCCCTGGCCCACCAAGGGGAATTCAGGCCCCTGCGCTGGAACCGGGATGACCAGGCCCCGCGTGACACCCAGCGGGTCTATTCGCCCGAGGCCGCCTCCCTGATCGGCAACATCCTCTCCGACCCCTGGGCGCGGCGGCTTGAATTCGGTTACGGCAGTGTGCTCAATCTGCCCGTTCAAACGGCGGTGAAGACCGGCACCTCGACCGATTACCGCGATGCCTGGACCCTGGGATTCGACTCCCGCTATGTGGTTGGCGTCTGGATGGGCAATCTCGATCGATCCCCCATGGACGGCGTCACTGGGGCCATAGGTCCGGCCCTGGCGCTGCGGTCCATCTTTGCGGAACTCCAGCGGGACAAGCAGACCCAGCCGCTCTACCTCAGTCCAAGATTGGTACGGAAGGGGATCTGCCAGGAAACAGAGGGAGAGGGCGGGGGCACGAACTGTCGCACCCGGACCGAATATTTCATTCCTGGCAGCGAGAACGATGCGGAGACGCTCGCCATCGAACCGCCGATTGTGCTTGCCCGTCCGACACCGGGTTTGCAGATGGCCTACGATCCCCGCGTCCCCGCCGGCTACCAGATCTTTCCCTTCCGCATCGAGGGTCTGAATGTGAACTGTGTCGCCGCTTGCGCGGTCTCCTGGTATCTCAACGGCCAGCTCCTGGCCGTCACTCCTGATGGCAACTACCGCTGGCCGGTCCAGCGCGGCAAACACGAGTTGAGGGTCGAGGTGCGGCAAGGGGAAGAAATGCTATTTGCCAGCCGGGATGTCCCTTTCTGGGTCAAGTAGCGCCTTATCCTTCATCTCCCGCTGGAGTTGCTCGTATTCGGCGATGACCTGCGCCCCGAACAAGAGGATGAAGGCAGCCGCCTCGAAGCTGAGGAGGGCGACAATGGCACTGGCCAGTGAACCGTAAATGATGTTGACCAGGGAGAGGGATGCGAAATACCAGACCAGCAGGTGACGCACCGCCTCCCACAGCAGGCCAGCGGTGACGCCGCCGATCAATGCCAGGCGGAAGGAGAGGTTGCCCGTGGGCATGACGAGGTAAAGGGCGCTCAGCAACAGGATCAACCCGGCGACGCCCAGCAGATAAAGGACCATGCCAGCGGCGCCGCTCAGATCCCAAGTCTGCCCCAGAAGCAGCATCGGCTTGTTGCCGAGCGTTTGCAGCGCGCCGTTGATGAAGGTGATCAGGAGGATACCCACACCGATCAGCAGGATGAAAGCGAAGGGAATGGCGGCCGAGACCAGAGGATGTCTGCTGTGTGTCTCCTCGCGGTGGTGGAAGATGGCGGCCATGGCCTTCTCCAGCACGGTAAAGGCGATGGTGGAGAAGAACAGCAGCATCAGGGTGCCGATCCAGCCCACCAGATGGCGGTGGTCAAGGAAGGCGCCGACCTCGTGGGTGAGGGTGTCCGCCTCGGCGGGCAGGATCAGGGAAAGATTGGTCTTGATGGTCTCCAGCAGGGGCTCGGGTTCCATGAAGTGCGACAGGCCGACCAACAGCAGCCCCAGCAGAGGGATCAGCGACAGCAGTCCGTTGTAGGCCACGGCCCCGGACAACAGGATGCCCTGATTCGCACCGAAGGCATTGATGACTCGCCACAGAAACCGGAACGGGTGACGGGCGATTTCCTGGGCGGGAGATTGGGGCGGTGGCATGGGAGGCCCTGTCAGGGAGTCAGATCCGCCAGCCCCGTGGCCCTGGCGATGGCGAGCAGGCCAAAGAGCATCACCAGCAGACCGGCAACGGACTTGACCCAGGGACGGCGGATGAATTTCTGCAACGCCCCGGCAGCGGCCCCCATAAGCAGAAGGTTCGGCAATGTGCCGAGACCGAAGGCAAGCATCAGCAACGCGCCATGCAGAATGCCGCCCGCAGAGACGGCCCAGATAAGGGCGCTATAGACCAGTCCGCAGGGTAGCCAGCCCCAGATCAGCCCCAGGCTGAATGCCTGCAAGACCGTGCGCACGGGCATGAAACGGCGCCCAAGGGGTTCCAGCCGCTTCCAGACCGGGCCACCGATCTCCTCCAGCCTTACCAGGATGCGCCACCAGCCGGCCAGATAGAGGCCCAGCAGAATCATGAAGATCCCGGCGATGATCAGCAAGATATGCTGCGCCCGGTCCAGGGCGCTGAATTCCGCCAGCAGCAGGCCCAGACCACCCATGATGCCGCCTGCGACGGTATAGCTGAGGATGCGGCCGCCGTTATAGCCCAGGTGGAACGGCATCTGGTCGGTGCCCTTGCCCTGGGGCAGGCCGAGGGTCAGGGCGCCGACGATGCCCCCGCACATCCCGGCGCAATGCACACCACCAAGCAGGCCAACCAGAAAAGCACCAGCAAGGGTTTCGATCATCTCTGTTCCTTATTGGGGTTGGCGATCTCCAGGCGTTTACCGACGATCCACACCAGGATCAACACCGGCACACCGATCAGCGAGGTAAAAGTGAAGAAGCCGGGATAGCCGATGCCATCGACGATGGTGCCGGAATAGCCGCCGATGACCTTGGGGAATAGGGTCATCAGGGAGCTGAATATGGCGTATTGCACCGCCGTGAAGGAGACGCTGGTCAGTGACGAGATAAAGGCGATGAAGGCCGCGCCGGCCAGCCCCGCCTCGAAGTTGTCGAAGCCCACCGCCAGGTACATCATCGGCAGGTTATGGCCCATGTGGGCCAACAGGATGAAAACGGCATTGGCCGCCACCGCCAGCACCGCCCCCAGCATCAGAATACGCACGACCCCGAAACGGGTGACCAGCAAGCCGCCGAAGATCCCGCCGAAGATGCTCACGACCACCCCGAAGGTCTTGACGGCCGTGGCAATCTCCACCTTGGAGAAACCCATGTCCTGATAAAAGACGTTGGAAATCACCCCCAGCACGATATCGGAGATACGATAAAAACCGATCAGCGCCAGCAGCAGCAGGGCCGTCTTCAAACCATAACGGCGGAAAAAATCGGCGATGGGCTCAACCCAGGTGTCGCGCGCCATGTCACGATTGACCAGTCCCAGCAGCACCAGTGCCCAGCCGATCAGCACCGCCACCCCGATCGCCAGAAAGAAGTGGAGCGCCTCCAGCAGAAAGCCGGTGAATACCCCGCCCCCCGCAGCCAGTTTCAGCCAAGCGAAGGGTTCTGATCCCAGGAAAAATCCGCCCACGAAGCCCGATGCGGCCCCGGCAAAGACCGCCAGCAGGCGTATGTAGCTCATGGTGGTGTAATGGTGCCTGTCAAGCTGACGGCGTTCCGGCTCTGGAATCAACAGGGTAGTGACAACCCCGACCAGGATGGTGCAGGCCATGATCAGATAGGTCGATTGCCAGGCGCCATGGACATACTGTCCCTTCTCCGAGCCGAAGGAAGCGGCCAGAAACAGGGCGCCCGCCCCCGACACCACCATCCCCAGGCGATAGCCTGCAATGTAGGTGGAAGACATCAGGGCCTGGAGGCGCGACTCCGCCGACTCGATGCGGTAGGCGTCGATCACGATGTCCTGAGTCGCGGCAGAGAAACCGAGCAGCACCGCCGCCAACGCCATCCGCACCAGACTATCCTGCCCCGAGGCCGGGTCGATCATGCCCATGAGGACGATTGCAACCATGATGGAACACTGGGCCACCAGCAACCAGGCCCGCCGCCTGCCAAGCCATTGGGTCAGAAACGGCAGGGGCAACTTGTCGATCAATGGCGCCCAGACGAACTTGAAGGAGTAGGCCAGGGCCGCCCAACTGAAAAAGGTCACCGACTTCCGTTCCACCCCCGCCTCCCCCAGCCATAACGACAGAGAGGAGAAGATCAGCAGCAGCGGAATCCCGGCCGAAAAGCCGAGGAAGAGCATGGTAACGACACGGGGATGGAGAAAGGCGCGAAGGGACTCTCGCCAGGTGCATGGCTCGGCGGGGCTGTCTGGCATGTGGGTTCAGATCCTTGGGATGCGGCGTGGGGGGATTATAGCCCCTGGCAGCCCGTTCTTGATCGCTCCCGCGCCGGAACCTGCGAACAATCACACCCGACCTTGTTCCCCTCCCAATTGCGGTATCTTTCCCGAACAGGTTGCCCATCCAATCACCGGTACCTGCGACCGGCACCCTGTGGTGGTGGGTCAGATGCACGGCGGCGGCTTTGATGCACGGCCCGTACTGCACCGGCGCCTTAACCTCCGCCGGAAATTCACCCCGATGCCGCTTGCCGCACGGGCAACGTGCTTCCAGCACCTGATGCTCGGTGACTTCATGACGCAGCGGCGGAATCTCGAATACTTGGTGGGTCTCGACCACCACCGCTTCGGTCAGCGGACGATGGCAGGCATAGCATCTACTCGGCGGCCGGTGCGTTTAGACGTGGTCCGGTTGCGCGACCCTCTTCAGTGCGTGGCCGGGGTGCCCCTTTTGACCTCCCATTCGCCGCTGCACCTCGATAGTGGCCAGGATGCCGCGCAAAGGGGTTGCCGCCATTGCGAAAAGTTCACTGCCTCTCAGCCCAGCTCTCTAACCACTTCGCAGACCCGCTCGACCTCATCTTTTCGCATGTCGGGGAAGATGGGCAGGGAGAGGGTTTCGCCGCAAAGCCGGTCGGTGACCGGTAGATCGCCGGGCCGGTAGCCGAGCTGGGAATACACCGACTGGAGGTGGAGCCCCAGCGGGTAACACTGGCTGTGACCGATATTGGCTTCCTTGAGGGCAGCCCGCATGGCATCACGGCGTGGGTGGCGAATGGTGTAGAGATTGAAAGCATGGCGGCCGTTGGCAGGCCGTGAGGGGCGCACTAGCCTCAGATCAGCCAGGCCTTGATCGTATTGATCCGCGACCCGGATACGCGCCGCGATGTCTTGCTCGATCTTCCGCAGCTTGATACGCAGCAGGGCGGCCTGGATCTCGTCTAGCCGGCTGTTATAGCCCAGCTCGTCGTGCATGAAGGGTGATTGGGCGCCATGATTGCGCAGTTTAATCAGGTGGTCGCGGATCGCATCGCTGCCGGTGGTGATCAGGCCACCGTCGCCGTAGCAACCCAACACCTTGGTGGGATAAAAACTGAAGCAGCCGCAATACCCCTGCGTACCGACCTGCTTACCGCCATGCATGGCCCCGAAGGCCTGGGCACCATCCTCCACAATGGAAAGCCCATGCTCGCTGGCGATAGAACCCAATGCATCCATGTCAGCCGGATGCCCGAAGATATGGACCGGCAGAATGGCCTTCACATCAGTATCAATCTTATTCCGTACGCTGCTGGGATCGAGGGTGAAGCTGTCCGGGTCGATATCGGCGAAGACAGGCGTGGCACCGACCTTCGAGATGGCCTCTGCTGTGGCAAAGAAGGTGAAGGGGGTGGTGATGACCTTGTCGCCGGGGCCGATCCCCAGGGCGCGCAAGGAAAGCTCGATGGCGTCGGTTCCGTTGGCAACGGAGACGGCATGGGCGCAGCCCAGGTAGGCGGCAACCTCCTGCTCGAACATACGCACATTGGGCCCGAGGATGAAGGCGCCGCTTTGGCCGGCCTCGCCGATCATCTCCATCCATTCGGCGCGTAGGGCGTCGAACTCATTTTGAAGGCGCAGGTAGGGGACCGGAAGGGGCTGTTGCTGGTTGCTCATGTAAGGGAATCTCTAATCGGAGTCAGAATTTACCAAGAATGGTCTCTTTAACACGCATGGCCACGTCCAGCGCCTCCAGGCCGACGTGGCCATTGACCAATGGTTTCCGGCGCGCGGCGACGCACTGGACGAAATCCTCCAGCTCCGCGTCGAGGGGCTTAACGGGTTCGATATCGAGGGTTTCCACGACGATCTCGGGCCACTCCTCGTCGGGCCGGGGCTTGGGATAGGCGATATTGAGCCGCTGTTCGATAAAGTCGAGGGAGAGGTAATGATTTGGGGCAAAGGCACGGATGCGGCGCGACTTTTTTTCGGATACACGACTGGCGATGACGTTGGCAACGCACCCGTTGGCGAACTCCAGGCGGGCGTTTGCGATGTCGATGTGCTTAGTCAGCACGGGGGTCCCGACCGCCGAGACCGAAACGATATCGGAGTCGATCAAGGAGAGGACAATGTCGATGTCGTGGATCATCAGGTCGGAAATGACATCCACGTCGGTGGCGCGCGCGACGAAACTGCTCATGCGCTGCGCCTCAATGAAAGGGGGGTTGCTGATGCGACGCGCCAGCTCCATGACGCCGGCGTTGTAGCGCTCCAGATGGCCGATCTGCAACAGGGCACCGGATCGCTCGGCCAGCCCCACGATCTCGGCCCCTTCGGCTACAGTGGATGCGATGGGCTTTTCCAGCAGGGTATGGATGCCATTTTCGAGAAAGGGGCGCGAGACTTCCAGATGCAACGAGGTGGGCACGACGATGCTGACGGCATCAACCTTGCCGATCAGATCCCGGTGATCGTAAAAGGCGGCGCAACCTGCCTCAGCGGCTACTTTGCCAGCGGTCTCTCTATGGGAATCGGCAACGCCAACCAGCTCCACATGGGGCATGCGAGAATAGATCAACGCATGGAAGCGGCCAAGATAGCCGACTCCCACAACAGCAACGCGAAGTTTATCGTTCATGGCATGCCCAATGGATCAATGATAAGCGTGAGGACGCCGCAGGCGGCAATCGAAGCGCCGCAAACTGTACCATAGTTTGTTCTGGATTTTGCGGCGAAGCTTCTCCCGAAAAGGCCCGGAGGGCTCTGTGCATGACCTAATCAGGCTAGAATTTGGGCGGCTGCATCGAACGCCAGTTTGCCGAAAGCCAACAAGCAGCGAATGACAAAATCTATCGTCCAACATCTTCCACTCCAGTCAACAGGTAGGGGCTGTCATGGTTATCGTAGTCGAACCTGAGTGCTATCTCTCCGCAACCGGGGCGTTCTGGATCGATTGCGCTCTGGAGGCCATTGAAGCCAGGGGATGCTTCCATGTCGCCCTGTCCGGCGGACGGACACCGGAACGCTTTTACCGGCGGTTGGCAGAGGATGAAAGGATGCAAGGCCGTTGGGACCGGGTCCATTTCTGGTTCGGGGATGAACGTTGCGTCCCCCCCGGACACCCCGACAGCAACTATCTGATGGCGAGGCGTTCCCTGCTGGATCGGATCGAGTACGGGGCTGTTCACCGGATGGAGGCCGAGCTGGAGCCCCATGCAGCGGTGAAACGATATGAGGAAGAGCTCGGCCTACTGGAACAGGCCGATGGCCAGCCTGTATTTGACTTGGTGATGCTGGGCATGGGCAAGGATGGTCATGTGGCATCGCTCTTTCCGGGCTCGGCCAATCTGGCGGAATTGGTGCGGCCTGTTTCGGCAGCCTTCGTCGAGTCGGCCGGGAGCTGGCGTTTGAGCCTGACCCTGCCATTGATGCGCCAAGCCCGCCGGATCATGGTGATGGTGACGGGACGGGACAAGGCGCGCACCATCGCGGATGTGCTTCACGGCGGCAGGGCCGATTTGCCCGCTTCCTCCATTGTCGCCCTGCCCCAGGTCTGGTGGTTTCTCGATAGGGAGGCCGCTGAGTGGCTCACGTAAAGGACCTTGTCATCTCCGAGGCCAGGGGATAAGTTGACCCCAGCCGAGCAAGCCGAGAAGTGAAACCTCCATGACCCAAAACCCGCAAGAAGACCGCTACCCTATCCAGGTAAACGTCAAAACCCGATACCTGAACGAACAATCCTCTCCGGAGGATGGGCGCTACGTCTTCAGCTACACCATTACCATCAGCAACCGGGGCTCGCAGAGGGCGAGACTCGTCAATCGCCACTGGTTCATCACCGACGCGGACGGCAAGGTGGAAGAGGTGCGTGGTCGCGGGGTGGTGGGCGAACAGCCCTCCATCGAGCCGGGTGGCGAATACCGGTACACCAGCGGCGCTGTGCTCAAGACCCCGGTCGGCAGCATGGAGGGGAGTTACGGCATGGTCGCCGAGGACGGCGCGCGCTTTGACGCCAGGATTCCCGTCTTCACCCTGGCGGTCCCCCATCTCATTCACTGACCCGACGACAAGCGCTTACCATGGCCGTCTATGCCATAGGCGATATTCAAGGTTGCTACGACGAACTGATGCGGCTGCTGGAATTCATCGCTTTCGATGAAGGCAGAGACCAACTTTGGTTCACCGGTGATCTGGTTAACCGGGGGCCGAAGTCGCTGGAGACCGTCCGTTTCGTGCGAGGTCTCGGGGAGGCAGCGCTGACAGTGTTGGGGAACCACGATCTGCATCTGCTGGCCTACGCCAACGGCAACACCAAGCGGTTCAAGGACTCCGGACTGGCAGAGTTCCTGCGAGCCGAGGACAGCGAAGAGCTGCTCCACTGGCTCCAGTGCCGTCCCCTTCTGCACCGGGACGAGACCCTCGGCTACGCCCTGATCCATGCCGGCCTGCCGCCGCAATGGGACCTTGGGCAGGCAGAGTCTTGCGCCAGGGAAGTGGAAACCCTCCTGGCCGGAGAGGGGGCAAGGGAGTATTTCAAGCAGATGTACGGCAACGAGCCCAGTCAGTGGCAGGAGTCACTCAAGGGAATGGATCGCTACCGCTTCATCACCAACTGTTTCACACGGCTGCGCTACTGTGATCCCAGGGGCCGCCTGGCACTGAAAGAGAAGGGGCGGCCGGGAACCCAGTCGAAGGGCTTTCTGCCCTGGTTCCTGATACCAGACCGGCGAAGCAGGGATGACCGCATCATCTTCGGACACTGGTCCACCCTGGGCTATCAGCACGCCCACAACGCCTGGGCGATCGACTCGGGCTGTCTCTGGGGCGGCAAGTTGACAGCGGTGCGCATCGACACCGGCACCCCGGAGCCGCTGCAAATCAAATGCCGGGGCGCTGTCAGGCCGGGAGAGGAAAAGGGGTCTGGGAGGCTGTAAAGGACCAGGAACGAATCAGGCGCCCCGCCGCTCGTAATTCAAAAAGCTATAGGGGAGGGGGTTCTTGCCGTTTGCGGGGTGATCCTCACGGAGGACGAGGCGCCACCGGCCTTCATCCAGGCGGGGGAAGAAGGCATCCCCCTCGATCTGTGCATGGATCAGGGTCAGGTAGATCCTGTTGGCCGTCGCCAGTGCCTGCTCATAGATTGTGGCACCGCCAACGATGAAGATCTCCGCCACCTCTCCGGCTGCCATGACCGCCTTCTCCAGGTCCCGGACCAAGATAGCCCCCTCGGCCTGGTAGCGGCGGTTCCGGCTCAGGACGATGTGATTGCGCTCCGGCAAGAGTCCTGGCAGGGATTCCCAAGTCTTGCGCCCCATGATGATGGGTTTGCCGAGGGTCAGCTTCTTAAAGTGCTGGAGGTCGGCGGGCAAATGCCAGGGCAGACGGTTGTCGCGTCCGATCACGCGGTTTTCCGACATGGCGGCAATCAGAGATATCAGGGGTTTCTTGACCATGGGGGCATCATAGGGCTATCCGCAGTTCGCTTCACTACCAAATCCCTCAGATAGCGATCGGCGCCTGAATGGGGGGGTGCGGGTCATATTCCGTCAGCTCGAAATCCTCGAAGCGGAAGCCGAAGATGGAATCGATGGCCGGGTTGAGCCTCATGCGGGGCAGGGCGCGGGGTTCACGGCACAGTTGCGTATCCGCCTGCTCCAGATGATTGAGGTAGAGATGGATATCGCCGAAGCTGTGGATGAACTCACCAGGCACCAGTCCCGTTACTTGGGCGACCATGAGGGTCAGCAGGGCGTAAGAGGCGATATTGAAAGGGACGCCGAGAAAGACATCGGCGCTACGCTGATAGAGCTGGCAGGACAGCCGCCCATCCGCCACGTAGAACTGGAAGAAGGCATGGCAGGGCGCCAGCGCCATCCGGCCATTCTTAACATTGGCCTGTGGGCCGATGGACTCGTCCGGCAGATCGGCCGGGTTCCAGGCTGTGACGATGTGGCGCCGGGAATCGGGAAAGTGGCGGATCTGTTCGATCACCTGGGCAATCTGGTCGATATGCCCCCCGGTCGGCGTCGGCCAGGATCGCCACTGATAGCCGTAGACAGGCCCCAGATCGCCCTCCTCCGTGGCCCACTCGTCCCAGATGCTGACCCGGTGTTCCCTGAGAGACCGGACGTTGGTTTCGCCCCGCAGAAACCAAAGCAGTTCGTGGATGATGGAGCGAAGATGGACCCTCTTGGTGGTCACCAAAGGGAAGCCTTGGGAGAGGTCGAAACGCATCTGGTAGCCGAAAAGGCTCAGGGTGCCGGTGCCGGTGCGATCGCCCTTTTTCATCCCCTGTTCCCGTATCTGGCGCATCAATTCCAGGTATTGCTTCATGTGGCTTCCCTCTTGCGGTAGGCCAGAAATATAAGCAGGAAACCGGACAGGATCATGGGGAGGCTCAGCAACTGGCCCATGGTCAGCCAATCGAAGGCAAGAAATCCGAGCTGGCTATCCGGCATGCGCACGAATTCGACAGCAAAACGGAAGGCGCCGTAACAGATCAGGAAAAGTGCGGATACAGCCCTGACGGGTCGCGCCCTGGCGGAAAAGAGCCAGAGGATCAAGAAGAGTGCGATCCCCTCCAGCGCCGCCTCGTAGAGCTGACTGGCATGGACCGGCATGGAAAAGAGGCCGTCCGCAGTACCAGCCCGCTCGCAGAGTTCCTCGGTGGAAGGACTGTATTCGCAGGGTACGCGCATGCCCAAGGCCGATTCGGTGGGGCCGCCCCAGAGTTCGGCGTTGATGAAGTTGCCGATGCGTCCGCAGAAGAGACCGATGGGGACCAGGGGGACGACGAAATCGGCCAGACGGAAAAAGCCGGAGCCGATGCGGCGGGAGAAGAGCCAGAGGGCCAGCAGGACCCCGAGCAAGCCGCCGTGGAAGGACATTCCGCCCTTCCAAATTTCCAGCAGGACCAGGGGATTGGCAAGGAAGGCGGGGAGGTTGTAGAACAGGTTGTAGCCGATCCTGCCCCCCAGCACGACTCCCAGGGCACCGAAGAAGATCAGATCCTCCATCTGCTCCCTGACCACAGGGGCATCTTCCCGCTGGGAGCGGATGCGGCCCAGCCACCAGGCGGCGGCAAAGCCGATCAGGTAGGTGATCCCGTACCAATGAATCTTGAGGGGACCAATGGCAAGGGCGATGGGGTCAAGTCTGGGGTAGGTCAGCATGGGATGTCCGCTGTTCAGAACGTCGGCAGAACTCGCAGATAGAAGGTTTTGAGGTAGGCCGTCTCCGGGATTGCCGGATGGACCGGATGGTCCGGTCCCTGCCCGCCGGTTTCGAGGAGTTGCAGGCTGCGGTCGATGTGACGGGCGCCCTGATTGATGAGGCCGAGCAGCCCCTCCCCCGACATATGGTGGGAGCAGGAGGAGCTTACGAGCAGCCCGTCCCTGGATAGGAGTTGCATGGCCGCCTGGTTGATACGCCGGTAGGCCAGTGTGCCCTCCTTCGTGTCCTTGCGTCGCTTGATGAAGGCTGGGGGATCGACCAGGACCACGTCAAAGCGTTCGCCTGCCTCACGCAGGGACTTCAAGACCTCGAAGGCGTCGCCGCGAAGGGTTCCAACCTGGCCGGATAGACCATTCAGCCCGGCATTGGCGATGACGCCGGCCAGTGCCGCCTCAGAGGTATCGACGCAGGTCACCGAGGCGGCGCCGGCTGCGGCGCAGCGGATGCCCCATCCGCCCACATAGCTGAAGAGGTCGAGTACGCGCCGGTCCTTGACATAGGGCAGCAGACGCGAGCGGTTTGCAGCCTGATCAAAGAACCAGCCGGTCTTCTGTCCCTCACGGAGGGAGGCACGGAAACGGCATTCCCCTTCGGTCAGCTCCACCTCCGGAGGGATCTCTCCGGCAACCAGTTCGATCCCCTTCTCCAGCCCCTCCAGCTCTCTGATCGGGGTATCGTTACGGAGAAGAATTCCCTTTGGCTTCATGACCTTCTGGATGGCGTCGATTAGCGCCTCTCGCATGGCCTCCATGCCAGCGGTGGTGATCTGAACAACCAGATGATCGCCGTAACGGTCGATCACCAGGCCGGGAAGTCCGTCACTCTCACCGAAAACGGCCCGGTAGTAGGGGGCCGGGTAGAGTCGTTCGCGCAGGCCCAGGGCAATTTTCAGCCGGTGGACGATCAGGGATGCGTTCAGGGGATGCTCAGGATTTCGACTGACCACACGGGCGCAGATCAGCGAATGGGGATTGACGTAGCCGAAGCCGATAAGTTTCTTGTGACCGTCCAGGACGGCCACCTGTTCGCCGGGCTGAAAATTACCCAGAGGCGTCAGTCCCGTGTCGATTTCGTTGCTGTAGACCCAGCAATGGCCAGTGCGGAGGCGGTGGTCCTCGCCCTTTCTCAGAATCAGGGCGGGAATTTCCGTCCTTTGGTCCGTAAACGGTACATCCCTGTACCACTTCTCTGTGGTGGTATCCAAGCGGCGTCTCCCGGCTGATGATTAAAGTGGCGGGATCATAACTCAAATCACGAGGGGCTGTGCCAACGCGCCTGGGCGGCCTCGTCGCTCTCCCTGGCGTCGACCCAGTGCGCGCCGGCTTCGGTCTGTTCCCTTTTCCAGAAGGGTGCGCGAGTCTTGAGGAAGTCGATGACGAATTCGCAGGCGCGGAAGGCGTCTCCCCGGTGGCAGCTTGCCACGGCCACCAGCACGATGGGGTCCTCGGGGTTCAGCTCGCCAACCCTGTGGATGACGCGGACGGCATCGATGGCCCACCGGGACTTGGCCTCGGCGACGATCTTCTCCAGCGCCTTCTCGGTCATGCCGGGGTAGTGTTCCAGGAACATAGCGCTGACGCTGGCCCCTTCGTTGATGTCACGCATCAGTCCGACGAAGGCGACCACCGCGCCAGAGGCGGGCCTCCCACGCCGGAAGGCGAGTTGCTCGGCCTCAGGGTCCAGGGGTGTTTCGATGACGGTGATTTCGTTCATCCTAATTTCCTCGAATCAAGGCCGTAACAACCGGATGACCAGCGCGGTCTCGGGACGGACCCCGCGCCAGAGGTAAAAGGACTCGGCGGCCTGCTCGACAAGCATCCCCAGCCCATCCAGCGACTGGGAAGCCCCCTGGGCTTGGCCCCAGCAAACGAAGGCGGTCGGCCGGTCGCCGTACATCATGTCGTAGCAAACCCCGCCGGGGACGAGGCAATCGGCGGAGAGGTCGGGCATCTCTCCGCCCAACCCGGCAGAGGTGCCGTTGATGATGAGGTCGAAGGCGAGTCCGTTCAATTGGTCGAGCCCGCAACCGGTGATGGGACCGAGTCCGCGCAATTCTTCCGCCAAATCTAGCGCCTTGGGGGCGGTTCGGTTGGCGATGACCAATTGTGCCGGTTGCTGCTCCAGCAAGGGACGGACCACGCCACGCGAGGCACCTCCGGCCCCGAGCAGCAAGATTCTCTTGCCATGGAGCCGCACCCCGTGGTTCTGGGTCAGGTCGCGCACCAAGCCGATGCCATCGGTGTTGTCGCCACGCAACCGGTCGTCGTCGAGCCGAATCAGGGTATTGACCGCGCCGGCCGTTTCAGCGCGAGCTGAGCGCTCATCCGCCAGACGCCATGCATCCTCCTTGAAGGGCACCGTGACATTAAGCCCCCTTCCCCCGGCGGCCAGAAAGGCGCGCACATCCCGCTCGAAATCGGTCCCCAGTATCCGGTCGTATGTCATGTCTTGCCCCGTCTGCTCCGCAAAGGCGGCATGGATCAGGGGCGATTTACTGTGCTCGATAGGGTTGCCGATGACGGCGTATTTGCCGGTCATCAGGTGTTCAGCCACTGTGCAGCCTTCTTGGCGAAATAGGTCAGGATGCCGTCAGCCCCGGCCCGCTTGATACAGAGGAGGGACTCCATGACGACAGCCCTCTCGTCCAGCCAGCCGTTTTGGGCAGCGGCCATGTGCATGGCATATTCCCCGCTCACCTGATAGACGAAAGTGGGGGCGCCAAAGGTCTCCTTTACCCGGCGGACGATATCGAGATAAGGCATGCCGGGCTTAACCATTACCATATCGGCCCCCTCTTGCAGGTCAAGTGCGACCTCCCACAGGGCCTCGTCGCTGTTGGCGGGGTCCTGCTGATAGGTATATTTGTTGCCGCCACGCAGGTTGGCGGCGGAGCCCACGGCATCACGGAAGGGGCCGTAATAGCTGGAGGCGTACTTGGCGGAATAGGCCAGGATGCGGGTGTGGATATGACCCGCATTCTCCAGGGCGGCGCGGATTTCGCCGATACGCCCGTCCATCATGTCGGAAGGGGCAACAATATCGGCCCCGGCCTCGGCGTGGGAGATGGCCTGTTGCACCAGCACATCAACGGTCTCGTCGTTCAGGACATAACCGCTCGCGTCGATGAGCCCGTCTTGCCCATGGGTGGTGAAGGGGTCGAGCGCCACGTCGGTAATGATCCCCAATTCGGGCAGGGCATCCTTAATGGCCTTGACTGCACGCTGTGCCAGCCCGTCCGGGTTGTAGGCCTCCCTGGCGTCCTCAGTCTTTACCCCCTGCGGCGTTACCGGAAAGAGCGCCATGGCGGGGACACCCAGGGCATGAACCTCTTTCGCTTCCTTCACCAGCAGATCGATGCTCAGGCGCTCGACCCCCGGCATGGAGGAAACGGGTTCGCGGCAACCTTTTCCCTCCAGCACGAAGACCGGATAGATGAGGTCATTGGGGGTGAGCAGGGTCTCGCGCATGAGGCGGCGGGAGAAGTCATCGCGGCGCATGCGGCGCATACGGGACATGGGGAAGTGGCTGGGCGGAAAGTTGGTCATGGTGAATCCTGTAAGGCGACGGGCCACGCGGCTGAGGTTTCCATTAAAATGCCTCGCCCGTCCCTATTTCAAGCGACTTATTGTTGAGGCCTTTACATGCATCCTGAATATGCCCCCATCTTCGATGTCCATCTGGAGCAATTCGAGCAAGAGGTCATCCAGGCCTCGCACCAGATCCCTGTCTTAGTCGATTTCTGGGCCGATTGGTGCAGCCCCTGCCTCGCCCTGGCGCCAATCATGGAGCGGGTGATGACCGGTTATGCCGGCCGGGTCCGTCTGGCCAAGCTGGAGGTGGACGAGGGGGAAAACATGAAACTGGCAGGCCGTTATCGGGTCAGGGGTTTCCCCACCGTGGTGCTCTTCGTCAGGGGCGAGGAGGTGGCGCGTTTCGCCAGCGCCAAGCCCAGGCACTGGATCGAGGAGTTTCTCGATCAGCACCTGCCTGGGGAATGAGCAATATTTTGCGGGCTATCAACCAAAGTGGCAGACATAGTCCAGAGTCGCGAGGGTTTCGATGTCAAACCTGCTGTTGCCGGGAACACTGAAGCTTTCACCCGCGCCGTAAGTCTTCCAGCCTTCTTCGCCCGCCAGCTTGACCCGGCATTCGCCGCCGTTGATCTCCATGATCTCCGGGGCACCGGTGTTGAAAGTGAGAATGCCGGGGAAGATGACACCGACTGATTTCCTGCTACCGTCGGGGAAGAGGACACTGTGACTCACGCACTTGCCGTCGAAATAGACGTTGGCCTTCTTGATGACGCTGACATTGTCGAATTGACTCATGAACTTGGACTCCGGTTAGGGGGTTATTGAACGGCCTTTTGGGCGTGGTTGTTGAATTCCTCTGCCTTCAGATAGCCCATGACACGGAAGTTCTTCCGCTCCTGGCCGTCGGCGCCAAAGAAGAGGATGGCGGGCGGCGCCGGGATCTGAAAGTGGCCGAGCAGCGCCTTGTCCTGCTCGTCGTTGGCGGTGACATCCGCCTGGAGCAGGACGAGCCCGGTGAGGCTGGCCTGGACCTTGGGGTCGGTGAAGACATACTTCTCGAACTGAACACAGTAGGTACACCAAGTGGCATAGAAGTCGAGCATGACCGGCTTGCCCTGTCGGCTGGCCAAGGCGAGCTCCCGGTTCAGATCGTCGATGGTCTTGATGCGCTTGAAGCGGGCCTCGGCCGACTGAGTAGCGCCATTTGCGGTACCGGAGGAGAGGCCTCGCAGGGGTTGCAGGCTATCCTTGCCACCGGCGGCGACGCCTACCAGCATCAACGCGCCGTAAATCAGGGCGGCCAGGCCCAGGCCCTTCCACAGCTTGCGCCAGCCGGAGACAGCCTCCGGCAGCAGGGAGAGGGCGCCCATGTAAACCCCTGAGCAGATCAGCAGCAGCCCCCAGAGCAGCATGGCGAACACGGGGGGGAGGATGCGTTCCAGCAAGAGAATGGCGACGGCCAGCATCAGCACGCCGAAGACGGCCTTTACGGCCTCCATCCAGTGCCCCGCTTTGGGGAGCAGCTTACCCGCGCCGGCGCCCAGGACGATCAAGGGCGCGCCCATGCCCATGCCCATGGCGAACAGCGCCAGTCCACCCAGCAGGGCATCGCCAGTCTGGCCGATATAGATCAGCGCACCGGCCAGTGGAGGGGCGACGCAGGGGCCGACGATGAGGGCGGAGAGGAAGCCCATGACGGCTACGCCGGTGTAAGTGCCTCCCTTTTGTTGATGGCTGACCCTACCGATCTGTCCTTGCAGGGCTTTGGGCAGTTGCATGTCGTAGAAACCGAACATGGAAAGGGCCAACAGGACGAAGATCAAAGCAAAGGCGCTTAGTATCCAGGGGTTCTGAAAAGCGATTTGGAGGTTCTCACCGAACAGGCCGGCCAAGACGCCGGCAAGGGTATAAGTGGCGGCCATGGCCAGCACATAGACAAATGAGAGCAGGGTGCCCCTGAGTGGGGTGAGTCTGGTTCCGTGGCCGGCAATGATGCCGGAGAGGATGGGGATCATGGGAAAGACACAGGGGGTGAGGGCAAGCAGCAGGCCGACCCCGAAGAAGCTGACGAGAATCAGCCAAATGTTGCCGCCCTTCAGGAGATCGGCGATCTGGTCCTGCTCGGCGGTTGGTTCCTGTTGTGGAAGGGGCTTTGCCAGTGGACCGGCGGCGGCCGCGAGGGCAGGCAGGTCGAGGCTCAGCTCTTTCCGTTGTGGCGGGTAGCAGACCCCAATCTCGGCGCAGCCCTGATAGGCGACATTCAGGCTGATCTTGGTAGCAGCATTGTTGGTGCGTTGCAGGGGGATGGTTAGGTCGATCTCTTCCGTATAGACCGCCAAGTCACCCTCGCTGCCATCGGGGCGGATGGCGTTCTGTTTGATCTTGGGCTTCGGCATTTGGTAGGTCCCCAAGGCGACGCCATCGGCCTGCTTGAGCGTTACCTTGATCTGCTCCTGATAGAGGTAGGTCCCTTCGGCAATCTGCCAAAAGAGCCTGATGCCGTCCCCCGGGGGCTCCACCGAAGCACTGAGCTTGAAGGCCTCCTCGACCGGCAGGATGTCCCCCTCAACGCCGCCGCTACCTATGGGTTTCAACGAAACAGGAAGGGCTGTCCCGGCAATGGGGGGCAAGTTCAAAGAAAGGGTCTGGGTATGGGGTGGGTAGCAGAGGCCCGCATCGGCGCAGCCCTGGGACTTAACGATCAAATTGAAGGCCGTCTGGGAGGGGTCCTTCCGGAGGAGAGGAAGGTCGATGGACAGCATGTCCCGGTAGATCTCCACGTTCCCGAAGAACTGGTCTTGCTTGGTTTCGGCCGGGGGTAGCCGTACCCCGCCAGCCTCGATGCCAGGGGTGCCGGAACGGACGCTGATCTTGTCCTTGTAGAGGTAGTAGCCTTCAGCGATCCGCCACTCTACGCGCACAGTTTCCTTGTCCAGGACGCTTCCCGATATAGGGTATGCCTCATCGGGGCGAAGGAAATTTTCTTCCGCTCGCGGGGTCTGGGCTGCAAGGAGCAGCAGTAAAAGTGCGAAGAGCCGGCCTAGCTTGAAATTGTGCATTGTTCGACCCATTCAAGGTATGGTTGATGGCCCTGTTCCACCCCAAGGGCGATGACCTCGGGCACATCGTAAGGATGCAGCGCCACAAGCGCTTGCTGAAGTTCGTCGAGCCGGGAGCGGCTGGTCTTGATCAGCAGCAGGGTCTCTTGGGACCGCTCGATTTTTCCCTGCCAGCGATAGATCGAGGTAATGCCGGGAAGGACATTGACACAGGCGGCAAGCCCGGCATCAACGAGTCTGACGGCGATCTCCTCGGCGGTCTCTCGGTCCGGGCAGGTGCATAGGACGAGGTTTATTGTTGTCATAGACGCCCTAAGATAGTTGAAGATCTCCTCCGGCGTAAAGCCATCCAACCTAGCTGATTTTATAAGGTGTTTGCCGTGAATCCCCTGTTGTTGTTCTTGATGCTGCTCATCGGCCTCCCCTTGCTGGAGCTTTATTTGTTGATCGAAGTGGGTTCCGCCATCGGCGCACTTCCCACTATTCTGCTGTCGCTCTTCACCGCTGTGCTGGGCGGGTTGCTGATGCGGTGGCAAGGGGTGTCCACGGCGTTGCGGGCGCGGGCGGCCATGGAGCGGGGCGAGGTCCCCGCCTTGGAGATGCTGGAGGGTGCGATGGTCTTTCTGGCCGGGCTCGCCTTGTTTCTGCCCGGTTTTTTCACCGACGCCCTGGGGCTCCTCGTGCTGATTCCTCCCTTGCGCCGGTTGGTGCTGCTCCGCTTCCTCAAGCGCGCCGGGGTGATGCGTCCGACGGGTTCCATGGGGCCTGGCCAAGGCCGATCCGCGATCTGCATCGAGGGCGAATGGCGGCGTGATGACGAGGGACGCGGCGGTTCCTGATGCACTGGCAGGAAAAAAGATGAGGTCTTTCCCTTGACTCTCGATAGTTCGCCCATATTATTGGCACTCACCAATGGCGAGTGCTAACAGCCCGCTATTTGGAGACAATCTTTCCGTCTTCAGATCAACCTTCATTAAGGAGTCAGGTTAATGAAAATCCGTCCTCTGCACGACCGTGTGGTCATCCGCCGCATGGAAGAAGAAACCACCACCGCCGGCGGCATCGTCCTGCCCGGTGCCGCCGCCGAAAAGCCCATGCAGGGCGAAGTGCTGGCTGTCGGCAACGGCAAATCCCTGGATAACGGCCAAGTCCGCCCCCTTGAAGTCAAGGTTGGCGACAAGGTGCTGTTCGGCAAGTACTCCGGCACCGAAGTCAAGATCGACGGCGATGAGCTGCTGGTGATGCGCGAAGAAGACATCATGGGTGTGGTCGAGAAATAACCGGCCTGTCCGCTCAATCGAACGGCTTACGTAATTTTTCCAAAAGGTATTAAGGAATTTCCAAATGTCTGCAAAAGAAGTGAAATTTGGTGATGAAGCCCGTCAGCGTATGCTTGCGGGCGTCAATGTTCTGGCTAACGCCGTCAAGGTGACCCTGGGCCCCAAGGGCCGTAACGTGGTGCTGGAAAAGTCCTACGGCGCGCCCACCGTGACCAAGGATGGCGTCTCCGTCGCCAAGGAGATCGAACTGTCCGACAAGTTTGAGAATATGGGTGCGCAGATGGTGAAAGAGGTCTCTTCCAAGACCTCCGATGTTGCCGGTGATGGCACCACCACCGCTACCGTCCTGGCGCAGGCCATGGTGCGCGAAGGCCTCAAGGCCGTCGCCGCCGGCATGAACCCCATGGACCTGAAGCGTGGTATCGACAAAGCTGTGATCGCCGCCGTCGAAGAGCTGAAGAAGATCTCCAGGCCCTGCTCCGACAATAAGGAAATCGCCCAGGTTGGCACTATCTCCGCCAACTCCGACGACTCTATCGGCGACATTATCGCCGATGCGATGGGCAAGGTTGGCAAGGAAGGCGTCATCACCGTCGAGGACGGTACCGGCCTTCAGAATGAGCTGGAAGTGGTCGAGGGCATGCAGTTCGATCGTGGCTACCTCTCCCCCTACTTCGTCAACAACCAGCAGTCCATGGCCGCTGAACTGGATGCGCCCTACATCCTGCTGCACGACAAGAAGGTCTCCAACATTCGTGAACTACTGCCGGTGCTGGAAGCTATCGCCAAGGCAGGCCGGCCGCTGCTGATCGTCGCCGAGGACGTGGAAGGCGAGGCACTGGCCACCCTGGTGGTCAACACCATCCGTGGCATCGTCAAGGTGTGCGCGGTCAAGGCCCCCGGCTTTGGCGACCGCCGCAAGGCCATGCTGCAAGACATCGCTGTACTCACTGGCGCCACCGTGATCTCCGAAGAGGTCGGGCTGTCCCTGGACAAGGCCACCTTGAACGATATGGGTACCGCCAAGAAGGTCACCGTCAGCAAGGATGTGACCACCCTCATCGACGGCGCCGGTTCCGAGGTCGATATCAAGGCCCGTTGCGAGCAGATCCGCGCCCAGGTCGAAGAGACCTCCTCCGACTACGACCGTGAAAAGCTGCAAGAACGCCTGGCCAAGCTGGCCGGTGGTGTGGCCGTGATCAAGGTTGGCGCTGCCACCGAAGTGGAAATGAAAGAGAAGAAGGCCCGCGTCGAAGACGCCCTGCACGCGACCCGCGCGGCAGTGGAAGAAGGTGTCGTTCCCGGCGGTGGTGTTGCCTTGGTGCGCGCTCAACTGGCCGTCGCCGGTATCAAGGGCGACAACCACGATCAGGATGTCGGCATCAGCATTGCCCGCCGCTCCATGGAAGAACCCCTGCGTCAGATCGTCGCCAACGCCGGTGAAGAGTCCTCCGTGGTATTGAACAAGGTGGCCGAGGGCAAAGGCAACTTCGGTTTCAACGCTGCCAACAGCCAATACGGCGACATGACGGCCATGGGTATCCTCGATCCCACCAAAGTGGTCCGTTCAGCTTTGCAGAATGCCGCTTCCGTAGCGGGTCTCATGATCACCACCGAAGCCATGGTGGCCGAAGAACCCAAGAGGGATGCGGCCCCCGCAGGCGGCGGCATGGGTGGAATGGGCGGCATGGACGGCATGATGTAAGCGTCGACGCCTGATCCCAGGGCACAAAAGCCCGGCGAGCAATCGCCGGGCTTTTTTTGTGGAGCCCCCCACAGAGTGGGCTATTTCTCGGGCGCTTTTAGATTAAAGCCCTGGATCGTCCATTTATCCTCGATTTTGATCATTTGAAACTCGACCTTCGCCAATTTGCTGGAGCCATCCGTCAAATGGCCCGTCACTTGGCCGGTGTTGTTTTCAAAGCTCCGTGAATCGAAGCTGAAGGCTGTGTGCTTGGTCAGCACCGGATAGGCATCGACGAATTTCTTGTAGGCTTCCAAGGGCGTGGCTTGCTTGAATTCCGGCGAAGTCTGGCCGTAGGCGGCTTCGATGTTTCCGGAACGCAGGGCGGCCAAATGCGAATCGGCAAGGTTTTGCAGGTCGCTGGTTGCAAACAGGGCAAGGCCGACAACGAAGGCAATGAAGCCGGCGATCCACAGCAAGACCTTCTTCCAAACCGCCATCTTTTTCTTGACCGGGGGGCCTGCGCGCAGGCTTTGCTGCACTGGTGGCGAATCGCTGCCATCACCACCGGTCCGGGTGCCGCAACCGGGGCAGAAGTGGGCACTTTCCGGTACATGGGTACCACATTTGGGGCAAAACATCTGGGTGTCTCCTCTGTTGGTCTTCTGCATAAACCATAGTTCATGGCGCGGCTGAGGTCTTGATGCATGACATCAGGTTCGCAAAAAAGGGGCCGTTTGCCCGTTCTGATACCAGGGGTTAAGCTGGACCGCGAATAACAGCGATGGGGAAAACGATGGCGGTAGAAACTGCCCAGGGTCTTGAGGCACGGGTCGAAATCCAATACCAGTCTTGGCGCGAAAGGGCGGCCGAGGCTGGGTTGAATGCCGGTCTTGATGAGGATTTTTTGGTGGCGTTGAGGCGGGTATTCGAAGGGAGCGATTATGTTGCCCAGGCCTTACTTCGCCAGCCGGAACTTCTCTCCCAAGGTCATGCAACCGGTTTTTTGCGGGACCCCTTGCCCGAGGCTGGGATGGACAGGCTGCTTCGGGCCTCTTTGGAAGGGGTTGTCGATGAGGCGGGCCTGCAACGGGAGCTGCGCCGTTTCCGCAAGCGTCACATGATCCGGATCATCTGGCGTGACCTGGCCGGCTGGGCCGGTCTCGGGGAGACGCTGGAAGACCTGTCCGCCCTGGCGGATGCCTGTATCGGGCTCGCCCTGGAACGGCTCTATGCCCAGTTGATCCCCCAGTATGGTGAGCCCATCGGCGCCGAGAGCGGGCAACCCCAGGGGTTGGTGGTGCTGGGTCTTGGCAAGTTAGGCGCCCGCGAACTCAATCTCTCTTCCGATGTGGATCTGATCTTTGCCTTCGAGGAACCGGGCAAGACCAATGGCCGTAAATCCGTGGCCAATGAGGAGTTTTTCACCCGCCTGATCCAGAAGCTGGTGCAGGCGCTCGACAACATGACGGGCGACGGCTTTGTCTTCCGCACGGATACCCGTCTGCGGCCCTATGGCGACGCAGGTCCCCTCGCGTGCAGTTTCGGCTTCATGGAGGAGTACTACTTCTCGCAGGCCCGCGAATGGGAACGTTACGCCATGATCAAGGCCCGCGTGGTGGCGGGCGATCCTCTGGCCGGCGAGCGTTTGATGGCGGTGCTGCGGCCCTTTACCTATCGGCGTTACCTCGATTTCGGTTCCATCGAGTCCCTCCGCGACATGAAACGTATGATCGCCGCCGAGCTGCACAAGAAGGGGATGGACGCCAATATCAAACTGGGTCCGGGCGGGATACGCGAGATTGAATTCCTCGGTCAGGCCTTTCAACTGATTCGCGGCGGCAGGGAGCCGGATCTGCAAATACGTCCGATCCTCCAGGTCCTTCAAAGGCTCGGCGAGAAGGGGCTGCTGCCTCCTCTAGCCGTTGAGGAGCTGACCGCCGCCTATTGTTTCCTGCGGTTGGTGGAGAACCGGCTGCAAGCCTGGCGCGACGAGCAGACCCACCGTCTGCCGGCTGATGATGAAGGCAGGCTGCGCCTGTCGCGGTCCATGGGGTTCGGCACCTGGGCGTCGTTTGGGGAAGTTCTGGGTGAGCATCGCGCCAAGGTGCAGGGCCATTTTGATCAGATATTCGCCGCCCAGGGCCAGGTGACGGGTGGCAAGGAAGCAAACGCCATGCTGACGGCGCTCTGGCGTGGCGGGCTGGAAAGAGAAAGGGCGTCGGCGCTTCTGGAACAGCTTGGTTACCGGGGCGGGGAGGCGCCCCTGGATGCCGTTCAAAGGTTACGGGACAGCGCCGCCGTGCGCAGACAGGAGGCTAAGGGGCAATCGCGCATGGACTTGCTGGTTCCCCTCGTTATGGAGGCGGCTGCGGGGGTGGGCGATCCGGACGGAGTTCTGCTCCGGCTCCTGGGTCTTCTGGAGGTGATCGCCGGCCGGGCGGCCTATCTGGCGTTGTTGGTGGAAAGCCCGGTCGCCCTCTCCCATCTGGTCAAGCTCGCTGGGGAAAGCCTTTGGATCGTCCATTCCCTCTCCAATCAACCCCTACTGCTGGATGAGCTGCTCGACCCCCGCAGGCTCTATAGCCCCTTGCATCGGGCGGGATTGGAGCAGGAACTGCGCGTGCTTTTGCAGCCCGTGGTGATGGACGACCTGGAGCAGCAGATGGAGCGGTTGCGTCAGTTTGCCCAGAGCAATATGTTGCGTGTGGCTGCGGCCGATATCACTGGTGTGATTCCACTGATGGTGGTGAGTGATTACTTGACCGAAATCGCCGAGGTGGTGACGGTACAGGTGCTGGCATACTCCTGGCTGGAGCTGACGCGCAAGCATGGCCGCCCGGCCTGTATATTGGGCGAGTCGAGCGGCTTCGCTGTCATAGGCTACGGTAAGCTGGGAGGCATTGAACTGGGTTACGGGTCGGACCTGGATCTGGTCTTTCTGCACGGCAGCAAGGACCTGAATGCCATGACCGACGGCGAAAGACCGGTCCCCAATGATGTCTTCTATGCGCGCCTGGGCCAGCGCATGGTGCATATGTTCAACACCCGCACCCCTTCCGGGCTGCTCTACAGCGTGGATATGCGGTTACGGCCCAATGGCAATGCCGGGCTGCTCGTCAGTTCCCTGGACGCCTTCGAGCGTTATCAGAAAAACGAGGCCTGGACCTGGGAACATCAGGCATTGGTGCGCGCCCGCGCCGTGGCGGGCGACCCTCTGGTGATCGCGGAGTTTGGCCGTATCCGGCGCGAGGTGCTGTTGATCGAGCGCGATCCGGGCAAGCTGAGGGCCGATGTGCGTGAGATGCGGGAAAAGATGCGCGAATCCCTGGATAAAGGGAGCGATGGGACGTTCGACATCAAGCAGGGGAGGGGCGGTATCGCGGATATTGAATTTATGGTTCAATTCGCCGTTCTTCGCTGGGCGCATCTCTACCCCGATCTGTCCGTTTGGACGGACAACGTCCGGTTGCTGGAGACCCTGGCCAGGCACCAATTGCTGGCCGGTCAGGCGGCACAGCAACTGACGGGCGCCTATAAGGCCTTGCGAGCCATGAATCATCGCCACGCCATCCAGGAACGGCCCGGCCTGATCGCAAGCGGAGAGTTGCAGGACGAACGCCGCGTCGTGACCGAGATCTGGCGGACGATGATGGAAGACGAATAACCACTCTACAACTAGTTACGGAAACCGGAAGCTATGCAGACATTCGCGGATCGTGATGGCCTGATCTGGATGGACGGGGAAATGGTCCCCTGGCGCGAGGCCAAGACACATGTCCTCACCCATACCCTGCACTATGGCATGGGGGTGTTCGAGGGGGTGCGCGCCTACAAGACGGATAAGGGCACAGCCATCTTCCGTCTGGAGGACCACACTGAACGCCTGTTCCGCTCCGCCCATATCCTGGGCATGAAGATGCCATATGACCGCGAGACCCTGAACGAGGCGCAAAGGGCGGCTGTCCGAGAGAACAATCTGGAATCGGCCTATATCCGGCCCATGTGTTTTTACGGTGCGGAGGGCATGGGGTTGCGCGCCGATAACCTCCAGGTCCATTGCATCGTGGCCGCTTGGAATTGGGGGGCCTATCTGGGCGAGGAGAACATGAACAAGGGCATCCGCGTCCGGGTTTCCTCCTTCACCCGGCACCACGTCAACATCACCATGTGCCGGGCCAAGGCAAACGGCAATTACATGAATTCCATGCTGGCCCTGCGCGAGGCCCTGGAGACCGGTTGCGACGAAGCCCTGCTGCTGGACGCTGGCGGCTATGTGATGGAAGGCTCCGGCGAAAATATCTTCATCGTTCGCGATGGCGTGCTCTATACCCCCGATCTTACCTCCGCCCTGGATGGCATCACCCGTAAGACGGTGATGGGCCTGGCGAGAGACGAGGGTTTGGATGTGGTGGAGAAGCGCATCACACGTGACGAGGTCTATATCGCCGATGAGGCCTTCTTCACCGGCACCGCCGCTGAGGTAACCCCGATCCGTGAAGTGGATGGCCGTCAAATCGGCCGTGGCGGACGCGGGCCGATTACCGGGAAGTTGCAGTCGATGTATTTCGATCTCGTCCATGGCCGCCTTATCCGCCAACCCGAGTGGCTGGCCCATGTCTGAAATCCGTTGACGAAACCCATCCTCAGAGGGGATGCACGGGAGCACATCATGAATACAGCCATAGCACATGCACAACAGATCACCTCTATTCACACCCTACGCCGGAGCGAACTGCCAGTCAGTTGTCCGCGCGTCGGAGAGAGCCTGTCCCATCTGCATCCCCGTGTTTATCTCTCCTTCAATAAGGATGGATTCGCCCTCTGCCCTTATTGCGGGACTCGCTATCAACTAAAGGATTAAGGGGCTGGTTTATTCGTGCCGCCCTGACCCATCGACCAGGAATGAGCAGACAGCCTGATGGAATCGCAACATAAAATTCTTGTGGTAGGCCCTTCCTGGGTGGGCGATATGGTCATGGCGCAGAGCCTGTTCAAGGTTTTGCGCCAGCGTGAGCCGGAATGCCTGATCGATGTCCTGGCCCCAGCCTGGAGCAGGCCCATCCTGGAGCGTATGCCCGAGGTGAGCAGGGCGGTGGACATGCCCCTAGACCATGGTGAATTTGCCCTTGGCCGGCGAAAGCGTCTCGGACATCTTCTGCGGGGGATGAATTACGCGCAGGCCATCTTGTTGCCTAACTCCTGGAAATCGGCCCTGTCACCCTGGTGGGCCGGCATCCCGGTCCGCACCGGCTGGCTGGGAGAGATGCGATACGGGTTGCTCAACGACTGGCGCAAGCTCGACAAGCATCGGCTGCCCATGACCGTGCAGCGCTTCACCTCCCTGGCCTATCCGAAAGATCACCATGGCATGCCGGAAACCCCGGCACCTAAGTTGGAGGTGAAAGTCGTCAATATCCAGGCCGCCTTGACCTCCTTGGGTCTGGAAAAGGGGCGGCAGCGGGTGCTGGCACTTTGCCCCGGCGCGGAATACGGCCCGGCCAAACGCTGGCCGACCGAATGCTATGGCGAGTTGGCGCGGCGTTACCTGGAGAGCCAGTGGAATGTCTGGCTGTTCGGTTCCGGCAAGGACCGGCAAGTCTGTTCCCAGGTCAACGCGGCAGCCGAAGGACGTTGTCATGATCTCTCCGGCCGCACCAATCTTGCTCAGGCAGTGGATCTCATGGCCTTAGCAGATGCGGTGGTCAGCAACGATTCCGGCCTGATGCATGTGGCGGCGGCCCTCGACCGCAAGCTGGTGGCGGTTTATGGTTCCTCCGATCCGGGTTTTACCCCACCCTTGAGCGAGAAGGCGAAGGTCGTTTCCCTTGGCGTTGCCTGTAGCCCCTGTTTCTCACGCGAATGCCCCAAAGGGCATCTCGATTGTCTGCGCCAATTGACGGTGGATCAGGTGATTCAGTCGCTTGCCGATATCTCTCCATGAAGGTTTTGCTGCTCAAAACTTCATCCTTGGGTGACGTTGTTCATGCCCTGCCCGCCGTGACGGATGCAGCCAGGGCGATTCCTGGCATACGCTTTGACTGGGTGGTCGAGGAGTCCTTCAGCGCCATTCCAGGTTGGCATCCAGCCGTGTCGCGCGTCATTCCCATTGCCCTGCGCCGCTGGCGGCGAGGCTGGCGCAAGGCCTGGACATCCGGTCAGATCAGCAGTTTTCTGATAGATCTGCGCCGGGAGCACTACGATCTAGTCCTCGATGCCCAGGGACTTTTTTTGAAGAGCGCATTGCCTGGTCTTGCTGTGCGAGGCCCCAGGGCCGGTTTTGACCGGCGGTCGGTTAGGGACCCCTGGGCAGCCTTGACCTATCAGCGGCAATACCCCGTGAGCAAGGGGTTGCATGCCGTTGAGCGCAATCGCCGTCTTTTTGCCCAGGCGCTGGGCTACGAGTTCAATTCGGACCACCTCGGTTACGGCATCAATATGGCCTTGCCCTCTCGGGGGGAGTGCCGTGGCGAAGGGGGGCTGCGTTCCTATTTGGTCTTTCTCCACGCCACTACCTGGCCAAACAAACACTGGCCAGAGCCCTATTGGGCAGCGCTGGCGGAATTGGCCGGGGGAGCGGGTTATCCTGTCCTTTGGCCCTGGTATACCCCGGATGAACGGTTACGTGCAGAGCGACTGATTGCCATAGCGGGGGGCGAGCTTGCACCACGGCTCGACCTGAACGGCATGGCGCGGTTGCTGGCCGGGGCTGCCGGGGTGGTGGGGGTGGATTCGGGTTTGGCGCATCTAGCGGCGGCCCTTGAGTGTCCCGCAGTTACCCTGTACGGGCCGACATCCACCAACCTGACCGGAGCGATTGGCCAGAGGCAATGTAATTTGGCTGTGAATCAGCCCTGCGCACCCTGTCTTTCTCGAAAGTGCAAGCTTTCGCCCCTCTCTGGCAGTGGCACTAATAAGCTTTTTGGGCCAGAGATCAAACCACTCTGTTTCAGCAGTGTTCCACCCGAGAAGGTTTGGGAAGCCCTCTCCACCCAAATGGGGTTAAACGCAGGATCATGAACAGACGACCCCTTTCTGCCGTCATCATCACCCTCAACGAGGCGTTGCATCTGCCAGCCTGTCTGGATAGTCTCAATTTTGTTGACGAAATTCTGGTTGTTGACTCAGGCAGCACGGATGGAAGCCAGGCATTGGCCGAGTCGCGAGGCTGTCGTGTGATTTCTCAGCCCTGGCTCGGTTATGGACCGCAAAAGCACTTCGCTGTTGAGCAGGCCGCCAACGATTGGGTACTCTGTATCGATGCGGATGAGTGGGTGAGCGAACCCTTGCGTCTTTCCATTCTCAAAGCGCTTGCTGATCCCCGTTTCAATGTCTATCAGATGCCGCGCTGCAACCGCTTCATGGGACGCTGGCTGCGACATGGTGAGGGCTATCCAGACTGGTCCCCCCGTCTCTTCAGCCGGAAACATGCCCAATGGAGTCTGGACCCCGTGCATGAAAAGGTGGATGTTTCTGGAGAAATAGGTCGCCTGGCAGGCGACCTCATGCATGAATCAGAAGAGACACTGGAGCAGTATCTTGACAAGCAGAACCGTTACACTAGTCTGCAAGCACAGCACTTGTTCGAAAGAGGCAAGAGGGCGGAGTTAATTAAATTGATCCTGAGCCCGTTGCTGCGTTTCTTTAAGATGTACTTGCTGCGCAAGGGATTCAGGGACGGTGTTCCAGGCTTGGTTCATATCGTTATAGGTTGCTTCAACAGCCACATGAAGTACGCAAAACTGACGGCGTTGTATCTCAAACATATCAGATCAAGTGAAGTTGAAACATAACAGCCATATGAATGGATCGAACAAAACGAAATATCGAATACTTCACACTGAATGGTCGGATGGTTGGGGTGGGCAGGAGCGCCGCATCATTAGTGAGATGGCTGGTATGGCGGAGCGGGGGCACCACATGGTTTTGGCTACCCGACCCCAATGCCAGATAGTCAAAAGAGCCGAACAAATCGGTGTTCCAGTGGTTTTTGTACCCATGCGAGGCGCCTTTGACCTGGCATCTACATTTGCCCTTGCAAGATATCTGCGCCGAGAATCAATCCAAGTAGTTAACACCCACAGCGGGATCGATAGCTGGATTGGTGCCCTGGCTGCAAAAATCGCAAGAACTCCTGTGCTTGTTCGTACCAGGCATCTGAATTTGCCGCTCAGACGGAACTGGCTCAATTTTGTCCACTATCTCCCGGATAGGCTGGTGAGCTGCGGGGAAGTAATGAGGACTCACCTGGTAGAGGGCTGTGGTTTTCCATCTGAGCAAATTTGCAATATTCCTACTGGGATTGATTTCCCGAAATTCCTACCAAGCGCTACTCGTGAAAGAGTGCGTCAAGGTCTCGGCGTTGTAGAAAGTACTTTTCTAGTCTTGATGGTAGGCATAATCCGCTCCGTGAAACGATATGAAATAGCGCTGAAAGCATTCGCCTCGTTTCTAGAGCTGTTTCCAAATGCACACTTAATGATTGTAGGAGATGGTCCGGTTCGCGAAGAGATGGAGAGTTTGGCGAAAAATCTTGGTATCTCTAAGTCAGTGACATTTGCTGGATACAGGGAAAATGTTCCCGATTTAATGGCCTCCTCGGATGCATTTCTACTAACGTCGAAATCAGAGGGGGTGCCACAGGTGGTAACGCAGGCACTGGGCCTGGGGTTACCCGTTGTCGCTACGGCAGTCGGGGGTGTTCCAGAATTGATCGAGCATGAGAAAACTGGACTATTGGTCCCCGCAGAAGATCCAGAAGCTGTTAAGGATGCGCTGGTGCGTCTTGCTAAAGACCCCGTTAAGGCAAAGCAAATGGGAGCGGAAGGAAAGATACGGGCTCATGCCCGTTTTAGCCTAAACGCAATGCTGAATACGACCGAGCATCTACTTGTTGAGTTGGTAGGTTCAAAGGAGCGCACAAGGGATGAGAGCTGAGCTTGCTTCACGTAAGTTAGCACTTAACTTCTTCCCATCACGGAATCGGTTTTTTCTAGTTCTTGAATGAACTGTAGGACACGCTATCGGGCGGCGCTTGCCCAATCTCTTGAGTCGGCAGTTAAAAATAATTTCAGTTCAGGCATGATGGGTAATTTTTATCGAAATTCAGCTATGAATATCCTGTGTGCTATATAATGAGGCATAGCAGCCTTTTTGAAGTAGAAGCTCACAATGTGAGCCAGATTCGATAATTTTTCCCTTATCAAGAACCAATATGCGATCAGCATTTTCGACTGTAGAAAGCCTATGGGCAATGATAACTGTAGTGCGGTTTCTTCGTAAATTCTCAAGTGCGGCCTGTACGTAACGTTCGGATTCTGCATCAAGTGCAGATGTTGCCTCATCAAGGATAAGAATCGGGGCATCCTTTAGTAATGCGCGCGCGATAGCGATGCGTTGACGTTGGCCCCCGGATAGGCGCAAGCCGTTATCTCCGATTAAAGTGTCGAAACCATCTGGAAGCTGCTGGATAAAATCTAAGGCGAAGGCGGCTGATGCAGCCTGGATTATGGATGCGTCATTTGGGCGATGAGCTGATCCATAGGCAATGTTGTTTGCAATGCTGTCATTGAACAGAATGATGTCTTGGCTGACATATGAGATGTTTCGCCTGTACTCGGCAAGCTTGAATAATGAAATGTCTATGCCATCAACGGTGATGATTCCGGACTCAGGACTATAGAATCGCGGGATAAGATTGGCGATGGTGCTTTTTCCGCTCCCAGAGGCACCCACTAGCGCAAGGGTAGATCCTGCAGGAATTTCAAGGCTTATGTCATCGAGAACCTTGCTTTGTGTGTTTGGATACTGGAAGGAAATATTGTGGAAGGCAATCTTACCAGTGAGCTTGCCGGGAGAAATTGTGCCTGTATCAGGTTCTGGCTGTTCATCAATGATCGAGAAAAGACTCTCTGCGGCGGCGAGCCCTTTCTGAATATGATCATTGACGTTCGTTAGATTTTTTAACGGGGGTATCAGTAGCACAAGAGCAGTGAGAAAGGCCATGAAGCCGCCAACTGTCAGTGAGTCATCGCCAGGTTTTGCGCTGATAAAAACGATCACTGCCATGATGAAAGCGCCAAGAAACTCGATAATGGGAGAGCCAACGGATGCCGCCACTTGCGTTTTCATCTGCATGCGGCGCACCCAGTTTGACGAGCCGCTGAAGCGAGAATGCTCCATCGCTTGCCCACAAAAGATTTTGACTACCTTGTGCCCCCTAATGCTTTCCTCCAATATGTGCGTCATGTCACTGTAATCCTGCTGGAATTTTTTGTGAAGGAGGCGCAGTCTTTTTCCAAGCATTGATATCAGAAAGGCTAGAAAGGGGAAGATGGCAAACAGAATAAGGCTAAGCTTCCAGTTTAAGTAGATGATGTACGCGATTAAGCCGATAGCGGTAAATGAGTCTTTGATTATGGATACAAGAACCGTCGTGCCAGATCCGGCGATGCGGGTCGCATCAAAAGTGATCTTTGAAATCAAATTGCCTGAAGTATGGTAGTCGTAGAATTCGGAAGGAAGTGTGAGGTAGCGGTCAAATACTTGATCTCGCAAGTCATAAACAACTTTCGAAGAAATCCAGGTAAAAATATACTGACTAATAAAATTAGAAATTCCACGAATGATCGAGAGAATAATGATTCCTATAGGTGCCCAGAACAAGAACCTGGCATCACGCTGAACGAAGGTTCCATCAAGCAGCGGCTGAAGCATCGCTGGCAGCCCTGCTTGTGTGGCGGAAAATATAACAAGAAACGCTATGGCCACTGAAAACATTTTTGAATAGGGCCGAACATAACCAAGAAGCCTGATATAGGGCGATTTATTGCTAGGATTGATTGGCTGCATTGCGATATTGTATGTGTTCACTAGTTGTTCGCGATGGATATGTTGCCGGATCCACTTTTGTCAGATGCGGCCACAAAAAGGCCTGTAAATAAAGCGAAAAGTGCCGCGCTAAACTGTTTTTGCCATAGCGGCTCACCAATAAATGCAGCTAAAAATGATATGGCAAATAGGGTTCGTAGCGCGCTTACACTGCGGTCCGAAATTGGAAGCTTAAAGTAATAATAAAAAACAAATGCAAACAGGATCAATCCAGTCAGTCCTGTTTTGGTCGCCGTTTCAAGATATTGGGTGTGTAAGTGGCTGTTGCTATACCGATCAAGAGTTGAAATAAAATTAGGGTGCTGTTCATGTAGGATGCGCTGGTATTCGTGCATGTTGTCTCCAAAGCCAGTGCCAAACAGAGGATGTTCCATAAGGATCTCACTGCCGACAATAATCATTCCTGTGCGTATACCTATGCTGCTATTCGCAGCTTTGCCTGCCAGCGCCTCTTCTGCATAGTTATATTCGCTGACGTTTTGGAGGAAACTTGGGCTTAGGAGCAAGCTGGTTCCAAATGTAACCATGAGGAGAATTAAAGACGTGAATACTATTGCCAGAGGCTTCGATGATATCTTGCTATAAATAAGGATGGCGACAGGAATGACGGAAATGAACGCAACTTGTCCTGTGAGGCCGGTTGAGGTGAATAATGCTAATACGGTTGTGAGCAGTAGCATCGATAGCACTACCCTAGTCATCTTGTGATAACGTGGGCTCATGATTTTTATTATTAACACTATGCTTGTTGCCACAAGGAAGACACCGTACTCAATATGATTCATGAATGGGGTTGTGCCATGTTTCAGGGTAATAAACCCAAAATGCCTGCCCCAAAATAGCAGTTGACTGATAGCCATCCCCGCCAGAAAGGCGTTGAATACTTTGTCAACATGATTTCTCTTGAGCAATCCAGCCAGCGCTGGAATCAATAGCCAGTAGGCATATATGCCGAGATCATTGAATCCTCTAGCAAGATCCTGCGTCCATAACAATGAAAGCAAGGCAAACAAAATGTAGGCGACTATTGACCAGAAAAGCTTTGGTTGTCCGGATAGGACATTGGCGTGTGTTGATATGGAATAACATATCCAGTAAATAACGATTAAACCAGTGAGAATGCTGGTCGCTGCGCGGGAGAAGGGAAGCAGAATCACTAGAGAAGAGACAAGGTAAATTCCAATCGGCGGTAGGCTAATTGGGATTCCATTACTGGAGTGTATGTCGGCCATCATGAAGCTTCCCTTGTTAGTCGCGTCGATTGTTGCCTGGTGTTGGCGGCACTGTTTTTATAAATTCTAACTGGTGCGCATATCTATGCGCTCGAAGACTTGGGATGATTCTTTAAGGGTGGCTGGACTTCACCTCGGTTAGTCGCCTTGAAGGGCGCCATCGCAGTCTTAGATTGTGCATCGCCGTATATGCTGCGCGCAGCCTTAAATCGGTTTCTCTTGCCGAAAAGGGCTTGCGAAGTGTCAGGTTCCGGATGTGCGGCGCAAAGATAAAGGTTAGCATTGTCTGGTGAATGTCCGCTTTCGTCAACGGAGATGGCAGTGTTTTGCGTCCTCAATGGTTGAACAAGTAAACCGCATAGTCTAGTATGTGCGTCCCAGTGCAATGACCTAGTTTCGATATGTATTGCCATGTCGGCGAAAACAGAATCCTCGTCTTCGATCAAACCTTGCTCCGGCTTCAACTGGCGCAAGGCGAGGAACGTTTGGTCTCAAGATAGCGGACAGAGCACGTTATGCACGGATTGGAAAGCTTTGCCCACAGTCAAAGCTGACTTCACTGGCATAGATAAGATTTGCCGATGAAATGTTCCGCTTTTGTGGCGCGTACCACGCAGATACCATGGTGATTCCAACCCATATGAATGCAGAAGTCCTAAGACTGATTATTCGAATTACACAGAAATGCTACCGAGATTGCCGGCATGTGGTATGGCATGGGCTAGCAGGAAAGCTATGTCAACGGTAGCTGTAATTGGTCTGGGTTATGTGGGGCTTCCGCTGGCCGTAGCCTTTGGTAAGCGGTTCAGAACCATCGGCTTTGACGTAGATGGCGGCAAGATCGCGATTTATCGCAATCATCGCGACCCCACAGGCGAGGTTTCCGAGCATGAGCTTAAATCCGCATCGAAGTTATTCGTGACCAGTGACCCGCAGGCTCTGGCGGAGGCAGATTTTCTGATTATTGCGGTGCCGACACCGATAGATCAGGCTCGTCGCCCTGATTTCCGTCCTCTGATAGGCGCATGCCAAGCGGTTGGCCGATACATGAAAAAGGGGGCAGTCGTTGTCTATGAATCAACGGTCTATCCCGGCGCCACCGAGGAAATCTGCATTCCAGAACTTGAGGATCATTCCGGCTTGAAATGGAAGCAGGATTTTCATGTCGGCTATTCCCCAGAACGCATTAATCCAGGCGACAAGGTCCATCGACTGGAGACCATCGTCAAAGTAGTTGCAGGAGATGATGCAGTCACCCTGGAAAAGGTAGCGAAGCTTTACGAAACGGTCGTCGATGCGGGCGTTCACCGTGCCACCAGCATTAAGGTGGCTGAGGCGGCAAAGGTCATCGAAAACACACAGCGTGATCTGAATATCGCCTTGATGAACGAGCTGGCCGTAATATTTGATCGCATGGGTATAGACACACTGGAAGTGCTTGAGGCAGCTGGAACCAAGTGGAACTTTCTTCCTTTTCGCCCCGGCTTAGTTGGTGGCCACTGCATTGGCGTCGATCCCTACTACCTGACTTATAAGGCTGAGATGCTTGGTTATCACCCACAGGTAATCCTTTCCGGTCGTCGCATCAATGACGGGATGGGCAAGTTTATCGCGGAGAAAACGGTAAAACTCATGGTACAAAACGGTAAACCGATCAAGGGGGCCAGGGTCAATGTGCTGGGCCTTACCTTTAAGGAAAACTGCCCAGACCTGCGTAACTCCAAAGTGCCGGATATTATTCGTGAACTCGAAAGCTATGGAATCGCTGTGGCGGTGCATGATCCACTAGGCAATGCCCTTGAAGCGCAGCATGAATATGGCCTTGCGCTCAGTACCTGGGAGGATCTGCCAGCGGCCGATGCCATCGTGATCGCCGTAGCACACGATGCTTACCGGCAGATTGGTGCTGATCAGATCGCAGCAAAAGCGACGCATGGTGGCAATATCGTTGACGTCAAGGGGATGCTCGGGATCAGCTCCGTCGGAGGGAGGCTGGTCTGGACGCTATGAATTGTGCCTGCTTTAAAGCATACGATATCCGTGGCAAGATTCCGGGTGAGCTCAACGAAGGCCTTGCCTATCGGATCAGCGGTGCTTATGCCGCCGAGATCAAATCTGACGCAGTGGTGTCGGGCACCATATCCGCCTGGAAAGTCATCTACTGGCAGTGGCTCTGAATTAGGGGAAGTTCAGCCCGTGGCCGCCATGGCATCGGTCCACTGCTGTTTGCGGTAAGCCGCATCGATGGAAGCTTGTCGTTTGCGATGACGGACCTCCATCTGGCGGATGCGTTCTTCCTCTATGCGATCCCGGCGCGGCGGGAGCTCCGCCAGGAGCCGGACTATCTCGGCGCAACTCAACAACGGATACGTCGTCTGCCGTCGTAACCGCTTTTCCAGCAGGACAGCATCGCCATCGCTACCATTGCCATGTGGTGGTGCCAGGACTTCCAGCCGCGCGCCTGGCAGTGGCCCATCCCGACCTGCCCCTTGGCGTCCTTGAACTGCGCTCGATCCTGTAGCGCTGGCCTTGCGCTTCGGTACCGCCGGCTCCGGGTCTTCCAGGTACAGCCGCTGGTCGCGCTGTGGATGTCGATCAGGAAACATTCGCCATCGCCCTCCAGCGCTCGCAGGAAGGCGGGATCCTTGCCGTGCAGCCCGTCCGCGCCCACCCAGGCAAACCGGATGTCTTGTAGGCGCTAGTGGAGCACCATCTCCAGAGCCAGTTCCGTCTTGCTCTTGGGTCCCTGCTCTCCCACCACCGCGCAGCGATCCGGATCGGCGGTCCAGGAGGCCTGGCAGGTACAGCCATTCGTCCACCAGCGCGGTCCGCTCACCCAGACTGTGCATCGCATACACCCCGGTCTGGCAGTTGTCCACCTTGCCGAGTTGCCCGATGTACTGGCGGCCTACCCCAACCGACTTCGTGCCGCTCTTGAGAATACCGCTCTCGTCAAGGATCAGTGCCGACTCCGCCGTACCGCCCGACAGCCGGTTCGCTTCCCGCGCCACTTGATCCAACACCGCCCGTTCGTTCCAAGCCGAGACCGACAGGAAGTGTTGATAGCGCTGTTCATCGCTCTCAGGCACCACCTCCGCTATTCGCTCCATGTTCCGCTTGCCGGACTGCATCAGCCCGCACAGATACTGATTGGCCTGGGGAGTGACTTCGCGCGTCTTCAGCCGGAGGTGCCCGGCGTATCGCTCCGTGAATGCAAACAAACGCTTACCGACTGATCGGAAAGCGTTTGCGCCATCGTGAATCTCCTTACATTGGGTGCCGTTTTGGGAATTTTCCGCTCAACATCTTCGCCATTGAAGTAGGCCAATCTTTGATGATAGGACTATGCCACAATGTCTATTGGAATCAAGAAGATGAATTTGACAAAAACTAATCGATCACGATATAGGTGCCCATGCCGAGTGAGGTGATACGGGCCGCGACGCTGTCGGTCTTGTCCACATCATGCAGTGGCCCCACCTGCACTCGGAAGAGGGTTTGTCCGTTCTGCACGGACTGAGCGATGCGCACTGGCTGTTGCAAGCTGCTTGCCAGTCGATCCTTGACTTGGGAGGCATTTTCCGGGTTTCCGAATGCCCCGACCTGAATATAGATATCGCCCTTGGCCGGTTCGGCGGGGGGCGCGGGCTGTGGGGCTCCCTTTGAGATGACGGTGGTCACCTCAACCAGCCCCGTGCCCTTGCCGAGGATGCCCAGTTCCTTGGCTGCGGCGTAAGAGAGGTCGATGAGGCGATTTTTCTTGAAGGGGCCGCGGTCGTTGACCCGCACGACGGCGGTACGACCGTTTTCCAGATTGGTTACCTGGGCGTAGCAGGGTATGGGCAGCCGCGTGTGGGCGGCCGTCATCAAGTGCATGTCGTAGGTTTCGCCGCTGCTGGTACTGCGTCCATTGAATTCGCCGCCATACCAGGAGGCGATCCCGCGCTCGACGTAACCCTCGGTCGAGGTCATGGTGTAGTAACGCTCGCCGAACACTTCATAGACGGGAGGATTCCCTCGCGACCCCTTGCCACGGCTGCGGGGCTTATCATCATCGGAATCGAAGGGGTTGAGGGAACCGAGACAACCGCCAAGGAGCACGGACAACAGCAGTATCAGCCCCCCCTTGGCGAGGGCGGCCATCCGGACCCCCAGTGGCGGTCTATGGCGTGGCAACAGGGCCTCCCTCCTTCGCTTGCCGGCGGACAGATATCTCCCGGCTCAGTTGATAAACGGCCATGGCGTAAAGAGGACTGCGGTTGTAACGGGTAATGACATAGAAATTATGCATACCAGCCCAGTATTCGAATTGCCCCTCCGCCGCTTCAAATGGCATTAGATAAGCCATGGCGCTGCCATCGATGGTCTTTTCCAATCGGATTCCCGCTCCAGTCAGCTCAGATAGGGAATGATTGGGGAGATCTTCGGGGTCAATCACCTCTTTCAGGGGGCGATCGCCTTCGCTGTAGAAAAGCGGGCTGTGTTTTTCCTTGTCCACGTTCGACGCCTGTACGGCAACGGGCTCACCTGTTTTCCAGCCATGCACGGCGAAATAGTTGGCCACACTGGCAATGATATCGGCGTTGTTTTTCCACAGATCGATATGATCGTCACCATCGGCATCGACAGCAAATTTGCGATAACTGCTGGAGATGAACTGGGGTGCGCCCATGGCCCCGGCATAGGAACCGGTGACGGTGACTGGGTCGAAAACAGCCTCGTTGGCCAGGAGAAGAAACTGCTTCAGCTCTTCGCGAAAGAACGTGGCTCGCTCCGGATAGCCGAACGCCAGAGTAAATAGGGCATCGATGACCCTGGTGTTACCTGCGCGTTCCCCGTAATAGGTTTCTACCCCCAAGATAGCGACGATAATCTCCGGGGCAACCCCATAGGTCTCTTCGGCCTTTCGTAGCGATTCGATGTTTTTGTTCCAGAAATCCACGCCCTTGCTGATGCGTAGTTCGTTGAGGAAGATAGGCCGGTATTGATACCAGCCCTTTTTCTCCGCCCGGCCGGTAATCTTGTCGATAATGTCTTGTTTATGTTGGGCCTGTTCCAATAGGCGAACGACATCTTCCTTGAAAAGCGCATGCTCCTGGGTGGCTTCATCGACAAAGGCTATGACCTGGGCGCTCAGCCCAGCCACCGAGGCAGAGATATGCAGGTTGAGGACGCCAGTTAGTAATAACCTGGTGTAGACACTGCCCATAAGACTATATCGGCAAAAGTTTTTTATGCGATTGAATGGACATGAGAATACCGAAGCCAGCCAAAATAGTCACTACCGAGGTACCGCCGTAACTGATCAGGGGAAGAGGTACTCCGACCACAGGCAGCAGCCCGCTGACCATGCCGGTGTTAATGAAGAGGTAGACGAAAAAGACCAGGGAAAGACTCCCTGCAAGCAAGCGGTTGTAGCTGTTTTGCGCGGTGTTAGCGATATAGAGCCCGCGAAAAATGATGAAAAGATAGAGGCACATCAGCATAACAACACCCGTCAGACCGAATTCCTCTGAAAAGACCGAAAAGATGAAGTCGGTGTGGCGCTCCGGAATGAACTCCAGGTGCGACTGGGTGCCGTTGAGCCAGCCCTTGCCGTAAATCCCACCCGAGCCGATGGCAATCTTGGACTGAATAATATGGTAGCCAGAGCCCAATGGATCGCTTGATGGGTCGATAAAGGTGAGCACCCGCTGCTTCTGGTAATCGTGCAGCAGAGACCAAACAAAAGGGGCTGCCGATGCAACTCCCACGGCCAGGCCGATGATCAGGCGCCAACTGATTCCAGCCAGAAAAAGAACGAAGACACCGGAACTGGCTACCAGCATGGCGGTGCCTAGATCTGGCTGCTTGGCGATAAGAAAAACGGGAATCGCCATCAGTATCGTGGAGCTAAATAGACTGAGGGGCCTGGGTGGTAAGTCGCGCAAGGAAAAGAACCAGGCCAGCATCATCGGCAAGGCGATCTTCATAATCTCGGAGGGCTGAAAACGAAACAGGCCCAGATTGAGCCAGCGCTGCGCACCCTTGCCAATGTGACCAGTAATAAGCACCGCTATCAATAATATCAGGCCCAGGCCGTATAATATCGGGCTCCAGCGGCGCAATGACTGAGGAGAGATTTGCGCCAGGATCAGCATGACACCGAATGCAAGGGTCAGCCGGATAATCTGGGCCTTCACTTGTCCCATGTCGGCCCCGCTGGCACTATATAAGACGACCAGTCCGAGACCGCTCAAAAGAAGGAGCCCGGTCAAGAGCGGCATGTCCAGGCGAAGAATCGCGGCCAATCCCCTCCTTTGCGAAACCCTGCCCCCCGGGCTCATGTCCGCATTGAAGGCGTTACCACTTATCATTCTTCCCCCAGAGCAAATAGGCGTCCATTATCTCCTTGGCAATCGGCGCGGCCACCGAGCCGCCGTGACCTGCGTTTTCCGCAATAACCCCGACCGCGATACGGGGGTTGTCGGCGGGGGCGAAGGCGATGAAGAGGGCATGGTCGCGCATGTGTTTAGGGACGCGGTCCTCGTCGTAGCTTTGCCCCTGCTTGACAGTAAACACCTGGGCAGTACCCGTCTTGCCAGCGATGCTGTAGGCATCGTTCGCGATGCGGCGGGCCGTCCCGCCGGCGCCCTCAACCACCATGACCATGGCATTCACGATCTGGTCGTGTCCCTTGCCTGGGGTCAGGTTGGATTTATAGGTCTCGTAAGGCACTGCCTTACGGGTTTTCTCGTCATCGCCTAGTTGGGTATGCGCGACCAGGCGTGGCGTTTTGCGCGTACCAGCGGTTGCCATGGTCGCGGCGGCGGTAGCCAACTGCATGGGAGTGACTAGAAAGTAGCCTTGGCCGGTACCGGAGATGACAGTCTCGCCAGGGTACCAAACTTGGCCAATGGCACTGCGTTTCCACTCTGGAGACGGCAGAACCCCGTCACGCTCGTCCTTGAGGTCGACCCCCGTCTTTTGCCCGAATCCGAAGGTGGACATGAGCTTGCCGAACCGCTCGATTCCGAGCTTGTGCGCCAGGTCGTAGAAAAAGACATCGCAGGACCGGGTGATGGCCTCGCCCATGTTGACCGAGCCATGCCCGGCCTTTTTCCAGCAGCGGTATTGGTGCGACTGTCCGGGCAGCAGGAAGTAGCCCCGGCAGTAGGTCCTGTTCGCGAACTGCGTCACGCCGCTGGCCAGACCCGACCAGGCGACGAAGGGTTTCACTGTGGAGCCGGGCGGGTATTGGCCCTTGAGGGCACGATCGTACAGGGGCTTGTCCGGGGACTTCAGCAGGGCCTGGTAGATGTTCTGTGCAATGCCGTCCACGAAGAGATTGGGGTCGAATCCGGGCTTGCTGACCATGGTGATGACGCCGCCAGTAGCGAGATCGATGGCGATGGCGGAGCCGTTGTATTCGCCGAATGCCGACATAGCAATCTCCTGGATATGGGTATCCAGGTTCAGGTAAAGATTGCGTCCCCCCTGGGGAGGGGTCTTGTCCAGTACGCGGATGGGCCGTCCAGCGGCGTTGACCTCGACCTGTTGGATGCCGACCTTTCCATGCAGCTCGGTTTCGTAGCTTTGCTCCAGGCCGGTCTTGCCGATGTGGCTGGAACCGCTGTATTCCGATTCACTCAGCTTCAGCAAATCCCGTTCGCTGATACGCGCTACATATCCCACCACATGGGAGGTCAATTCCTTCAAAGGATATTCGCGCACCGGAAAGGCATTGATATCGACGCCTTGAAAGAGATGGCTATTGACGGCGAAACGGCCCAGTTCCTCATCGCTCAGGTTGATGCGGATGGGAACGCTGTCAAAGCGACGGAACTGGCGCCTTAGACGATTGAATCGTTGCCGGTCCTTGTCGCTGATGGTCACGATTTTAGAGATGCTGGCGATCGTCTCCTCCAGGTTTTTCACCTGATAAGGGGTAATCTCCAGACTGAAAGTCAGGCGATTGTCGGCCAGCAAGACGCCATTGCGATCATAGATCAGCCCGCGCGTGGGAGGCAGGGGACGCAGCTTGACACGGTTTTCCCGCGAATCGGTTCGGTACTTTTCATGCTCCAGAACCTGGAGGCGAAACATATGGCCGATATTGGCGAAAATCAGCAAGGTCACGATCACCGCCGAGGCAACGACGCGGCTGGAAAATAGCCGGGTCTCCCGCTGATAGTCCTTGAAGGTCGTGGGTTGGCTCATCGCGCAACGTTGAAGCGACGCCGGATGTCACGCAGTATGACGAACAGCCAGGGCCAGATCAGGGCGCCAACGACGGGCGGAACCCAGAAGAGGAAGGTGACCGGCATGTGACCAAGGCTACTGCGGGTCCAGAACGAGATCATGTATTGCAGCAGCAACAGCGAAAAGACGATCAGCGCCTGTTGCCACAAGGGAAAGACACGCACCCGGTTGAAGATGTGCAGGCAGATGTAGGCGATGACAGACATGGCCAGGGCGTTCTCCCCCAGCATGGCCCCCGTCAAGGAATCCAGGGTTAGACCAAGGAACCAGGCTGTCAGTACACCAACCCTCTCCGGCATCGCCAGACACCAATAGATCAGCGCCAGGCTGGCCCAGGGCGGGCGAAACTCTGCGGCCCACGCGGGGATGGGCAGAATGGCGAGATAGAGGGCGATGAGGAGGGTCAGCAGAATAACGCCGCCACCCTTTTGTTTATTGGGCATGAGCATCAGTTACCTCCCTTTTCTGGAGCGGGGGCAGGGGCATCCGGTTTCCCAGTGGTGTCCGTCGGATTCCCGGTCGCAGACTGAGCCGCTGTCGATGCGGTCCAAACCAGCAACACCTCGCGTGTCCTGTCCAAAAATGCCTTGGGTGCCGCCGTGGCCTCCGTAAAGTGGGCGCCAGGATCGCGCTCGATCTTGTCGATGGCGGCCACGGGATATCCCGCCGGAAAACGGCCGCCCAGCCCGGAGGTGACCAGCAAGTCTCCCTGTTGGATATCGGCGTTGTTGGGCAGGAATGGTAGCCTCAGTGAACTGATATCCCCCGTTCCGACGGCGATGGTGCGCAAGCCGGTGCGATTGACCTGCACCGGAATCGTGTGGCTACTGTCGGTAACCAGCAAGACCGTGGCGTTCCATGGCGTTACATGAGTCACTTGGCCCATGATGCCATGGGCATCAAGCGCGGGCTGCCCAACATAGACGCCAGCCTGACTGCCCTTATTGATGACGATTTGGTGGCGAAAAGGGTCCAGGTCCACCTGCATCAATTCCGTGACGAGGATTTGATCGCTCAGCTTATAGGAGGAGCCCAGCAAGCTGCGAAGGCGCATGTTCTCCATTTCAAGGGAATCGTACTTTTGCAGCCGGACTTGCAGGAGGTTGTTTTCCTGTCGCATCTTGTCGAGCTCACGGAGCATGACATCCTGAGAGGCAAAGCTCTCGGAAAGATACCCCGTGATCCTCGATGGCAAGTCGGCAAGAAATTGCAGGGGATAGGTGAGAGTGGAAATGCCGGTACGCACGATCTCCAGATAGTTCTCGCGACGCTCGATGTTCAGCAAAACCAGGGACAACACCGTCACGATCACCATGCGGGTAGTCGTTGATGGACCTGCTCTAAATAGCTGATTAATGACTTTCTACCCTTGCCGTGAAGATGCGAGCAGCGGCCCTTGCACCCTCGCCCTCCGGATGAGGGGCTGTGCAGGGAAACGATCAGGGCCGGGGCGTCCCTCCTAATCCGTGGAACCGGACCGGCCCATGATCATTGGGGCTGCAAAAGGTTTCGAATGCTGGCCCGCCAGCGTCACTCCGTCGAGAAAAGGTCACTGCCACCACGCTCACCGAGGAGTAGCAGGGCCTTGCCGCCGCCGCGCGCCACACAGGTGAGGGGGTCCTCGGCAATGACAACGGGGAGGCCCGTCTCCTCGGCAATCAGACGATCCAGGTTTCTCAGCAGAGCACCGCCGCCGGTAAGGACGATGCCGCGTTCCGCCACGTCCGCGCCAAGCTCGGGAGGGGTTTGCTCCAAGGCGGTTTTAACAGCACTGACTATGCCGGCCAGGGGCTCTTGCAGCGCTTCTAGGATTTCGTTGCTGTTGATGCTAAAGCTGCGCGGCACACCCTCGGCGAGGTTACGGCCCGTCACCTCGATTTCCATCACCTCGTTGGTGGGGAAAGCGGTGCCGATCTCTTTTTTCAGACGTTCGGCGGTGGTGACGCCGATCAGGGTACCGAAATTGCGGCGCACGTAATTGATGATGGCGTCGTCGAAGCGGTCGCCGCCGATACGCACGGAATTGGCGTAGACAACACCGTTGAGGGAAAGGATGGCCACCTCGGAGGTGCCGCCACCGATATCCAGGACCATGGAACCACGCGGCTCGTCGATTGGCAGTCCGGCCCCGAGGGCGGCCGCCATGGGCTCCTCGATCAGGAAGACTTCGCGGGCGCCGGCACTGGCGGCGGATTCCTTGATAGCGCGCCGCTCAACCTGAGTGGAACCGCATGGCACGCAGATGAGAACCCTTGGACTGGGGCGAATGATCTTGGATTCATGCACCTTGTGGATGAAGTATTGCAGCATCTTCTCCGTGACGGTGAAGTCTGCGATCACGCCTTCCTTGAGGGGACGGATAGCCTCGACTCCCTGTGGAGTCTTGTCGAAGATCCTTTTAGCCTCGTGTCCGACCGCAATCACCTTCTTGGTACCACCGGGTTCGTGGCGGATGGCCACAACGGAGGGTTCGTTCAAGACGATGCCGTTTTCACGGGTGTACACCAAGGTGTTGGCCGTCCCCAGATCTATGGAAAGATCGTTCGAAAAAAGTCCGCGAAGGGTTCTGAAAACCATGCTCTTGAGTATTCCGGGATGTAATGTGATTGATGGGCGTAATCTAGCAACGGTCCCACCGCTGGGCAAGATGGCTGGCGGTGGGAGCGGCGGTCTATTTAGCATTCTATCTCAGTCGATCCATTGTTCATATAGCAAGAGAAGTTGGGTCTGTGATAGGTTTCGCGTCTTTAAAGACAGAAGATGCGGGGGAAGGCATGTCGCTCGAACGTCAAGAGGTTGAGAAAATCGCCCACCTGGCGAGACTGGCCGTCCCTGAAGAGGATAGGGAAACCCTGGCCAGGGAGCTCTCCGGCATTCTCGATTTCGTCGAGCAGATGAGCGCCGTGGACACCGGAGGCGTGGAGCCAATGGCCCATCCCCTGCGCATGGCGCAACGCCTGCGCCCCGACCGAGTAACCGAAGAAAGTCGGCGGGAACTGTTCCAATCCATTGCACCGGAGACCGAGGCTGGACTCTACCTGGTTCCCAAGGTCATTGAATAATCCCGCCGCAACGGCCCGAACCACTACCCCAAGTATCAAGATGCACAATCAGTCGATAACACAACTGATCGCTGGCCTGCGAAATGGCGACTACTCCAGCGTCGAGTTGACCCGCTATTTCCTCGACCGGATCGAACGGCTCGATCCAGGCCTGAACAGCTACATCACGGTCGATGCTGAGGGCGCCCTGGCCCAAGCCGGGATTGCAGACCAGATGTTGCGACAGGGCAACGGCTCGCCCCTGTCCGGGGTTCCCATCGCCCACAAGGACATCTTTTGCACCCAAGGCGTCCGCACCAGTTGCGGTTCGCGCATGCTGGACAATTTCATCGCCCCCTACGATGCGACGGTGGTGAGCCGGTTCAAGGAAGCCGGAGCCGTCATGCTGGGCAAGACCAACATGGACGAGTTCGCCATGGGGTCATCGAATGAAACCAGCTTTTATGGCCCCGTGCATAACCCATGGGACCGGGCAAGGGTTCCCGGCGGCTCCTCTGGCGGCTCGGCCGCCGCCGTGGCGGCGCGCCTCTGCGCTGGCGCCACGGGCACCGACACCGGCGGCTCTATCCGCCAGCCGGCGGCCCTCTGCGGCATTACCGGACTGAAGCCCACCTATGGCCGGGTGTCGCGCTACGGCATGATCGCCTTCGCCTCCAGCCTGGATCAGGCAGGCCCCATGGCCCGTAGCGCCGAAGAGGTGGCCCTGATGCTACAAGTCATGGCAGGCGCCGACCCCAGGGATTCCACCTGCGCAGAAGAATCACCACCGGACTATGCCGCCAGCCTCGGCCAGGATATCGCCGGACTGCGTATCGGCCTGCCCAAAGAATTCTTCGGCGAGGGGCTGGACAGCGGCGTCGCGGCCTCCCTGGAGGCAGCCATGGCGCAATTCCGCGCCCTGGGCGCCGAGGTAGTGGAGATCAGTCTGCCCAACAACCATCTGTCGGTACCGGCCTATTATGTGGTGGCCCCAGCCGAGTGCTCCTCCAACCTGGCCCGCTTCGACGGCGTCCGCTTCGGCCATCGCTGCCATGCCCCGCAGAACCTGGAGGATCTCTACAAACGCTCGCGGGCGGAGGGGTTCGGCAAAGAGGTAAAACGCCGCATCCTGATCGGCACCTACGCCCTCTCTGCCGGCTACTACGACGCCTATTATCTCAAGGCACAACGCATCCGGCAGTTGATCGCCGCCGATTTCCGCCGAGCCTTCGAGCAGGTGGATATCATTGCCTCTCCCGCGACACCGGGGACGGCCTTCGCCATCGGCGAGAAGATCGACGACCCGGTCACCATGTACCTGTCGGATATCTACACCATCGCTGTTAACTTGGCAGGACTTCCCGGCATGTCGATCCCGGTTGGGCTGGCAAACAGCCTCCCCGTCGGCCTGCAACTGATTGGAAACTATTTTGACGAGGGCCGCCTCCTCAGCGCGGCGCACCGCTTCCAGCAGGCGACCGATTGGCACCTGGCCGCTCCGGCCGATATTGATTAGGTGGAAAGATGCAGTGGGAAACCGTAATCGGGCTGGAGATCCACGCCCAACTGGCGACTAAATCGAAGATCTTTTCCGGGGCCTCCACCGCCTTCGGAGCGGAGCCTAACACCCAGGCTTGCGCTGTGGATCTGGGTTTGCCAGGGGTGTTGCCGGTGCTTAATGGCGAGGCCGTGACCATGGCCGTCAAATTCGGTGCAGCCATCGAGGCCGAGATCGGGCTGCGTTCGGTCTTTGCCCGCAAGAACTATTTTTATCCCGACCTCCCTAAGGGCTATCAGATCAGCCAATATGAGTCTCCGATCGTCGGCATGGGCCAGGTGGAGATCCTGTTGGAGGACGGTTCCAGCAAGAGGATCGGCGTAACTCGCGCCCATCTGGAGGAAGACGCGGGCAAATCGCTGCACGAGGATTTCCACGGCCAAACCGGGATCGACCTCAACCGCGCCGGGACCCCGTTGCTGGAGATCGTCTCCGAACCCGACATGCGTTCAGCCAAGGAAGCTGTGGCATACGCCCGGCGCATCCATCAGATCGTGCGTTATCTGGGCATTTGTGACGGCAATATGCAGGAAGGTTCCTTCCGCTGTGATGCCAACGTCTCGGTAAGGCCCATGGGACAGGAGGAGCTCGGTACCCGAGCCGAACTGAAAAATCTTAACTCCTTCCGTTTCCTCGAACGCGCCATCAATCACGAAGTGGAACGGCAGATCGACCTCATTGAATCGGGCGGAAAGGTGGTGCAGGAAACCCGCCTTTACGACGCCAATAAGGACGAGACTCGCTCCATGCGCAGCAAGGAGGAGGCCAATGACTACCGTTACTTCCCGGATCCCGATCTGCTGCCCGTTGAGCTGGACGAGGCCTTCATCGCAGCCATCATCGCCGACCTGCCGGAGATGCCGGACACCAAACGCCACCGCTTCATTGTGAGTTACGGCCTATCCGCCCCCGACGCCGAGGCCCTGACAGCCGGTCGCGCCCTGGCGGATTATTACGAGGCAGTAGTTGCGTCTTCGGGCGATGCCAAGCTCGCCGCCAACTGGGTCATGGTGGAATTGGGCGGCGCCCTCAACCGGGTGGGAATGGATATCCTCGACAGCCCCGTCAAGGCCGAGTCCCTCGGTAACCTAGTAGCCCGCATCAAGGACGACAGCATCTCCGGCAAAATCGCCAAGCAGGTCTTTGAGGCCATGTGGGCCGGCGAAGGGGATGCGGACACCATCATCGAGTCGCGTGGGCTGAAGCAGATTACCGACAGCGGTGCCATCGAAGCTGTCGTAGACGAAGTTCTGACCGCCAATCCGCAACAAGTGGAAAACTACCGCACTGCTGACGCCACCAAGCAACCCAAAATGCTCGGCTTTTTCGTCGGCCAAGTGATGAAGAAAAGCCAGGGTAAGGCCAATCCTCAGCAGGTCAATGACCTGCTGCTGAGCAAACTCTCCTTGTAAAAGTAAAGATCGCCCTTCAGAGCGACTCGCTAGCCTCAAGTCATAGGAAGGGCACATCCAGCCCCACTTCGCGTCGGACCCGCCGGCAGATCTTCTGCACAGGCATCTCCAGCCCGACCGACTCCAGCTTGAAGGTGTCTTCCGCAGAGTAGGACTCCAACTGCCAGTGGGTGCGACGGCGGAAAACGCGCAGGCAGGGGGTATCCTGTGACACCACGACATACTCCAACAACGAAGGGATCTGGGTGTAGCTTGTAGGCCTTCAGCTTGGCGGTGAACCGTTTGCCGATGGTTTTCCTCTTCAGGCGAAAGAGCCTGCCGTCGCGGCTACGGCTGGCGTAGTGGGTGAAGCCCAGGAAGTCGATGGTTTCGAGTTTCTTTCCTGCTGTCTTGGCTTCCCGCTACGCCCCTGCCCCGCAGGCGATGACTCGCGTCATTTCCGGGGCAACTTCCAACCCGAACTGGCCTAGCCGTACCTCATGTCTGGGCATGATGCCTGTTTCCTCTCAACGCCGTTACTCTTGTGGCCGCCTTCCCTCCAGCGGCATTACCGGCCTTCTTTGGCACTACACGGCCATCCGACTCCTGATGACGCCTCCACCCACCTTGCTTTGTTTTAGTTGTATTATGCTTCTTGAGAGCACCTGTCAGCAGAACCTGGACAAGGGTCCTTATCGATCGGTGCAGTTCGCGAGCAGGCTCCCAAAATGCATCGCAAATCGCGAGGGAGAATTGGAGCGGGGCGCTGAAAGCGCCCAAATCAAAGATATTCGGACAGGTTTCCCCGCATGGTCTATTAATTGCTCATTTGACATGGTCCGGTCATGAACCCGGAAGGAAAGATTAAGGAGCGCCAGTGTCCATGTTCGACGAACTAACTGATCCCTCCTGCCGGCTCCGGCAGGGTTTGGAGCTCCTGGTCCTCGCTGAGGATGACGCCGATTTTCTGGTGATCGAGCACCGGTTGCGCCAGGAGTGTGCCGGGGGCTGCCTGTCCAGGGCCATCGACCTGGAGTCACTGGAGGCATTGCTTTCCCAGGGGAACTGGGACGCGGTGCTTGCCGGGTCCGACCAGCAGGGGTCGCTGTTGCGGCAGGCGCTTGCCTTGGCCCGGCGGCAGGACCCCGATCTGCCGGTGATTCTGATCACCGGGGCCATCGGAGAGGCAGCGGTGGTCCAACTGCTCCGGGAAGGGGTTTGGGATGTGGTGCGCAAGGAGAATTTGGTTCAACTGGGCCCGGTCATCGAGTGTGCTTTGCGGATGGCAGATGCCCGCCGGGTAGGCCACGAGGCCGAGGCCCGCTATCTCGGCCTGATGGACGGCATCGGTGATGCCTTTTTCATCCACGACAGCCAGGGGCGATTTCTGGCGGTGAACCGGCAGGCCTGCGACAGCCTCGGCTACGACAAGACCGAACTGCTCGACAGGGGAGTGATGGACGTGGAGACCGGCGTCGATGCCGCTACCGCCAAGGGGCTCTGGACATTGATGAAGGAAGGCGAAGTCAAGACGCTGGAGGGGCGCCACCGCCACAAGGATGGGTCCGAGTTTCCGGTGGAGATCCGTGTGCGGTTGCTCGAAGGGACAGGGCCGCGCCGGTTCATCGCCCTGGCGCGTGACATGACCGAGCGCCGCGTCATCGAAAACGCCCTGCGGCGGGACCGGGAGCAGCAACTGGTGCTGCGGGAGCTGCTGGAAGAGGCCCTCGCGGGCGGCGGCATGGAGGAGACCCTGCGGCGCTGCCTCAAACGGCTGCTGGAGGTCTCCTGGCTCAGTATTCTGCCCAAGGGCGGGATCTTTCTGATGGAGCCCTCGGGCGCTGGTCTGCGGCTGGCCGTCGCCGTCAATTTTTCGCCCGAGATTTCCGCCGCCTGCGCCCAGGTGCCCCTGGGGCAGTGCCATTGCGGTCGCGCCGCCCAGCAGCGCCAGATGCAGTACGTCTCCTGCGTGGATGATCTGCATGACATCCGCTATCCGGGCATGACCGATCATGGCCACTATGCCTTCCCCCTGATATCAGAGGAGGACGTGCTGGGGGTGATGGTGCTTTATCTGCCCATCGGCTTTCAGCCCAAGTCCGAGAAGGAGCAGTTCCTGGCCTCGGTGGCCGATATCCTGGCGGGCTTCATCTGCCGCAAGCGCCAGGAAGAGCAACTGGTCCGGCACCGGGACCACCTTGAAGTACTGGTGTCTGAACGTACCATTGAGCTGGACAAGAGCATGGTCATGCTCGACCGCTCCCAGGCCATCGCCCATGTGGGGAGCTGGGAGCTGGACCTGACCACCAACCACCTGATTTGGTCGGACGAGGTCTACCGCATCTTCGGCATCGAGCCCCAGGTATTCGGCGCCAGCTATGAGGCCTTTCTCGACAGCGTCCACCCCGGCGACCGCGCTGCCGTGAACAATGCCTACACGGCCTCCGTACAGCAGAACAAGGAATGCTACGGGATCGAGCACAGGATTGTCCGGCGCGATAACGGCGAGGTCCGCCTGATGCTGGAGAAATGCGAGCATCAACGCGATGCGTCCGGCAATATCGTCCGTTCCCTGGGCATGGTGCAGGACATCACCGAGCGGCGGCGGGCCGAGGAGCAATTGCGTATCGCTGCCGTGGCCTTTGATTCCCACGACGGCATGCTGGTCACTGACGCCAACAAGGTCATCCTCCAGGTCAATCAGGCCTTTACCCGGATTACCGGCTATAGCGCGGAAGAGGCCATCGGCCAGACCCCGGCCCTGCTGCGGTCGGGCCGCCACGACAGCGCCTTTTACCGCACCCTGTGGGAATCCCTCCACCACGAGGGCCGCTGGGAGGGCGAGATCTGGAACCGGCGCAAGGACGGCGGCATCATCCCGGAATGGCTGTCGATCACCGCCATCCGCGACCCCTCCGGCGCCGTGACCCACTACCTGGGGGTCTTCTCCAATATCAACGAACCCCGTGAGGCCCAGCGCAAGATCATCGAGCTGGCCTATTACGACCCCCTCACCAATCTTCCCAACCGACGTCTGCTGCTGGACCGCTTGAATCACGCCATCCTGAGCGGGGTCCGTACCGGCCGCATCGGCGCCCTGCTGTTGCTGGATCTGGACAACTTCAAGATCCTCAACGACAGCCGTGGTCATGACGTGGGCGACCAGTTGCTGCGCGAAGTGGCCGGACGGCTTCAGGGCGCCCTGCGCGAATCGGACACGGCGGCGCGCTTCGGCGGGGACGAATTCGTGATATTGCTGGAGGGCCTTGCGGAGGATGAACTGACCGCCGCTTCCCTGGCCGAGTCCATTGCCGAGAAGCTACGTGACACCCTTTCCGGCTCCTACGGGCTCAGGGCAGGTATCTATCACAGCAGCGCCAGCATCGGCATCACCCTGATCCAGGGCAACAAAGACGAGATGGAGGCGCTACTCAAGCAGGCCGATCTCGCCCTGTACGAGGCCAAGTCGGCTGGCCGGGACTGTATTCGCTTCTTTGACTCAGCGATGCAGGCAGCGGTCAACGCCCACGTCCTGGTGGAGGAGGGACTGCGCCGAGCCATAGCCGGTGGAGAACTGTTCCTGGTCTACCAGCCCCAGATCGGCGAGGGTGGCCGTGTGACGGGCGCAGAGGCACTTTTGCGCTGGCAGCCGCCAACTGGGCCGCTGGTGTCCCCTGCCAGGTTCATCCCGGTCGCCGAAGAAAGCGGCCTCATACTCCCCATCGGCCAATGGGTCCTGACCACGGCCTGCCGCCAGTTGGCCGCCTGGTCCCGCAATCCGGCCACCCGCGATCTCAGGCTGGCGGTGAACGTCAGCGCCCGCCAATTCCGCCAGCCCGATTTTGTCGAGCAGGTCTGGACCGTCCTCGGGGAGACCGGCGCTCCGGCCTCGCGCCTGGAGCTGGAGCTGACCGAATCCCTGGTGCTGAAGGACGTGGAGAAGGTCATAGACACCATGAAGCGATTGAAGGCCATGGGGGTACGTTTCTCCCTGGACGACTTCGGCACCGGCTATTCCTCTCTCGCCTACCTGAAGCGCCTACCGCTGGACCAACTCAAGATCGACCAGGGTTTCGTACTCAGTCTGCCGGATACCTCTGAAAGCGCCGCCATCGTCAAGGCCATCATCGCCCTTGGCCAGAGCCTGGGGCTAGAGGTGATCGCCGAAGGAGTGGAAACCGAGCCCCAGCGCCAATTCCTCGCCCAGGCAGGTTGTCTCAACTATCAGGGCTACCTCTTCGCGCGGCCGGGGCCGGCAGGGGCGGTTGAGACAATGGCGGCGAGCGGTTAACCGGCCAGACGGGGAAGCTTGATAAGAAAACATGTGGCCTCAGCCGAGGAGGCCGCCGAGATAATCCCCCCATGGGCCTCGACGATGGATTTGACGATGGCAAGCCCCAATCCCGCGCCGTCTCCCCGGCGCTGGCGGGACGGGTCGATGCGATAGAAGCGGTCGAACAGCCTCGGCAGGTGTACGGCGGGGATGCCGGGGCCGGGATTTTCGACGAGGATGGCGGCGGAACCACCATCGGCGGCCAGTTTCACCAGCACCCTTTGTCCCGGCGGTGTGTGACGGATGGCGTTCGATAGCAGATTGCTCAGGGCGCGCCGCAGCATCAGCCGGTCGCCAGGAACGGCCAGCTCCCCTTCCAATACCAGGGACACCCCCCGCTCCTCTGCCCAGGCCTCGAAATAGTCGAACAGGCCCCTTGACTCGGTGGCCAGATCCACCGAGGTTGTGCCCGGCTGCAACTGGCCGTTGTCCGTCTGGGCGAGGAAGAGCATGTCGCCGATCATCTGGGCCATGCGCTCATACTCTTCCAGGTTCGAATAGAGGATCTCCCGGTATTGTTCGACATCGCGCGCGCCGGAGAGGGCCACCTGGGTCTGGGTCATGAGGTTGGTCACCGGGGTGCGCAGTTCATGGGCGATGTCGGAGGAGAACTGGGACAGCCGCCGGAACGAGTCATCGAGGCGTTCCAGCATCTGGTTGAATTCGGCAGACAGGCCCCTCAGCTCCTGGGGCAGATCCCCAGGCCGCAGGCGCATGTGAAGCCGTTCACCGGAGACCGTGCGCAGCAACTCCCGCATATGAGTCAGGGGGGTCAGACCCCAGCGCGAGGCGAAGAGGCTCAGTGCCACCGAAAGCAGCAGGGCGACGGCGATGGCCGTTTTCAGGGCGAGGCGGAATCCCCGCATGAAGGTCCGGTGGCGGCCCAGATCTGCCGCCAGGTAGGCATGAAGGACTTCGCCATTCCCTGTCTCCACCGGCGCCGAGATGAGGCGGTAATGGTTGCCCCCGGCCTCAAGGGTAGTGAATTGCGATTCGATTGCGCCGATGGCAAAGCCCAGGCTATCAACCAGCACCTGCCCGTTGGCCCGTTCGAGCCGGACCCGCAGGGGGCCATCACTCAGGCGCATGGACCCAATCTGGGCCGCCAGGACTGAAACATTCTGTTCAGCCCGCGCCATGTGGCCCAGGTGGTGCAGCGCCCCCTCCAGCTCGGCCCGGTCGGAGGCCTCGAAATGGGCATCCACGGCGCGCAGCAGATAAGCCCCGAGTCCGGCCATGATCAGCGCCGTCCCCAGGAACGAGGTGAGGGCGAAACGCAGGGCGAGGGAGCGGGAGATCATGGCGTCCCGGCCGGGTCTTCCAGCTTGTAGCCCATGCCGCGCAGGGTATGAATGAGCTTGGGTTCGAACCCCTCGTCGATCTTGGCGCGCAGGCGGCGGATGGCCACGTCGATGACGTTGGTGTCGCTGTCGAAGTTCATGTCCCACACCTGGGAGGCGATCAGGGAACGCGGCAGCACCTCGCCCCGGCGGCGGGCCAGCAGCTCCAGAAGAGAGAACTCCTTGGCCGTCAGATTGAGACGGCGGCCCGCGCGCGTGACACGGCGGCGCGCCAGGTCCAGTTCCAGGTCGGCGATGCGCAGCAGGTCCGGCACCGCCGGCGTCTTGCCCCGGCGCAGCAAGGTACGCACCCGCGCCAGCAACTCGGCGAAGGCAAAGGGCTTGACCAGATAGTCGTCCGCCCCCTGTTCCAGCCCCCGGACCCGGTCCTCCACGCTGTCGCGGGCGGTCAGAAAAAGCACCGGCACGGTTGAGCCCGACTCCCGCAGCGCCCCCAGAATCCGCAGCCCATCCACATCCGGCAACATCAGATCCAGGACGATCAGGTCATGGTCCCCGGTCATGGCCAAGTGATGCCCGTCCAGCCCGTTGCGCGCCAGATCCACCACAAACCCTGCTTCCATCAGTCCCTGGCGCAAGTAATCACCGGTCTTGGGTTCGTCTTCGACGATGAGCAGTTTCATTTTAGAAAACCTGGTTTGACCACAAAGGCACGGAGTGCAGGCATGAAGTCTCGTCTGCGTCGGATGCATTGGCAATATGGCATTTCATTATCGATGGAGCCAGTTTCTGAATCGAGGGCGGTTACAGGATTACCACTTTGTCATCTTCGCGTCAGTTTCCTGTCAGCAGGCTGCGCCGATACTCGGACGATCCAAGTCACTGTATTACAAAGTGCTTGTGCAAGTATTTACTTTCATTGAGGCTCTTGCCGTATCACAGGAACCTTCGCCGTAGATAACCTCGGACTCTAGTCAGGCTGCCATGACCAAACCCAACAAACACAGCATTGCCATCTTCTTCGCCATCGACCGGCTGGCGCGGGAGGGACGGCTGGCGACCGTCACCACGGCACTGATCTCCGAATACGCGCGGGTTTCCGAGGGCGTCATGTTCCGGCACTTTCCCAGCAAGGGGGCGATCTTCGACGCCTGGATCGACTCGCGTGCCGGGCGGCTCGCGGTGGCCCTCTCTGGCATGGCGGCTGGGCGGACCGGGCTGCTGCGCTTCATCGCCGATCAGGTGGAAGGGGGTGGCAACCTGGGCCTGCTCTGTTGCCCGCCCCTGGACTGCGGGCCGCAGCGGGAGCGGCTCGAAGCCCTGCGGCTGGATGTGCGCGCCGAGCTTGCCCAGCGTCTGGCGGGGCTGCCTGGATTGCCCCCGAATGTCAAGGTGGAGACCCTGACCGATTCTCTCTGGCAGACCCTGTGCCGCGCCTGGAAAAACCCCGAGGGTAGCGAGGCGCGGGCGCTCGCCGTCCGCCTTCCCTGGGAGGCGGAAGAGGGTCCAAAGGCTGAGGTTTTTCCAGCGGCTGAGACGCTGGGACGGCTCGCTCTCTCGGCCAGCGGCTTCGTCTTCGATCCGGTCTCCGGCGGCAGCTTCACTGCCAACGAAACCGGTATCGCCGTGTTGCGAGCCTTGCAGGAGGGACAGGCCGGCCTGGAGAGAATGGTTGAATGCCTCGCCCAGGAGTACGACGCGCCACCCGCCATCCTGGAACGTGACCTGATGGACTTCGCCGCCCGCCTGCGGGAGGTGCTGCGATGAGCCGCCGGACGATCACCCTGGGGATCACGGGCATGAATGCCCGCCCCGACAATCCCGGTCCCGGCCTTGCGGTGGCCCGTTGCCTGAGGGAGGCGCGCGGGCTGGATGTGCGCCTGGTCGGCCTCTCCTACGACGCCTTCGACCCCGGTCTCTACCTGCCGGAGCTGTGTGATGCAGCCTACCTGTTGCCCTACCCCTCGGCGGGGGAGGAGGCCTTTGCCGCGCGGCTGGCCCTGCTCCACGAGCGGGAAGGGTTCGACGTGCTGATCCCCTGCCTGGATGCGGAACTGCCGGTCTTCTCCCGGCTCGCGCCCCAACTGGCCGAGTGGGGGGTACGGATGGCGGTTCCCGATCCCCGGCAGCTCCAGATGCGAGCTAAGGATCGTTTACAGGAACTGGCGCGGGAGGCCGGAATCACTGTGCCGGAAACGCATTCCCTGTTCCGGGAAGACTGGTTCCGTACCTGTGCCGCCGAGGGGTTCAGCTATCCGCTGGTGGTCAAAGGGTTGTTTTACGACGCAAGGATTGTCCGCACACCCGATGAGGCGGTCGCAGCCTTCCGCCAGATCGCCGGCGACTGGGGCCTGCCCGTGCTGGCTCAGCGGCTGGCGCCCGGCGAGGAAGTGAACCTGGCCGGACTGGGGGACGGCGAGGGCGGGCTGATCGCCGCCGTGATGATGAAAAAACGGGCGCTGACGGACAAGGGCAAGGCCTGGGCCGGGGTAACCATCGAGGACCCGGCTCTGCTTTCCGCCGCCACCCGGCTGGTCGCCACCACTCGCTGGCGCGGTCCGCTGGAGGTGGAAATGATGCGAGCCCCCGACGGGCGGCTCAGCCTCATCGAGATCAACCCGCGATTTCCCGCCTGGATCTATCTCTCCGCCGGGGCCGGGTTGAACCTGCCGGAGGCCCTGGTGAGATTCGCCCTGGGACAGCCCCGGGCCGTACTGCCGCCCGCCCCTGCCGGGGTCATGTTCATCCGCCACGCATGGGAGGCCATCGTTAGCCTGGAGGAATTCGAGTCTATGGTCACCGGCGGAGGCTGTCTGCCAGGGTCCGCCACTAAGGGGAGGCGTTGCGCATGAAACAATCATCCCCACGCAAGACTTGGGTCGCCCCGTCCATTCGTTCGCACAACAGCGGCCTGAACAAGTTCGGCGCGGCCCGGCACCATCTGGTGACGGAGGCCATCGAGGGGACGCCGGTGGCGGAACTCATCGCCCGCTTCGGTTCGCCGTTGTTCGTGTTCTCCGAAAAACGCCTGCGCGAAAATGCCCGCCGCCTGAAGCGCGCCTTCGCCACGCGCTGGCCGCGCGTCATCAATGCCTGGTCGTATAAGACCAACTACCTGGGCGCGGTGTGCAATACCCTGCATCAGGAGGGCTACTGGGCCGAGGTGGTCTCCGCCTTCGAATACGAGAAGGCGCGCGCCCTCGGGGTGCCGGGCAATCGCATCATTTTCAACGGCCCCTACAAGCCCCTCGCAGCCCTTGAACGGGCAGCGGCGGAGGGGGCGCGCATCCATCTCGACTCCCTGGACGAGCTGTACAGCCTGGAGGAGGTGGCGCGCAGGCTGGGCAAGGCCCTGCCTGTGGGTATCCGCCTCAATTTCGACACCGGCCTCACGGACCCCTGGAGCCGCTTCGGCTTCAACCTGGAGTCGGGGCAGGCCCTGGACGCCGCCCGCCGCGTGGCCAGCAGTCCCCACCTCAAACTCACCGGGCTTCACAGCCACATCGGCACCTTCATCACCGATCCGCGCGCCTACGCCGCCGCCGTGCGCATCCTCACCGCCTTCATGGATACGGTGGAGACCCAGACCGGCACTTTGATCGAATATCTCGACATCGGCGGTGGTTTCGCCTCCCGGAACGCCCTGCAAGGGGTCTATCTACCCCCCGAGCAGCTCGTGCCCTCGCCTGAACAGTACGCCGAGGCGGTCTGCGACGCCCTCATGGCCGGCACCCGCGACCGCGAGGCCCGTGGCTTTCCACGTCCGGTGCTGGTTCTGGAGACGGGCCGGGCAGTGGTGGACGATGCCGGATCGCTCATCACCAGCGTGGCCTCCAACAAACGCCTGCCCGATGGACGGCGCGGGGTGGTGTTGGACGCAGGGGTGAACCTGCTGTTTACCGCCTTCTGGTACAACCATGATGTGCGCCCGGCGCGCCGCCCCGAGGGCATCCCGGAGGAGACGGTGCTCTATGGCCCGCTGTGCATGAACATCGATGTCATGCGCCAGAGCGTGCAGATGCCGCCCCTGGTCGTGGGTGACCTGCTGGTTTTTAACCCGGCGGGGGCCTACAACAACAGTCAGTGGCTGCAATTCATCGAATACCGTCCCAACGTGGTGATGCTGATGGAAGGCGGCGGGGTCGAGGTCGTGCGGGTGCGCGAGGACTTGGCCGTGGTGACGGCCCAGGAGCGGCTGCCGGAAAGGCTGTCCCGGCCCTTCAGCGAGGGGTGCGATGACGCGGTCTGAATCCCTTCGTGTGCTGACTGCCCGCGCCCGGACCTTTCTCTCGGGCTACAGCTCCGTCCTGTTCACTGAGCGCCCCGCCGTGGGCGCGCTCTGCTTCGCCGCCACCTGGGCCTTTCCCCGCGCCGCGCTGGGCGGGATGGCCGCCGTCGCGGTCTCGGCCCTGCTTTCCCACGCCTTCGCCCTGCCCGAAGGGGTCCGGCGGGCGGTGTTCGTCAACGCCCTGCTCACCGGTCTGACCCTGGGCCTGTTCCAGCTCTCATCCTGGCTGGGTCTGTTTGCCCTGCTCCTTGCCACCCTGACGGCCACCTGGATCACGGCGGCGCTGACCCCGTTGCTGTGGCGGCTGGGCGAGCTGCCGGTGCTGAGCCTGCCCTTCAGCCTTGCCCTCTGGCTCTGGTTGCCCATTCAGCCCGCCGCCGTGCCGGCCGCCGGCCTGCTGCCGCTGATGGTCCTTCCGCAGCCCCTGGCAGATTTCCTCAAGAGCCTGGGCTGGATCTTCCTCTCACCCCACCCCTTGGCCGGGGCGCTGGTGCTCGCGGCGCTGGCGCTGGCATCGCGCTGGCTCGCCTGGCTGGCGGTCAGCGGCTTCGCGGCGGGCTATGCGGTGCTCGCCCTCTGGGCGCCCCTCGCCGAGGTTCCGCCACTGGGGTTCAACTTCATCCTCGCCGCCATGACGGTCGGCGGGATCTATGCCGCACCCGGCCTGGGCGGCTTTCTGCTCGCCCTGTTCGCGGCGGCCCTGGCGGTCCCGATCGGGCTGCTGCTCTCGTTCTGGCTCAGCCCGCTGGGGCTCTACCCCTTTTCCGCCCCCTTCGTCGCGGCCACCCTGCTTCTGCTCAGCGGGGGGCGTCTGGCGGGACGCGGCATCTATCTGAGCCTTGCCTATCCGGCGCTGCCCGAACGGCACGCCGAGGCCCTGCGCCTAGAGGCCGTGCGTCTCGGCCCGCACGGCAGCGTGCCGCTGGCCGTCCCATTTCTGGGCGAGTGGCAGGTCTATCAGGGTTTTGACGGGGAACACACCCACCGTGGCCCCTGGCGGCATGGGCTGGATTTTTTCATTGTCGAAGAGGGCCGGAGCTTTGGCGGCGAGGGCAGGTTACTCACCGATTATCACGCCTTCGGCCTGCCGGTGCTGGCCCCGGCGGCGGGCGAGGTGGTGGCGGTCCGGGACGGAGTCGCCGATAACCCGCCCGGCGAGGTCAATGCACGGGAAAACTGGGGCAACTATGTCCTGATCCGCGCGGCTGGCGGGGTCCATGTCCTGCTCGCCCATTTCCGCCATGGCAGCATCGCCGCCACTCAGGGCGCCTGGGTCAAGGCGGGCGATGTCCTGGGCGGCTGCGGCAATTCCGGGCGCTCGCCCCAGCCCCACATCCATCTGCATGTCCAGGAAGGGCGGGCGCTGGGCAGTCCCACCCGGCCCTTTCATCTAGTCAACCTGATGCAGAGGGAGCCGGAAGGCTCCCTCTGGTGGCCCGCCCGCCGTCCGGCCCAGGGGGAGCGTCTCGGCCCGGCCCATACCGATTCCGGCCTGGCTCGGGCGCTGGTCTTGCCCGCCGGACGGCGGCTCTGTTTCGAGACGCGCGAGAACGGTGGTCCTTGGCGCTACTGGGAGGCGGAGACGGTCATCACCCTGACGGGGCAGACCCGGCTCGCCGCCGTCGGCGGGGCGAGTGCGGCCTTTGTCCACACCGGGTCGGTCCTGGCCTTTTTCGACCGCGACGGCCCGGCCGATCCCTGGCTCGATCTGCTGCTGCTCGCTGTTGGACTGACGCCCCTGGCGGATGCCCGGCAATGGCGCGACAGCCCGCCGGCGCGGCTCTTTCCCGTCAAGCCCGCGATGCGGGCCTGGCTATGGCTGACCCGGCCGCTCGGCGCCTTCCTCGACTCCTGCTACCAGCGCGCATGGCAGGAGCCGCAGGGGGTTTGGCGTCAGTCCGCCGTTCATCTCCTCACCCCGGCCCCCGGCTGGCGGGTGAGGCTGGAGACCCTCGCCCTGATCTCACCCCATGGGGGCCTCGTCCATCTCGCCGCCCGAGGCGGGGCGGACTGTCCCTTCGACCCCGCTCAGGGCAGGGGCTGGCAGCGCGAGATGCGGCTCGCCTCTGTCGGCCAAAACGCCGACGAGGGCATCCCCGCCTGGAAGGTTACCGTTCACAACATCGACGACATTGCTCGTCTCACTGACAACCGAGGAGAAATATCGTGAAACTCGCATACACACTCGCTACCCTCACCACCCTCTTCACCGCGCCTGCCTGGGCGGACGGCAATTGGACCAACACCGCCGGCGTCCAGGGGGTTTACGGGGATTACAGCGGCTCTGTCCAGCGCGACAGCGTCAGCGGTTACGGCGCAGCTCTGACCTCGGAATACCGGGACAAAGGAGGGCTGACTGTCATGCTGAACCACACGGATGTGCAGATGAAGGCAGGCAATGCCGATATCGACCAGAATTCCCTGTTCACCAGCGGCAGGCTCTATTCCCACCCCGGCGGCGGGACGGGAGTCCTCACCACCCGGCTGGATGTCCATGCCATCGACAACAACGATGCCACCAAGGACACCGACGAGGTGATGGCCTACGCGCCCCAGATTTCATACCTGTCTGCGGACAAGCGCCGCTATGTCGATATCGGCTACGCCTATTCGGACTACCGCAACAACCTGAGCGTCGATCAGTGGACGCCCACGGCCGGATTCCTGTTGGGCCAGAACGACTGGCTCCAGGTGCGGGGCTGGTTTATCGAGCCCTCCAACCCGGCTCGCGCCCAAGGGAAGGATTCGACTTCGGCGGTCGAGGGCAAGCTGACCCACTGGTTTGGTCCAACCAAGCCGCTCGGCCTGAATAACCTGCGCCTGAGCCTGCTGGCCGGCGAGCGTATCTATGCGGTGGATCAAGACGCAGGCGCGGTCAGCAATCTTTCGGACATCCAGCGCGGCAGCCTCAGCCTGGGCGGCGAATGGAAGTTCGGCAAGACCGGGTCAGCCATTGCCATGCTGGGACGTGAGCAAAACCGAAATGCCACCATTGGCGACGATTACGACTTGACCTATGGCTACCTCTGGATCTCAGGCCAATGGTAGGGCCAAACGAATCAGGGTCCTCGCGGATGCCACCCGCTCCGCGATCGATGCCAATGCGGCTGCGGACCCTGATGCTGGTGCTGGTTGCGGCGCTGACCCAGTCGTCCTGTCTCATGATGATCCCCGGCTTGCTGGCCGGGCACACCATGGGCGGCGGAATGGGGATGATGGGGGGCATGGGGAAGGGAATGAACCACTCTCAGACAGCGCCCGCGCCCTACGACAAGATGCTCAATCCCGTCCCCCACTCGGCGGCGGCCGTCGCCCAGGGGGCACAGATCTTCCAGGCCCAGTGTGCCACCTGCCACGGCCCCAAGGGGCAGGGCGACGGACCTGCCGGCCTGCGGCTGAGCCCCCGCCCCGCCAACCTGTCCGAGGTGGTGAAGTCGGCCCATGCCAAGGACGGGCATCTGATGTGGGTGATCAGCGAGGGCGGCAGGATGCCCGGCAGCGCCATGCCCCCCTTCAAGGGAACCCTCAAAGAAGAGGAACGCTGGCGGCTCGTCCATTACCTGCGAACCCTATGACGAATCTATGCCCGGCCCACCGGGACGGGCATACCACAGTCCGGCGATCTGAGCCGGGCGCCACACAACTGAGAGGAGAAGACCGATGAAAATCTCACGTGCAATCGCAGCCACGACCCTGACTGCCCTGATTTCCCTGACGGCAACAACCGCAGGGGCCAGGGGAATGGGCGGTGGCGGAATGGGTGGAATGGGAGGCGGCCAGCAGGGGAGCATGTCCACGCAGGGCAATATGCCTATGCAAGGCAGTCAGCAGGGCAATATGTCCATGCAAGGCAATCAGCAAGGCAATATGTCTATGCAAGGCAGCCAGCAGGGCAACATGTCCATGCAGGGCAATCAGCAGGGAAACATGCCCATGCGGGGTAGCCAGCGCGGCTCGCGCAACAGGATGCAGTAAGGGAGGCACGGGTAGGTGCTACTCTTGCGTAATTGCCGGGAGGGCAATTACGCAAGGGTCAGGATTACCCTTTTGTCATCTTCGCGTCAGTTTTCTGTCACCAGGCTACGCCGATACTAATATTGTCCCATATCGATCAATCCATCCCAGGAGTAGCCATGAAAACCTTTCTTTCCCTTACCCTTGCCGCCGCTCTGACGGTTGCCGTTCCTGCTTACGCCGCAGAGAACATGGGCCACGACATGGCCACGCACCCAGCCCACCACTCCCCGGCGGCGGCCGACGCCATGTCCGAGGGAACGGTCAAGAGACTGGACCCGGCGGCGGGCACCGTAACCCTGGCCCACGGCCCCATAGAGAACCTGTTCATGCCAGGCATGACCATGAGCTTCCCGGTACAGGACCCGTCCATGCTTGCCGGGCTCAGCGTCGGCGCCAAGGTGCGGTTCCAGGCGGAGGAGGTGGGCGAGGTCATTCGGATCACCAAGATCGAGCTGGCCAATTAACTTTAGACCTGAGGCTTCAGGCTTGAGTCCGGAGGAAGAGGCTCTGCGCTCAATCTTCCCTCAAGCCTAAAGTCTCAAGCCTTCCGGAGGCAATGCAGATCATGTCATTTCCCCGCACCCTGGTTGCCTGTCTGTCCGCCGTTTTGCTGGCCGCCCCCCTTGCCGCCCAAGGCGGGGAGCCGCCGCTCGGCGCCGCCCTGGGACCCCTGCTGGCCTATGCCCGCGAGCACAACCCGCAATTGGCGGCCAGCCGCTTCGAACGAGAAGCGGCCCAGGAGGCGGTCAAGCCGGCCGGGGCGCTGCCCGACCCCAGCTTTCAACTGGAGTTGATGGACTTCACCAACGCCGAGTACAACGCCGGGCGTGAGGCCGATGCGCCGCGCCGTTCCACTTCGCTGTTGCCGGGCGAGGTTGGGACCAGCCGCTACCGCCTCGTCCAGCCCATCCCCTTCTGGGGGAAGCGCGGTCTACGGCGGGAGGTGGCCAGTGCCCAGGCGGAACAGGGCCGGGCGTCGGAGCAGGCGGCCCTGGTTGAGGTGGAGGCGGTCATCAAGAGCGCCTTCGCCCGCCATTACCAGGCGACCGGACAGGCGCGCATCCTGCGCGAGACCCTGGCCCTGGTGACGGCCCTGGAGCGGATCGTGCTGACCCGTTACGGCGTCGGCCTGGTCCCCCAGCAGGACGCCATCCAGATCCAGAGCGAGATGACCAGTCTCAAAGTGGAGCTGCTTGAGGCCGGACGGCTCCGGCGCAATGCCGTTGCCGGATTGAACGCGGCCCTCTCCCGCCCCGCCGATGCCCCCCTCGCTGAACCAGAGGCGCTGCCCCCCGTGCCGGCGGGACTTGGTCTTGCCACTCTGCGTGACCGTCTTGAGGGACGGTCGCCGGAACTGGCCCGAGAACGGGCCGGGATCACCGCCGCCGAAAAGGAGCGCCTGCTGGCCCGGCGCAACCGTCTCCCCGACTTCGCCCTCGGCCTCACCGACAACCGGCCGCGCGACGGCGTCGAGACCCTGGACCTGATGGTCGAGGTGGAGATCCCCTTGCAGCAGGGCGCCCGGATCGCCCAGGTGCGGCAGGCAGAGAGGATGCTGGATGCCGCGCGGGCGAAGACGGAGGCGGCCCAGGCCCGGATCGAGGGGCGGCTGGGCGAGTCCTGGGCGGCCTTCGAATCGGCCCGCGAGAAGGCAGGGATGCTGCGCGCCACCCTGCTGCCCCAGGCCGAGGCCGGTTACCGCGCGGCCCAGGCCGGTTACGAGGCCGGGCGCGTCAATTTCAATACCCTGATCGAGGCCGAGCGCCAGAAATTGCGCGCCCGTCTCACCCTGCTGGAGGCGGACGTGGAGATGCGTCTGCGCGTCGCCGAGCTGGAACAACTGGTAGGAGCCGCCCTGTGAACCGCGCCAATACTGTCCTGTTGATCGCCGCCCTCTCCGCCGCCCTGGCATCCGGCTATTGGTTCGGCAGCCGCCATGCCCCGGATGACGCAGGCGCCGGTCCGGCGGTGGCCGAACCGGGTCCCGGCCAGGGGCGCAAGCTTCTCTATTACCGTAACCCCATGGGCCTGCCGGATACCTCGCCCACTCCCAAGAAGGACTCCATGGGCATGGACTATATCCCGGTGTACGAGGGCGACGAACCCGACGACACGGGCGTGGTCAAGGTGAGCCCCAGCCGGGTGCAGACCCTGGGGGTGCGGACCGCCCGCGTGGAAAAGCGGGTGTTGGATGCGACGGTGCGGGCGGTCGGCCGGGTGGAGACCGACGAGCGCCGGGTCCATGAGATCGCCCCCCGCTTCGAGGGCTGGATCGAGCAGTTGCACGTCAACGCCACCGGCGACCCGGTCCGCAAGGGGCAGCCGCTCTTCTCGGTCTACAGCCCCGAGCTGGTGTCGGTGCTCCAGGAACTGCGCATCGCCGAACAACTGGGGCGGGAAGGGGCGAACGCCGACGCCGCCGCGCGGGCGGGGGCCGAGCGGCTGATCCAGGCGGCGCGGGAGCGCATCAAGAACTGGGATGTCAGCATCCTCGCCGAGGAGGGGGACCGTTCCCGGCTGAGCTTCACCTCCCCCGTGGACGGCATCGTACTGGAGAAGAAGGCGGTCGCTGGCATGCGCTTCATGCCCGGCGAGACCATCTTCCGCATCGCCGATCTGTCGAGCATCTGGGTGATCGCCGACATCTACGAACAGGACCTGGTCCGGGTGAAGCAGGCCCAGGAGGCCCGCGTGGTCATCGACGCCTTTCCTGGGAAGACCTTCGACGCCAAGGTCACCTACCTCTACCCGACCCTCAATACCTCCACACGAACTACCCCGGTCCGGCTGGAGATCCAGAACCCGGACGGGCTGCTGCGGCCAGGAATGTTCGCCCATGTGGAACTGGCGTCGGCGGGTGCCGTGCCCCGCCTGACAGTGCCCAAATCAGCGGTGATCGACAGCGGCGCCCGCCAGGTGGTGCTCATCGCCCTGGCGGAGGGCAAATACAAGCCCCAGCCCGTCAAGCTGGGCATGCGCGGGAGCGAGGAGGTCGAGGTCCTCGAAGGGCTGGCCGAGGGCGATCCGATCGTCGTCTCGGCCAATTTCCTCATCGACGCCGAGAGCAATCTCAAGGCCGCCCTCTCCGGCTTCAGCGACGCGGGCAAAGAGAAGGCTTGGCCGTCCTACGAGGCCGAAGGCAGCTTCGTCGCCCTGGACGCCGCCGCCGGGACCCTGACTCTCAGCCACAACCCCATCCCGGCCCTGAAATGGCCCGCCATGACCATGGACTTCACCCTCGCAGCGCCGGAGCTGGCCAAGGGCATCGCCCCCGGCCAGGCGATCCGTTTCCGCTTCGAGGACCGGGGCAACGGCCAGTTCGCCATCACGCAGATCGAGCCCTTCGGCGGGGCTCAGGACAAGCCCGCCGCCAATGGGCACGGGGGCCACTGAGATGCTTGCCCGGCTCATCGACTGGTCCGCCCGCAACCCCTTCCTGGTGCTGCTGATCACCCTGGGGATCTCCGTCGGCGGGATTTACGCGGTCATGAAGACGCCCTTGGACGCCTTGCCCGACCTCTCCGACGTGCAGGTCATCGTCTTTACCCCCTATCCCGGCCAAGCGCCGCAGGTGGTGGAGGACCAGGTAACCTATCCGCTCACCACCGCCCTGTTGGCGGCGCCCAAGGCCAAGGTAGTGCGCGGTTTTTCCATGTTCGGCGCCTCCTATGTCTATGTGATCTTCGAGGACGGCACGGACATCTACTGGGCGCGCTCGCGTGTGCTGGAATACCTCAACTCCGTGCAGGGCCGTTTGCCCCAGGGGGTTGCCCCGCAGATCGGGCCGGACGCCACCGGGGTGGGCTGGGTGTTTCAATACGCCCTCAGGGGCAAGGACCGGAACCTGGCTGACCTGCGTAGCGTCCAGGATTGGTATGTGCGTTACCAGCTCACCAAGGCCGGTGGTGTGGCCGAGGTGGCCAGCGTGGGCGGCTTCGTCAAGGAGTACCAGGTGCGGATCGACCCCCACCGGCTGGCCAGCTACGGCATCCCCCTGGAACAGTTGAGCCAGGTGATCCGCGATTCGAACAGTGATGTGGGTGGGCGAGTGGTCGAGCTGGCGGAAAAGGAGTACATGGTGCGTGGCCTCGGCTATCTGCGCGGCATCGAAGATATCGAAACTCTGGTGCTGAAAAACGAGGGCGGCACGCCGGTGCTGGTGCGCGATGTGGCGAAGGTGGAGATCGTGCCCGCAGAGCGGCGCGGCATCGCCGAACTCGACGGCGAGGGCGAGGTCGCCTCCGGCATCGTCATGGCCCGCTTCGGCCAGAACGCCCTGGAGGTCATCGCCAACGTCAAGGCCAAGATCAAAGAGATCGCGGCCGGCCTGCCGTCGGGGACCGAGATCGTCCCGGTCTATGACCGTTCGGAACTGATCCTGCGCGCCATTGACAACCTCAAGGCGACCCTGCTGGAAGAGAGCCTGATCGTCGCCCTGGTCTGCGTCCTGTTCCTGCTGCATGTGCGTAGCGCCCTGGTGGCCATCATCACCCTGCCCATCGGCATCCTCCTGGCCTTCATCGCCATGCGCGCCCTGGGGCTGGGATCGAACATCATGAGCCTGGGCGGCATCGCCATCGCTATCGGCGCCATGGTGGACGCAGCTATCGTCATGATCGAGAACGCCCACAAACGCCTGGAGCACCTGCCGGGGGACGCACCCCACGCCGAACGAGCGAGAGTGATCATCCGGGCCTGTCAGGAGGTGGGCCCGGCGCTGTTCTTCTCGCTGCTCATCATCACCGTCTCCTTCCTGCCGGTATTCACCCTGGAGGGCCAGGAGGGGCGACTCTTCTCGCCGCTGGCCTTCACCAAGACCTTCGCCATGGCCGGCGCGGCGCTGCTGTCAGTCACCCTCACCCCCATGCTGATGCTGTTCTTCGTGCGCGGACGGATTATTCCCGAGGCCAGCAACCCGGTGAACCGGGTCCTGATCCGGGGCTACCGGCCGATCATCCAGTGGGTGATGCGGCGCAAGGGGCTGACACTGGCCGTGGCCGTGACGGCCATGGCCGTCACCCTAGTCCCGGCCGGGCGCATTGGCTCGGAGTTCATGCCCACCCTCAACGAGGGGGCGCTCTTCTACATGCCTGCCTCGCTGCCGGGCCTGTCGGTGACCGAGGCGGCCCGGCTGCTGCAAACCACCGACCGCATCATCAAGACCTTCCCCGAGGTGGCATCCGTGTACGGCAAGGCGGGTAGGGCCGAGACCGCCACCGACCCGGCGCCGCTGGAGATGTTCGAGACGGTGATCAATCTCAAGCCGGAGCCGGAATGGCGGCCGGGCATGACAACGGACAAGCTGATCGCCGAAATGGATGCGGCCCTGAAATTTCCCGGTATCGCCAACTCCTGGACCATGCCCATCAAGGCGCGCATCGATATGCTCTCCACCGGCATCCGCACCCCGGTCGGCGTCAAGGTCTTCGGCAAGGATCTGGCCGTCATCGAACGGGTGGCGCGTGAGATCGAGCAGGTGGTCCGGCGGGTGCCCGGCACCACCAGCGCCTACGCCGAGCGCGTCACCGGGGGTTACTATCTGGACATCAGGCCCAAGCGCGACCAGTTGGCCCGCTACGGGGTAACGGTGGGCGATTTCCAGCGGGTCATTGCCACAGCCCTGGGCGGTGAGATGATCACCACCACAGTGGAGGGCCTTGAGCGCTACGGCGTCTCGGTCCGCTACCCCCGCGACCTGCGCGACGATCCGCACCGTATCGCCACCGAGGTCTATGTCCCGGCAGGCAGCGCCATGATCCCCCTCGGCCAGCTCGCCGATATCACCATCAGCAGTGGCCCGCCTGCCATCAAGACCGAGAACGCCCTGCTCGCGGCCTACGTCTATGTGGATATCCGCGACCGCGACATCGGCTCCTTCGTCAAGGAGGCACAACAGGCGGTAGCGGATCAGGTGACCTTTCCGCCCGGCTACTACGCCACCTGGTCTGGCCAGTTCGAATACATGGAACGGGCCAGGGCCAAGCTGGCCATCGTCGCGCCAGTGACCCTCGGTATCATCTTCCTGTTGCTCTACCTCAACTTCCGCCGTCTGACCGAGACGCTGATCGTCATGCTCTCGGTGCCCTTCGCCCTGGTCGGCGGGGTCTGGCTGATGTACCTGCTGGACTACAACATGAGCGTGGCGGTGGCGGTGGGCTTCATCGCCCTGGCCGGGGTCGCTGCCGAGACCGGGGTGGTGATGCTGATCTATCTCGACCATGCCTGGGAGGCGGTCAAGGCCAAGTGCCGTGACGAGGGCCGCGTCCCCACCGCCGTCGACCTCTATCACGCCATCATGGAAGGGGCGGTGGAGCGCGTGCGGCCCAAGATGATGACTGTGACCGCCATCATGGCCGGCCTGCTGCCCATCATGTGGAGCTGCGGCACCGGTTCCGAGGTCATGAGCCGCATCGCCGCGCCCATGGTGGGTGGCATGATCTCCTCGACGATCCTGACCCTGATCGTCATCCCGGCCATCTATGCATTGGTCATGCAGTGGCAGCTGAAGCGGGGGCTGGCAGGCCAATCATGACAAGACCGGTTTTGAACATGATGGGTGGCCGTCTGTGACAAAGCAGAATTGGACCTCAAGCCCAAATTCACCCCAATCCGCACATGCCGCCGGGGCAGCCGCCACCACCACAGGGAGGCATGGGCGGCATGCCACCCTTGGACGAGCCGGTGATAAGATTGCCGCCGGTGGCCATGCGGGTCACGGGCGCATCGGCAGGGGTATCGCCCGGATCGGCACCGGCCTTGTCACAGAGTTCGCCCCAGGTTCGCACCTCTTCGCTCATGCGGTGGTTGACTTCAAGGACACGGCCGTTGGCTTCGCAGCGGTAGTCGTAAGTTGGCATTAGTTGGCTCCTTGGATTAAATATTAGAGACGCCTGATATTATCAGGGATGCGTCATCGACGATAAAGCCTCCAAGCTTGTCCACGCAAATTTTCGGGCGCATCCGGTTGGCCCCGGTCCCGCTTTTCGGTCTATCCTTGCCATGACAAACCACCAAGGAGCACGGAAATGGCCGACAGCTATACCGAAACAAGCACCCGTTCCTGGGGCAGCCGCGTTGGCGGTTCTTTCAAGGGCATCATCGTTGGACTGATCATGTTCGTCCTCAGCTTCCCGCTCCTGTGGTGGAACGAGGGACGTACCGTGGAACGCCATCTGGCGTTGCAGGAGGGGGCTGGGCTTGTGATCTCCGTAGACTCCGAGGCCATCGACGCCGCCAACGAGGGCCGCTTGATCCACACCACCGGGACCGCAATTCCCAAGGAAACCTTGAACGACCCGGAATTCGGCGTATCCATTGAGGCCCTGCAATTGATCCGGCAGGCGTCCATGTTCCAATGGCAGGAACGCCGCGAATCCAAGAGCGAGAAAAACCTGGGCGGGAGCGAGACCACGACCACCACTTACCGCTATGAGCGGGGCTGGAGCACCAACCTTATCCAATCCGGCAGTTTTCACCACACCGAAGGCCATGAGAACCCTTCCTCCATGCCCTTCGAGTCGCGCACCTTTACCTCGAACAACGCCTCCCTGGGCCAATTCCGCCTGACCCCCGACCAGGTTGATCAACTCTCCAACCCGCAACCCATGAACATCGGCAAAGCCACCTTCGGTAACCTGCCCCGGCCATACCACCTCATCGGCAATACCCTCTACATCGGCGCCAATCCCAACGAACCGCGTATCGGCGACACGAAGATCAGCTTCAGCCAGAGCCCCTCCACCCCCGCCTCCATCGTCGCCATGCAGCAGCGGGGCGGCTTTGCCCCCTACCGGCCCAGGGCGGGCAGTTCGATCCTCATGATTCAACCCGGATTGGCCAGCGCGGAAGAGATGTTCAAGGCAGCCGAGGAGACCAACAAGATCATCGCCTGGCTCATCCGCGCCGGCGGCTTCCTGCTCATGTTCATCGGCCTGCGCCTCATCCTCGGCCCCCTGTCGGTCCTGGCCGATGTCGTCCCCTTCATCGGCTCCATCGTATCCTTCGGCACCGGGACTCTCGCCTTACTCCTCGCCCTACCGCTTACCCTGCTGACCATCGCCATCGCCTGGATCTTCTACCGCCCCTTCCTCGCCATCGGCCTGATCCTGGCCGCCATCGGCGTATTCACCGGAATCTACCGGCTCAAACGCAGCAAGATGGCTGGCACATCAACAGCAGTGCCGGGGGCGGTGGAGCTCGGTTGATTTCACCCAACTCCGGAATCCCGGCGGGTTTTGCGCCCCAATGCAATCGCGTTTCGCTCATCGTGCGCCACGCCAAGGAAGTAGGCCCCAGTCCGGCAACTGCTATCTACGGACGATCTGCCCGGCGGGGATGCTGTGGCAGGGATGATCCTTTTTCATCATGAAGTCGAACAGGGTTTGAAGATGACGCCCCCGCATTTCAAAAGCGCGATCCTTACCCTGAAAATACATAATGCCCTCTCCAGTAGCCCAATGGGATGGCGGTTTTTCATCTTCCGGGGTGGCTCGCCTCGTCTCATGTGTTAGCTACAGCAAGTTCGCTGCTACCGGTACGGCATGATTCGAACTCGTTGTCGCCTTGAATTTGCGCTTTTGTTGGTAGAGCAACCCACAAGGCGCACGATGCTACCCTACATGACCGCATCTCCGCCGAAAGCAGGGCCTTGAATCGCGGTCCATCCAGGATCAAATCACCCCAAGCCGCTCGCCCCGGTAGCTGCCGTCCATGACGCGCCCGTACCACTCCCGATGCTCCAGATACCAGGCGACCGTTTTACGGATGCCGGTCTGAAAGGTCTCCTGGGGGACCCAGCCCAGCTCGCGCTGGACCTTGCCTGCATCGATGGCGTAGCGCCGATCGTGGCCGGGGCGGTCCTTGACGAAGCTCTTCAGGCCGCGATGGGGTTTGTAGGGCGAGTTGGGCAGCAGTTCGTCCAACAGGTCGCAGAGGGTATCGACGATCTCCAGGTTGGTCAGTTCGTTATGGCCGCCGATGTTGTAGACCTCGCCCGGCCGGCCCCTCGCCAGCACGGTCTGGATGGCTCTGCAGTGGTCCTCCACGTAGAGCCAGTCGCGGATATTGAGGCCGTCGCCGTAGATGGGGAGGGGCTTACCCGCGATGGCGTTCATGATCACGAGCGGGATCAGCTTCTCCGGGTACTGGTAGGGGCCGTAGTTGTTGGAGCAGTTGGTGGTCAGGACCGGCAGGCCATAGGTGTGGTGCCAGGCCCGCACCAGGTGGTCCGAGGCCGCCTTGGAGGCGGAATAGGGGGAGTTGGGGGCGTAGGGGGTCGTCTCGGTGAAGAGACCGGTCTTGCCCAGGGAGCCGTAGACCTCGTCAGTGGAGACGTGCAGGAATCGGAATTCGCCCCTCGCCGGGGCGGACAGCTCCCGCCAATGGGCGAGGGCGGCCTCCAGCAGGCGGTGGGTGCCGTTGATATTGGTGGCGATGAAGGCGGCCGGGCCGTCGATGGAACGGTCCACATGGCTCTCGGCCGCGAAATTGATCAGGGTGTCGGGGCGATGTTCCCGCAGCAGCCGGGAGACCAGGCCACTGTCGCCGATATCCCCCTGAATGAAGACATAATCGGGGTGGATCTCCAGATCCCGCAGGTTCTCGGGGTTCCCCGCGTATGTCAGCAGGTCGAGGTTGATGACCCTGACCCCGCTCCCGGCCAGGGCCTGGCGGACGAAATTGCTGCCGATGAAGCCTGATCCACCGGTGACCAGCCAAACCCTCATGAGTCCCCCTTTTCACGTTGCATCTTTTCGATCAATTCCTTGGCTAGCTCCCGGTCATAGATCACCAGGGCCGGCTTGCGGGCCTGGGCCGGCGGGAGGCCTTCCCCGTCCGGCGGGACGGGGGCATTGAATATACCGTACTTCTGTTTGTCGCTGATCACCTCGTCGATCACCCGCCGCGCGATGCGTTCGATCCCCAGGGAGAAGCCGTAGACCAGGGCCGTATCGCAGAGGATATTGATGCTGCGTGGGATACCGCCGCTCACCTCGGCGATCCGCATCAGGGCCTCGTGGCTGAAGAGCGGGGTCTCGCGCCCCGCCACCTTGAGGCGATGGATCACGTAGAGGCCGACCTCGGCGTCGCAGAGCCGTTGCAGGTGGAAATCCACCGAGATGCGCTGGGCGAACTGTTGCAGCTCCGGCCGCCGCAACAGTGTCTTCAACTGGGGCTGGCCCAGCAGGACGATCTGCAACAACTGGTCCTTGTCAGCGTTGATGTTGGAGAGCATCCGCAGGGACTCCAGTGCCTCCGGATTCAGATTCTGGGCCTCGTCGATGATCAGCACCACCCGCCGCCCAGCGCCGTATTCCGCGATCAGGAAGTGCTGAAAGGCGTCGAACAGGGCCGCCGGCGACCTGTTCTCGTAGGGCTGGCCGAAGGCCATCATGACCCATTCCAGGGGATCGAGAATATGGCGCTGGGTATTGGAGATGAGGCCAACCCGGATCTCCGGCCCCAGGTTGTTCAACAGGTGGCGGATCAGGGTCGTCTTGCCGCAGCCGATCTCCCCCGTGATCACCGAAAACCCGGCGCGGTTGTGAATGCCGTACTCCAGCATGGCAAAGGCCAGCCGGTGGCGCTGGCTGAAGAAGAGGAAATCGGGATCGGGCTGGATGGAGAAGGGCTTCTCTTTCAGGCCGTAGAAGGATTCATACATATCCTGGCATTTTTAGGCTTGAGGTTTTAGGTCCGAGGGATATCTCCGCAGGATACGTAGGTCGGGCTTTAGCCCGACATATCGGCCTGAAGGCCGACCTACAGCTTCGCGTTTCTTGGGTGCAAGCCTATTTCCCTTCCTCGACAAAGGCGCGTATGCGCCGGATCAACTCCGGCGAGGCTTGTGTTCCCAGAGAGCCGCTAGGACGGAAGGTTTCAAGGCCGTCCATCAATCCCGGCAATTCATCTTCATATTCCGCCATCAGAATCCGGCCCGATGCAGCGAAGTGGCGGGCGGTGCCCCACTGGTGGTCACTCCGCGTCTCGCCCTGGGCGGCCAGGCGCGGCAGTACCAGCAAAGGCTTGCCGAGCAACAGGGCCTTGATGATCGTCCCCGTCCCCGCGTGGGCCACCACGGCGCTACACCCCTGCATCCGGGCATCGAACTCGGCCGGGGAGAGGAACGCCTGGCTGGGGAAATGGGCCGGGCGATAGCTCCCCTCCCCGATCTGGGCAAAGAGATCTTTCCTTCCTCGCTCCCCGGCCCAAAGGTCCACCAGCCGCACCAGGCGGTCGAAGGGGGTTTGATGGCCAACGGTGACGAAGATCATCCTTGAAATCTCAGTTCAACCGCAAAGGGCGCAAGGGGTTACATCTACTGGCGCTTTCACCTGCCGGCCGAGAGTCTGAGTGCATCTGATCTGTTGTATTACTTTGCGTTCCATTGCGATCTTTGCGGTTAAATCCGGTTATTAGGATCATACCACCTGCCCGGCGTACTCCGGCCCCTCCGCCGATGCGAGCCCTGGCCACTGGGTCAGCCAGAGATCGGCGTATCTGCCCGCCATGGCGCCTGCGCGGGAGAGCCGGTCCACGTTGGCCAGGCTGTCCAACCAGAGGGTGCGGGCACCGAGCCGCTTGCCGAAGCGGACGGCGAAATAGCCGGGGGCTGCCCCCGTGGTGACGACGAGACCGGGCCGCAGACGCAACAGGAGCCAATACACCCGGACCGCTTGCAGCAGCGCCCCGAGCGGGTTCCAGCGGGTGGCGTCGTTGACGGTGTAAAAGGGCGCGTCCGCGACCTCGCTCCGGTAGTCGGCCCGCACCGTGAGATAGGCGATGTCGCAGCCCACGAAGGCGGGCATGATCCGCATCAGTTCGATCCAATGGCCGCCCCCGCTGGAGACGGCCAGGACCCGGAGACGGCCTCCCCTATTCACGATCCGCACGATTCCACTCCTTCTGCCGCCGTGTGAAGAATTCAAGGTAGAGCAAGAGCTTGGATGCCACGTAGATCGGCATCAGGAGCAGGCGCCGGACCGGGATCAGGTCCCGCCCGAACCGGAACCAGGCCAGAAAGAGACCGGCGAGAGTCAACCCCCAAGAGAGCCCCAGGAGCGCTAGCGCCCCCTGTCCCAGGTCAAAGAAGAGGACCGCCGGCAGGATCAGCAGTGTCGCCAGGGCCAGCAGCACCAGAAAGAGCGAAAGCGGCGGTACGCAGACATCCAGGGCCAGGGCCAGGCGCTGGGGGTCTCCCTTGCGCAGGCTGCGCCAGAGGGCAGGCAGTCCGTGCCCCAGGATAGTGGCGATGTGGCCGTGCTCCCAGCGCCGTCTTTGACCGGCCGCCGCCTCCTCTGTCGCCGGAAAGGCGCTGATGACGCAGGCATCGGCGCAAAAGAGCGGCAGGGCGCCCTCATCGATCAGGTCCAGGGTCAGCTTCATGTCCTCGACGATGTGGCCGCTCGCCAGCGACAGGCGCTCCAGCACCGCCCAGGGTAGGGCCATGCCCGTGCCGTACAGCTGGCAGGGCATCCCCAGGGCCGCAAGTCCCATGGGCCGTACCAGACCGCGCAGCCGCCAGGCGAAGCCGGCGACGCCGGGGCGGTCCAGGTCACCGTCCTGGCGCATGCGGTAATGGGCCTGGGCCGGCCGGCCCCTGGATTGGGCGACCTGGGCCAGTTCCTCCAGGCTCCCCGGCGTCAGCTCGCAATCGGCATCCAGGAAGACCACCACCTCGGGCGGATCAGGCCTTAAATGCTTCAAGGCAAAATCCAGGGCAAAGCCTTTGCCCCGCCGATCCGGATCCTTGCGCTCCAGCACCTCCACGCCCAGCCCGGCCGCCACGGTGGCAGTGGCATCGGTACAGTTATCCGCCACCACCAGGACCCGGTCCTGCCCCTCCAGCTCCGGCAGCAGGGCCGAGAGGGTCCGGCCGATGGAAAGCGCCTCGTCGTGGGCGGGAATGACGACTGCCTTCGTCACATAGCGGCCTTCAAGCCCCTCCCGGCGACAGGCGGCCCTCGGGCGCGCCAACGCCATCAGGCACTCGACCGCCAGCACCGATGAGGGAATCAGGAGGATCAGCGCCAGGGCGGCTAAGGGAAGGGAGAGGAGTAGGGTCATGCCCCATCATCCCATACCGATTGGGTGAAAAGAACGGCCAGTCTGGCCGCCTCGCTGTCCACCGAATGGCGCTCCATGACCCGGTGGCGGCCGGCCTCGCCCATTTCTTGAAGGCGGGCCGAGGGGGTGGAGAGGCAGGTCTCCATGGCCAGGACCAGCTCATCGGTCGAACCGGCGGGGATGAGCCAGCCGTTCTCACCCTGGCGCACCAGTTCAGGGATACCGGCGATGGCGGTGGTAATCACCGGCCGCCGCAGAGCCAGGGATTCCATGATCACCACCGGCAGGCCCTCGGCGAAGCTGGGCAGGACCAGGGCACGGGAGGCCAGGATCTCCTCGCGCACCCGCTCCCCGCTGATCCAGCCGGTGACGCGGACCTGGGGGTCCAGCCCCAGCGCGGTTATCAGTCGCTCGATCTCGCCGCGCATCTCGCCGTCACCCGCCAGGACCAGCTCAAACCGGACGCCCTGGTCCGCCAGCCGCCGGGCAGCTTCGATCAGCAGGAGCTGGCCCTTCTGCTCGCAGAGGCGGCCCACGCAGACCAGCCGGGGCACCTCGGGGACAGGGATTTCCGGAACCCCCTGAAAGGCCGGTTCCAGCCCGCAATGGACGACTTTCACCTTCGACCAGTGCCCGTGCCCCACCCAGCGGTAGAGCTGACTGCGGCCATAGGAGCTGATCGCCACCAAGAAGGCGGCGCGGCGGACCTTCTCGCCCAGCTTGAGGGCCTGGGGACGGTCGAACTCCTCCGGGCCGTGGACCGTGAAGCTGTAGGGCGGACCACCCAGGCCCCGGACCAGCATCGCCACCTCGGCGGAGTTGGTGCCGAAGTGGGCATGCAGATGGCTCACCCCCGCCTCCCGCAGCCAGGGCAGCATCCGGCAGGCCTCCGCCAGATAGATCAGGTGATAGGGCAGCGGGCGGTCGCCACGCCAACCCATGCGCAGGGCCAGCCGGAGACCAGCCAGGAAGGGGCCGGGGGTCTGGACGAGGGTACGGAGCAAGGCCACCAGGAGCGGCACCACCCCCTCCCGCAGGACATAACGGGTCTTTTCCCGTTCGCGTTCGTCCTCGGCATCCGCCAGCTCCGCATCCCAGCCGCGCAGGGCGATGCGTGATACCTGAACGCCCTGCCGCTCCAGGGCCAGGATCTCCCGGCGGATGAAGCTGTGGCTGACCTTGGGGTATTGGTTGATGAAATAGGCGACGCGCAGGCTCATGACCGCCCTCCACGGGCACGGACCACCGGGGCGGCCACCGAGACCGAGCTGTGGTCGGGCACATCCTGGGTCAGTACCACGTTCGCGCCGACCTTGCAGCCCCTGCCTATCCGCACCCCGCCGATGACCTTGGCCCCGGCGAAGATCGAGCTGCCGTCGCCGATGACCGGCGCCCTGCCCTGCCACTCCGCCAGGCTGACCTGTTGAAACAGGGCGACATCGGCCCCCAACACCGCCATGGGATTGACGAAGAGGCCGCTGGGATGGGGGAGGTAGAGCCCAGGCCCGGCGGGGACGGCGGCTGCGATCAGGCTGTCGGAGCGCATGCGCCGGGCAATGCCCAGAAGCAGGTCCAGGGGGAGCAACAACCGGCAAGGGAAAGGCCCGAATTTACGCAAGCGGCGGATGCGATAAGAGAGCACCACCCAGAAGCCGGCATGGATTGGCCAGCCCGCGCCATAACGCTGGGCATCCCGTTTCAGGGCGGTCAGGGTCTCTTTGAACGAGGGTCTTTCCATGGGGTCACTTGTATTCGATCAGTCTCGCCTTTCGGCCCCGGATGCGATTCTGGAGAAACCACAACTGGCCCGCCACCTCGGAAAACTTGCCCAGGACCAGGAACAGGGCGCGCCAGACGTTGACTCGCCATGAATACCCTCCCCGTAACGCCAGGCGCAGTATCTGCCAGGGATAGATCCCGGCCAGCAGTAGCCCCTTGGAGCCAAACAAGGAAACCGCGCCGAGGGTGACGAGGGGAATGATCGCCCCCCAGAGCCAAGCGCTCAAGGACTCCCGCACCCAATGACGCTCCGGCGAACGGCCATGCAGCCAAGCCCCCTCGGCAAAGGCATGGCCGGCCCGCAGGCTCCTTCGCCACCACTGGCCGAAGCGGGCCATGGCGGCATCGTGCAGGGTCATCTCCGCCTCCAGACGCCAGATCCGCCAGCCCTGGGCGCGCAGTCTCAGGCAAAGCTCCGGCTCCTCGCCGGCGATGAGGCTCTCCCGATAGCCGCCCGCCGCCTCGAAGGCATCCGTCCGCATCAGGGCATCGCCGCCGCAGGCACTGGCCTCGCCCACCGGGGTATCCCACTCCCTGTCGCAGAGAAGATTGTAGATGGAACGTTCCGGGAAACGCTCGCGCCGCCGGCCGCAGGCCACGGCGACATCCCCATGATCCTCCAGAAAGGCGGCGGCCCGCGCCAGCCAGCCCTCGATCAGCTCGCAGTCCCCGTCCACGAACTGCACATAGGCCAGCCCCTGTGCCAACTCATGCAGCCGCCGGAAACCTGCGTTGCGGGCACGGGCAGCGGTGAAGGGGATCGACAGATCCAGCTCGACCACCTCCGCCCCCAGGGACCTGGCCAGGGCCACCGAACCGTCTGTCGAGCCCGAATCCACATAGACCAGCCAGTCCACCCGCCCGGCCGCCGATGCCAAGCAGAGGCGCAACCGTTCCCCCTCGTTGCGGCCGATGGCGACCAAGCCGATGGCGTTCATTCCTGGACCTCCCAATGACCACCCTTTTGGGGGCCGACATACCGCAGCTTCCCGCCTTTGGCCAATTTTGTGCTAGATCGCTCCACCGCACTGAGCGACTTCCCGATGGTATCGGCCACCTCGGCCAGCGTCAGGCGAGGATTCCCCCTTATGGCCTGCAAGACTAGATCGGGCGTTTTCACCCGCGTTTCTACCGGCACATTATCAGCAACACCCGCCAGCGCCAGCTCTTCGAAGGACTTCCGATAAACCATCGCAGTAAACAAACAGCCATCATGGTCATCAACAAAATCGATAGCAGACCATACAGCCAGCGACCGTTTGATGCCAGTACCCAGTCCGTGATAGGGCAACAGACCTTTGGCCACATAGGAAAACAGAATTGGGTTGCGGTCGATGCCCGCCTTGGTGGGCAGCTCGTCGGCATGGAACTGGTTGGTGAACTGGAACAGACGGCGCAGCTCCTCCTTGGAGCTCACTCGCCGTTTATCCGAGGCCAGCGATTCGGCGTTTTTCACATCCGCCTTGAACTGGCGGGTGGAGTCCTCGCCGAGGGCGATTTGGGAGAGGATGGATTGGGTGGTCATGGCTCGTCCTCCTGTCGATGCTCGGCGATGATACGTTCGGCCTCGCGGTCGTAGCCGTCCGCCAAACCTCTCAAGGTAACGGCAAATCGTTGAAAGCCAGCGTTCTCTACTTCCTCAGCTTTTCTTCGGAACTGATCAGCCAGTTCCCTCTCCGGCTTTCCGGCTGGGTCAACCCAATGAACACCGCGTGAGTTGTATGTCCCCGTCCTGAAACCGTTGCGCATATCATCAGCATCACGGTCGTTCAATGCGGCAGCGACAGCGCGGCGTATCCACAATCCGTCTGAATCGGGTGGGGTATGAATCAATACTTCGCCAATATTGATGAGTGCTACATCCAGGTGGCCGGATTCTGTGCAGACTTCCTTGACCCTTTGGAGCCATTCGGTGAAGCGCTCTTCGATGAAAGCCCCATCTTTTTGTGTTCCCGGCGGTGTCTTCCACTCGTGCAATAACCGCCAGGCATTTTCCGCGATTGCCTTTGATTCCTCGGTGGGATTCTTCAACGGCTGATCTTCTTTTTCGGATCGGTAGATCAGTCGAATTACCTCGCAAAAAAACTCGGCGTCACTGGCCAGTCTGCTTTCAAGGAGTTGGGGTGCAGCACCTCTATGGCGGTTGAGTAAGGGAACATAGGCCCACTCCACTCTAAAGAGGTCGTCCTGGTTAACCGAAGGCTCTGCCTGAAGAAACTTGATCAGTTCGACAATGCGGTACCCGTCCATGGTGTAACTGGGCTCGTTGGAGGAAAGCGCTGCGAGCAACGCTCGAACACATTGATTACTATCGATTGGCTGCTTGTCATGGCGCATCCTGTCCAGGCAGTTGATTGCCGCGTGAGCTCTACCATGTTCAATAAGCTTCTCAATAGCAATGGTAAGATCGTCATCGGCCTGATAAGCATTGGCGTCGGTGCGGGTCCAATATTCGGGCTCGTGTGACTGAAGCCATTCAGAAGCACGATCCCACGTTTCCTTGGAAAATGGCAAACAAGCTAGGAATTCCCCTACTTGCTCTGGCGTCCAATCAGATTTATTGATGTCGTCGCACCACCCCCAGCCTTTGAGGTGGTAACGCCGCCAGATAAAACCGCTCACCAATGCCTTGCGCCTGTTGTCCGCTGAATCCAAGAAGTGAGGCAAAAGGGTTCGCTCAATGACTGAATCGGCAATAACGCCAAGCGCGCGCCCTACCTGACCGGGTGAAGAAACGGATTCGGCAAATCGGATGACACCCTTGGCACCATCTTGCTGAAAGATTTCCGAAATGGCCGTTTCACGTCGCGTTTCGAGTTTCTTGCGCTGCTCCTCCCAATCGCCGTTCTCTTCGTAGAGATCAAAGTCACGATCTGTAAAAAGGTGCTGATACAAATTGAACGAATTTGTGGGTGCAAGCTGTTCGGAAACTTGTTCAATGCGGGTAATCAGTTCATCGGACAGCGCCCATTTAGCATCTGAGAACCCTCTGTGTTTATTTGTGAATTTCGTTAGGTGGTCCCAAATCGAAAGTCGCTGCTCTTCAGGAAGTTCCGCAATGGGCTGGGAGGCAAGAGTCTGGAGAAGCTGATCAAAAGATGGTTCGGGCAGCTTGTCAAACTGGTCAATCAACGCGGAAAGCCGGGCGGTATCTTGACCTGCTGCAGCGACGGCGAGTTCTGCATAGAAAGATGTCTGCTGCCAATATTCCTGATGCGTAACGCCTTTTTCCCAATCATCGGGAATTGTCTTACGCCAGCTTGGCTTGTGCGATCCAGTAGATATTTGGTGCTGCCCGGGAAGAAGCTGAATGATCAACTTCCAGGCAATATCCGGCCATTCATTAAGGATTGTCCGCACAGCCACCTTGCGCTTTTCAATAGATGCCAGCGTTTGCGGTAGCCAAGGCAATAAAATGGTTGCAAGTGAATTGGATGGGCGATTGGCCCACTGGCCCCCAGGGTCATGGCTAGCAAGTTCACCAAGCGCAACACATACACGAACTAGATATTGTTCATCCCAGGCCAGCCCTTCCAGCGCCCAGAGCAGGCCGGCCAAGTAATTGCCGCCGGTAATGCCGTCGCCTTCCTGGAAAAAAAGCTCATCAAATGGACAGGGCGTAAGGCGCATCGCCTTCTCGACCGCTTCAAGAAATTCACCGGGGGCGGCTTCGGCCAGGGTGGGCAGTAAACCGTTCAGGCTGCCCCAAAGAATCCAGTCAGCATCAGTCAGAAGTTCACGTATCACCAGCACGCAGGTTGCTTTAGCTTTACCTTGCGAGCAGTTACCACACGCTTCGGGCTGTGTGCCCACAATGGCCAACCCCTCGGCGATTCCCTTTCGTAAAACACGCGAACAATTCAGCACTTTGCCATGAATGCTTGCTGCGTATCGCTCTTCGGCAGGCAGCTCAAAAGCGGGGTCTGGCTCTTTCAGTAACGAAACAGCCAGCGACTTAAACGTATCAAGGTTCTGATCGAGGATGCGCGATCCCAGCAGTTTCCAAAGCTCGGCTCGATTAACAACTTTCCAGATGCCGTTTTTGAGAGACAACGGGCTGTCAGGGCAGTGCAATATTTCCCGTGCCTTCTTAAGCCATTCGTCATAACTGATGCCGAGCAGTTGGGTTACCGCCTCACGGTCGCATTGACTTTTGTCTTGCCAAGAGCCGGTCAAAACCGCCGAAGCCAGGTAGGTGGCGTCCGAGTGATGGGTCCAATCGGTTTTAGGTTTCTCCTGCGCCGCCTTGAACTCCTCGGGCATCTCCGCCACGGCCTTTTGTTTAAAGGCATCCAGAAGATCGTCCGGGATCTTGTCGGGCGTGATGGTGCCGGCATACTGATTCCATGTTTGTACGATATCGACAACCCGCGACCAGACCCACTTCGGATACCGCTGCTGGAATTGGGAAATGTGGGAATGCAGCAGAGACAGGACAACACCTAACTCGTTACCAAGATCGTAGCCGAGTAGATGGAAGTGGTTCAGGAAGCCATAGAGTTCGTCCCTTGAAACATCGTTGCCGCCGTTTGCTGCCTTCAGGTGGTGCTGAATGACCTCCAGTTTCTCGGTACTCTTGGGGGGGCTGAAATTCGCCTGCTGGACGTTTCTGAAAAACTCATCAACGTTTTTGGTGTACCTCGCCTGGTTCAGCAACCATTGCACATTGTGTGCATCGGTCGCGCTGAGGGGGCCTGTGATCAGGGCAATAATGTCCTTATCTCTTGTGAACACCTTCGGATTATTGAAATCATTCCAGGCGGCTTGCATAACCTCGCCAAACAGAGCGCTGCGGTGCGTGATGTTAATGGAATGCTTGACTTGCCCGAGAAGTTTCCGCCGTTCCTTGCTGTTTACGTTTTCTACGACAACAACGAGGTCGTCTGTATCAAAGCCGTCGATCTTGCCCTGAAGTTTGATTTCCGCAATGGGCCAGCAGGGAAGACAGGGGGCGTGACCGCCGGTGAGCATCAGCGCGACAAATGACGCCTGGACATGCGCTTCAAAATGACCGCCGCCATTGCCGGTGGAAAACGAATTGCTGAGTTTTTTGATTTTGCTCATACGGCAGCCTCCACCAGTTTTTCAGCGCCCGGAATGCGGATTTCACCCATGGTCCCATTCCGGCGGTCGAATCGTCCCCGCCATTTCATGCCTTCTCCTCCGAACGTAGAAAGCGCGAATGGATCAGCAGCGCCGTGCGGCCCAAATCCGTTGCGTCATCATAGACGCCGACATACCACTCCTTGTCTGCGACCTTCTCGATGGCGATCTCGCGCAGGTCGGTGACCGGGTCGTAGCCCTGTTCATAGCTGGCGACGACCACCTCCAGGTCGGCCGGGCATGCCTGCAATCGGGCGATCAGTTCGGCGACGGTCATTTGCGTTTTCCCTTTTTTCTCTGGCGTTTAAGCGTCTCCGCCGTCTTTTTCAAGTCGTCGATATAATGCTGTTCAGCCTGCTGCTGTGCAGCTATACGGCGTTTTTCAGCAAAGCGGTCGTATTTGCTCGTTGGCAAACTCCAGCGCGGCATCGCGGCTGACATTGGCCGCTCGGTTTGAACTATTCGGAATTTCCTAATAGTTGCCTCGGGCAGCAGCTCTTCGTCTTCATAAATATTTGAAATGTGTTCGTTTATGGTCGGAATGGCCACGCCATAGATCTCCGCCATCAATCTCTGGCTCAGCCAAACTGTTTCGCCTTCCAGCCGTACCTGAATCGGGTCATCCAGCCCTTGCCCCTGACAAACCAGCAGCTCGCACTGGGGGCGCAACTCATCGTTATTCCCCATAACCCAGCACCAGAATTATCCCCGCCCCAAGGGCTTGATCACCGCCGGCACACCGACGGCGATGCTATTGGCGGGCACATCGCTGATGACCACGGCATTGGCGCCGATGATGACGTTGTCGCCGATATGGATGCGGCCCAGGACCTTGGCGCCGGCGCCGATGTCCACATTGTTGCCGATCACCGGGGCGCAGGGGTCGTCCACCCGTTTAAGGCCCACCACCACGCCGTTGCGGATGCGGCAGTCGTCGCCGAATTTCGCGTAGCCGCTGACGACGATGCCGCCGAAGTGGTCGATGACGAAGTTGCGGCCGATCTCCACCTGGCAGGGGAGTTCGATGCCGGTGAGGATTTGGACCAGTTTGAAAAGGATCTTGTAGATGAGGGAGCAGAGCTTTCGCAGCAGGACGGGTTTTACCCCGTAGCGCCAGCGGCCGAAGCGATAGACCAGCAGTGCCCAGAAGCCTTGGGCGCCCCAGTCGCCGCCGTGGGCCTTCAGGTCTTGCCGGATGTTGTCAAACATGGGTCCTCACCGAGTGGGCCTTCGCCCCCAGCGGGTGCGGGCGAAGGTGCGCCAGACCAGGCCGATGTGCCCGAGGTATTCCTGCAGGCCCACTGGCCGCTTCCCCTTGATCAGCCGTGTCAGGGGGATGATCAGGTCCGCCAAGGTGATCAAAACCACATCGAGCAAAGCCGACAGGCGTCCGTGGTTTTTCCGGAAATAGAGCAGTTCGCTCTCGATCTGCAAGGTCTCGATCTGGCGGCCCAGGGCGCTGAGTTCGCCCTCGCTCCGGGCGCTTTCGCCGCCGATGTGGACCACGCGTGTATCGGGGTAATAGATCACCTCCCAGCCCGCGCCCTTGACCGCCTTGCAGTGATCGACCTCCTCGTAATAGAGGAAGTAGCGCGGATCGAAGGGCCCCACCTGTTCCACCACCTCGCGCCGCACCAGGTAGAAGCAGCCGGGCACCCAGTCGCAGGGGCGCGCCGAGGCGTGGTCCCAGGCCATGTCGTCCACCAGCCGGGTGCCGGTGAAAAGCCGGTCGAGGCCGGTCCGGGCCAGGAAGAGGTTCCAGGGGGTGGGAAAATAGCGGCAGGAGGGTTGCAAGGTCCCGTCGCGGCCCTCCAGCCGGACGCCCAGCACCCCGCAACGCGGGTGGGACTCCATGTAGGCGAGGGTCTTGCGCAGGCTGTCCGGGGCCAGGAAGGCGTCGGTGTTGAGCAGCAGGAGATAGCGGCCCCGGCTCCGGGCCAGGCACTGGTTGTTGGCCCGGCCGAAGCCGACATTGACCCGGTTCTCGATCAGCTCGATATCCGGGTAGCGGGATCTGATGAACTCCACCGAACCATCCGCCGAGGCATTGTCCAGCAGCAGTGTCTCCAGGACGAGCCCCTCACTCGCCTGGTCAAGGGCGTGGAACAGCTCGTCCAGCAGATGGGCGGTGTTGTAGTTGACCAGCAGGATGGAGAGGTCGGGGCGCATCATGGGGTCATCCCAGGGTCAGTCTGATGAGGTCTTCCATGGTCACCAGGATAATGGCCGCCAGCACGACGACCGTCTCCCGCTTACCATTGAAGAGCCCTTGCCTCGCCTTCAGATAGAGGGAGACAGGGACGGCGGCGAAATAGCTCAGGACGATGGCCCAGAGGGCACCCTCCATGCCCTGGAGATTGAAGCCGAGGGGTACCAGGCCAAAGATGGCGCCGGCCCGGATGACGTTCAGCAGGGAGAGCAGCTTCGGCTTGCCCAGGGCCAGGAAACACTGGTCGGCGAGGCTGTAGATCTGGGCGATCAATACCAGGGCCAGCACCTGTAACATACTGCCCGCAGCGGCGTACCGCTGATCGTAGAGCAGTTCGATGAGCCATCCCCCCCCCAGCACCAGGCAGCCCGAGACCGCAAGGATGGCGCTGTCCAGCCGCAGCCGGAATTTGTAATAGGTCTGCTTCAGCTCCTGGCTGTGTTCCCGCTGGACCTCGCTCAGGGCCGGAAAGGCGACCGCGCCGTTGAGCTTCATGAAGGCCATCTGCAAGGCATTGATAAAGAGGAAGGCAATGGCGTAGATCCCCATGAGCTCCGACCCGATCAGGCCCGCCAGCAGGAGGCGGTCGCTGTTCATGGCCAGGAAGCCGAGCACGGAGGAGAGGAAGATCCATTTGCCGAACTGGAACACCTCGCGGAAGACGGCCGGGTCCCATTCCCAGCAGTTGGGCGGGCCCGGCAGCATAAGATGGCTCAGTGCGGTCCTCGCCACGTAACCGGTGGTACCGCCTGCCACCAAAGCCCAGATGCTCTTGTCGGCAAGAGCCCAGAGGATCATGACGAGGAGCCCCGTCAACTGACTGTAGATCTCCATCAGCACCAGTTGTTTCTGGGTCAGGTGCCGGGCCGCCGTCGAGACGCGGGTCGATTGGAAGCCGAAGATCAGGGCCGAGAAGGAGGCAGCGGCGATGGCGAAGGGGAGCAGGGGGTCGGCATAGACCGAGTCTCCCGGCAGCAGGCCTTCTCGATTCAGCAGGTACAGGCCCCCGGCGATCGCCAGGGTGGAAAGCCAGATGATAAATCCACGCAGGATCTGGATGGTCCATACCGTGTTGAGGAAGCGGGGGTCGTCCCCGCGCTTGTTCTGGATGATGTTTTCGCGCAGGCCCAGATCGGAGAAGAGGGTTAGGCCGACCATCAGGGTAGTCACCAGCGCCATCACGCCGAACATCTCCGGCGCCAGCAGGCGAGTCATGATCAGGTTGCTGCCCAGCCGGATGGCTTGGCTCAAACCGTCGCCGCCAATGGCCCAGAAACTTGCCTTGAGGATACGGCTGCGGAGGGAGCCGGGGGCGGGAATGGTGTTCGTCACGGGGGACTATGACCTCTCACTGTCCTTGTCACGGCGGAACCCGATTCGATCGACAATGCGCGCATGATTTACCGTTCAGCTTGTGAAATGCGATCATACCTCATCCGCACGATTCGAAAGGAATCAAGAAATTGCCGACGCCTATCCATATCTCCCGCCACCTTGGCATCGCCGGCTATCGGGAACTGGAGCCGGAGTGGCGGCGGCTTGCGGGCGAATCGGCAACCCACTTCCTTCATCACCCCGCCTGGTACGGGGCCAAGCTGCTGGCCTGCGAAGATGACCCCGAGTCCGTCATCTTTCTCAGTTTCCACTATGAGGGCAACCTGATCGCCGTCGTGCCCCTGAAGCAGGGATTCAAGACCTTAATGCGGTTCGGCCTCGCCTTGAACTACAGTTTTTGGGAGATCTACTACCCCAACGAGATGGGGCTTTGCGACATCACCCTGGACAATCGGTTTGCGGGGGCTTCCCTACTAATAGACGCCCTCACAGGGAAACTGAATTGCTATCGCCGGTGGGACCTGCTGGAGGTCCCGCACCTGCCGCAAGGATCAGCCTTTCTGGCCCTCATGGCCCGCTCCCGCTGCTTCTTCACCAAACCCAGCCACGTCTCCAAATACCTGGCGATCGAGGGCGATTACGACGGCTTCATGGCCCGTTATCCCCGGAAATTTCACAAGAACCTGCGCCGCAAGCTCAACAACCTGCATGGCATGGGGACCGTCCGCTTCGAATATGTGACAGCACGGGAGGAACTGGAGCGGGCCTTCACCAATTTTCTGCGGGTGGAGGACGCGGGCTGGAAGGGGCGCGACGGCACCTCGATCCTGCGTCAGCCCCGCGTCCTGGACTATTACCGGCGGCTCATGGCGGGGTTCGATGCAAAGCCGGGAGCGACCGGCGGATCGGGGGAGGTTGTCATCCACCTCCTCTGGCTGGACGGCCACTGTATCGGCGGTCAATTCGCGCTTCATCTGGGAACGACCCTCTCCCTGCTCAAGATCGGTTACGACGAGCGTTACAGCGCCGAAAGCCCCGGTTTCCTGCTGGTCGATCAATTGATCCGGGAGGCCTGCGAGCGCAAGGGGATCGAGCGCATCAGCTTCGTCACCGGCACCCAATGGATGGATGTCTGGAAACCCTGGGAAGAACCGGTTTTCAACGCCTATCATTTCAACCGGACCTTCAAGGGGCTGTTGTTGAGCCTGACCATGCGGCTTTATGAACGGCTCAAGCCCTATCTGCCATCACGGAGTCAGCCTGAATCATGAACATTCTCGGGATCAATTACGCCTTCCACGACTCCTCGGCCTGCGTCCTCAAGGACGGCCAGTTGCTGGTTGCCATCGAGGAGGAACGGCTGTCGCGGCAGAAACACACCCAGGAGTTCCCCCATCGGGCCATCCAGCGCTGTCTGCAAACGGCCGGGATGACGCCGGACGATATCGACATCATCGCCTTTTCCATCCAACCCACATTGCACCTGGCGACCAAGGCCCTCTACGCAGCCCGGCACCTCAACAAGGCCCTGCCTTTCCTGAACCACGAGTTCGTCTGGGGCTGGGCCCGTCAAAGAACCATCGGCAAGTGGTACCGTTCCCTTTGGGGCAACAAAGAAAGTCGGCCGCGCATCGAATGGGTCAACCACCACCTCTCCCATGTGGCCGGCACCTTCCTGGTCTCGCCCTACGAGGAGGCGGCCCTGCTCTCCATCGACGGCTCCGGCGAATGGGCCACGGCCTTCCTGGGTTACGGCCAGGGGACCCGGATCACCGAATACACCCAGTCCTTCTTCCCCCACTCCCTGGGCTCGGTCTACGAGGCCGTCACCGCCTTCTGCGGCTTCAAGCCCATGTACGACGAGGGCAAGACCATGGGACTGGCGCCCCTGGGCGACCCCGACCGCTTTTATCAAGAGGCCTCGCGCATCGTCCATGTCACCGGCGAGGGCCAGATCCGCATCGACCTCTCCTGGTTCGGCTACCAGTTCTGGGAACACAACTATTGCAGCCCCAAGTTCCTGGAGACGTTTGGCCCGCCGCGCAAGGCAGGGGAGGGTTTCCAGCAAAACCACCTGGACACGGCCGCCGCCTTCCAGCGGGTACTGGAGGACGCCGCCCTAAAGATGTGCGCGGCCCTGCGCCGTAAGACCCAGGCAAGGCACCTGGTGATCGCAGGGGGCGTGGCCCTGAATAGCGTCATGAACGGCCGCATCCTGCGCGAGACCGACTTCGAGGACCTCTACGTGATGCCCGCCGCCGGCGACAACGGCACCGCCATCGGCGCCGCCTACTATGTCCACAACATCACCCTGGGCAACAAGCGTTCCTACGTGCATGACAACCCCTACGTGGGCACCTGCTACGACAACCCCCGCCTCGCCGAGATCATCAAGGAGTGCAAGCTCAACGCCGTATATCACGAAGAGATCGAGGAGGAGACCGCCCGACTCCTGGCCGAGGGCAATATCATCGGCTGGTTCCAGGGCTGCATGGAGATCGGTCCCCGCGCCCTGGGCAACCGCAGCATCCTGGCCGATCCCACCAAACCGCACATGAAGGACAAGATCAACGCCGAGGTGAAGCACCGCGAGGCCTACCGCCCCTTCGCCCCCTCGGTCCCGGTCGAGCACCTGCAAGCCTATTTCGACATCAAAGTCGAGGTCCCCTTCATGCTCAAGGTCTGCCAGGTGCGGGAGGAGAAAAAGCCCGTCCTGCAGGCCATCACCCATGTGGACGGCAGCGCCCGCGTCCAGTCGGTGCGGGCCGAGATCAACCCCCGTTACCATAAATTGATGATGGAGTTCGGCAAGCTGTCGGGCGTCCCCGTCGTCTTGAACACCAGCTTTAACATCATGGGCGAGCCCATCGTCGAATCGCCCTACGACGCCATCCGCTGCTTCTTCTCCACCGGGCTCGACGTGCTGGTGCTGGGTAATTACGTAATCGGCAAGTGAGAATGAGGGCAAAAGTAGTCACTGCCATATTCCTGAAAGGATGTTTTGCTCCATGACCCTTCGAGCGCCCTGTTACAAAGCGGTCCTGTTCTGGTTTCTCCTGGCGCTGGGGTTCTATCCCGCCTTCGCCCTGATCAACCTGGCCCTCTTCGGGACGGGGGGCGATGTGCTGCTGCCCTCCCTGGACGCCCATCCCAGCAAGCGTTTTTTGCTGCCCTTCCTGCTCGACGACTGGCTCCAGTCCCTGCCCGCCGGGGCGGCGCTCGCCACCCTGGTGGTCTTGATCCCCCGGTTGCTTCTCCGCCCCTGGCTCGCCTGGCTGGCGCTCAATCTGACGATCATCGCCCTCTGCGGCCTGATCTTCTCCCTCCATTGGGATCTCTACGCGGCGCCGTTGCTGCTGGGCAATCTCTTTTTCCTGGCCGGGCGGCCCTGGAAAATGGGCGAGGAATCGTAGATGGTCTTCTCGTTGTCTTCGTATATTCACCCTAATCTTGTAGGTTGGGTTAGGCGGTATTCCCGCCGTAACCCAACAGGCAGCGCCGGGTGGCTCCTGCTCCTCGCACTCTTTTTTATTTCGGCACAGGCCCAGGAATCCGTCCTGCTCATCGGCGGGGGGGATCAGTTGACCCAGTCGCAGATCTCCATCGAGAAGAACAGCGCCTGGATCCTGTCGTACCTGAAGGGCTACCCCGTCCAGATCCTCTACACGGATGGCAACGACCCGGCCTCCGATGTCTTCCAGGTCATAGAGCCCCAATCGACCCTCGACCGCTTGAATCTCCTCTTCGCTGACAGGGATGAGCTGCACAGGTACACAAACAGCTGCCTGGGCAATGGGGTGGAGCCCTCGACGGCCGCGAGTGCCAAGGGGAGGCTTGCCCAGTTGCTCTCCGGGCAGGGCCCGGACCGGGGCCTGACCCTCATCTATCAGGGCCATGGGGACTTCTCACCCCAGGGCACCAACAACAATTACCTGCGCCTCTGGGGAGAGACCCGGCTGCCGGCGCTAGAGTTGTCGCGGATACTTGCCGACAACAACCGGGGCAGCCGTTTCCGGTTCCTTTTCACCCAGTGCTTCTCCGGCTCCTTCGCCCGGCTCATCTACCGGGAGATGGACCCGAAACAGGGACTGACGGTCGACACCCGCTGCGGCTTCGTCTCTCAGCTCGAATTCCTCCCCTCCGAGGGCTGCACCCCTTCGGTGAACGAGGCGGGCTACCGCGACTACTCCACCTATTTCTTCGAGGCCATGAACGGCGTCCGCCGCACCGGCGAGCCCTTGCCCGAGGCCCCGGACTTCAATCGTGACGGACGGGTCAGCCTGCGGGAGGCCCATCTCTATACCCTGAGAAACGCCCACAGCGTCGATTACTCCACGGCGACCAGCGAGGACTATCTGCACCGCTGGGCCAAGTGGTACAGCCGCTGGCTCCCCGCCAGGGTGGACAAGGAGAACGACTATTACCGGGCAGCCGCGAAGATCGCCGGGGGCATCAGCGGCGGCTTGCTGGAATCTCCCGCGGAACGCCACGCCCTGCTGGCGCGCAAGCGGGCCGAGTTCCATCAGATGGAACAGGCATTGACGGCGAGCCAGGCCGAGTACCGGAAACAGAGGTCCGAACTGGCGCAATCCCTGAAGAACCAATGGCCCTGGCTGCCCGGCCATGCCAAGGGAACCGATGCCAGGGAGACGGAGTTCAAGGCCATCCAGGCCCAGCTCGACAGGCAGCTCACCGGGAGCCGGTTCCTCGAACTCAGGACAGCCATCCATCGTGACCTGCCGCGAAAGACGGATCTGGAGCGGGAGATCGCCCAGATCGTCAAGATCGACCGCATGCTGGAACTGGCCCGGTTCCGGGCCCTGTTCGACCGCCTGGCGAGCGACACAGAGAAGGCCGAATACCAGCGGCTCCTCGCTTGCGAAGACAGCTTCCTCTGAACAACCTCATGAAGCTTGCCGTTCCCAGCTCACGCCCCTCACCTCCATCCCTGGAGGCGCAGCTAGTCATCACCCCTTCGGTCCCTGTCTGGCGCAAGGAAGGGAAACTGTTCTTCGACCGCAAGTTTTACGAAGGGATGTGTCTCTACGGGGAGAAGTGGCCCGGCCCACTGAAATGCGTCCTGTCGAGGTCGGATGCGCCCCTCCCCGATTTCGGCACGGTTGCTATCGAACTGGCCGATCTCCCCTTCGAATGCCGGGTGCTGGAGCCAGGGGAGCGCATCGGGGCAGGCCATCTGGCGGGGGCCGCACTGGTGCTGGCCTCGGGGGACGACTTCGATCAGCTCCATCTCAGCCGCCTTTGCGCCAGCATCGGGATCAAGTGCGTCTATGTCATCGAGTACATCCCCGAGACGCGCCACCAGATCGTGGCCTTAAGCACACCCAATCCCCTGCGCCGGTTGCGGCGGCACCTCTACCTCTGGCGCGGCGAGCAAAAGCGGCTGCGTGCCTTCGCCCAGGCGGACGGGCTCCAGTCCAACGGCATGCCGGCCTATCGGGAATATGGGGGATTCCGGAACAACCTCCTCTTTTTCGACACCCGCGTGCATCAAGGGGAGATGATTGGCGAGGCCGAGCTGGATCGGCGGCTGGCCTGCCTCAACCAGGGCGGCCCCCTGCGCCTTGCCTTTTCCGGCCGCCTGATCCGAATGAAGGGGGCGGATCATCTGGTCCAATTGGCCCGACGCCTGGACCGGTCCGGCCTGGCATTCCACATGACGATCTACGGCGCGGGCGAGCTGGAGGCCGAGATGCGGGCCTTCATCGCACGAGAGGGCCTTGAGGACCGGGTGGCGCTGACCGGCGCGTTGGACTTTCATGAACGGCTCCTGCCCGATCTCAAATCCCAGGTCGATCTCTTCATCTGCCTGCACCGGCAGAGCGACCCCTCCTGCACCTATCTGGAGACCCTCTCCTGCGGCGTGCCCATCCTGGGTTACGAGAACCGGGCCTTCGCGGGTCTGCTGGGGGAAGCGGCTATCGGTTGGGGTGCGGCACTGGAGGACCTGGCGGGGATCGGGGACAGGGTTCTCTGGCTCGACCGCCACCGCGAGGCCCTGGCGGAAGCGGCCCGGACGGGCGCCCACTTTGCCCGGAGTCACGGCTTCGAGGCGACCTTTCAACGCCGGATCGACCACCTGGTGGCCCTGTGCCGGAACATCTAAGGGCACTGGTCTTTATCCTGGTGTTGGCGGCCATGGTCTTCCTCATGGCCGCCCGCTCCGCCTGTTCCATCATCGACCGCGCCGAATTCGAGCGCCAGCGTAACCTCTGGTTCATCCTGACCCTGATCGCCTTCCTCTCCCACAGCTTCTGGGTCTATGCCGTTGTCGGCGGTCTGCTCATCCACTTCACCGGACGGCAGGAGCCCAATCGAATGGCGCTCTTTTTCTTCCTGCTGTTCCTGATACCCTCCGCCCCCGCCGAAATCCCCGGCTTCGGGGTGATCAACTACGTCTTTACCCTCACCCACATCCGCCTGCTGGAACTGATCATCCTGCTGCCGGCCTATCTCGCCCTCCGCCGCCAGGCGGATACCCTGCCCTTCGGGCGCGTCTGGGCGGACCGCCTGCTACTCATTTACCTGCTGCTCACTTTTGTCCTCTTGTTCCGGGAGCCCGATTCGAGCTTCACCAACGTCATGCGGGGGGGCTTCTACCTCTTCATCGACATCTTCCTGCCCTATTACGTCGCCAGCCGCGCCCTCCGGAATCTCCATGAGTTCAAACAGGCCATGCTGAGTTTCGTCCTGGCCGCCATGGTGCTCGCCATCATCGGCCTATTCGAGTTTGCCAAGCACTGGTTGTTGTACGGCGCCCTAATCACCAGCATGGGCCTGGAATGGGACCTCTCGGGCTACCTGGGTCGGGCGGGCCTCATCCGGGCGAACGCCACCACGGGCCAGGCCATCGCCCTCGGTTACACCATGGCCGTCGCCATCGGCTTCTTTCTCTTCCTGATGGACTTCATCCGCATCAAAAGCAGCAATCTGGTGGCTGGGGAGTTGGTCTCTGCTGAGGTCCACTGCGGGATTTGCCGCCTCTCCGGCGGCCTGCTGCTGGCGGGCGGGCTCTTCGCCCCCCTCTCGCGCGGCCCCTGGTTGGGCGCGGTGGCCTTGATCATCGCCTTCATCGCCACGGGGCGCGGCGCCTTCCGGCGGCTGGTCGTTCTGGGTCTGGCGGGGTTATTGTTGCTGCCCACCCTGGAGTTCATCCCCGGCGGCGAGAAGGTCATCGCCCTGCTCCCCTTCGTGGGCACGGTGGAGAAGGAGAACGTGGATTACCGGGAGAAGCTCCTGCAAAACTCCCTCGTCGTCATCGGCCGCCATCTCCTTCTCGGCTCCCCCGACGCCCTGAAGGAGCCCGAGATGGAGGCCCTGCGCCAGGGAGGCGGCATCATCGACCTGGTCAACAGCTACATCGGCGTCGCCTTGGATTCGGGACTCGTCGGGCTGTCGCTCTTCCTGGGCTTCTTTCTGACCGTGCTCGCGGGCATCCGCCGCGGCTTCCGCCATCTGCCCGGTGCCTCCAGGGATGGAGGCGGTAGGGCAACGCAGGATGCCAAAGCTGAGGACAGGGACGGACTGCGCCGCCTGGGCCGCTCCCTTTTCGCCACCCTGACCGGCATCCTCCTCATCATCTTCACCGTCAGCAGCATCAGCGTCATCCCCGTGATCTACTGGTCGGTAGCGGGGCTGGGGGTGGCCTATGGGCGCATGCTGAGGAAAGCGGGGGGCAAAGGGAGTCAATTCTCGTAAAGTCGGCTGCCCATGTACCTTTCCACGGCGTGGCGCACCCAGACCATGGCGACGGCGGCCACGGGCAGGGCCATGAGGATGCCGAAGAAGCCGTAGAGATGCCCCCCGGCCATGACGGCGAAGATGACCGCCACGGGGTGCATGCCGATGTTGCCGCCGACGAACCTGGGGGTCAGGATGGTCCCCTCCACGATCTGGCCGGTGATGAAGACCAGCGCCACCCAGGGCAGCGGCCCCAGGCCCTGAAACTGGAGCACGGTGGCAATCCCGGCCAGGATGAGTCCCAGGATCAGCCCCAGATAGGGGACGAAGCTGACCATTCCGGCCAGCATGCCGATCAGCAGGGCGAAGTCCAGCCCCACCAGCCAGAGGCCGATGGTGTAGATCAAGCCAAGCCCCAGCATGACCATCAACTGGCCGCGCATGAAGGCCCCCAGCATGGCGTCCGATTCCCGCGCCAGGCGCGCGATGGTGGGTTCGTAGCGCCTCGGCAGCAGGGCGTGAATGGCCGCCACCAGATCATCCCAGTCGCGCAGGAGGTAGAAGGTGATGACGGGGATCAGCAGCAGGCTGGCCAGCGTACCGAGCAGGGAGGCGCCGGACTGGGAGACGGAGATCAAGGCCCCTTTCACAAAGCCACCGGCGTCCTGCCAGTGCTTCGCCAGGACATCCTGGAACCAGCTCAGGTCGTTTAGACGGCCTTCCAGACCCAGATGCTGTTGCAGCCAGGGGAGGGTCTTTGTCTTGATCCAGTCGATATAGGCGGGGAATTGCTGGAACAGCAGGGAGATCTGACCTTCCAGCCGGGGCAGGATCACCAGGGCAACAGCCAGCGCCAGCAGCAGAAAGGCCGTGAACACCATGGCCACCGCGAGGCCACGGCTGATTTTGAGGCGTTCGAGCCGGTCTACCAGGGGATCGCCCAGATAGGCCAGGAGGGCGCCGGCCAGGAATGGGGTCAGAATGGGTGACAGCAGGGAGATCAGCCACCCCGCCAGGATCGCCAGCGCCAGGTAATACCAATGGCGCGGGTCAGTCGCCCTTTCTCGCTCGTTCTGTCGCTTCACGTGCTCTTTTCCCCCAAACCCAGACATAATCCATGCCGCTCGACAAAGTAGTGGCCAGGGTGATCCAAACCAAGGCCCCGATGGCACCTACGGGCAACAACCCCAGCGCCTGATCGGCCACTACGGATACCACCAGCAGTATTTGCACGAAGGTGTTGATCTTGCTGACGATGGTCGGCTCGGCTTCCAGTTGTCCGATTCGCAGGGTCCAGATACCCGCGCCGCCGACGATGATCAGATCGCGCAACATCACGGCGGCGACCAGCCAGGCCGGCAGCAGCCCTAGCCAGCCAAGGCAGAGGTAACTGGAGACCAGGAGCAGCTTGTCGGCGATGGGGTCGAGCAGCGAACCCAACCGGCTTTGCCAGTGAAACTGCTTGGCGAGAAAACCGTCCACTCCATCGGAGACGCCTGCTACCACGAACAGGGCCAGGGCCAGTTCAAACTCCCGGAAGAGCATGGCGATCACCACCGGCAGGGTCAGCAGGATACGGGCAATGGTGATGAGATTGGGTATATCGCTGGCTCGCAGCATTCCGCTTCACCGCCTCCCGGTCAAGAAAACAGGGAAAGGGACAACGCTGCCCGCCGCGCCCAGTGCCGTCTGCGGGTGGCGGGAGATATTTTCACGGCCTATCAGTCCCATGCTAGGCACCTATTCAGATTTGACGACGGCATAGAACAGATCCGCCGGGGGCGGCGCTTCCGCCGCCAGCGGTGTCAGACTCGCCCCGCCGGTCGGGCTGGACACCTTGGGGGACGGCTTGGCCGCACGGGGCAGATCGAACAAATCAAGGGGATTGGGGGCAACGCCTGTTTCCACCGGGACCGGCGTTTCCTGCGGCTTGTCCGCTGGCGGAAGCTCCTTCACGGGGGGCGAAGCAGGCGGCTCTGCCGGGCGAAGCAGGGCGCCAGCAGCGATCGCCTGTTCGAGTGCGGCCTTCCCGCCGCGAACGCTGAGGCGCAGGGTCAGGAAATCGATACCGATTTCCAGGATCTTGCTCTCCCCTACGGGGGCCAGTTGACGCAGGTGTTCCGAGACACGGGCTTGCCCGGCAGGTCCGGTAACGCCCTGGACCCGAATCACCAACTGCACGGGGGGAACATGCTGCGTCACCTTTGCCTGGTCGCCGGCCAGCATACCGACGACTTTGTCCACCCCGTTTCTGGCCGCCTCGGCGGGGGTTTTGGTGAAATCGGCCCAATCTTTCCGCTTCCCATTTTGATAGAGGATCCAGAAGACCTCCCAACGATCCTCGGCCAGGAAGGTGATGCGCCCCACCAGCACCACATCCGGCTGATAGCGCTGCGACAGCGTCACCACCTCCACAATGGAGCCGGACCAGAGTTTTTCGGTCAAGCCATTTGAACGCTCCTGAAGATCCATCAAAGGCATCAGGACGGGCAGCCCCCGCGCTGTTGCCTCGTCCTTCAGGGCATGGTAGGGACTGTTCGGGTCTTCCGGCGCTATGACCCAGCGTTGCTTGGCCTCTTCCTGCACCAGCCATACCAGGGGCTGGGTGCGGTCGTGCCCCCATTCGGGCAGGCCGGCCTGGCGCAACCATCCGCTCAGGGCCGCCCCGTCGAACTGAAAACGGATACGCCGGGCCGCCGCCGCGCCGGTTCCCTCGGTCAGGTAACGGAACTGGCGCACGTATTGCCCCGCCGAAGCTGTGGCCTGCTTGACCTCGGGGTGTTCGAGCAATTTGGGATCGCCGGTCAACTTGACCATCACCTGACGGAATGCCTCGCCCAGGGCCTTGTCCCGCTGCTCCGCGCTTTCGTCCGCCACGACGGCCTCCCCTTCATGCAGACCCGTGACTGGCGCGGCCTGCAAAGGCGTGCTTGCCAACCAAAACAGGCAAATAGCGGACAATGATGAAAAATAATGGATTCGCGGCATGCCCGGATTCTACCCCGCACCCCTCAACCTGTCTAAAATAGGCAGCCAAACCCCCTAAACCGAAGTGGAATAATCGTGGACCCTACCCCCCCCTCCATCAGCTACCGCGACGCCGGGGTCGACATCGACGCCGGCAACTCCTTTGTCGAACGCATCAAACCCATCGTCAAGAAGACCTTCCGGCCCGGCGTCCTCACTGGGCTCGGCGGCTTCGGGGCGCTCTTCGAACTACCCATCGGCCGCTACCGGGAACCCGTGCTGGTCTCCGGCACCGACGGCGTCGGCACCAAGCTCAAGCTGGCCATGGAGGTTGGACGCCACGACAGCATCGGTATCGATCTCGTCGCCATGTGCGTGAACGACATCGTCGTCGCCGGGGCCGAGCCGCTCTTTTTCCTCGACTACTACGCCACCGGCAAGCTGGACGTGGACATGGCCACCGCCGTAGTCACCGGCATTGCCCGCGGCTGCGAGCTGGCCGGTTGTGCCCTGACCGGCGGCGAAACGGCCGAAATGCCCGGCATGTACACCGAGGGGGATTACGATCTGGCGGGCTTCGCCGTCGGTATTGTGGAGAAGTCCAGGTTGCTGACCCCGGAACGGGTCGCCGCTGACGATGTCTTGCTGGGCCTGGCCTCTTCCGGCCCCCACTCCAACGGCTACTCCCTGATCCGCAAGATTGTTCAGGTCCGCCAGCTCGACCTGCGTACCCCATTCGGTGAAACCACCCTGGGCGAGGCGCTGCTGGCGCCGACGCGGATCTATGTGAAGCCCCTGCTGGCCCTGATGGCCGAGATCGATATTCACGCCCTCGCCCATATCACGGGCGGCGGCTTGACCGAGAACGTGCCGAGGGTGCTGCCCAAGGGTTGCGACGCGGTGATCGATCTGGATTCCTGGCCGCGCCCCGATCTCTTCCAGTTTCTGCAAGGGCAGGGCAACGTGCTGGAAGAGGAGATGCTGCGCACCTTCAACTGCGGCATCGGTATGGTCATCGCGGTCTCCGCCGGGCAAGCGGATCAGGCCGAGCAGGCACTCATTGCCGCCGGCGAGACCTGCTTCCGCATCGGCCACATTGCCGACAACGGCGGTGGCGAACCCATGGTCCGCACCGTCCGGGGCGGGGCGGTCTGATGCCGCCACTCGCCCTGGTAGCGCTGATCTCAGGCAGCGGCAGCAATCTCCAGGCCCTGATCGACGCTACGATCGCCGGCGCCCCCTTCCGCATTGCCGCCGTCATCAGCAACCGGGCGGATGCCTTTGGCCTGGAAAGGGCGCAACAGGCCGGTATTGCAACGGAGATCCTCGATCACCGCGCCTTCGCCGACCGGGAGTCTTATGACCGGGCGCTGATGACGGCCATCGATACCCATGCGCCCGGCCTGGTGGTCCTGGCCGGTTTCATGCGCATCCTCGGCGAGGCGTTTGTGCATCACTATCAGGGCCGGTTGCTGAACATCCACCCCTCGCTGCTGCCCAGATTCAAGGGTCTCGACACCCATCGGCACGCCCTGGAGGCGGGGGTACGGGTCCACGGGGCGAGCGTCCACTTCGTCACCAGTGAACTGGACGGGGGACCTGTCATCATGCAGGGAGAGGTGGCGGTGCGGGAAGAGGAAACGCCTGAGACTTTGGCCGCGCGGGTGCTGCAAAGGGAGCACATCCTCTATCCGCTGTCGGTCCAGTGGTTCGCCGAGGGACGCCTGAAGCTAGATGAAGGGAAGATCCTGCTGGACGGCCAACCCCTGGCCCGTCCTGTGGTCTTCGATTATGGCTGATGGGGTTTGGCGCTGAGGCTGAGAAAATATCCCGCTTCAGGGCTTCGGCAAGGTCACGCCCTGTTGCCCTTGGTACTTGCCGCCGCGATCCCGGTAGGAACAATCACAGACCTCGTCCGATTCGAAGAAGAGGATCTGGGCCACGCCCTCGTTGGCGTAGATCTTGGCCGGCAGGGGCGTGGTATTGGAGAACTCCAGCGTGACATGCCCCTCCCACTCCGGCTCCAAGGGCGTTACGTTCACTATGATGCCGCAACGGGCGTAGGTCGATTTCCCGAGACAAATGGTCAGGATGTTGCGCGGTATGCGCAGATATTCCACCGTGCGAGCCAGGGCGAAGGAGTTGGGAGGGATGATGCAGACATCGGATTTCACATCGACGAAGCTGTTGGCGTCGAAGTTCTTGGGATCGACGATCGCCGAGTTGATGTTGGTGAAGATCTTGAATTCATTGGCGCAACGGATGTCATATCCATAACTGGAAGTGCCGTAGGAGATGACCCGCCCCGTCTCTCCCTCGCGCACCTGACGGGGCTCGAAGGGCTCGATTATGCCGTGCTCTGCGGCCATCCGCCTGATCCAGTGATCCGATTTGATACTCATCTTGTGGCTACCTTGTTCATAACCGCGTGATATTACAATATTCGAAGCTGCGAAATCGCCTCTCTATTCGCGGCTGTCTTCGCTGCTCCCCTTTTTTGAAATATCCCGGCTGAAGCGTTCGATCTCTCCCATCGGCCCGATTACCACCATCACATCTCCCGCATCCAGGTGATGGTTGACGCCTTTGGTGGCGAAAATCAGGTCGTCCCCCCGTTCCTTGTCAACCACACCCAGCAGCACCAGGTTGTAGCTGCCTCGCAGGTCCAGGTCGTCGAGCATGGCGCCGGCTAGGCGGGAGCCCGGCGGGATCTCGACCTGAAAGAGATTCAGATCATGCCGGCCGAAGACTGTGTGTTCCATGGTCTCCGCCACCAGGGGCTGGCGGATCAGTGTATGCACCTTATGGCCGATGATCTGGTAGGGGTCGATTACCTTGTCGGCCCCGGCGGCCATGAGTTTGCGGGCCGAGTCCTGGGTGCTCGCCACGGTGATGATGCGCAGGGAGGGCCGGATGGCGCGGGCCGAGATGGTCAGGAAGACGTTTTTCGGGTCGTCCTGGAATAGGGCGAAGATGACTTGGAGGTCGGTGCCGAGGATCAGCTCTTCCAATGCCTTGTCATCGGTGTAATCCATCTCGGTCAGACTCATTTCACGGCGGGCGGCCTGCTTCAGCAGTTCCGGGTCCTGGTCTACCAGGATCAGCTCCCAGCCCCGCTGCCGGAGTTGCTCCGCCACTTCCAGTCCAAGCGGGCCGCAGCCGAAGATTGCCAGGGGCGCCGCAGCCATCACTCCATCCCCTGCTTGAAATGGAAGAGGCTGTATTGATGGCCGAAGAGGATCAGAATATCCTCGCGCTTGAGGACAAATTCGGGCCGGGGATTGAAGTGGAAATGCATGGTCGGCATGCCGTAGATCAACCCTCCTTCCCTCAGGCGCGGATCGCCTTCCCGGCAGACGACGCCGAACAGGATCAGCCGGTGGGTGCGGAAATCGATGTCGCCGATGCTGAGGCCGTCCAGGGGACCGGATTCCACAACCCGCATCGCCTCCATCTCGATCTCCCTCTCGCCGCTCAGCATGCCGAAGATGGCCTCGAAGGCCACCGGGTGGCCGATGTATTCCGCCGCGATCATCCCGGCCAGGCCAAAGGGGTTCAGGGTGTGGTTGGCCCCCGCCTTGATCAGCTTGCCGACGGTGTTGAGGTGGTTGGCGCGGGAGATGATCTCGATTTGGGGATTGAGGAAACGGGCCGTCAGGGTGATGTAGACATTGACCACATCGTCGCCGGTCAAACAAAGAACCTTGCGTGCTGTGCGGGAGACACCCAGGCTCTCCAGAATCCGCGTCTCGGCGGCATCTCCTTGCAGGGCCAGGTAGCCGTTACGCTTGGCGATGCCGATGCGGCCCTCGTGGCTGTCTACTACCACGAAGCGCTCCTTGTCCTGGGTCAGTTTGGCCGCGACCATCTCCCCCACCCGGCCGAAACCGCAGATGATGATGTAGCCGCCGCGCCGTCCCACCTCGGCCAGGACCCGCCGCTCGCGCACCTCCGGCATCTTCTCGGTCAGGGCGGCGACGATGATGGAGGTGGTGAAGGCGACGAAGCCGATCCCGCACAGGACCAGTGCCATGCTGACGAAGCGTCCCTCGGTAGTCTGGGGGGTTATGTCGCCGTAGCCGACGGTGGTGAGGGTGATCAGCGCCCAGTAGATGCCGTCGAAGAAGCCGTTGATCTGGGGGTTCTTGCCCGCCTCGAAGAAGTAGATCACTGCCGCGCCGGCAAAGACCACAGCAGAGAGAAAGAGCACTAGGGTGCCCAGCTCGAAGCGCTTGTCCGAGAGGATCTTGACGAATTCATTGATGCTGCGGGTGTAGCGGAACAGCTTGAACAGCCGGAACAACACGAACAACCGCAGCACGGGCAAGGAACGGAAACTCGGCAGGATGGCCAGCAGGTCGATGATGGCTGGCGGCGAGGTCAGATATTCCCACTTACGCCCCAGCGCCTCCTTCAGCGCGGGAAGGAGACAGAAGGGCCGCCCGAGGAATTCGGCGCGCTCGTAGTGCTCGATGATGATGAGCCGGCTGTCGTTGTAGACCCAGAGGCGCAGCAGATACTCGGCGATGAAGATCGTCACCACCAGCATTTCGAACCCATCGACAAACTTGCCCAGGTCGTGGCGGACCTCGTAGACCAGAAGGGTAACGCTGGCCAGCACCAGCAGGATCATGAAGTTGTCGAAATAGGGCCGCTCGCGGGTATAGGGGTCTTCCAGCAGCTTCCAAACCCGTTTCTTGGAAGCCTGGTAGGCTCCGGATCCTTCCAACTGATAGGCCAGCTTGACGATGACCCTCGACAGGATCATTACACTTTCTCCAATGCATCTTGTTTCGCGGAAGCGCCGGATCGACCGGCGCAAAGACCGGCAAGGCCACTGAGTATAGGTAGGACCGCCGCCCTTGGGAATGGCCTGGCGATACCTCGCCTCGCTGCTATAGTTTACTGAGCTGTTTGCGATCCCTTCCCTCATGAGGCCATCCCAATGAACAGATCCCTGCTCCTCGGCTTGCTGTTATTCCCGGCCATCTTGCTGGCCGAAAGCACCTTCGCCTACAAGGATGTAGGCGAGGGGCGTGGGCTGGGAGTGGCAAGCTTCGAACCCTCGACGGATCGCATGGGGTCGGATTTCAACGGCTTCGAAATGCGCGACGCCGATCCTGTCCTCTGCCAACAGGCTTGTGAAAGCGATGCCCGCTGCCGGGCCTGGACCTATGTCCATCCCAACACCATTCAAGGCCCCGCCCCGCGCTGCTGGCTCAAGGGCGCCATCCCGGCTCCCCGCACCAGCAATTGCTGCGTCTCGGGGGTCATCATGGCGAGACGCGGCATGGAGTGGGATACGGACCGCATGGGACAGGACTACGACTCCCTGGAACTTCCGTCCGCCGATCCCGCCCTCTGCCGGCAGGCCTGCGACGGTGATCCCCGGTGCAGGTCCTGGACCTATGTCCATCCGGACAGCATCCAGGGCCCCATTCCCCTGTGCTGGCTGAAGGGTGGAGTGCCGGCCCCCGTCGACCGGAACTGCTGTGTCTCGGGGGTCAAATAGTCAGGGGATCGCGCCGCGGTTGGAAATCCGGGTATCATCTGCCTCCCCCGGCGCAAACCGCCGCCACAGATCAGGAGCGCAAAACAGCCATGGCATCTACCCCGGAAGAACTCACCCTCAGCTACAGCGAGGACGGCGAGGAGCTGATCAAGGAACTGGACAAAGCTATCCTGACGCGCGGCGCCTGGACCACCATCCTCTTCCGCTACCAGGACTGGGATCGCGCCAAGAACGACTTCGGGCCGGACAAGTACAGCATCCGCCGCTATCAGAAGCGCGGTGGCGAATACCTTCCAAAATCGAAGTTCAATATCTCCAGCAAGGAGCAGGCGAAGGCTATCGTCGAAGCGCTCAATAGGTGGATCAAGGATGAATGAGGCCGGTGAGCGCTGACGGCAGGCCGCTCTGAGGAGCGATCTACGGCAAGGGCCGCCGGGTTAGCCGTTGCGGCCATGCTCCGTGATATAGGTGGAAATGGCGCGTTGACACAGCTTATCCATCCGCTTGAAGCAGAGTTCCGCGCCCACGTTTGAGCCACGGGGGGAATCCTCCACCCGGACGACTTCGCCGATCAGCATGAGTGAATCCTGTTCCGGCAACTGGAACAGAACTTCGATGCAGCTCCCCATTTCCAGCCGCTCCTCGGTCTGGAAACGGAAACCTCCCAGACTGATGTCTTGGCCGAAGGCGGCAATGGGGCGACTGCCGTTGAAGCCGAAGCTTCTTATCTTGATGGGAAGGGAAAGCCCCACGCGCAGGCTGCGCCGCTTGTCGATGGTCGCGAAGGAGATGGTGTTCTTGCCTGCCCCCTTGGCCCGGTAGAGGGCGGCATCGCAACTTTGCAGGAGTTCCTCTGCGGTTTCGCCAAAACGGGGATAGGTAGCCAACCCGGCGCTGATGGTCGTCGTGATGCGCCGGCCAAGATGCTTGAGGGCCGCGTTTTCCACCCGCTTCAATATGCGGCGTCCCAGGGAAAGGGCTTCCTGGCCGTTGGTGCGGGGCAGGATGAGCATCATCTCCTCGCCGCCGAAGCGACCGGCGATGTCCTCCATCCGTTTGGCGTTGCAGATGATGTCGGCCACCAATTGCAGGTAGAGATCGCCCATCTGGTGACCGTGGGTGTCGTTGATCTCCTTGAAGTTGTCGATGTCGAAGTACAGCAGGGAGAGTTCGCTGCCGTGCCGTTTCGACAAGGCCAGCTCCCGTTCGAGTACCTCGTCGATGTAGCGGCGGTTGTATAGGCCGGTGAGCTTATCGAAATAGGCGTACTGCACCGTCGCCTCGTAGCTCTGGGTATCGATGACCCTGGGCGCCTTCAATGGGCCATGGATGGAGCTGAAGTAGTCGCACACAGAGGTTTGCAGGCTGATGTCGCGCCCCAGCTTTGCTTGCAACTCCAGCCAGTTGTCGACGATTCCCCGCCAATGCGTCGAGGCATCGTGCTCTTCCAGCACCAGCGCGGTCAGGACTTCCAGCAACACGGGATAGACCTGGGCCCCGTGCCGTTCCACGAGCTGTTGGACCCGGTCGGGCAAGGATTCTGCGTCACGCCCGGAATCCAGAATCGCCAGCAACTGATCTCTGATTTTTTTCATATTCAAGCCCCCTGCTAGGGAGAAGATTATGGAATAACGCCCCGGATGGCAATCGATGAAACTCAGGGCGTTGCCTCCAGCCGGTGGATTACGAGACTGCCGCTCAAATTTAGTCTCAAGCCTCCTCAACTCTAGCCCGGTAAGCGCCGTGAGGGGAGCCTTCTTTTCATCCCGGCGCGATCATCACGGCAATTCATGAAATATCCGGGTTAATCTTTGTTACAGTTGCAGCGACGTCTCCCCGGATCTTGCGGTATGAAAAGGGTCATTGGTTTTTTCCTGGCATTGGTGCTGGCCTCCGCGGCCGATGCGGAGAATGCCGTCAGATTTGTTTACAAGGAACCCGAGAGCCGGAGAGATGCCGCTATCAAGCAAGAGATGGAGGTCTTGCTGCCGGTGGATAATGTCGTGCGGATGCTGAACGATGTGTTCGTCATCCCCCGGCCGCTGACCATCATTCTCGGGGGTGACGAAGGTCCTTCCCATGACCTGGAATCCAATGAAATCCTCCTGCCCTACCGCTTCGTCGGCGAGGTGAAGGATTTTTTCAAACAGCACAACTACCAGGAGACGGGTGTCGGCATCCAGGACGCAGCCATGGATGTGACGCTGTACGTCCTGCTGCACGAGATTGCCCATGCCATGATCGGCATGTTTGATTATCCCACCCTGTCCGGCCGGGAAGAGAACGCGGCGGACGAGCTTACAACCGTTCTGCTGCTGGAGTTTTTCGACGACGGCACGGAGGTCGTCATCAGCGCGGCTGATCTGGTGGATTTGCGCAGCAAGGCCGAGAAGGGGGCCGCCAAGGAAGACTTCTGGGACCTGCACGATTTTCTCGGCGAGCCGAGGTATTACAGGACCCTCTGTTACGTTTACGGCAGCAATCCCAAGGAGTACCCCGAACTGCTGGAGGGTACAGGCATCACCAAACAGGGGGCGCAGGTTTGCATCAATGACTACAAGAAACTGACTAACGACTGGTCCTTTATGCTTGGCCCCTACATCAAACCTGGTCCCGAGCAGCCGGCCGGGGCGGATGCAGCAGAGTCCGACCCCGAATCCAAGGCCCCTCAGACCGCTCCCCACAGCCATCTCGCACCTTAAGCTCAGATCTTCCGACCCATCCCCCATGACTGCCCGATGAATAATCAAGCCGGAATTCTTGAACCCGTCCCCCGCCTGGCCCGCTACCAGTTCTATTCCATCAACCAGGTAGACCATTGCCCTGAGGCGCTGGACGGGCTTCTGCGGCAGGCGGACGGAGACTTACTGGTGGTTGGCTTTGGTGAATCCCTGCTGCGGTCGATGGGAGGCGAGGTCGAAGGCTTGCGCCTCTTTCCCTCCTACCATGGCCCCGGCTACTCCGTCCCCTCCACACCCGCCGCGCTCTGGTGCTGGTTTCGGGGAGACGACCGGGGCGAGCTGCTGCACCGGTCGCGGACGCTACAGCAGGCACTTGCTCCGGCCTTCCGGCTGGAGAAGACCATCGATGCCTTCCGTTACGGCACCGGTCTCGATCTGACCGGTTACGAAGACGGTACTGAAAACCCCAAAGGCGCGGAGGCTATCGAGGCTGCCATCGTGCGGGGAGGCGCCAGGGGCCTGGATGGCTCCAGCTTTGTCGCCGTTCAGCAGTGGGTACATGACCTGGATCGCTTTGAGTCCCTGTCCGGCGAGCGGCAAGACCACAGCATCGGCCGCAGAAAAACCGGCAATACGGAGATCGAGGATGCCCCGGAATCGGCCCATGTGAAGCGGACCGCGCAAGAGAGCTTCGATCCGGAGGCCATTGTGGTGCGCCGCTCAATGCCCTGGGCGGAGGGAGACCAGGCCGGCCTGGTGTTTGTCGCCTTTGGCCGGTCGCTGGATGCCTTCGAGGCCCAACTGACGCGCATGACCGGCGGGGAGGACGGCATCGTCGATGCCCTGTTCGACTTCACCCAGCCGGTCACGGGCAGCTACTTCTGGTGCCCACCCATGAAGGAGGGGAAGCTGGATTTGGGTCTATTTGAAAACCCCGAACTTTGACCGCATCAGGAGATCAGCGTGGCCATACGCATCAAAAGCCATTGGCACAACGAAAATTCCGGCCGTTCCCTTGAAGAGATCGGCAGCGCCCTCGCCTTCAACGCTTGGCGCCTCGCCAAGGACAAGGCCATCAACCTGCATGGTGTGGACTTTGTGTACGAGACCGACGAGCAGCGCATGGCGGTCATCGCCGAATACCTCATCTTCCAGGTCCAGGTCGCGGACCGCTTGGCCCATGATGTGCTCCAACTGGACGAAGAGACGCGCCGCAGCCTCATCGTCGGCTTCGTCAAGAATCTGGCCGGGCACATGCAGGACAACAGCATCGATCTCTTTGGTCCCGGCAGCTACGGTTCGGCCTTTATCGGCCGGCTCAACGAGCGGGCAGGGGAGTACGCCGGTTTCAACTTCACCGATGACGGCCCCAGCTACCCTTTCTACCGCCATCTGGGCTACGAGATCCAGCGCATCATGGGTAGGGAGGGCGAGAACCGCTGGGTGATCGATCAGGTCATGGACAAGGACGGTCCAGAACTCGCCAAGCAGATCCAGCGGACCATTATCGATCTGATGGAATAGGGGTCTCTCAGCCCTGTAGCGCGGTAAAGCTGAAACTCCGCCCGTCGAACAGGCCCTTGTCGCTGAGTTTGAGTTCGGGGATCACCAGCAGGGCCATGAAGGAGAGGGTCATGAAGGGCGCCCGCAACGGGGAGCCGAGCGCCTTGGCCCGCCGGTCCAGTCCGGCGTAACGCTCGGCTACCCAGGGGCCTTCCCGGTTGCTCATCAGGCCGGCGATGGGCAGCGGCATGAGTTCCACCTGCGTTCCGTCGGCCACGGCGATGCCGCCCTGGGCGGAGATTAGTGCATTGAGGGCCGCCGCTAGGGATTCCGGGTCCGTGCCGACGGCAATCAGATTGTGGGAGTCATGCGCCACGCTGGAGGCCAGGGCGCCGCGCTTCAGTCCGAAACCCCGGATGAATCCCAGGGCCGGGGGAGCGGGCTGGTAGCGGTTGATGACGCAGAGCTGGAGCAGGTCCCTCACAGGGTCTGGCAGGATAAAGCCCGCTTCCACCTTGGGCTCGGCCCAGGATTCATGGGTGATGAGTTCCCCGTCCAGGGCATCGATGACCCGCAATCGCCCCACTTCCGCCCTGACCCTGAGACCGGCGGGGTCCAGGGGATTGGCATTGAAGCGATTCACGGCATGGGCCTGGTGGTGAGGCAGAAGCACATTCCCCGCCTCCATCACCCGCCGTCCCCTCAGCCAAGCCGTCAATGGCCGGAATTCCCGCAGGTCCTGCACCAGCAGGGCATCCATGGAATCGCCCGGCCGCAACTGCCCCAAGGGCAGGCGGTAGTGCCTGACCGGATTCAAACAGGCGCAACGCAACACATCGAATGGATCATGGCCAAGGGCGACGGCCCTGGCGGCCAGCCGGTCCATATGGCCCAGGAGCAGGTCGTCGGGGTGCTTGTCGTCGCTGCAAAACATCACCCGGCCGGGATACTCGCTGATCAGGGGATGGAGGGCATCGAAGTTACGGGCGGCGGAACCCTCGCGGATCAGGATGCTCATGCCCGCCGCGATCTTGTCGCGGGCCTCTTCCAGGCTGAAGCATTCGTGATCGGTACCGATGCCTGCCTCCGCGTAGCGCCGGGCCTCCTCGCCCCGCAGGCCGGGGGCGTGACCGTCTACCGGCATCCCCAGCCGGAGAGCGGCAGCGATCTTGGCCATGACCCCAGCATCACGCGCCAGCACACCGGGGAAGTTCATCATTTCGGAGAGATAGCCGATCTGGGGCTCGGCAAGCAGCAGCTCGATCTCTTCCAGGCCGAACAGGCTACCGGCCGTTTCGAAGGGGGTGGCCGGGACGCAGGAGGGCGCGCCGAAGGCGATGGGGAAAGGAGATTGTGCGGCATCGCTCAACATGAACCGCACCCCCTCCATGCCGAGCACATTGGCGATCTCGTGGGGATCGGAAACCGCGCCGAGAGTGCCGTGCCGGAGCGCCATGCGGCCGAACTCACTCGGAGTGAGCATGGAGCTTTCGATATGGACGTGGGCATCGACGAAACCAGGGATGAGATAGGATGCACGCGGCTCTTCATCCCCCTTGGGCTCTATGCGGGTAATTACCCCGTCGCGCCAATGCAGCCCGCCGAAGCAGACTTCTATGGCCTCCAAATCGACAATGTTGGCCTTGATCGTCCCGGAAAGATTTTCCATCGGTCTGGCCTCCTCAAGCTGCGTGAATCGGGCGGACAGTTTTCATTCTAGACGGTATTCGGGAGGGCCAGGGCCCGCTTTATTCCCTGAAAGGGCGGCCTGCGGGAAATGGGATTTCACCGGCGATCGGGCATAAAAAAAGGGCGGTGGAACCGCCCTTATTTCATGGGACCAGAGGCAGGTCAGCCCTTGGCCCACTCGTCCAGATTGTCCAGGTTCCTTTCCTCGCCATCGGCGTATCCGGCCTCGTAGGCCTCGGTTACGCGCTGTTCCTCGCGCTGGGGGTTGTGCAGGTATCCTGCTTGCCAGCCTTGGATGTATTCATCATCGACACCCATCTGTTCCATTTTGGTCACGGCGTCGTAATAGGTCTGGTCCATATCAGTCTCCGAATAGTCTCTAAATGATTCAACCAAACAAACGGCCTCGCGTGGATTCTTGGGTAGCCCCCTATGGCTACGTAGCGCGCGGCGTCTCGTTTCTTTTAAGATGCCTTGGAGGAGCGGGGCCGGGACCCCATCCAAAACAAAGGCGAAAGAATACTTCGTTTTGCTAATAGACGCCAGAGGCCGAGGCTTGGCTAGGGGTGGCGGCCATCGACACCCGCGATCCCATCGGGGACAATGAAATCAACCGGCGCAAGGTGCAAGTCCAAGCGATGACAGTCCATTGATAATTCTTGTGTTCTTTGTGTTTGAGCAGGGGTTCCCAGGATCAATGAATTTCCCGTCCAGGAATCTGTCGAACCGGGCAGCAGCGGAGATTTCCGTACAAACTGCCTCCTTATCCGGTCGTCCGGCTGCTGATGGCAGGAGAGACCGCCTGGGCCAGCGCATACTGTTCAACTGACAACCCGACATATGAAGCCGAAGTTACACACTGAAACCCGCTCCTCATTTTTGTTTTCCCGAAGCCCCTTTCTGAGGACGCTAGGACCTCGGCTGCTGCTCAGTCTGCTGCTTATCCTCCCCTCACCGGCATTCACCCTGGATACGGACATCCAACTGCCCGACATGGGTGACCCTGCCGACACCGTGCTTACCCCTACCTCGGAGGAGCGGCTGGGCCGGGCATTCATCAACAGTGTGCGCGAGCGGCAAAAGTTCGTGGATAAGCCGGTTTACGAGGACTATATCGAGTCGCTCGGCAACCGGATCGCAGCCAACAGCGACGACCCCGGCCACCCCTACAGTTTCTACCTGATCGAAAGCCCGGTGGTGAACGCCTTCGCCGGCCCCGGCGGCCATATCGCCGTCTATAGCGGGCTGGTGCTGACTACTCAATCGGAGAGCGAACTGGCCGCCGTGCTCTCCCATGAAATCGCCCACGTCACCCAAAAGCACCTGCTACGGACCTTCTATCGTGCCCAGCAGATGAGCGTGCCCGCCGCCGTGGCCCTGCTGGCAGCGGTGCTGATCGGTGTCGGTGGAGGCGGAGGGGACTTCACGCGGGCCGCTGTCGCCGGCATTCAAGGCGGTATGCTTCAGGACCAGATCAACTACACCCGCCACAATGAGGAAGAGGCGGATCGCGTCGGCATGGATACCCTGGCGCGCACGAATTTCGATCCGCGCTCCATGCCGGCCTTCTTCGGCCGCATGGGCAAGGCCAGCCAGGCCTATTCCTCCAAGCTGCCGGAGTTCTTGCGCACCCACCCGGTCACCACCAACCGTATCGGCGACGCACTGGGGCGGTCCGAGAAATATCCCTACAAGCAGCATGACGAAAATATCCGTTACCACTTGCTGCGCTCATGGCTGAAAATGCGGAGCTTCCAGCAACCCAGCAAGGCCGTGGCCTATTTCGCCAACAATCTTCGCGAAGGCCGCTACAACAACAAGGAGGCGGAGGAATACGGCCAGGCCCTCGCCTTGATGCAACAACGCCAGTTCGACCAGGCGCGCCCCATCCTTTCCCAGTTGCTGCAAGGGCGTCCCCAGACCGTCGAATACCGGCTGGCCCTGGCTGATCTTGAGGCGGCCGGCGGCCGCCCTGCCCTGGCCAAAAACATCATCGCAGAGGGGAGAAAAACCCTTTCCGACAACAAGCCGCTTGCCCTCGGGCATGCCGAACTGCTCGAAAAGGAAGGTAGTTACCGGGAAGCTGCGTCGGTCCTGGGCAAGCTCGTCAAAAATAACCCCGAAAACTCCCGGCTTCTCCTGCTGCTTTCCATGGCCGAGGGGAAGAGCGGCAACAGGCCCGATGCCCATGGCCATTTGGCCGAGCACTATTATCTGAATGGCGAATTGAAAGCGGCCATAAACCAGTTGGAGATCGCCCTGCGGGAACCGGCCCTTAGCGATTACCAGTCCGCCCGGTTTGCCGCTCGTCTAAGAATCCTCAAGCAGGAATTTGTCGAGCAGGAAAATATGCGCAAGAAACACTGATCGGTCGATCCATTAGATAATCATAAATTACTAATTCAACTACCGAATCGCTGTTTGCCTTGGAATTGTGATCAGGTATGCTACCCCGCACCGATAGCAGGCCGGCAAGGGGCGAGGGCCATTACCACAACAAAACCCGATTCCTTGCGCTAATAACCATAAAAACCTGTTTGGAAGGAGGATCAAGATGCGGACATTCGATGATGTCGCAACCACGGCGCCATCCCTTGCCCTGTTAAGCGGCGCAGGCCGGCGGCACCCGCATCTCCCCCTTCGGCGCCTACAAGATCCTGTCGGACAAGGAAATCGACCTGGTGGCGGATTTCCTCTACACCCTTTGATTTCGAGCACCCAAGATTTAGGAGACACCAAACATGAGCACTGACATGAAACGCCGTATCTTCCTCAAGGGGTCACTGGCCTCGAGCGCCCTGGGCATCGCCCTGGGCGCGGGTCTGCTGACCCCGCAATCGGTCCTGGCCGCCTGGAACAAGGATGCCTTTACCGCCAAGAAGGCAGAGGACGCCATCGGCGCCCTGCTGGGCAATGCCGTCACCGAGGCCAGCGACGCGGTCGAAATCAAGGCCCCCGATATTGCCGAGAACGGCGCCGTGGTGCCGATCACCGTGACCACCACCCTGGCCGCCGAAAGCATCTCCATCCTGGCTGCCGACAACCCCATGCCGCTGACCTCGACTTTTGTTCTGGGCGAAGGGGCCGAGGGCTTCATCTCCACCCGCATTAAGATGAGCAAGACCAGCGACGTGATCGCCGTGGTCAAGGCAGGCGGCAAGCTCTACAGTGCCCGCAAGAGCGTCAAGGTCACCATCGGCGGCTGCGGCGGCTGATCCGGCAACGATTTTTCGAGAGGACATAAACAATGTCGAATTCCATTAAGGTTCGTGCGAAATCCACCGGCGGCGTCGCCGACATCAAGTGCCTGATCACGCATCCCATGGAGCAGGGCAACCGCAAAGACAAGACCACCGGCCAGGACATCGAGCCCCATTTCATCCAGGATGTCACTATCGAGATCAACGGCAAGGCCGTGGTCTCCGGCTCCTTCAGCGGCGCCATCTCCAAGAACCCTTACCTGGCCTGCCGGGTCAAGGCCAATCCCGGTGACACCCTGAAGGTCACCTGGGTGGACAACAAGGGCAACAAAGACAGCGCTGAAGACCAGGTCAAATAACCTGGCCTGGCAGGGTCCCACGCGCAACAAAAAGGCCCGGTTGGCAATCAACCGGGCCTTTTTGCTCATCCTATGTCCAGAGGATCTACTTACCGGATATCTCCTTCCTTTTTTTCTCCAGTGACTCCTGAAGTAGTTTCTCCAGAATCCGGTAGGTCTTGAGTTGGGCCTTCTGGTAAGGGGTTTCCGGATCGGAGCCGATCATGGTGATACGCGCATCGAAATAGGCCATGTCGGCCTCGATATCACTGATCTCGACCTTGGTCTTCCTTCTGTCGCTGTCGGACGTTTTATTGCCGGGGTCGCTCATAAATTCCCATTAAAGTCAGATGTCCTTTGCCCAGTTTAGCAACCCAACAAGGAAGCAACCATCCCCACGGAGCACATGGCCGGGCATTTCTGGACCCTGTGCTAATCTTCGGAGTGCGTATAGGGGACAATGCTGTGCTTGCAGCACAAATTTTCACGTTAAACGAGGAAATCAGGCTCATCACATATGGTCGCATCGAACGATCCGCTAAGGGAAGCCTCCCCGCTGTTCAGTGGCAATGCCGCCTTCCTGGACGATCTCTACGGGCGCTATTCGCAGGACCCCGGTTCCATTCCCGCTGACTGGCGGCGGTATTTCGATGCATGGCGGAACGAGGGAGACGGGCTCGCTTGCGCTCCGGTCCGGTGTAATTCTCAACCCGTCGGCCCTGAGAAAAATCCCCTATCCCACTCCGGTGCCGAAAAACAGGCGACTGTGCTGCGATACATCAACGCCCACCGGGTGCGTGGTCATCAGAACGCCCGTCTCGACCCCATCGATCTGCGCGGGTTCGTGCCCGTCCCGGATCTCGATCTGGCCTATCACAACCTGGGCGAGGCAGACATGGACTCGGTGTTCAACACCGGTTCCCTGCACGCCATCAGCCGCATGACCCTGCGCGAGATCGTCGCCTTTGTCAGTGATATTTATCTGGGTCCGCTCGGCACGGAATACATGCATATCACCGATACCAAGGAAAAACGCTGGATTCAGGAAAGGGTCGAAGGCCGCAGGGCTACATTCAAAATCGACCCCGAGGGGAAGCGCTGGCTTCTGACTCTGCTGACGGCGGCTGAGGGCATAGAGAAGTACCTGCACACCCGATACGTTGGTCAGAAACGTTTCTCCCTGGAAGGGGCTGAGGCGCTGATCCCTTTGCTGGACGAGCTGATCCAGCACGGCGGCGCCCAAGGGATCGAAGAGATGGTGATCGGCATGGCCCATCGTGGGCGCCTCAATGTCCTGACCAATATCCTGGGCAAGCCACCCGAGGAGATCTTCAATGAGTTTGAGGGCCGCCGGCCCAGCAACAGCCAGATGTCTTCAGGCGACGTCAAATACCACATGGGTTTTTCCACCGACATCGAAACCCCCGGCGGCATCGTCCATGTGGCCCTGGGCTTCAATCCCTCGCACCTGGAGATCATCGATCCGGTGGTGGAGGGATCGGTGCGCGCCCGCCAACACCGCCGTGGCGACCATACGGGGGGCAAGGTCCTGCCGGTTCTGATCCATGGCGATGCCGCCTTCGCCGGGCAGGGGGTAGTAATGGAAACCCTCAACCTTTCCCAGGCAAGGGGGTTTTCGACTGGCGGCACCCTGCACATCATTGTCAACAACCGCATCGGTTTTACCACCAGCGACCCGCTGGACGCCCGCTCCACCGTCAATTGCACCGATGTCGCCAAGATGGTCCAGGCCCCCATCTTCCATGTGAACGGAGACGACCCGGAGACCCTCATCTTTGCCACCCGGCTGGTGCTCGACTTTCGTCTCAGGTTTCGCAAGGATGTCATCCTCGACCTGATCTGTTACCGGCGCCATGGCCACAATGAGGCCGACGAACCGGCTGTGACCCAGCCACGGATGTACCGGAAGATCCGCGGCCACACCCCTGTCCGAGCCCTCTACGCCGATCGTTTGATCTCCCAGGGGATATTGGACCCGGAGACGGCACAACGGATGGTGGAGGAGTACCGCCTTTCCATCGAACAGGGCAGGGTTATCGCCCGCCCCGTCCTCTGTGGGCTCAAGTCCCTTTTTTCCGTCAACTGGAAGCGATATTGCGGTATCCCTTGGGACCAGCCGGCCCGCACCGGTTTTGACCGGAAGCGTCTGACCGGGCTGGCGCTGAAGCAACTGGAAATCCCCCCCGGCTTCGAACTCCACCCCAGGGTTGAACACATCCTGCGGGACCGGCGCAAGATGGCGCAGGGCGATGTGCCGGCCGATTGGGGCTTCGCTGAAAATCTCGCTTACGCAACGCTGCTCGACGAGGGCTACCCCATTCGCCTGTCGGGCCAGGACGGCGGGAGGGGTACTTTTTTTCATCGCCATGCGGTATTGCACAATCAGGCCGACGGGGAATCCTACAGTCCCTTGCAGCACCTCAGTGAGGGGCAGCCCGACTTTCTGGTGATCGACTCCACCCTGTCGGAGGAGGCCGTACTAGGCTTTGAATACGGCTACGCCTCCGCCGAACCCAACGCCCTGACCCTATGGGAGGCCCAGTTCGGCGATTTTGCCAATGGCGCCCAGGTGGTCATCGACCAGTTCATCACCTCGGCCGGGGCCAAATGGGGGATGTATTGCGGGCTGGTCCTGCTGTTGCCGCACGGTTACGAGGGCCAGGGGCCGGAGCACTCCTCCGCCCGCCTCGAACGCTACCTGCAACTCTGCGCCGAGGAAAACATCCAGGTCTGCGTGCCCAGCACGCCGGCACAGATCTTTCACTTGCTGCGGCGTCAGATGATACGGCCCTACCGGCATCCCCTCGTCGTCATGGCCCCGAAGAGCCTGCTGCGCCATAAATTGGCCACCTCTTCGATGGATGAACTAAGCGATGGGCGATTTCATCCGGTTCTGGGTGAAATCGATGCCATCCCCGCCCATTCGGCCAAGCGGGTCATCCTCTGCGCAGGCAAGCTCTACTACGAACTGCTGGAGGCCCGCCGTTCGCGCGATATCCAGGATGTGGCGATCCTTCGCATCGAACAGCTCTATCCCTTCCCGCGCACCGAATTTCTCGACCTCATCGAATCCTACCGGTCAACGCCCAGCCTCGTCTGGTGCCAGGAAGAGCCGCAAAACCAGGGGGCCTGGGACTATATCCGCCGCCACCTGAAAGCCGATCTGGGTGACAGGCAACAACTCCATTACATTGGCCGTCCCGCAGCTGCTGCGCCGGCAGCCGGCAGCCACAAGGCCCACATGCAGGAACAGCAAGGCCTAATCGAGGCGGCCATCAGCGGCGCAATCGAACCCAACACCAATCAAAGGTTATCTGGATGACTACGGAAGTTCGCGTTCCCGCCCTGCCCGAATCCATCACCGACGCCACCATTCTGGTTTGGCACAGGTTGCCTGGCGATCCGATCAGCCGCGACGAAAATCTGCTGGACCTGGAGACGGACAAGGTGATCCTGGAAGTCCCCGCTCCGGTCGATGGAGTATTGGTCCGGCAGCTTTTCGAGGCAGGCGACAGGGTCACCGCCGATCAGCTCTTGGCCCTGATCGAACCTGTCGCGGATAACACCCCTACCTCCAGCGAAAAGGCAAGTCCCGGTGGTCCGGTTTTGACACCATCGGTGCGGCGTCTGGTCAAGGAATTCGATCTTGATCCCGGCCTGATCCAAGGCACCGGCAAGGAGGGGCGCATCCTCAAAACAGATGTGGTGAAGTCCCTGGAAGGAGGGGGGGGTAAGCTCCCGGAGAATACAGTCTCCCGGCCCGAACGGCGCGTCTCCATGAGCCGGCTGCGCGCCCGTATTGCCGAGCGGCTGATTGAGGCGCAACAGACGGCCGCCATTCTCACCACCTTCAACGAGGTCAACCTGCAACGGGTCATGGAACTGCGGGACAAGTACAGGGAGACGTTTGAACAGGAACATGGCGTCCGCCTCGGGTTCATGTCCTTCTTCGTCAAGGCCTCGATCGAGGCCCTAAGGCGATTTCCCCTGATCAATGCCGCCATCGACGGCAATGACATCCTCTATCACGACTATTACGATATCGGCATCGCCATCGGCTCCCCGCGCGGACTGGTGGTCCCCATCCTGCGCGATGCCGAGCGGCTCTCCTTTTCTGGGATCGAGAAGGGGATCAAGGCACTAGCCAAAAAGGCGGAAGAGGGAACCCTGAGCTACGAGGAACTGACCGGCGGCACTTTCAGCATCACCAACGGCGGGGTCTACGGCTCCCTGCTTTCCACCCCGATCCTCAATCCGCCCCAGAGCGCCATCCTCGGCATGCACAGCATCCAAGAGAGGCCGGTGGCGGAAAACGGCGAGATCGTCATCCGCCCTATGATGTACCTCGCCCTCTCCTACGACCACCGCCTCATCGACGGCCGCGACGCGGTTTCCTTCCTGGTGGCCGTCAAGAAATACCTGGAAGACCCGGCGCGGTTGTTGTTGGAGCTATGATCATGAAACAAAACCCACGGGGACCGAGCCATGTCAGAAGTTGTAGGTAATTGCTGGAGCTGCGGCCATAAACTGGTCCGCTCGGACTACGGACGGGAATCACTTTGTCTCGCTTGCGGGAAACCGGCCCACGTCTGCCGCAACTGCCGCTGGTTTGCGCCGGGCCGGCCCAACGACTGTTTCGAGCCCATGGTGGAACGAATACTGGACAAGACCCGCGCCAATTTCTGTGGCTACTTCGAACCTGTCACGCGGGAAGCCCAGGGCGGTCCCGCCTCGGATGACTTGCGCAGACTGGCCGAGTCCTTGTTCAAGTGAACTGAGCCGTCAGCCCTTTTTCAACTCTCTCGTGGCGGGCCGGATGAGGTGCAACAGGCCGATTTCCTGCACAGCGCCTTCCACAAGATCGTGAACGGCCTTGGCGTCGGTGCAGCGCAGGGCGGACATAACCAGGTGCTCGGTAAAGCCCAGGCTGACTTGGCGCAACACATGTTTTACCCGTAGCAGGCTGCCGGCGCTCATGCTCAGCCTTCGGTAACCCATGCCCACCAGCAGGAGGGCCGAGAGGGGGTTGCCGGCCATTTCACCGCAGACGCTGATTTCTTCCACATGGGGCTTGGCATCCCGCATGACCTGCATCAGGGCCTTGAGTACGGAAGGGTGCATGTCGTCGAAGATGTCGGCCACGCTCGGGTTGTTGCGGTCCACCGCCAGCAGGTACTGGGTCAGGTCGTTGGTGCCCAGGGAGATGAAATCCACCAGCTTGGCCAGGGTTCCGGCTTGGAAGACGGCTGCGGGTACTTCGATCATGACCCCGATCTTCGGCATGCGAACCGGATAACCCTCCTGGATCAGTTCATCAAGGGCCTGTTTGATGAGCGCCTTGGCATCCACCACTTCGCTGACGCGGCTGATCATGGGCAGCATGATGCGCAGGTTGTCGTAGCCAACGGCGGCGCGCAGCATGGCGCGCAACTGGGTGAGGAAAATCTCCGGGTGGTCGAGCGATATGCGGATGCCGCGCCAGCCCAGGAAGGGGTTGGACTCCTGGATGGGAAAATAGGGCAGGGGCTTGTCGCCGCCGATATCCAGGGTGCGCAGAATCACCGGACGGGGGTGGAAGAGTCTCAGCACCCGCTGGTAGTTGCTCATCTGGACATCTTCGCTGGGGAAGCGGTCGCGCACCATGAAAGGCAGTTCTGTTCGATAGAGGCCCACGCCCTCGGCCTCATCCACGCCGAGCCCGCCCGTTTCGAAGACCAGACCGGTGTTCAGATAGAGGGGCACCCTGCACCCGTCGGTGGTCTGCGAAGGGAGTCCCTTGACCCGCTCGATCTCGGCGCTTTGCGCCCGCACCTCGTCCGCCAGTTTCCGGTATTCCGCGAACACCGAGGGCGGCGGTTCCAGGAAGACGCGGCCGCGATAGCCATCGACGATTACTTCCCTGCCTTCCAAGCGGCTGACATGGAGATCCGCCACCCCCATGATGGCAGGGACACCGAAGGCGCGCGCCAGAATGGCAACGTGGGAAGAGCTGGAACCCGTGGCGCTTACAATGCCCACCAACCGGCCTAGCGGCACTTCTGCGATTTGGACGGCGCTTACATCCTCTCCGACCAGCACCGTTTGGGAGGGGTAATCCGCGCCCCGGCGCTCCTCTTTCAGCAAGTGCGAGAGGATGCGCCTGCCCAGTTCGCGGATATCGGACATCCGCTCCCGCATATAGGGGTCTTCCATCTTTTCGAAGACGCGGCAGTGTTCATCGATGGTCCTGCGTAGGGCGCCCGGCGCCCAGCAGCCTTCCCGGATCAGCTCAAACACCCGGTTTACCAGTGAGTCGCTACGCAACATCATGGACCAGGCATCGAACAGCACCACTTCTTCGTCGGGCAAGCTGTCGCCCAGGCGTTCCTTCAAGCGCAGAATCTCGTGACGGGAGGATTCCACGGCGGTCATGAAGGATTCCTCCTCCCGCTGCGGATCGTCCGCCTTGCGGTCGGGGACAGAACGCAGGTCGGCGGACCTGAAGGCGACGACAGCCACCCCCATGCCGACACCCGGCGCGCCGGAGCGGCCCACCATGAAACTCCGTTGACGGTCCTTTCCGCCTTCCATGGCCGCCAGCTCGCCGCTGGCCATGGCATGGGTAATGGCGCCGGCTAACTGTGACGCCAGCGTCATCAGGAAGGTCTCTTCCAGTTCAGCGAATTTGCGCGGCTTCTGCTGCCTTACAACCAAGACCCCCAGCACACGGCGGTTTTGAATGATAGGTACGCCGAGAAATCCGTGAAAAAGCTGCTCTCCCGTCTCGGTGATGAAGTGGTAGCTGGGATGGGTCGGCGCATCGGCCAGATTGACCGGCTCGGCGCGTGCGCAAACCAGCCCGATCAGGCCCTTGTGAAAGGGCAGTCGAACCCGATCGACAGCTTGAAGGCGCAAGCCGTCGGTGGCACGCAGGACATGTTCTTCCTTGTCAAAATCGGTGAGATAGATAGAGCAGACATCGGCGCCGACGGCTTGCTTGACCCGATGCACAATGATCTCCAAAGCCGCCCTCAAGTCGGGGGCATCGTTGACCTCTTGTACTATGCTCCGCAGGATTTCCAACATGGAACCAGCCAAATTCCCACCAAACCCTAATTGTTCATAAATATAATGTGACCGCAACGATATTACCGGCACTGCAACCGCTTTTGCCTAACTATTTCATCCTTGAGGGCAGTTTCACTTTGCCGCTGCTTTGCGTCGGATTGGGCGCCCCAGACTATAAAAAACGGACCCTATTAACAGGATTTTTCCTGTAAATACGGTCAGCAATATAGACCGGCGAAGAGGGTAGTGATAACCGCTCAACTGCCCCGGCGCTCCGAAAACCCCCGATGCATTCCTCTCTCCGGTTCCTTGGAGGTGGATTGGGAAACATCCTCGGGAAACAGCAAAGGGGCCAGCTCCCGCAGCGCGCGTGAATAGACATTTCGTTTGAAATAGACCACATCCCTGATCGGGCGCCAGTAGTGAATCCAGCGCCAGTGGTCGAATTCGGGCTTATCGCATTGGTCGAAACAGAAATCGTTTTCGTCGCAAAGCAGGCGCAAGAGATACCAGCGCTGTTTCTGGCCGATGCAGAGTGGCTGGCAATTGCGGCGGACATATCGTTTGGGGAGACGATAGCGGAGCCATCCCTTGGTGCAACCCAGGATCTCAACCTGATGAGGCCCCAGTCCCACCTCCTCCTTTAGCTCGCGGAACAGCGCATCCTCCGGGGACTCGTTATCGTCTATGCCGCCTTGGGGAAACTGCCAGGCATCTTGACCTACACGACGCCCCCAAAAGAGTTTGCGCTGACCATTGCAGAGGATTATGCCGACATTTAGCCGGAAACCGTCTGAATCGATCACTGTTAAATCTTAGTTTTATATGAAATTGACCCCATTCAATCACATGCCCGTCCTCAGCGGCAAGCCCGATAAGCTACTGCTCGCAAAAGAAATTCGGTATAGTCAGCCCCTTTCCACCCTCCGCCGCGCAAAAATCCATGCCACTTGCCATCTTCGATCTGGACAACACCCTGCTGAATGGAGACTCCGATTACCTCTGGGGCCGCTATCTGGTAGAGCGAGGCATTGTTGACGGCGAGCGCTACGATAGGGAAAACGACCGCTTTTACCGGGAGTACGAGGCGGGCAAGCTGGATATCTTCGAGTTTCTCGCCTTCGCGCTGAAACCCCTGGCCGATAATTCACCGGAGGACCTGGGACGCTGGCGCGAGGAGTTCCTGCACGAGAAGATCGCCCCCATTATTCTCCCCGCTGGCCGCAACCTGATCGAAAAGCACCGCTCGGCGGGCGACACCCTGATGATCATCACCGCCACCAATGCCTTCGTCACGGCCCCCATCGCCGAGAGGTTGGGCATCCCCCATCTGCTGGCTACCGATCCGGAGATGAACGGGGGCCACTATACCGGCCGAGTGGCGGGCACCCCTTGTTTCCAGAACGGCAAGGTGGAGCGCCTTCAACAGTGGCTTGCCGCCCATGGCGCCGACCTCAAGGGCAGTTTCTTCTACAGCGATTCCCGCAACGACATCCCCTTGCTGGAACAGGTCGAGCATCCCCACGCCGTCGATCCCGACGAGGCCCTGACGGCCCACGCCCAAGAGCGGGGCTGGCCGATCATCTCCTTACGAAAATAATATGCAGCAGGGTTCTTCCTGGCTGATCCCACTGGTTTTGGCCGCGCTGGCCGTTTTCTTCCTCTCCCTCGGCAGCGGCAGTGTCCCGCTGGATGGCAAAACCCTCTGGCAGGCCCTCTGGGGCCAGGGCACGGAACTGAATCTGACCCTGGTCCAGCAGTTGCGTCTGCCGCGCGCGGTGGCCGGCTTCGTTGCCGGCGGCCTGCTGGCCCTGGCCGGGGCCTTGATCCAGATCCTGCTACGCAATCCCCTTGGCGACCCTTATGTGCTGGGCATCTCCGGCGGAGCCTCGGCAGGGGCCATGGTGGGGATGCTGCTGCAATGGGGCGGACAGATAACCCACCTGGCGGCACTCCTCGGTGCCCTGCTTTCCATGCTGCTGGTCTTTGGCCTGACCGCGCTGCAACGCTGGACCACCCACCGCCTATTGTTGACCGGGGTAGTGATCGCCGCCGGCTGGGGCGCCGTGGTCAGCCTGACCCTTGCCCTCGCTCCGGCGGAGCGCCTGCCCGGCATGGTTTTCTGGCTCATGGGCGATCTCTCCCATGCCGGGCTGCCTCTGGGCGCTGCCCTGGTGCTGGTTTTGGGGCTGCTCGTCTCGCTCTGGCTGGCGTCTCGACTCAACCTGCTGATGCTGGGTGAGATCCAGGCCGCCTCGCTCGGCGTGGAAGTTTCACACATCCGCGTCCTGCTGTTTCTGCTCTCCTCGTCGCTCACCGCCACGGCGGTTATCTTGGCAGGCAATATCGGCTTCATCGGATTGGTTGCCCCGCATCTTTTTCGTCTGACGGGCGGCAGCGACCACCGGGTGCTGCTCCCCGGCGCCCTGCTGGTGGGTGGCATTCTGTTGCTGTCGGCGGATACCCTGGCGCGGACGATCATCGCCCCGCAACAGCTCCCCGTCGGCGCTCTGACTGCCCTGATCGGTGTGCCGCTCTTTCTTTATCTTCTCAACCGGCGCTGAGCATGTCTCTGGAAGCCGTCAATCTCAGCCAGTCCTTTGGCGGCCGCAGTCTCTACCGGGGGCTGAATCTCCGCGTCAATCCCGGCGAGTGCTGGGGAATACTCGGCCTCAACGGCTCGGGCAAGACCACGCTGCTGCACAGCCTGGCGGGATTGCGCATCCCCACCGGCGGTCAGGTGTTGCTGGAGGGCAAGCCCGTCCGGGAAACGCCGCGCCGCCATCTGGCACGCCAGATCGGCGTCCTGCTGCAACAGCAGAGTGACGAGTTCCCGGTCAGCGTCCTGGAGACCGCCCTGGCCGGCCGTTTTCCCCACTTGGGCGTCTGGGGCGCGACAAGGGCATGCGATCTTGAGTTGGCGCGTCATTGGTTGGAGCGGCTGGGTCTGAGCGACTTCGGCGAGCGGCTGGCCAGCACCCTATCCGGCGGCGAACGGCGGCGGCTGGCGGTCGCCACCTTGATGCTGCAAGGGCCTCGCATCGCCCTGCTCGACGAACCGGACAACCACCTGGACCCCGCCCGGCGCAAAGAGATCCTGGAATTGCTGGCGGGGCACTTTACCACCGAGGGACGCAGCGCCCTCATGACCCTCCACGACATCAACCTGGCCCGGCGCCATTGCAGCCATATCCTGATGCTGAACGGCGAAGGGGACTGGCTCGCCGGAAGGGGGGACGAGCTGCTGACCCAGGCGCGGCTGGAATGGCTCTACCGCTGTCCCGTCACCCGGATCGAGGGACCTTCGGGACCCATTTTCTTGCCGGGGTACTGAGATGCTATGAAAAAATCCCACGAAGGCTCGCACCCACCGTCTCCAAGCTTTGATGAAACGCCGCACTGGGGTCTGCCGGCAACCTTGCTGTGGAGTATCCCTGTCAGCCTCCTTTTCGCCCTTCTGCAAATCGCCACGCTGTATCTGGTCATGCAGCCCATGGAGGGACCGGACAATGGGGAGATTTTCGGCAACCTGGAAAATGACGGAACCCTGCTGGCCCTGGCCACCCTGATCACATCCGCCGGCTGTTCACTGCTGGTCATGGGGATTATTCGGCTCAAAAAGGGAAGCCGGCTCCGGGACTACCTCGCCTGGCGCGGCGTTTCCCCACGGGTTGTGTTGCGCTGGTTTCTCCTGCTGACCTTGCTCATGATCCTGTCCGATGCCCTCATGGCCGGACTGGGGCGCCCCATCATTCCTGAATTCATGACCCGGAGCTACGCGACGGCGGAGCCCCTCTGGCTGTTATGGCTGGCGCTGATCGCGGCCGCGCCCTTATTCGAGGAGATCCTGTTCCGGGGCTTTCTGATGCGGGGATTGCAGGGAAGCTTTCTCGGCCCCTTGGGCGCAGTGCTGGTGACGACCCTCCTCTGGTCCTCTCTTCACCTCCAGTACGACGGGTACGGCATCGCCACGGTGTTTGTCTTTGGTCTCCTCTTGGGCTCGGCAAGGATCATGACCAGATCCCTGCCCCTCTCCATCGCCATGCACGCCTTCATCAACGGCGTGGCCACCCTCCAGACGGCCCTGTTCGGCTAGTTTTACCGTTCGAAGGAAAGGAGCATGGGGCATGGTATGGTTCCATGCTTGCTGCTGCGCTGGCCGTATTGGCAGGAAAAACCGGTAAACCCTGTCTATTCTTCACAAATCTGCCGGGAGCAGATTTGGACGCCGGTACGGCGCCCGTAGGGTGGAAAACAGGGACGTTTTTCATCAATTCGAAGCAACTGGAAGATCTATCAAGCCATGACAGAAACCCCTTCTCCTGGGCAGGCTATTCCTGCCGCCGATGCATCCGAGGTAGCGGTGACGCAGTGGGATCTCAACGATCCCCGGCTGTATCTGAACCGTGAGCTGACCTGGCTGGAGTTCAATAAGCGGGTTCTGTATCAAGCAGAGGACCGCCGCACGCCATTGCTGGAGCGGGTGAAGTTCCTCGCCATCGTCAGCAGCAATCTGGATGAGTTTTTCATGAAGCGCATCGGCGGCCTGATGCAACAGGTGGGGGCCTGCATGGCGAAGCTGTCGGTGGATGGCCGCACGGCGCAGCAGCAGCTCGCCGAATCCCTCGCCAAAGTGCGCGAGATAGAGCAGCGCAAGGAGGGGCTGCTGTTCGGGGTACTGGATGAGCTGAAGGCGCATGAAATCCGTTTGCTGCACTACGAGGACATGAGCGAAGAACAGGCGTCACGAATCCGGGACCACTTCTTCATCAACATCTATCCGCTGATGACGCCGCAGTCCATCGACCCGGCCCACCCTTTCCCTTTCCTCTCCAACCTCTCTTTCAACCTCTTGGTGACGGTGCGGATCTCCGACAAGTCGGATAAGACCTCCCTGACCCGGATCAAGATCCCTGTCGGCGGCGGGGTTCCCCGGTTCGTGCGGGTGGGGGACGCCAACCACTTCGTGACACTGGAGGAGGTGGTGGCCCACAACCTGGACATGCTCCTGCCGGAGGTTGAGGTGGTTTCGGTCGAGATGTTCCGCGTCACCCGCAACGCCAACACGGAGCGCAACGAGGAGCACGCGGAGGATCTGCTGTCGATGATCGAATCGGAGCTGCGCGAGCGGCGCTTCGCCCCCATCGTGCGCATGGAGATCCTAAAGGGGATGGACCCGGTGCGCCGGGGCATGCTGGCGGCCGAACTGGGGCTGGTCGAGGAGCGCGATGTCTCCGAGGTGGACTGCATGCTGGCCATGCGCGATCTTTTCGAAATCGCCGCGCTCTCACAACCGGATCTGCACGATCCGCCCCATGAGCCCCTGGATCACGCCGAACTGCGGCGGGCACAAAACATCTTCCATAACATCCGCGACAACGGACCCTTTCTGTTGCAGCACCCCTACGAGTCCTTCGCCAACACGGTGGAGCGCTTCCTGCGGGAGGCGGCGGAAGACCCCAAAGTGCGGGCCATCAAGATGACCCTCTACCGTACCTCGGGTGAATCCAGGGTGGTCGATTATCTGGTCCGCGCCGCGCGTAACGGCAAGCAGGTGGCCGTGGTGGTGGAGCTGAAGGCCCGTTTCGACGAGGCCGCCAATATCCGCTGGGCATCGCGCATGGAAGAGGCGGGCATCCACGTCACCTATGGCGTCGTCGGGCTCAAGACCCACTCGAAGATCATCCTGGTGCTGCGCCAGGACTACAACGGCCTTCAGCGCTACCTGCACATCGGCACCGGCAATTACCACGCCGGTACGGCGCGCCTCTATTGCGACCTGGGGCTGCTGACCAACGATATGGCGCTTGGCCAGGACGCCACCGAGCTGTTCAACTACCTGACCACAGGCTACACCCCCCAGCGAAGCTACAAAAAGTTGCTGCCCTCGCCGAAAATCCTTAAGAAGGCCCTGCTGAAGAAGATAGAACGGGAAAGGAAGCTCCATGCCCCCGATAAGCCGGGGCTGATCCAGTTCAAGATGAACGCCCTGGAAGACGTGGACATCACCCGCGCCCTCTACGAGGCAGCGCGAGACGGGGTGCAGGTGGATTTGATCGTGCGCGACACCTGCCGCTTCCGGCCGGGCCTGCCGGGGATTTCTGAACATGCCCGAGTCCTTAGCGTGGTCGGGCGGTTTCTGGAACACGCCCGCATCTACTACTTCCAGAACGGCGGCGAGGAGGAGTATTTCATCGGCTCCGCCGACTGCATGATCCGCAACCTAGAATCGCGGGTGGAGGTGGTGACCCCCGTCGAGAATCCCAAGCTGCGGGTGTTTCTGCGGGAGCAACTGGACGCCCAGCTCAACGACTATCGCAGTGCCTGGGCGATGCAGCCGGACGGTACCTACGTGCAAAGGACTCCTCGCAGCACAGAGGAAGAGACCGGCTGCCAGCAACGGATGATCGCCCAGGCAGAGAAGCGGCTCAAAAAGGCGGAAAAGGAGGTGAAGATGCTGGGAAAATCAAAAAAGGTCTCCAGCCGCCGCAATCTCCGTTGAGGGTCGATTCTCACACTCCGTGCCGAAGAAACCTGCCGCCCGCATCCGGCCTGCTAAATTTCGTATCAAAAACTTTCGTCATGATTTGGAGATAGAGATGGTTTCTTTGCAGACCCCGATTTGTGAATTCGGTAAACCGGCCATTGATTTCGCGCTGCCCGGCGTGGATGGCAGGATATGGACCCTGGCCGATTGCCGGGGTGAGAAGGGATTGCTGGTGATGTTCATCTGCAACCATTGCCCCTATGTAAAGGCCATCCGTGACCGGCTTGTGCGTGATCTGCGGGAACTGCGGGATTACGGCGTCCATGGCGTGGCCATCATGTCCAATGATCCCTCGCTCTATCCCGAAGATTCCTTCGACAACATGAAGCGGACGGCCGAGGAGTGGGATTTCCCCTTTCCTTACCTGCTTGACGAAACCCAGTCGGTTGCCAAAGCCTATGGGGCAGTCTGCACGCCCGATTTCTTCGGTTATAACGCCGATTTACAGTTGCAATACCGGGGGCGGCTGGATGAGAGCCGCAAGGAGACAGCGCCGGAAGGCGTCAGGCGCGATCTGTTCGAGGCTATGAAGGAAGTGGTTTTACGAGGGCACGGCCCGGAACAGCAGATCCCCAGCATGGGATGCTCCATAAAGTGGCGGGAGTGATTTCCCCAGTTTGCTTTATGGGTATATAGACTAATTGTCAAGCCCGGCTGGTTGCCCTCGGCGGGTCGATAGAGGAGAATGTGCGGCCCCAATGCCGCCCAATACGCAGATTTACGCCCGGCGTGCCGATCACGGCGGGTATGCAGCCGGGTCTGAACCTGTCGCTGTGCAAAGATTTCTTTTCAGCCTTATCTTTTTAAGAATCCCAAGGGGAAGTCATTATGTCCTCACGCAAAGAACTTGCTAATGCCATCCGCGCCCTCAGCATGGATGCCGTACAAAAAGCCAATTCCGGCCACCCCGGCGCGCCCATGGGCATGGCCGATATTGCCGAGGTGCTTTGGAACAGCCACCTGAAGCACAACCCGGTCAATCCGGGATGGGTCGATCGCGACCGCTTCATCCTCTCCAACGGCCATGGCTCCATGCTGGTCTACTCCCTGTTGCACCTGGCAGGGTACGACCTCTCCATGGACGATCTGAAGGGCTTCCGTCAGCTCCATTCCAAGACCCCCGGCCACCCGGAATACGGCTACGCCCCTGGCGTGGAGACCACCACCGGCCCCCTGGGGCAGGGCATCTCCAACGGCGTGGGCATGGCCCTGGCCGAGCGCACCCTGGCGGCCCAGTTCAACCGGGACGGCCACCACATCGTCGATCACTACACCTACGTCTTCCTGGGGGACGGCTGCATGATGGAAGGTGTCTCCCATGAAGCCTGTTCCCTGGCCGGCACACTGGGCCTGGGCAAGCTGATCGCCTTCTGGGACGACAATGGTATCTCCATCGACGGCCACACCGAGGGCTGGTTCCAGGAGGATGTCGCCAAGCGCTTCGACGCCTACGGCTGGCATGTGGTACGCGACGTGGACGGCCACGATGCCGCCGCCATCGACCGCGCCATCCATGACGCCAAGAGCGTCAACAACAAGCCCAGCCTGATCTGCTGCAAGACCGTGATCGGCTTCGGCGCGCCCAATCTCTGCGGTTCCCACGACTGTCATGGCGCCCCCCTGGGTCCGGACGAGATCAAGGCCACCCGTGAGAACCTGGGCTGGAACCACGAACCCTTCGTGATCCCGGCCGAGGTCTATGCCGGTTGGGACGCCAAGGCCAAGGGCAAGGCCGCCGAGGCCCATTGGGCCGATAAGTTGGCCGCCTATAAGGCTGCATACCCCGAGCTGGCCGCCGAGTTCGTGCGCCGCATAGCCGGCGAGCTGCCCGCCAACTGGGCGGATGCCTCCAGCGCTTACGTCAATGCCTGCAACGAGAAGGCCGAGTCTCCGGCCACCCGCAAGGCCTCTCAGAACAGCCTGAACGCCTACGGCGCCCTGCTGCCGGAGTTCCTGGGCGGTTCCGCCGACCTGACCCCATCCAACCTGACCTCCTATAAGGGCTCGGTGACCATCAACGACACGGTCGCCGACGGCAACTACCTCTCCTACGGCGTGCGCGAGTTCGGCATGTCCGCCATCATGAACGGTGTTTCTCTGCACGGGGGATTCATCCCCTACGGCGGCACCTTCCTGATGTTCTCCGAGTACGCCCGCAACGCCCTGCGCATGGCGGCTTTGATGAAGATCCGCAGTATCTTCGTCTACACCCATGACTCCATCGGCCTGGGAGAGGACGGCCCCACCCACCAGCCCGTGGAGCAGATCCCGACCCTGCGCATGATCCCCAACATGAGCGTCTGGCGTCCCTGCGACACCGTCGAGACCGCCGTGGCCTGGAAGGCTGCCATCGAAAAGAAGACCGGCCCCACCAGCCTGATCTTCTCGCGCCAGAACCTGGCCCACCAAGCGCGCAGTCCGGAGCAGGTCACCAACATCGCCAAGGGCGGCTATGTCCTCCGCGACTGCGACGGCAAGCCGGATGTCATCGTCATCGCCACCGGTTCCGAGGTCGATCTGGCGATCAAGGCAGCGGAACAGAGCGGCCGAAAAGTGCGCGTGGTCTCCATGCCCGCGACCGACATCTTCGATGCCCAGGATGCCGCCTACAAGGAATCCGTGCTCCCGCGCGATGTCACCGCCCGTGTGGCCGTCGAGGCCGCTGTGACTGGCGGCTGGTACAAGTATGTGGGTCTGAACGGCAAGGTGATCGGTATCGACCGCTTCGGTGAATCCGCGCCTGCCGGCCAGTTGTTCAAGGAGTTCGGGTTTACTGTCGAAAACGTGGCGAAGGCCATCGAAGAAGTTCTTTAAACGGGACACAGGCGGGCCGCGATGTCCGCCTTTCCCCGCATCTCTAGCTGAAATTCAGGAGAAAACCATGACCATTAAAGTAGGTATCAACGGGTTTGGCCGCATCGGCCGTATGGCATTCCGCGCAATCGCCAAGGATTTCCCCGGCATCGAAGTGGTCGGCATCAACGACCTGCTGGACCCCGAATATCTGGCCTACATGCTCAAGTACGACTCCGTGCATGGCAACTTCCCCGGCAAGATCGCAGTGGAAGGCAATAGCATGATCGTCAACGGCAAGAAGATCCGTCTGACCGCTGAGCGCGATCCGGCCAACTTGAAGTGGAACGAAGTGGGCGCCGATATCGTCATCGAGTCCACCGGCTTCTTCCTGACCGAGGAATCCTGTCAGAAGCACATTGAGGCCGGCGCCAAGAAAGTGGTCCAATCCGCCCCCTCCAAGGACAAGACCCCCATGTTCGTCTACGGCGTCAACCACGAGACCTACGCCGGTCAGGCCATCGTCTCCGCCGCCTCCTGCACTACCAACTGCCTGGCCCCGGTGGCCAAGGTCCTGAACGATAACTGGGGCATCAAGCGTGGTCTGATGACCACGGTGCATGCCGCCACCGCCACCCAGAAGACCGTCGATGGCCCGTCCTCCAAGGACTGGCGCGGCGGCCGTGGCATCCTGGAGAACATCATCCCCTCCTCCACCGGGGCCGCTAAGGCCGTCGGCGTGGTGCTGCCCGAACTGAACGGCAAGCTGACCGGCATGGCCTTCCGCGTGCCCACCTCCGATGTCTCCGTGGTGGACCTGACCGTGGAACTGGAAAGGCCCGCCAAGTATGCCGAGATCTGCGCCGCCATGAAGGCAGCCTCCGAGGGCGTGCTTAAGGGTGTGTTGGGCTATACCGAGGAGAAGGTGGTCGCCACCGATTTCCGCGGCAACTCAGCGCCTTCTACCTTCGATGTCGATGCCGGTATCGCCCTGGACGAGACCTTCGTGAAGGTTGTCTCCTGGTACGACAACGAGTACGGTTACACCTGCAACATGCTCCGCTTCGTCGAGCACGTGGCCAAGTAACGATCTTCATAAGGCCGATGGGGCGGGCCGCGAGGCCCGCCCCTTTTCAAGAAAGGCATCCGTTGAGCCCCTGGGTTCACCCGATCCCTTTTAATCAATTCATCTACCCCATTCATAGAGGTAAGCCATGTCGTTCATCAAGCTCACCGATCTCGATCTCTCCGGCAAGCGCGTCCTGATCCGTGCCGATCTGAACGTGCCCGTCAAGGAAGGCAAAGTCACGTCCGACGCCCGCATCACCGCCTCCATGCCCACCATCGAGCACTGCATGAAGGCGGGCGCCAAGGTGATGGTCACCTCTCATCTAGGCCGTCCCACCGAGGGCGAGTGGTCCGAGGAGGTCTCCCTCAAGCCCGTGACCCAGAACATCGCCGGGCGCCTGGGCAAGGAAGTGCGCCTCATCAAGGACTGGGTGGACGGCGGCTTCGAAGTGGCCGAGGGCGAGCTGGTGGTACTGGAGAACTGCCGCGTCAACAAGGGCGAGAAGAAGAACAACGAAGAGACCGCCCGCAAATATGCCGCCCTCTGCGATGTCTTCGTGATGGACGCCTTCGGCACCGCCCACCGCGCCGAGGCCTCCACCACCGGCGCCGGGCGGTTCGCCCCGGTGGCCTGCGCCGGTCTGTTGTTGGCCGAGGAGCTGGACGCCCTGGCCAAGGCCCTGGCCAACCCTGCCCGGCCCATGGTCGCCATCGTCGGCGGCTCCAAGGTCTCCACCAAGCTGACCGTGCTGGAGGCCCTCTCCGAGAAGGTGGACCAGCTCGTGGTCGGCGGCGGGATCGCCAACACCTTCCTGGCCGCCACCGGCAAGAACGTGGGCAAGTCCCTGTGCGAGCACGACCTGATCCCCATAGCCAAGGCGCTGATCGAGAAGATGGCCGCCCGTGGCGCCTCGATCCCGATTGCCCTGGATGTGGTCTGCGGCAAGCAGTTCGACGCCAATGAACCCGCCGTGCTGAAAAATGCCGATGAAGTAACCGACGACGACATGATCTTCGACATCGGTCCCCGGTCCGCCCAGCAACTGGCCGACATCATCGCCAAGGCCGGGACCATCGTCTGGAACGGCCCCGTGGGCGTGTTCGAGTTCGACCAATTCGGCGCAGGCACCAAGACCCTTTCCATGGCCATCGCCGATGCCCCCGGCTTTTCCCTGGCTGGCGGCGGCGACACCATCGCCGCCATCCAGAAGTACGGGATTTACGACCAGATCTCCTACATTTCCACCGCCGGCGGCGCCTTCCTGGAGTACCTTGAGGGCAAGGTCCTGCCTGCCGTCGCCATGCTGGAAGAAGCGGCGAAGACAAAGAAATAAAACATAGGGGGCGGGACCCCAGGTCCCGCATCCAGAGGAGATTCGATGCTGAGACGCACCAAGATTCTGGCAACCCTGGGTCCGGCGACGGATGATCCCGGTGTGCTGGATGAGTTGATCCATGCCGGCGTGGACGTGGTCCGCGCCAACCTCTCCCACGGCAGCCATGAGGAACACCGCAAGCGGGTCGAGACCCTGCGCGGCCATGCCCGCGCCGGTGGCCGCCATGTCGGTCTCTTGGCCGATCTGCAAGGGCCGAAGATCCGCGTCGGCCGGTTTATCGAGGGCAAGGTCCAGTTGGAAGAGGGCGCACGCTTTTCTCTGGATGCGGATTGCCCCCTGGATGCCGGTGATCAGACCCGCGTCGGCCTCACCTTCCCAGACCTGGTCCAAGATGTGGCCGCTGGCGACACCCTGCTGCTCGACGACGGGGCCATCATCCTCGGGGTGGTCGAGATCAAGGACAACTGCGTCTGTTGCAAGGTCCTGGTGGGCGGCGATCTGTCCAACAACAAGGGCATCAACAAGCAGGGTGGCGGACTTTCCGCGCCGGCCCTGACCGATAAGGACAAGGAAGACATCAAGTTTGCCGCCGCGATCGAGGCCGATTATGTCGCCGTCTCCTTCGTGAAGACAGCCGGGGATGTCATCACCGCCCGGCGCTTGCTGCGCGAGGCTGGCGGCCAGGGGGGCATCGTCGCCAAGATCGAACGGGCCGAGGCCCTCGACCATATCGAGGAGATCATCAACGCCTCGGACGCCATCATGATCGCCCGTGGCGATCTGGGCGTGGAGATCGGCGATGCGGAACTGCCGGCGGTCCAGAAGCACCTGATCAGCCTGGCGCGATCGCTGAATTGCGTGGTGATCACCGCAACCCAGATGATGCAATCGATGATTGCCAGCCCGATTCCCACCCGCGCCGAGGTCTTCGATGTCGCCAATGCCGTCATGGACGGAACCGACGCCGTCATGCTCTCCGCCGAGACCGCCGCCGGGAAGTATCCGGTGAAGGCCGTCGAAGCGATGGACCGCGTCTGCCGCGAGGCAGAGAAGCAGTCTCAGGTTCGCTGCTCCGATCACCGCCTCAATTCCGTCTTCGGCCGGGTGGACGAGGCCATCGCCATGGCCAGCATGTACACGGCCAATCATCTGGGGGTCAAGGCGATTGCCGCCTTGACCGAGTCCGGTTCTTCCGCCAAGTGGATGTCGCGCATCAGCTCGGGTATACCTATTTACGCCTTGACCCGGCATGTGGCGACCCGTAGAAAGGTAACTCTCTTTCGCGGCGTTTATCCGGTAGGCTTCGACGTGGTCCATACCGACCCGAACCTGGTCAACAAAGAGGTGATAGACGAATTGCTGAAGCGCGGCACGGTTCGCGAGAACGACTTGGTCATCATCACCAAGGGCGACCGCTCGGGCGTCGAAGGCCAGACCAACATCATGAAAATCATGCGTGTCGGCGAGCATGCGCTCCCGCCGGCCGATTAAGACAAATCGTCAACAAAGGAGACCCAAAATGGCTCTGATTTCTCTGCGTCAGCTTCTGGACCACGCCGCCGAACATGGCTACGGTCTGCCCGCCTTCAACGTCAACAACATGGAACAGGTACAGGCCATCATGCAGGCCGCCGCCGCCACCGACAGCCCGGTCATCCTGCAAGGCTCCGCCGGCGCCCGCTCCTATGCCGGCGAACCCTTCCTGCGCCACCTGATCCTGGCCGCCCTGGAGGCCTATCCCCATATCCCGGTGTGCATGCATCAGGACCACGGCGCCAGCCCCAGCATCTGCTTCCGCTCCATTCAGTCCGGTTTCAGCTCGGTCATGATGGACGGCTCCCTGATGTCCGACGGCAAGACCCCCTCCACCTATGAATACAACGTCGACACCACCCGTCATGTGGTCGAGCTGGCTCATGCCTGCGGCGTCTCCGTCGAAGGCGAGCTGGGCTGCCTAGGCTCCCTGGAGACCGGCAAGATGGGCGAGGAAGACGGCCATGGCGCCGAGGGCGTGCTGGATCACTCCGCCCTGCTGACCGACCCCAACGAGGCCGCCGACTTCGTCGCCAAGACCCATGTGGACGCCCTGGCCATCGCCATCGGTACTTCTCACGGCGCCTACAAGTTCACCAAGAAACCGACCGGCAAGGTGCTGCGCATCGACCGCGTCAAGGAGATCAACGCCCGCATCCCCACCGTCCACCTGGTCATGCACGGCTCCTCCTCCGTCCCGGAAGACTGGCTGGCCATCATCAACCAGTACGGCGGCGACATGGGCCAGACCTATGGCGTGCCGGTCGAAGAGATCGTGGAAGGCATCAAGCACGGTGTGCGCAAGGTCAACATCGACACCGATCTGCGCATGGCATCTACCGGCGCCATCCGCCGCCACATGTCTGAGGACCGCAAGAACTTCGATCCCCGCAAGTTCCTGAAGGAAGCCACCAAGGGCATGACCGGCATCTGCAAAGCCCGCTACGAGGCCTTCGGCACCGCCGGTCAAGCCAGCAAGATCGGCAAGATCTTCAACCTGGAAGAGATGCAGAAGCGCTACGACAAGGGTGAGTTGGACCCCAGGGTCAACTGATCCGCCTTGGCGGGAACTGAGAAGGGCGCTTCGGCGCCCTTTTTGTTGGGATAAGGGCACCTCAAAAAATTCAAGAAAATCGGATTTTTAGAGATGCCCATAAGGTGTTCACCTTGGCGTACTCTTCTACCGAGACATACCCTTGGGGCGGATTGAGGGAGAGACCTCACCGAATTTCAGGATGGCCATGCCGATTACCCTGGACAAAAAAACGCCATTGACCAGCCTGCGCGGTGTAGGCCCGAAAAACGCCGAACGCCTGGAGAAACTGGGGCTCTGTTCCGTCGAGGATGTTCTGTTCCATCTGCCGCTACGCTATCAGGACCGCACCCGCGTGATGCCCATCGGCTGCCTGCGTCCGGGGGATCAGGCGGTGATCGAGGGGGCCGTGGAGCTGGCCCAGGTCAAATTGGGCCGACGCAGCTCCCTGCTGGTCCATTTTTCCGATGGGACCGGTTTCGTCCTGCTGCGTTTCTTCCACTTCACTAGCGCCCAGAAGAATGCACTTCAACCGGGTGTGCAGCTGCGTTGTTTCGGCGAGGTGCGCAACGGCCCGGCTTCGCTGGAATTGGTCCACCCGGAATACCGGCGGCTCGACGGGCAGGAACCCCAGGCGGTGGAGGAGAATCTGACCCCGGTCTATCCCACTACCGAGGGGCTGCACCAGCTCGCCTGGCGCGAGATCACGGGGCAAGCGCTGAGGCTGTTGCAGCAGGACGGTCTCTCATTGCCGGAACTCATCCCCCAGCCGTTGCTGGCGGCCCAGGGGTTTCCGTCCCTTAAGGAGGCTCTGCTCTTCATGCACAGGCCCCCGCCCGATGTGCCCATGGCCTTGCTGGATGAGGGAAATGTCCCGGCCCGGAACCGCCTGGTTTTCGAGGAGCTGCTCGCGCACCAGCTCTCCCTGCGCCTGCTGCGCCGCGAGCAGCGCGGCAAGCTGGCGCCTCCCCTGCGGGGCGATGGGCGATTGCGGCAGCAGCTCCTGGCCGGGCTCCCTTTCGCCCTGACCCCGGCGCAACAGCGGGTGGCGGCGGAGATCGGCGCAGACCTGACCGGGGAGCATCCCATGTTGCGCCTGGTTCAGGGCGACGTGGGATGCGGCAAAACCCTGGTTGCCCTGATAGCGGCCTTGCAGGCGATCGAGGCGGGGTTTCAGGCCGCCCTCATGGCCCCCACCGAACTGCTGGCGGAGCAGCATTTCCGCAATCTTTCCGCCTGGCTGGTTCCCCTCGGGGTCGATCTGGGCTACCTCAGCGGCCGGGCCAAGGGGAAGGCGCGCCGGGAACAACTGGCACGCTTGGCGAGCGGTGAGTGCCGGCTGCTGGTGGGGACCCACGCCCTGTTCCAGGAGGATGTCGTCTTCCAGTCCCTCGGCCTGGCGATCATCGACGAGCAGCACCGCTTCGGGGTCCACCAGCGCCTGGCCCTGCACGAGAAGGGGAGCAGTGACGGATGTGTCCCCCACCAGTTGGTGATGACGGCGACCCCTATCCCCCGCACCCTGGCCATGACCGCCTATGCCGACCTGGACCTCTCCATCATCGACGAACTGCCCCCTGGCCGTACACCAGTCAAGACCGTGGCCTTGCCCGACAGCCGCCGCGACGAGGTGGTGGCGCGGGTGGCTGGGGCCTGCCGTGGGGGGCGCCAAGCCTACTGGGTCTGCACCCTTATCGAGGAGTCGGAGGCTCTGCAATGCCAAGCCGCCGAGGAGACGGCGACCGGACTGGCGGCTGGCCTGCCGGGGCTGAACATCGGACTGGTCCATGGCCGCCTGAAACCGGCCGAAAAAGAGGCAGTGATGGCCCGGTTCAAGGCGGGCGAGATCCATCTGCTGGTGGCCACCACGGTGATAGAGGTAGGGGTGGATGTCCCCAACGCCAGCTTGATGATCATCGAAAACCCGGAGCGTCTGGGGCTTGCCCAGTTGCATCAACTGCGCGGGCGGGTCGGGCGCGGGGCGGTGGAGAGCCACTGCCTGCTGCTCTACCACGCGCCCCTGAGTGAAAACGCCCGTACCCGGCTGGACGTGATGCGCGAGACCAATGACGGCTTCGTCGTGGCGCGCAAGGATCTGGAGCTGCGCGGTCCTGGCGAGGTATTGGGGACGCGCCAGACCGGCTTGGCGCGCATGCGTATTGCCGACCTGCTGCGCGATCAGGCGTGGATACCCCAAGCCCAGGCGGCAGCCGACCGACTGCTGGAGCGGTACCCCGAACAGGCGGCGCCCCTGGTGGAGCGCTGGGTGGGCAATCGCCTAGATTACGGGCGTGTGTAAAGGGTGAGATAATCCTAGAAACCTCGGTTGACGAGTTGAAGTGTGCGGTATTCGGGGTGCAGGGCAAGGCGCATGGACGCGGAATGGCTATTCCTTTCCAAGGGTTGCAACGCTGCCACGCGCCCCGAATACCCTGCAATCCAGCTCGTAGCGGGGTCACTCACCTGGGTGAGTTTCATATTTCTGTGTTCTTCCTGATAAAACGAGACCTTGCCTAACACTGTGAAGCGGGCAACTGAGGATTCTAGGATAATGGCCCCCTTTGGTTTTCAGGCTTCTTTATGACCCCAACCCTCGACCGTCGGCCGCTGAAACACGACCCAGGCTGGTTTCTGCCGGGGAGCGGGCGGGGCTTGGTTCCTCCGGCGGGGGTTCGGGGATGGCTGAGTGATGCCGGGTCCCTCACCCAGCGCCTGCGAACGGCCTGTGGCGGTTTGTTCAGCGTCCATGTCCGGCGCCAAGCCTGGTCCAGGGGCTATCCCGGCGAGGCGGGTCTGCTCGGCATCAAGCCCAATCGAATCGCCCTGGTGCGCGAGGTGGAGTTGCGCTGTGACGGGGTGGCTTGGGTCTTCGCCCGGACCCTCATTCCCGTATCCAGCCTTCGGGGTCCTGCGCGGCGGCTGAAGATGCTGGGCAACAGGCCGCTGGGGGCGGTGCTGTTCGCCGATCCGGGCGTGACGCGGGGAGAGACCCAGTTCGTTTATTTGACGCCGGGGCAGCCCCTCTTCGAATCGGCCGTGGCGGGGCTCCCGGTTCGACCCGGCGGATTGTGGGGCCGGCGGACCCTCTTCAACCTCGCCGGCAAGCCCCTCCTGGTAAACGAGATATTCCTGCCGGGGATACCGCCGGATGACGACTGCATGGATGCAGGAGGTAGGGCGACGCAGGATGCCAAAGCCGAAGAGATTGGCCATGCAGCCCCTTGAGCGCCTTTACGCCTACGCCGATTTGATCCGCATCCGCCGCCCCATCGGCATCTTTCTCCTTCTGTGGCCCGCCCTATGGGCGCTTTGGATCGCGGGCCAAGGGGCGCCGGACTGGCGGGTGGTGCTGATCTTCGTGCTGGGATCGGTCCTCATGCGCTCCGCCGGTTGCGCCATTAACGACTACGCCGATCGCCACATCGACGGCCAAGTGGAGCGCACCCGCGTCCGCCCCCTGGCGACCGGCGCCGTCAGTCCCCGTGAGGCCCTGCTGGTCTTCGCGGTCCTCAGCCTGACCGCCTTCGGTCTGGTGCTGTTCCTCAATTGGCCGACCGTCGCCATGTCCTTCGTCGCCGTCCTGCTCGCGGCCCTTTACCCCTTCATGAAGCGTTACACCCATCTGCCCCAACTGGTGCTGGGCATGGCGTTCGGCTGGGCAGTGCCTATGGCCTTTACCGCGCTGACCGGAACGGTGGCGTTCGAGGGCTGGCTGCTCTACCTGGCCACGGTCATCTGGGCGCTGATCTACGATACGGAATACGCCATGGTGGACCGGGAGGACGACATCCGCATCGGGGTCAAATCCACCGCCATCCTCTTCGGCAGGCACGACCGCCTCGTCATCGGCCTGTTGCAGGCGGCGATGCTCGCGCTGCTGCTGGCGGTGGGGCTGTCGGCGGGCCTGGGGGTTTTTTACTACCTGGGCCTGGGTGTGGCTGCCGTGTCCGCCGCCCATCAGCAGTACCTGATCCGTGGCCGTGAACGTCAGGCCTGTTTCCAAGCCTTTTTGAACAATAACTACTTTGGATTGTCTCTCTTTCTGGGACTCTTACTGGATTACCTGACGCTATGAAACATCGAGCCTTGTTACTCCTGCCTCTTCTGCTAACCCTGGTCTGCCACCCTTCCCTGGCGGAGGAGAAGCAACCCGAGGTGCTGAAGTGGGACGCCCTGGTGCCGGAAGGCTTCAATCCCGACAAGCTGTTTGAAAAATATGAACTCGACAAGATGAAAGACAGCGATCCCCGCGCCGACGAGTTTATGCGGGAGATGAAACAGGTCTGGAAGGCCGCGCCAGTGGTGGAATCCATGGAAGGCAAATACGTGAAGCTGCCCGGCTTCGTCGTGCCCCTGGAGACTGAGGGCGGTAAGGTCAGCGAGTTCTTCCTGGTCCCCTATTTTGGGGCCTGCATCCATGTCCCGCCCCCGCCCGCCAACCAAATGGTCTATGTTGTCATGGAGAAAGGCCAAAATATCGAGGTAACGGGCGAGATGTTCGAGGCGGTCTGGGTCACCGGCACCCTCAGCATCAAGCGCACCAGTAACGAGCTGGGCGACGCGGGTTACGTCCTCAATGCGACCGCCACCGAACCTTATACAGAGGAGGAAGGTTCCATCACTATCGGTCCTTGAGGCCTATGGCAGCACCTGTTGAACCTACTTGAATCTTGTATTTATCGGAGTCATGAAATGAAAGTTCAGGAAATCAAGGGCATCGCCCTGGGAATGGGGATCAAACCGGGCCGCATGAAGAAACTCGATCTGGTTCGCGCCGTTCAGCGCCATGAGGGCAACGACGACTGTTTCGGCACGGATCGGATACGGCATTGCAATGAAGCAGGTTGCCTCTGGCGCGGGGACTGCGCAACTGAGGCGAAGAGCGCCTGAGCTATATCCTTATCCGGAGCAGGCACGCTCCTGTTATATTGTATCCATTGCCCCCCGCCCCGCGAAATGTATAAGTAAACATGCGAAGCCAGCGTCCCTTATTCCTTTTTCTTGTCCTTTGCCTCTCTCCCTATCCGGTGCTGATGGCCGATGAGCACCGCCAGTTGACATCCCATGTCCATGGGGAGGCCCGGCTGGACATCGGTATCGAGGGGCAGGATATGGTCCTGGAACTTGAGTCCCCGGCCATGGATATCCTGGGTTTCGAGCATGAACCGGCCAGCGAGGCCGAACACAAGAAGGCACATGAAGCCGAAGAGCAACTGCGCTCGGCCGATGCCCTCTTCACACTGCCCGAGAATGCCCAATGCAAGCTGACTGCCGCCGAGGTCAAAGCGGGCGGCGGAACGCATGAACATGAAAAGGGAGGGGAGGAGGGCCATCGGGATTTCGATGCCCAATACGCCTTCCGTTGCGCAGGCGGGGTCCCCGGCTGGATCGAGGTCCGTCTGTTCGACACCTTCCCTTCCTTACACAGGCTCCATGTCCAACTGGCCGGACCCAAGGGCCAGAAATCGGCGGTGCTATCGGCGGGCAGCAACCGGATCGAGTTTTAATAAGGATGGCAATGGAGCCGCCCGTCGTCGATCTGACCGGCCTCGCATTTACCTGGCGGGGGGCGGCCAAGCCCATTCTGAGCATTGCCCGGCTCAGCCTTGCGCCAGCCGAGCGCATGTTCGTCAAGGGGCCGAGTGGGAGTGGCAAGAGTACCCTGCTCGGTCTGGTGGCCGGCGTCAATGTGCCCGATTCCGGTTCCGTCCGGGTATTGGGGCAGTCGTTGGGCGGGATGGGCGGCAGCGCGCGCGACCGCTTCCGCGCCGACCACATGGGCGTGATCTTCCAGCAGTTCAACCTGCTTCCCTATCTCTCCGTGGTGGAGAACGTGCTCCTGCCCTGCCGTTTCTCCCGGCGCCGTCTGGCAAAGGCCTCGGCGCAGGGTGATGCCAAGCTGGAGGCGGAACGCTTGCTGGAACACCTCGATATCGGCCAGGGGATTCTCCACCAACGGGTTTCCGAATTGAGCGTGGGCCAGCAGCAGCGGGTGGCTGCGGCACGGGCGCTGATCGGCGGGCCGGAACTGGTGATCGCCGACGAGCCCACCTCTTCCCTGGACGCCGACCGTCGGCGCGCCTTCGTGGAATTGCTGTTTCGCGAGTGCCGGGAGGCGGGGTCCGCGCTGATGTTCGTCAGTCACGACTCTACACTGGAACCCTTGTTCGACCGTTCCGTCCACCTGGACGAAATCAACGGGGCAGGCTGATGGCGGTCCTCACCCTGGCCTGGAAAAGCCTGCTCAACCGCCGCTTCACGGCGCTCCTGACCCTGCTCTCCATCGCCCTGAGCTGCGCCCTGCTGCTGGGGGTGGAACGTATCCGCCACGAGACCCGTCAGGCCTTTACCCAGAGCGTCTCCGGGACCGACCTGGTGGTGGGCGCCCGCAGCGGCGCGGTTAACCTGCTGCTCTACGCGGTCTTCCATATCGGCAACCCGACCAACAACATCTCCTGGCAGAGTTACCGGGAGATCGCAGCCCACCCCAAGGTGGACTGGACCATCCCGATCTCCCTAGGGGATTCCCATCGCGGCTACCGGGTAGTGGGCACCTCCCCCGATTTCTTCACCTACTACAAATACGGCGCCAAACAACCATTGGACTTCGCTTACGGCAAGCCCTTCGAAGGGGTCTATGAGGCGGTGGCCGGCAGCGAGGCGGCGGCATCCCTCGGTTACGCCCTGGACCAGGAGATCGTTATCGCCCACGGAGCCGGCAATGTCAGCTTCGCGGAACATGGCGACAAGCCTTTCCGCCTAGCCGGTATCCTGGCGCCGACCGGGACCCCGGTGGACCGTTCCCTCTTCGTGTCGCTGCAAGGCATCACCGCCATCCATGTGGGCTGGCAAGGCGGCGCTCCCGTCCCCGGTTTAAAAATCCCCGCCTCGGCTGCCGCCAAGCTGGCAAAGGAGCCGAGCGACATCACTGCCTTTTTTGTCGGCCTGAAGTCGAAACTTGCCACCTTCAACCTGCAACGCCATATCAACCAATACCTCCAGGAACCCTTGACGGCGGCCTTGCCAGGCGTCGCCCTGGAAGAGTTGTGGGGCATGATGGCCCTGGCCGAGAAGGCACTCATGGCCATGTCCTTCATGGTGGTGCTGGTGGGCCTTACCGGCATGCTGAGCCTAATGCTCAGCGCCCTCAACGAGCGGCGGAGGGAGATGGCGATTCTCCGTGCCCTGGGGGCGAATCCCTGGCAGATATTGCTGCTGGTGGTGGGCGAATCGCTCTTTCTTACCCTCTCGGGTATCCTCGCCGGGCTCTTGCTGCTCTACGCCCTGCTATGGCAGGCCCAGCCACTGATTCAGAACCGGCTGGGGCTCTTCCTTCCCATAAATCCGCCCAGTTCCACAGAGGTGATGCTGATGGGGGCAGTACTCCTGGCCGGTCTGCTGGCGGGACTGGTCCCTGGTCTACGCGCCTACTTCTACTCGCTTGCCGACGGCATGAATATCCGTGTGTGATTTTGACGGACGGGGCTTGAGGTTATCCCCCGCCCGGCTGTCTTGGCTTGCGTGGTATTCTATCGACTGATCGCAAATCGGCCTGGCGGGGAGGCGGCGGCCTTCACCACGGCCCAGGAGGTAACTGCCCATGAAAAAAATGATGCTCAGCCTGCTGATTCTCCTGCTCAGCATGGGCCTCTACCTAGCCTCCTTCGTGGAGATCCCGGTTGTGGACAGGCAATCGGACGCCTATTTCGCCGGTACCCTTAAGTCGGCGACCCTGGCCTATGCGACTACCCGTGGGGTGAACGCGGTCGTCTCGGTACTCAAGGAGTCCGAGGTGCAGGTTTCGCCTGCGGGCGTTGGGCTGACCATCGCGGCGGGGCAGATACTCGACCCCATCGACGATATGACCGAGCGGCTCTCCTCCGTCATCGTCATGGCCATCGTCTCGCTTGGCATTCAGAAGATCGGCTTTGAATTGGGTGCGGCCTTCAGCTTCAAGCTGGTCGCTGCCCTGATCCTTCTCTTTATCCCCGCGCTTTGGCTGAACCTGCGGGCGCCCAACCCGATGCTCCGCCTGGCGGTGAGGTTTTGCTATTTCCTTTTGGTCCTGCGCTTCCTGCTGCCGGCCTCCTCCCTGGTCAACGACTATCTCTACGAGAATCTGTTCAAGGCCAAGATCGAGGATTCGGTGAAGAGCCTTTCGGTGATCTCCTCGGATTACAAGGAGATGAGCACCATGGAGCCGGAGGGGGAAAGGGGCTTTTTCTCCTCCCTGACGGGGGCAGTGGGGACCCGGATCGAAAAGACCAAGCAGGCCTTCTCCCGCGTACTGGAAAACGCCGAAGGGGTAATTACTTCACTTTTGAGCCTGACGACCCTCTACGTCGCCCTGTTCATCATCCAGGTGCTGTTCATTCCGCTGGGAATGCTCTGGCTGTTGACGAATCTCGCCCGCTCTCCGACCATCGACCTCCTGACGGATCGGGTCCTGGCGCTGTTCGGCAGCCCGGACTTGGGTGAGAGGCTGTGAAAATACCCCCCCCCCGCCTGCTACTGGGAGTAGGCCAAGCCGGCATTGCCTGGCGCAGCCGGGGTTATGGCGTTGCAGGGAAATAGGGTAGCATCCACGCATATTTCATTCTGGAGCCCAGCCCATGTCCGCCTTGATTTGCGGTTCTTTCGCCTACGACACCATCATGGTCTTTCACGACCATTTCAAACACCACATCCTTCCGGAACAGGTGCATATCCTCAATGTCTCCTTCCTGGTTCCCGACCTGCGCCGTGAGTTCGGCGGCTGTGCCGGCAATATTGCCTACAACCTGAAACTGCTGGGCGGCGAAGGCAAACCCATGGGCACCGTCGGCTTCGATTTCGGCCCCTACGCCGAATGGATGGACCGGCAAGGCATCAGCCGGGATCATCTGAAAGTGATGGATGGCACCTACACCGCCCAGGCCTATATCACCACCGACCAGGACGATAACCAGATCACCGCCTTTCACCCCGGCGCCATGAATCACGCCCATGAAAACCGCGTCAGCGATGCGGCAGGCACCACACTGGGACTGGTTTCCCCTGACGGACGCCAGGGGATGGTCGAACACGCGGAGCAGTTTGCCGAGGCGGGCATCTCCTTCATCTTTGATCCGGGTCAGGGCATGCCCATGTTTAATGGCGATGACCTCAACCGCTTCGTCAAACAGGCATCCTATCTGGCCTTCAACGATTACGAGGCCAAACTGATGCAGGAGCGTACCGGCAAATCCCCCGAACAATTAGCGCGTGAAACAGAGGCGGTCATCGTCACCCGTGGCGGTGAGGGCTCCCTCATCTATGCCGCCGGCAAGGTCCATGAGATCCCTCCCGCCCCCGTCCGGTCCATCGAGGACCCCACGGGTTGCGGTGATGCCTACCGCGCCGGGCTGATCTATGGCTTGATGAACGGCATGGACTGGGAAACTACTGGCCGCATCGCCGGCCTCATGGGCGCCGTCAAGATCGAGCAGGCCGGAACCCAGAACCACCGCTTTACCCTGGATGAGTTCAAGGGCCGCTTCAAAGAGGCCTATGGTTTCAATTTCTGATTCAAAGTGAGCCGCATCCCCATGGCCAATACGACAGATCTTCTGAAACAGCATCTGCTTTTCTGCAACCTCAGCGATGAACAGATGGCCCAGGTTGGTCGGCACTCGCGTATCGTCAGCTATGCCAAGGGAAGCCATCTGTTCGAACAGGGTGATGCGGCAACCCACTTTTTTTATCTAGTGGAAGGCCAAGTTAAGCTGTCTATATATTCGGCATCCGGTGATGAAAAGGTGATCGAGGTGATCAAGCCGGGCGGAACCTTCGCTGAATCCCTGATGTTCCGCGATGCCCCGTACTACCCCGTAGCCTGCCAGATGCTGCTTGACTCGCGGCTGGTAAGCATTGAGTCCCGCGCCTTCAAGCTGCTCTTGCGTGAATCGGTGGATACCTGTCTTGCCATGCTGGCCGATCTAAGCAAGCGCCTGCACGGACTGGTTAGCGAGATCGACAACCTGAGCCTGCACAGCGCCCTATGCCGGGTTGCCAGTTACCTCTCGGCACAAGCCCCGGAACAGACCCTGGAGTTTGATCTCAACGTCCAAAAACAGGTACTGGCGTCCCGCCTGTCGGTCAAACCTGAGACCTTCTCGCGCCTCATCAAGCAACTCTGCTCCGACGGACTGATCGAGCTGAACGGACCCAGGGTCAAGGTCCTTAACCCCAACGGGCTGCGGGCGCTTGCCAGAAGCTGTTCCCAGGACATGGAGAGTTTCACTGACTCCTTTTATCTATCCAGTTAAGGATAAAGTCCCTGATCCCGAGGTGATCGTTCAGGTCCAAGAGGGGTATCTCCGGCTCCACCGGCAGGCTCCCATCCGTAGCCACAGCGATGATATGGGGGTCGGACGGAAACAGAAGCGGCTGTCCCGTATCGGGACGATGAAGTTCTATCTTCGGGAAGGCCTCGTGCCGGAATCCCTCGATCAGAACCAGATCCAGCACGGCCTGATCCAAGTGGGACAGCATTTCATCCAATACGGGCTCGGCGGGCTCCGCCACTTCGGTCACCATGGCCCAACGATGGGCAGAGGCGATCAAAACCTGGCCCGCCCCCGCCTTGCGCAGTTCATAGCTATCCTTGCCGGGAATGTCGATTTCGAAACGGTGGTGGGAGAGTTTGATCAAGCCTACCCGCACCCCCTGATCCGCCAACAAAGGCAGCAATTGCTTCAATAGGGTGGTCTTACCTACGCCACTGTATGCGGCAAAACCCAACACCGGTTTTTCAGCGTGCTTCAACATGACGTCATGTTCCCCTTCGGCTAGGACGCCATGCCCAGGCTGGACTGGCATCGAAGGCGAAATATGCGCCCCCGATGCCATTCGGACAAGGCTCACTTCGCCTCTGGGTTGGAGGATTTCAGCAGGGGGTTGTTTTCCACCGCCTCTTCCCATCCTGCGGGAAGGGAATGGGCGATTCCCTTGTGACAATCGATACAGGTCTGGCCTGCCTCGATCGCCTCTTCGTGGCGAGTGGCGCTACGCGACTCCTGCTTGGTGAAGTCCATGGAATCGAAGTTGTGGCAGTTACGGCACTCGCGAGAGTTGGATTTTTTCATCCGCTCCCACTCATTCGTTGCCAGTTCCAAGCGTTTTGCCTCGAACTTCTCCGGGGTATCGACGGTACCCAGCATCTTGTGCCAGAGCTCATTGCTGGCCTGGATCTTGCGGCCGATCTTGTGAATCCAATCCTTCGGCACATGGCAATCAGGGCAGGTTGCCCGCACCCCGGTGCGGTTCGTGAAATGGACTGTCTCTTGCAGTTCCTTGTAGACGTTCTTCTCCATTTCGTGGCAGGAAATACAGAACGTCTCTGTGTTGGTCAGTTCCAGGGTCCAGTTGAAACCGCCCCAGAGCATTACGCCGAGAACGACACCAACAATCAGGGTTCCGGTGAAAATCTTGGAAAACATCTTGATCACACTCTAGTAATTGTAAAAATCAACCGTTCCAATCGGGTGGGTCCCTGAGAGAGAGCCCCTCAGGGACCGGCGCGCCCTGGGCGCGCCCCGATTCACAGGGAATTGTCGACCAGGGGCTGGGCGTCGACTTGCGGCGCATGGCATGTATCGCAGAACCAGCGGCGCATGGAGATGTCCTGCAACTTCTTGCCGTCCCGGTCAAGGAAGTGGCTGTCCCCCACCTTTGGCGCCTTTTCCTTTTCGTGGTTCTTTTCGCTATGGCACTTCATGCAGCTATTGTTTTTCAGTGTAATCGTCTCCTTTTCGATCCCATGGGGGATCAAGGGAGGCTGCTTTTTATGGAAGCGTTCGAAGCCACCCTCGGCCTTCAGCGGCTTCTTTTGCTCGAAAGACTTCTCCTCCTTGTCGATGGGGTTATCCCCCCTCAAGGTTTGAACATCGGCGTATACCGCAAATGCCAACATTGAAGCCATCCATCCCAAAACCAGTGCTCGAATCGTTTTTTTCATGGTGCCCTCCACCAGGCTAATGAACTTGTGAAGCTTCCGCAATCGTACGCAACCCTCATGGCTGTTGCGTCGTACCCCTCAGGCTTTCCACCTTCTCTTCGTTGTTGAAACGCAAACCAAAATTGAAGACGTCCTTTGAGCAGACATCGATACAGCGACCACAGTTTGTACATTCCCCGGCCAGGATCACCGGACCAACCCCCTTGCCGGCACCTTTCAGCGCCGGCTTGATGACTTGCGGTTCCGGGCAGACAGCAAAGCAATCCATGCAATCGTTGCAACTTGCCCTCTGATCGGCCCGAATACGCAGGGGACTCAACTGGCCTATCAGCCCGTAAAGCCCACCCATAGGGCAGAGATGGCTGCACCACCCCCGCTTCGCCACCAGGAGATCGAACAGGAAGACCGCAAGGATCACCGCCCAAGCCAGCCCCATGCCGAAGATGATGCCCCGCTGCACGATGGAAACGGGGTTGAACATCTCGAAGGCCAGGGTCCCTGTAACGGCTGACAGTACCACCACCATTCCCAGCATCCAGTAGCGCAGCCCCCTGGAAAAACGGGCACCACCCCGGATTCCCAACCGCTCCCTCGTCCAATAGGCGGCATCGGTGACCCAGTTCAGGGGACAGACCCAGGAACAAAAGACACGTCCACCAACCAGCAGATAGAAAAGAGAAACGATCAGAACCCCGATGAGGGCATCCACCGCAGGGGCCATGCCCGCCGCCAGCATTTGCAGGAACAGGATGGGTTCCGTCATCGGCACCCTGTCCAGCAACAGGCTCGACGACAGATTGCCTTTGATGATCCAGACCCCGGCCAACGGTCCGAGCAGGAACAGCAGGAACACTGAAACCTGGCTCAGCCGCCGCAGGATCAGCCACTTGTAGGCGCCGAACCATCCCTTGGCTTGGACAGCCTCCTTGCCTACTTCGCTGTAACTCGCCATCACCGGCCCTCCAGACCACGGTTAAGGACATCGGCCGGACCGGAGGGAGCGGGCGTTTCCGCCTTCTCCAAGATCAGGCCCTTGCCTCCGTGCTCATAGCGAACCCCTTCGGGCAGGTTATAGCGATGTTCCAGGTCCGGCGTTACCAGTGACTCTCCGGCCTTGGCCTTCTCCTCCCAACCCTTCCGGTAGTGGCTGGCCAGCTTGCCCTGAACCAGATGCTTGGGCAGAACCCGTATGGCCGCCTCCTCCAGAATGCAGCCCTCCTCGCACTTACCGCAGCCGGTGCAGTGCTCGGAGTGAACCACCGGCAGGAAACGGGCATGCTTGCCGGAACGGACGTTGTGCTCCTTTTCCAGCGTGATCGCCTTACCGCGAATCGGGCAAATGTTGAAGCAGACCTCGCAACGCAGACCCAGAAAGGCAATGCAGGTCTCCTGATCGGAGACCACCGCCAGCCCCATCCTGGCCTTGTTGATGTCGGTCAGCTCGTGGCTCAGGGCACCCGTAGGACAAACCGGTACGCAGGGAATGTCCTCGCACATCTCACAACCGGCCTGGCGGGCGAAAAAGTAAGGCGTACCCAAGGGAACGCCGTCGCCCAGCCTGCCCAGATGAAGCATGTCGTAAGGGCACCCCCGAATACAGAGCCCACAGCGAGTACAGGCAGCGAGAAACTCCTCCTCCGGCAAGGCGCCCGGCGGTCTCAACGCTTGCGCGGGCAAAGCCCCCGCGCGCTGCGCGTAGACACCGATACCCAGACCCAGCAGACCAATCCCACAAGCGGTCCTGGCCATTTCGGCCAGAAACTGCCGGCGCGTCGCCTGACTGGTTCCTCCGGCTGGATTGTCGTCGCTCACCTTTGTTCCCATGACTGATACTGCCAATACCAATGCCGCACTAAGGCCGGAATGTAGCGGCGGCCCCCACCCCAAAGGGAAAAGGCCACCGCCATCCCCCGACCGTTACGCCTTCACTACCTTGACCGCGCACTTCTTGTAGTCGGTTTCCTTCGAGAGCGGGTCTGTCTGATCCAAGGTCACCTTGTTGATCAGGCGGCTTTCGTCAAACCATGGCACAAACACCAAACCTTCCGGAGGCCGGTTGCGTCCGCGGGTATCGACACGGGTAATGATCTCGCCACGACGAGAGATCACCTTCACTTCCGAGCCGTCACGCAGATTGCGTTTCTTGGCATCCTTCGGGTTCATGTAGACAACGGCGTCCGGCATGGCCCGATGGAGTTCCGGCACACGCCGGGTCATGGAGCCGGAATGCCAGTGCTCAAGTACGCGCCCGGTGCAAAGCCAGAGGTCGAACTCAGCATCCGGGGCCTCGGCCGGCGGCTCGTAGGGGCCAAAGATGATATTGGCCTTGCCATCCTTCTGGCCGTAGAAGTTCACCGCGCCCTTGGCCACCGTATCCGATACTTTGACATGGGGGTCATAGCCTTCGCGGAAACGCCACAGGGTCTCCTTGCCGTCGATTACCGGCCACCGCAGGCCACGCACCTTGTGATAGGTATCGAACTCGGCCATCTCGTGGCCCTTCTTCGGCATACCCTCGGCGGTATTGAACATCCGGTACTCTTCGAACAGCCCCTTCTGGACGTAATAGCCGAAGTGGTCCATCTCATCGTTGCCGTAATTGTTGCCGCGGTCGTCGGTCACCTGCTGTTTCGGGAACTTGTTGACCTGGCCGTTTTCGTACAGCACTTCGTATAGGGTCTTGCCCTTATACTCCGGCATCTTCGCCAGTTGCTCCTCGGGCCAGACCTCTTCGGTCTTGAAACGCTTGGCGAACTCCATCACCTGCCACATGTCGGATCGGGATTCGCCCGGCGCCTTCACTTGCTGGCGCCAGAACTGGGTGCGGCGCTCGGCGTTGCCGTAGGCGCCTTCCTTCTCGATCCACATGGCGGTGGGCAGTACCAGATCGGCGGCAATGGTGGAGACCGTCGGATAGGGATCGGAGACGGTGACAAAGACATCCGGGTTACGCCAGCCGGGGAAGGACTCCTGGTTCGTGTTGGCGGCGGCCTGCATGTTGTTGTTGCACTGCTGCCAGTAACAGTTCAACTTGCCGTCCTTCATCATGCGATGCATGAGCACGGCGTGGAACCCAACCTTGCCGTTGATGGTTCCCTCGGGCAGCTTCCAGATCTTCTCTGCGTAGGCACGATGATCCTTGTTCATGACCACATGGTCCGCCGGCAGACGGTGGGCGAAGGTACCCACCTCGCGGGCCGTGCCGCAGGCGGAGGGTTGACCGGTCAGGGAAAAGGGGCTGTTGCCGGGCTCGGAGATCTTGCCCATCAGCAGGTGGATGTTGTAGACGTTGCCGTTCTGCCAGACCCCGCGGGTATGCTGGTTCATGCCCATGGTCCAGAAGGAGGAGACCTTCTTGCTGGGGTCCGCGTAGACCTTGGCCAGTCTCAGCAACTGATCCTGGGGCACACCGGACATTTCGCTGGCCTTTTCCACCGTGTACTCGGCGACAGCCGCCGCATACTCCTCGAAGGTCATGGGGTCCATCTTGTTGGGATCGCCCTTGTTCTTCTCGGGATCGGCTGGGTCGTTGGCGGAATAACCGTTGTTGGCCGCCGCCACCTCCAGGGGGTGCTTAGGACGCAGGCCGTAACCGATATTGGTCACCGCACGCTTGAAGTTGACCTTGTTGGCAACGAAGTCCTGGTTATAGGCCTTGTTCTGGATGATGTAGTTGGCGATGAAATTGGCGATCGCCAAATCGGACTGCGGCTTGAATACCATGCTGTTGTCGGATAGTTCGAAGCAGCGGTGCTCGTAGGTGGAGAGCACATGCACCTCGCTACCCGCCTTGGTCAGACGAGTATCAGTCAGGCGAGACCAGAGGATGGGGTGCATTTCCGCCATGTTGGCGCCCCAGAGGACAAAGACATCGGCGTGCTCCAGGTCGTCATAGCAGCCCATGGGCTCGTCGATGCCGAAGCCGCGCATGAAGGCGACCACTGCCGACGCCATACAGTGGCGGGCGTTGGGGTCGAGGTTGTTGGAACGCAGACCGGCCTTCATGAACTTGGAGGCGGCATAGCCCTCCCAAATGGTCCATTGGCCGGAGCCGAACATGCCGACCCGTGAGGTGAGTTTGTCGACAGGCTTGCCCTTGTTTTCCTCCATGCTCTTGGCAATGGCTGCCTTCCACTTTTCCGCCATCACATTGAAGGCCTCGTCCCAGGAGACTTCCTCGAACTTGCCGTTCTTGTCGAATTTACCGTCGGTCTTGCGCAGCAGCGGTTTGGTCAGACGGTCCTTGCCGTAAAGGATCTTAGGCAGGAAGTAGCCCTTGATGCAGTTCAGGCCACGGTTGACCGGGGCATCCGGGTCGCCTTGGGAAGCCACCACCTTGCCGTCCTTGACGCCCATGAGAACACTGCATCCCGTACCGCAATAGCGGCAGGCTGCCTTGTCCCAACGGACATCCATGTACTCATCCTTCTCCTCTGCCGCCAGCGCCTCCTTAACCCCCGGGATGGTAACCCCGGCGATGGCGGCGGTCGCCGCTATGGCGTTGGTTTTGATAAAGTCCCGTCGTGTTTGTTTCATGACCAGGTTTCCTCTCTTATATTGCCTCGTTGTCATCTTCGCGATGGTGATAAATCAGCGATGCCGACAGCACGCCCTCCAGCGTCTGTATCGCCATCATGGACTCCGCCATTCGATCCTCGTCGTCCTCCTCCAAGGTGACCACCGCACGCCCCTCTTCACTGACGCCATGGACTTCCACTCCGGAAATGGCCAGGAGCCGTTCGCGAACGGCGCCAAAACCCTCAGGGTGCGCATGGACCAGAATTCCACAAATATTCATTCAGCCCTCTCATTATTGGTTGACCAACCCATCCCTCGGGTGGCGTGGACAGGCTCACCGCCGCTGGGTGCCCTGATCTTCACAGCGCCCACCGGGCAGATCGAAAGGCAGGCGCCACACCCGGTGCAGGCCTCCATGAGGATGTTGACCTCGGCACGACCGCCGGTTTGCAGCCGGAACCTAATAGCACGGGCGCCGCACGCATCGCCGCAAGCACGGCATGTGATCCCTCGCCCGGCAAGACAGCTCCCATCGACCCTTGCCTTGACCGGCCATGCAGGCTCCTGGGATCGCATCAATGCCCCAGGCTTGCAGACATCGGCGCACAGGCCGCAAAAACTGCATCCCCCCCGCTTGAAATCGACGGCGGGGAAGCCTCCATCACCGCGTACGAGTATCCCCTCGCCGCAACCCTCGATGCAGGCATTGCAGCGGGTACAGAGAGCGCTAAACTTTGCAGGCAAAGCCCAGGGGGGACGGATCGGCTCTTCCGCGTGAGCCCCGATACGTCCCCTCAAAAGGTTCCTCCGGCTATGATCGACTGCTGCTGACTGCATGGTTCCTGGGGTGTAATGCCTAACTGGTCGCCAATACACACCTGTTACGGGGTCAATAACTTGACGATTATCAAGTCGGTTTCTGGAGTAGGGCGTAGGTTGACCCAGGTCATAACAAATAGGCAGTGAATCCCATGAGAGACTCATTCGGCCGAGAGATCAGCTACCTGCGGTTGTCGGTGACGGATCGTTGCGACTTCCGCTGCTTCTATTGTCTGCCGCGCGATTACCGTGGTTTCGCTACGCCAGAGCACTGGCTGAGCCCCTCAGAGATAAAGTGCTTGATCAGTGTCTTTGCCGGCTTGGGTATTCGCCATGTGCGACTCACGGGTGGCGAGCCCCTGGTCCGGAAGGAGTTGCTTGAGATAACCCAGCGCATAGGAGAAGTAGCCGGCATCGAGGAGATCTCGCTCAGCACCAATGCCTCTCGGTTGCGGCAACAGGCCAGCGAGCTGCGCAAGATGGGAGTGTCGCGACTCAATATCAGCCTCGATTCATTGGACCCCTCGACCTTCGAGAAGATCACGGGCGGCAATCTGAGCAAGGTCCTCAACGGCATTCAGGCTGCCGTTGATGTGGGATTCCACCCGCTCAAGCTCAATATGGTGGTCATGAGGGGGATCAATGATCATGAAGTCGAGAAGATGGTCGACTTCTGCATGGATCAGGGGCTGACGTTGCGTTTCATCGAAACCATGCCCGTCGGACGGAACGGAATCGAGGCCAACCGCCACTTCATCCCGCTCAGGGAAATAGAGACGCGCCTGCGCCAGCGCTATTCCTTGCAGCCAGCCGCCATGCGCGGTTCTGGCCCGGCCCGTTACTTCCAGGTAGGCGGGACCGGTTTGGTTATTGGGTTCATCACACCGCAATCCCAGCACTTCTGCGACACCTGCAACAGGGTGCGCCTCTCCGTGGAAGGGGACCTGCACCTCTGTCTCGGCAAGGAGAACCGGATCTCCCTGCGGGATATGCTGAGAGAGGGTGCCTCCGGCGACGCCATCGCCGAGGCCATCATCGCCGGCGTTCGACTGAAACCGGAGCGCCACAGCTTCGACCAGCCGGAGACCCACGTCCTTCGGCCCATGTCCGCCTTGGGCGGATAGGATTCCAGCTGGAGACCGGAGACCTGGGGTAATGCCAATTTCTATCCGGCATGCTTAAATCAGCCTCACGGCTTCCAACTCCGAAGAAAGGCATGAGCACAAAAACCGAACAACCCCTGAAAATCGCGGTGCTGACTCTTTCCGACAGCCGCGACCTGTCACAAGACAAATCCGGCGACACCCTGGTGCAACGCCTGCAAGAGGCGGGGCATGAATTAGTGGACCGGGACTTGGTCCCGGATGACATCTACAAGATGCGCGCGGTGGTCTCCAAGTGGATTGCCGACCCCGGCGTCCAAGTGATTTTTACCACCGGCGGCACCGGCGTGACCGGCCGCGACAGCACCCCCGAAGCCATCGCCCCCTTGCTGGACAAACAGATCGAAGGCTTCGGCGAGCTGTTCCGTGCCATCTCCTTCGCCGAGATCGGCCCCTCCACCCTGCAAAGCCGCACCATCGCCGGCATGGCCAACGGCAAGCTGATCTTCTGCCTGCCCGGCTCCACCGGCGCCTGCCGCACGGCCTGGGACAAAATCCTGCGGCCCCAGCTCGACATCAGCACCCATCCCTGCAACTTCGCCGCCATGTTCCCCCGCTTCCTGGAAGGGAGGGCGTCATGAGCGAATGCGGATGCAGTCAAGCCTCGGGCAAGATGCGCTGCTATGACGAGGCCGTAGCCCAGCTCCTGGCGGCCGCCAAGCCCCCGTTCCGGACCGAGATTCTGTCCATCGAACAGGCCCTGGGCCGCATCCTAGCCGCACCGGTCGAGAGCGCCATCAACGTCCCCGCCTGGGACAACAGCGCCATGGATGGTTACGCCTTCCGGGCTCAGGACATCACCGGCCCCGGTGATCGCCTGCCCATCAGCCAGCGCATCCCCGCCGGCCGGGCGGGAGAGCCTCTGCAACCCGGCACCGCCGCCCGCATCTTCACCGGCGCCCCCATCCCGGCAGGAGCCGATACCGTCGTCATTCAAGAGGTCTGCGAGGCGGACGGCGGCTTCGTCATCGTCAAGGAGCCGCCCAAGCCGGGGGCCAATGTGCGCAAGGCGGGCGAGGACATCAAGTCAGGTCGGACCATTCTGCAACCGGGAGTGAAGCTGGCCCCCCAGCACCTGGGCTTGGCTGCCTCGGTCGGTATCGCCGAGGTCGAAGTCTACCGGCGGCTCCGGGTTGCTCTGCTCGCCAGCGGCGACGAGCTGGTCATGCCCGGCGATCCCCTCGGCCCCGGCCAGATCTACAACTCCAACCAGTTCACCGCCACAGGCCTGTTGCAGGCCCTGGGCTGCGAAGTCATCCCGCTGGGGATCGTCGAAGATACCCTGGAGGCCACCTGTGATGCCCTGACCTGGGGCGCGGCGGAGGCCGATCTGGTCATCGCCTCGGGCGGCGTCTCCGTCGGCGAGGAGGATCACGTCAAGCCGGCGGTGGAGAAGCTGGGTTCGCTGGACCTCTGGAAGATCGCCATCCGGCCCGGCAAGCCGGTCGCCTTCGGCCACATCGGCCAGACACCCTTTATCGGCACCCCCGGCAACCCCGTTTCCCTGTTCGTCACCTTCCTGCTGTTTGCCCGGCCATTCATTCTCAAAATGCAGGGCGCCACCAACCCGCTGCCCACGCCGCTGACCCTGGAAGCCGACTTCGACTGGCCCAAACCCGACAAGCGGCGAGAGTACGCGCGAGGCCGCCTGGAGATCGGCGCCGACGGCAAGGCCCGCGTCAATATCTTCCCCAGCCGCTCCTCCGGGGTATTGAGCTCGGTCGCCTGGGCCAATGGCCTGGCGGTAATCCCCGAGAACCAGACCCTCAAGCGGGGCGATCCGGTACAGTTCCTCAGCTTTGGAGAACTGCTGTCATGATCCACATCCTCTATTTCGCCAGTCTGCGCGACCGGGTCGGCGCCGCTTCGGAAGAGTTGGAGATAACCGATGAGGCCCGCGTCGGCGCCATCGTGGAAATCCTGAAAGGACGCGGCGGCGCCTGGGCCGAGGCCTTCGGCGGCAAGACCCGCGTCCTCGCAGCCGTCAATCAGGAGATGTCACGGCCGGAGGACCCCGTCAAGGATGGAGACGAACTAGCCTTTTTTCCGCCGGTGACGGGGGGATAAACCCCCACAGCCAGTAGCCTGTCGGCAGCCTCTCAACACTGGGGACAAGATTCCAGCGGCAGCCCACGCTTGATCCAACCGGGACTGGCGGCGCTGTCGGACATGCCCTCCTTGACGTTGTAGACTTGCACAACCTCGCGGCCGGTCTCGTCCAGATAACGCACCTGGTAATAGATCCCGCGGCTCTTGGCAAATGCCAGAAACTCCCGTTCCAGCGCCTCCCTCGCCTGCACCGCCTTGGGCGAGGAGGAATTTTGCCGGCGAACGGCCAGAAAATGGGTCAGGGGCGCCGACTCGCTGAGAAAGGCGATATCTCCCTTGGCGGATGAGAGGAAGGAATCGATGCTCCGCTGCAGGCCCGAGACCAATTGCCGTTGTGCGTTCAACTCCTGGTTCAGGAGCGACCGGCCGGATACCTCCATGGAATAGAGGCCGGTGGCGACTACCGGGATCAGCGCCACCAGCATGAAGGCAAACAACAGTTTATAGCGGATACGACTGTAGAATTTCACGGGGTTCCCCCTCGGTTGCGATTATGCCCAAGTGGTTCGTCCGAGGCGCGGACGGGTGACCACACCCCGCAAAACCCGGCAGTTTCCGCGCCAAATACCTAGTCAAGGCCCATCCCATGGACCCGGCCGCCGCAGAGGCTGGCGGGCGCTGAACAGCTCGTAGGGAGAGGATTCGGCCTGACGCAGGGCCTCCTGGAGCAAGGGCGATGGGGAACGGGCCAGGGTGGCGCGGTAAAAATCGGCGTAGAAGGCATCGGGTTGGACGATGACGCGGAACACAAGTCCCTGGGCACGGGGGTCAAGGGGCCGGTCGTAACCGTAGCGGCGCCGTTCGCCGGGCATCAGACGGGTGTCGGCGCGTTCCGCCGTCAGGTCCAGGGTTACATCGCGGGCGATGAGATGACGCTCGACGCTGGAGCCGATCGGCCTTCCTTCCCGATCCTCCTGACCGATCTCCACCTGGACCCTGGGCGTGACGTAGGTGGGAAAGGCATGGCCTGCCCCGGTATTGGCGAGGCTCAGTTCCGCCCGGACCCGGCCCCCGGCGGTGGAGGAGGGAGGGGTGTCGATGGTCAGGGCGGAGCGGGTCATCTCCGGGTCGTGGATACCGCGCCACAGATGCCGGCGCCCCGGCATGTGGCACGACTGGCAGGTGCGCCCCTCGGCGGCGTGGCGGCTGGCCTGCCACTCGGCATTCGTGTTTTCCAGCGGCTTGCCGTTCAGGCTGGGCCAATCGGGCTCGAACTGGTGACAGGCGGCGCAGAAACGGGCATCGGCGAAGGCCTTTTCCACTTGCCAGCCCGCGTGGGGCAGGACCCTGCCCGGCTCCGGGACGCTGCCGTCGGCACGCGGGGGACCGAGACGAACCTGGCCACGCACATGGCAACCGGCACAGGTGAGCCCCTGGGCGGCGGAGACAGCCTCAGTCCCCGGCGGCAAGGTGGCCTTGGCGGTGAGGGTCCGGACCAGGTGATCGGCCTGCTCCGCCAGGGGGGCATGGCAGTGGAGACAGGCCTGATGCTCCTCCCGCGCCCCGGCGCCCATGGCCTGTAACTGGCCCATCAGGCCCGGCCCCATGGCGCGGCTGTGCAGCGAGGTTCGCCAGTCCTCGAACTGGCGGAGATGGCAGGAACCGCAGGCGGCCGGGTCGAGGGACGACTCGGCCGGGCTGAAATGGCCTGGCGCCGGGCCGTTGGCCGCCAGGGGTCTTTGCCAGTGGCGGGCGAGGAAGGCCTCCGGCTCCGCCTCCAGGGTCCCGCCCCAGAGGACGAGCAGGAAGAGAACCGGAAGCCGCCCCATGGGATCACTGACCGGCCGGTTTTGGCGCGCAGGGATTCGCGGGCCGGGCCGAACAGGGGTTGGCGGGTTTGAAGGTCTTCTGCACCACGTCCCCCGTATAGGCGGTCAGTGCCGCCAGTTCCTTGGAACCCCAGGGCAGGGGCTTGGCGGCCATGGGCATGACCATACAGGCCTGAATCATCTCATCCAGATGCACGGCCTTGAGCCCGGCCTGGTCCTTCGCCATCGCCACGAAGTGGGGATAGGGTTCGGCGAACCCCGCCTGGAAAGCCGCGTGGTTGGCGTGGCAACTGTTGCAGGACATGCCGTTGCTGGAAAGCTTGGTGTCCATCCAGAGTCGCTCGCCGAGCTTCGGATCTCCCGCCTGGGGCTGATAACCCGCCGGGCGGCTGACCAGTTTCGGATCGATCCCGGCCTTGGCGGCGCAGGGATTCGCCGGTTTGGCACAGGGGTTTCTGGCGCAGGGGTTAGGCCCGGCAACGGCAGCGAGACTACCGAGGGCGAGGGCCAGAAGGATCAAGGGTTTCGTGTTCATGGCATATCTCCCGATGAATGGTGGAAAAACGGCTAGAGCGAGGTGGTCAGGCTCACCAGCCAGGGGGGCGCCGAGCGCAGGACCCAGGCCTCGAACAGCTTGTCGGCGCCGCTGAGTATCGCCGCCCCCAGGATCAACAGCAGGCCGCCGAGCAGCCGCTTGCCCAGCAGACCGGCGGCCGCCAGCCCGCCGCGCAGGCGCAGCATCGCCTCCCGCGAGGCCAGGCCCAGGAGCAGCAGGGGGAGACCGGCCCCCAGCCCGAACAGGGCCATGGCGAGGGCCGCCTGGGGAAGGCTTTCACCCCGGCTCGCCAGGGTGATGGCGGCCCCCAGGGTCGGGCCGACGCAGGGGCTCCAGGCGATACCCAGCAGCAGCCCGAGGAGGAACTGCCCGCCAAGCCCTTCCAGGCGGAGGCGGGACAGGAGGCCGTTGCCGGCGGACGAGAGCCCCGACAGAAGGGCTGCGAAGGACGCCTGAAGCCGGCTGGAGAGCAGGAGGATCCCGAAGGCGATCAGGATCAGGGCGGCGATGTCCCGGAACGGCCCCTGGCCGATCCCCAGGGCCGCCCCCAGGCTGGCGACGAACAGCCCGACCACCGTGAAGGAGAGGCTCAGCCCAGCGGCCAGGGCGAGGGGACCAAGCCGGTGGCTGGCCGCCGCCGCGCCGGCCAGGATTGGCACCAGCGGCAGTACGCAGGGCGACAGGGTGGAGAGGCCGCCGGCGGCAAAGGCGAGTCCGTAGGTGCCGGGTCCGAAGTCCATCGCCTTTTCCTCAAAGGGCCTGTTTCAGCAGGGCGGCGATGGCGTCCTGCCGGGTCTCGCCGAGGGAACGCCCCAACTCCTTGCCGCCCTTGAACAGGATCAGGGTGCTCTGCATGCTGGCCTTGAAGCGCTTGACGGCCTCCTGCTGGCCGTCGAAATCGACGCGGAAGGCGGTGATGCCCTGGAATTCCGGCTTGGTCAGCAGCCCCGAGATGATGGGGTCCTGGGCCTGGCAGGTGGGACACCAGTCGGCATGGATGGCGATGAGGATGGGCTTGCCCTCGGCGTTCAGGGCGTCGAACTTCGCCGCGTCGTAGGGCGCGCCCCCGGCCAGGGCCGCCCCGGCGGCGAGGAAGGGAAGCAACAGCAGGGAACGGATGAACTTGAACATGGGTGTTTTCCTCTGTGGTGGCGGGTCTTGATTTGTTGGGTCAGGCGCGTTCCAGCGGTACCTCTGCAACAGCGAGGCGCGAAGGGGAGTGGAATAGAGTCCGCACTCGATATCCCCATGATCCTTGATCGGCCAGGGGCCTCATTCCTTACAACCCGCCTCCCCGGCAGGATGACGGCGGCAGGCCGTCCGCAGGAATCCGATCTGGCGGCGGTAGTTGCGGCAGTCCCGGCAGAGGGCCAGGTGGAGGCCCAAGGCCAGCCGTTCGCCCAACCGCAGTTCCCGGTCCAGCGCGGCGGAGAGGAGTTCGGCGGCCTGTTTGCAGCTCAACATGGACGATCTCCTTCGTTCTGATACCAATGGGATTCCAGGCAGAGGCGCAGGCCCATGCGGGCGCGGTGCAGCAGCACCCAGCAGTTACTCTGGCTCATGCCCAGCGATTGGCAGATCTCCTCGGTCTCAAGGCCGAGGAACTCGCGCATCATGAACACCCGCGCCCTGTTTTCCGGCAGGTGATCGAGGCAGGCGTCGAAAATCCGCCAGAACTGGGCGTTCTCCAGGGCCTGGAGGGGGTCGCCCCAAGCAGCGGGGCGGTCCTCGGGCCGCCAGTGCCCGCCCTCGTCGAAGAGGGGTTCAAAGGGATCGGCGGACGGCTCGGCCGCCAGGGGTTCCCGGTAATGCTGGCGGAGGATATCGACGATCTTGCGCTTGAGGATTGCAAAGACCCAGGTCCTGAGCCGAGCGCGGGGTTCGAAACGACCGGCCGCCGCCAGGGCCGCCACCAGGGCCTCCTGTACCGCATCCTCGGCAGTCGCCCGGTCCCGCAACTGGAGCAGGGCGAAACGCAGCATGCCGGGGCGGATCTCCTCCAACTGGTCGGCGATGGTTTTCATGGGGCTCCCCTTGGGAATATTCGCCTATAAATTCGGCAACTGCCCGACCAGCAGATCGAGGGCCTGGGTGGTCCGCTCGCGGATGCCGGTCATGGCGGGACCCGTGAGATGCCGTCCTCCGACCAGCAGCGCCGGCACGCGGTCCCGTTTCAGGCGGCGTACCGTTTCGGCCGCCTGGCGCACCTTGATGTCCACCCCGAAAGAGGCGTAAGCCTCGCGGAACGCCTCGCCATCGGCCCCGAGGGAGACAAGCAATACCTCCAGCGCGGGGAGATCGAACAAGGGCTTCCTTTCGGCATGGATGGCATCGAACAGCGGGCCATGCATCCGTTCGAGGATAACCATCGCCTCCACCTTCGAGGCATCCGCAACTACCAGGGGAGAATCGACGAGGCGGTAATCGAAACCCTCCTCGGGCACGTGGCGAGAACGGCCAGGGGGATACTCAGCGCCAGACTGAAACCCGCGTACAGAAAGCGCCTTCGGTTCATGCGTGTCTCCTCTAAACGGGCGGCACCGACGCCACCCTTGGAATGGTACTTTGAGGTTAATCGGGATTGACGCCTATTCCTTACAGCGCTGGGAGGAAGATGCCACCAGCGGGTTGTCAAGGGGGATATCTCGGTCAACTGCGATTTTCTGGGGGATGGGACGAAGGATGGGTCGAGGAACGAGACCCATCCTCCGGGGTGGCTCGTCCCATGATCGTTACTTTCCCATATCATCGCAACGGCACCGGCACCTTGGCCGGGGGTAGGCAGACCTTATCCGAGCAGGCCTGGATCTCCAGCCAGGCGGCGCTGGGGCGCTCGGCGGCGAACTCCGCCTCCAGGACCACTTGGCCCTCATAGACCTGGATGACCTCGGGGACGAATTCCGCCCGGAAGGGGACGGAGGCTGGGTAGCGCAGGGCCTTGGGTTCGGCCCCTTCGAAACCGAGACTCGTGGGGATCAGGTGCCTCTGGCTCGCGGGGTTGGCGTTCAGATGCCAGTCGGGGGCGATCGCCAGATCGACCCGCAGGAGCTTCCCCTGCCAATGGGCGCCGACCTTCACCACCCCGGCGCTGTCACCGGGCACGGAGGGGGCCGCTATCCGTTCCGGCAGGTCCGCCAGCAGGACTGGCCAAGCGATGGGGGCTCGGGAGAGGCGGGGGAACAGTGTCCGCAGATAAGAGTCGGCGGCGTCGCCGAACCCGCCCTCCCCCGCCGCCGCGAGCCGCCGCAGGAGGCGATGGGCGGCGCTGGGTCCGGAGGGATAGGGACCGTCACCGGTCTCCAGGGGCGGGGCGAAGAGCTCCGCCTCCAGCAGGGTGTCGGCGAGCCCGCCATCGGGGCGGCCGAAGCGGCTCAGCATCGCCGAGGCGACCTCGGCGGCGCGGCGGCGCCAGAGGTCATCCCCCGTCGCCTGGAACAGGGCCAACAGGCCGATGCCGAAAAGGGCGTAGTCTTCGAGAAAGCCCTCGCCCTGGGGCTTGCCCTCGAACAGGGCCTGGCGGAGGCGGCCCTTCCCGATACCCTCGCCGGGCTCCCAGGCATCGCGCCAGAGCCGTTCGGCGGCGCGGCGGGCGCCCTCAACGAGGCGCGGCTCGGGCAGCCGGGCGCCC